>Ga0070735_10005585_pt1 | contig 10395 bp, 9 predicted proteins | sample Coa_R1_FD_66443 | JGI IMG/M metagenome (GOLD analysis project Ga0070735, IMG submission 66443) | Surface soil microbial communities from Centralia Pennsylvania, which are recovering from an underground coalmine fire - Coalmine... | ecosystem: Environmental > Terrestrial > Soil > Unclassified ... | reverse complement strand
ACGACGTCGACAAAAGTCAGAGAGTCCATGTGGGTGATGGCGGGCGGCTCAAAGCCGAGGGCGCGGGCCTGCGCGAAGAATTCTGGGACGGCGACGCGCGCGCCGCGCAGTTCGACGATGCGAACCTGGTTGAGCAGTTCGGACGAGAAGTACGGCCACATCAGGGCTTTGAACTGATTGCTCAACGGCCCAGCCTGCGGGAGATAGCGCTCGCGTTCGGCGCGGAGGTAGCTCGATACCCATCCGGCAGCCTGGGCGATCTGCTCGGCGGTGGGCTGTGGGCTCGGCGAGGGCTCCGGCGCGGATTGCGGAAGCTTCTGTGCAATCGCCGAGTAGAACTCGTTCAAGGCGTTGGCGGCTTCGGCCGACTTACGCAGGATATCGCGGCGGCCGAAGCGCGCGAGATCGTCGGTGGAGTAGTGAAGGCGAAGTTGATGAGAGGCACAATGCGCGCTCAGCAGCTCCAGTTGAGCGTGCATCAGTTCCGAATTCAGCTGCGGAACAGACACCCTTTCATCCAGATTTTCATACGAACACATTGCTTGCTCCTGAAAAGTAACGCTATGGGAATTGCAGGGAGGGGCCCGAATCGCTGAATCTTTTATATACGATAACGTTTACGGTGTCAACGTAATTATTGCCATCGCGGCTGCCGCAGAGCAGAAAGGCCGGAGCAACAAGGAACGAAGACAGGAAAGCCGAAGCGGCCACCTTGGGCGGAACTGCCCCTCCGTGGCCGCCTTTCCTGACAAAACGAACCTGGGTGGTTATGGGGAGGGCTTGTATATTAACTATAACGGTGTTATGTCTACACTGTCAACATAATAGCTGCTACGGTCTCCCCTGCCAGGAGGAAAGACAGATGCCCCGGCATCCCGATCCCGATCTCGAAGCACGCATTCTCAACGCGGCGCACAAGCTGTGGAAGCGGGGAGGCGAGAAGGCACTCACCATGCGGGCGGTGGCCCGCGCCGCCGGCACCAATACGCCTGCAGTCTACCGCCGGTTCAAGGACCGCCGCGACCTGGTGCGGGGACTCCTGCTGCACATCGCGGCCCGCATCCGGCGGCACTTCGAGTCAGGGGAGAACATCGAGCAGATGGCCGAGGCCTACGTCGACCATGCGCTGAAGTTGCCCCACGAGTATGAACTGTTCTACTCGAACGCGCGCGCGCTTTCGCCGCGGAAAGGATCGGGGAAGCCGCGGCCCATCCGGGAATCGAGACCGAATTTTGCTTTTGTAGAGCAGAAACTCGCTGAGCGGCTCGGAGGCGCGCCCGAAGATCACACGCACTTGGCGCTGGCCGTATGGGCTACGCTGCACGGAACGACCATGTTGCTGCTGACCAAGGCGATTCCTGAGGGTCATGAGGCCGAGTTGCGCTCTGCCTGCCGTGCCGCGATCAAAGCACTGATCGATGGCGCCGCCACATTCCCTGAACACAAGTGATCCGCGCCACAGGCACCTCGGGCAGTAATAACCGTGTGCGGCCGGTCACAACGGAGATGCGACTCCATGGTGCATACTATGGGTGCATACTAGGTGTGACCGGACTGATGGGCGGACTACGTCCGGACGAGGGGGAGTACGGTGCCAGTGAAGGTATTGCTGGTAGAAGATAGCAAGTTCCTGCGCGTGTCGACCGATCGCGTGTTGACGGCGGCCGGATATGAGGTGGTATGCGCGGGCGATGGCGAAGAGGCGCTGCGCCTGGCCCGGCAGCACGTGCCGCATTTAATCCTGCTCGACATCATGCTTCCGAAGGTGACTGGGCCTGACGTGCTCAAGGCGTTGAAAAATGACAGGGCAACGGCGGCGATTCCCGTCGTGATGCTCACCAGCTTGTCGCACAAAAACGCCAAGGCGCTTGAGAAAGATGGAGCGGCAGGCTTCGTCGAGAAGTCCGACAACATGTTGGGCGCCGGGCCGGAGTCGCTAGTGAGCGCGATCGAGAAGATTCTCACGTTAAGAAAGTAAAGAAGCAATGAGGCGGTGCCCGCCGCTTTGGTGCGAAGACTTCCCCGCGAAATCTCAGAAGGTTCTCATCCCAGTCCATCCCTCCTGCTGGTCTGCTGCACAATTCTGCCGATAGAAGACGTGGAGGCTGCGGAATCTTCGGCAGCAAGAGTGCCGGCTTCGAGATGAACGTCTGAGGTTGTAAGCCTCCGCGAGGGAATGCATATGGGTCGTGCTGTAAAGGTCCTATTGGTGGACGACAGTAAATTTCTGCGTCTGGCGACGGAGCGGGCGCTGGCCCGCGCAGGCTATGTCGTCAGTGCAGCCACCGACGGCGAACATGCGCTGGAGATGGCTCGAACTGAGATGCCAGACTTGATCCTGCTGGACATGTTGCTACCGAAGATGACCGGCCCGAACGTTCTGAAGGCGCTTAAGAAGGATCCGGTGACGGCCGGGATCGCGGTCGTGGCCTTCACCGGGCTGTCCCACAAGAATGCAGCCCGTCTGCAGCATGACGGAGCATTCGCGTTTCTCGATAAATCAGAACTTGGCCTGGACAAGGGCTGTGAAACGTTCCTGGCAGCGCTGGCGGAGATCGTGCGGAAGTTGAAGCTCGAGGTTCCGGCTGCGGCTGGCGCGAAGTAAGGGCCGTCCACGGTCGCCGGAACCTCTGCTCGTACGGCTAACTCAATTGCGAATGAATATATCTATGGGCTATCCAGCCGCGACCAGCGGCTCCGTCACAACTTCTACCGGCGCGAACTCTTCGACCTTCCTGGTTCGCAGCCTGCTCAACACATAGCTGAGTAATGGGCGATCACCGCGGCGTATTTCCTGAAACTCCACGCCCATTCCCAGGTTGTCGACCAGGTACTTCACCTGCGCCTTGACTGCAACGCTCACGTCGAAGATGTTCAACATGAGGCGGAAATCGGTTCCGGGTCGCAGGATTTCGGTCGAAGCAATGCGTGCGCCATATTCAGAAATCTGCTGCAACTCACCTTCAACGCGCTGCACACCGTCGATCACCTCGGCTTGCCCTTCGACATAGAAGCGCGGACGGCGACGGCGATTCACATCGGGACGGCTGAAGCCGCGCATCGACCCGCCGCGCGGGCGGTCAAGAATCACTGGCTGGTATTGCTCTTCGAGTTGCCGCAGCTCGTCCTCCCACGGCGTCCTGCCATCCTCCACGCACTGCACCGTGAATTGGCCACGCAATGGCGATGCAGGATCAGCAGTCCAAACCACCTGGCACACGGCCTTGTTGCGGCCGCGCTCGACCATCACCAGATCGCCGACGTTGACTTCGCGCGTGCTGAGCAACCGCGCGCCGCGCGGATGAATGTCATAGGTGCACGCGATCTCGGCGGGACCGCGCCCCTGCTGCGCGACCAGGCTCCAACGCACGGGAAGCGCGAGGTGCACGAGCTTGCCGGTCAGCAGCCCGTTCTCGGATGACGTGTTGGTTTTGTGGTCCAAACCACTCCTCGTCCTATTGGGGCCAAGTTACCAGTACATGTCCGAGTGGGCAATGTACGTTCGTACTCAAAGTAATGGTTACCGAGAGGCCATTCGCGGTCGCTTGTTTCCGGACCTGCGAGGAGGTCAAAGGCGTTAACCACAGGGGACACGGGGGAATCACGGGGAGTGGCAACTTCTGAAACGTCGATCTGTTTTGACGCGCTGCGCTTTACCTCTGCCAATGATTTGCTAATCTTCGTTCTTGCGTCCACAACCTCGTCTCGACGAAGATGGTGGACAAGTCCCTTGGCTTCTGCGATCAAGTCTCCGTCTGCGCGAACGTTGTCGGCGTCGGCGGCCAAGCTGCGCCTGCTGAAGAGGCTGCGATGCACGTTGCGGTACGAAAAACGCGCGTGGCTGTCAGGCGCGAAACTTGTGGCTGGCGTGGATGAAGTAGGTCGCGGTTCGCTGTTTGGATGCGTCGTTGCTGCAGCAGTGATCCTCGATCCAGCGTACCGCCTGCGCGGGCTGCGCGATTCGAAGCTGTTGCCGGCTGAGCGGCGAGAGGTGCTGGCGGAACGCATTCGCGAGTACGCGGTCGCGTGGAGCGTTGCCGCGGTCGACGCGGGACGCATCGATCAGATCAACATCTATCAGGCATCGCGCGTCGCGATGCGCGAAGCGGTGCTGCAGCTCGCGCCCGCAGCCGACCACCTGCTGGTTGACGCGTTGAAGCTCGACTGTGAGTTGCCACAAAACGCAATCATTCATGGTGACGCATTGTCTGCATCGATCGCGGCGGCGTCAATTTTGGCCAAGGTTGCGCGCGATCGCATGATGTGCGAGTGGGACGCGATCTTCCCTGCCTATGGGCTCGCCTCGCACAAGGGATACAGCACGCCAAAGCACCTGGCAGCGCTGCGCGAGTTCGGTCCGACGCCCCTGCACCGCCAGTCGTTCGCGCCAGTGTGGCAGAATCCGGTGCCGCAGGAGGCCTTCGCGTTCATGAGTGAAGATGAGCCTGTGGAAGACCTAACCACTGAGGATCTGGCAGGTTAGCGCGGAATACAGAAAGATTTCCACAGTGTTCCTGAAGGAACGTTTCCATGTACAATAGTGTACATACACTGCGATGGGTACACGATAAATGACACGGCGACAACGACTTCCAAAGAATTCCCCGAGCGCTCGACGGAAACGATCGCGCACGCGGGGCAACCTCGGACGTAAGCCTGCGAAGACATCGGCATTGCTGGAAGGCCAGTCTTTTCCCCTGCAATCGATGAAGATTGCGGACTTCTACCGTCCACTGAAAAAACCGGTCACGCTGCGACTGGATGCGGATGTGATCGCCTGGTTCAAAAAAGACGGGCGACGGTACCAGACGCGCATTAACTTGGCTCTGAGGAAAGTAATGGAGCGCGAGATGAAGGGCTGAACGGACGCTACCCGGCAGCATTGTCAATGTTGTCGCAGGCCAGACGACAATAGGCGCCCGAGTGCGATAAGAGCGTAAAACGGCGTTCCCAAGGACCTCATCCCTTCGCAAGAGTGCGGGAGGATGGCCCCGCACGAGTCGTTTTTCGCAATATTGGAAAAGCCTGCCAGCATGTCCGCGAGCTAAACTGCCGCATGGCGAAACGGAAACTACGACATCAGACTCAATTTCACCGCTCGCAACTCGGGCGAGCGCAACGATACATTCGCCTGCATCTGGATGAGCGGTTTACCCTGCTCAACGTCGCAAGAGAAGCGGGATCGTCCTCCTTTCACTTTGCACGCCTGTTCCTCGCTTACACGGGGGAGACGCCGTTTGATTTTCTGCGCAGGATTCGCCTGACCACGGCGCTGCGGATGCTGCAAGAAGACCCGGAGGGATCCGTCACTGAAATCGCGCTCGCCGTCGGGTATGAGACGCCGTCGGCATTCAACAAAGCGTTCAAGAAAATGGTCGAGATCAGCCCGAGTCAGTTTCGCAATCTGGGAAAAGAAAAGCAGTTGGAAGTGATCTACCTTCTGAGCCAGCCGAGAATTCCAAAGGAGATCACTATGAATCTGACATCGGAAGTGGACATCGTAGCTCGACCCGCAATGCACTACTTGTTTGTGGAGAGGCGTGGGCCGTTTGCAGAGGTGGCGCCGCCGGCCTGGGGAGATTTGTTTCCTTTGCTGCGCGGGCACGTTGGCGACGAGAACATTGTGGAACATCTGGGGCTGAGCACGATCGACCGAAAAGCGATTGGGGAAGAAGCAATGATCTATCAGGCCGGAGTGGCAATCGATTCGGCGCCGGCGAAGCCGATCAGCGGCCTGAGTTACAAAAAGATTGTGAGCGGCAACTACGCTCGCTTCGTTCTGACCGGGCCTTACTCGCACATCTGGCCTGCGTTCAATCGGATCTTCAAGATCCTCACGGAAAAACAGGTGAAGTTGCGGGAGGATTACTGCATCGAGAATTATTTGAATGATCCGAAGATTACGCCGGAAGATGAGTTGAAGACGGAGTTGCTGGTGCCGGCGGCGTAGGACGGGTGTAGAAGGTTGTGGTCCCCGCCCGTTCCAGTGCGCGCAGTGTATCTCTGTCGCACAAAACGCGGAAGGGGTGGGGATGCGTCTCTCTTGTTTCTCACTTGGAGTTCAACGATTCGTTCAGGTCTCGAAGAAGCTTCGTATTTTTTCCCAGCGCGCGCTGGAGGATGTCTGCTTGCTGCTTCGCGGTTGGCCAGTCTTTTGCTTCGACGGCTTCGGTCAGTCCTGGGAGTTCGAGGTGAGCGTAGGTGAATCTTGCGCCGTAGAGAATGTGTTTGAACCAGGGGCGGCCGGGGATGCCGTCAGGGTTGAGCCAGTTGCGTTCGACTTGCATCATGCCGCGGTTCAGGGTGAGGGCGAGTTTGGGGTCGATAGGGCCAGAGGCGAGTTTTTGGATCAGGGATTCATTAAGCTGCTTTCCAGCGGACTCGAACTGGTCGATGGCTTTGCTTACTTCGGTGAGATACAGCAGGGGCATTGGAAGGGATGCACCGTGAGAACTCCCCGAGTCGGCGCCGGTTGTGCCGACTGGTGCGGGGTCAAGCTTATTGTTGCTCGCAAGGTCGTTAACGAACTGGCGGATGTTGCTGGCGTACATTGCGAAGTCGAACGGCAACAGGTCGGCGTTTGCCAGGCGGAGCGCCGTCACGCCCCACAACTGGCTCATGACCGTGTGGTAGCGATAGCCGGGGTCGCCGAAGTGGTTCATCCAAAAGAAATCGTCGTAGGCGGAGTGGTAGACGCCGTAGTCGCCTTCGAATCCCAGGCCGATAACGGGCATGCCGACGAAGTTCAGGAAGACGGTGTGATCGCTGCCGCTGCCGATGCGCGTGTCGGCCAGCGTTGCGTTCGACGCTCCGGAATTGAATGGGCCGGAGGATGTGTTCTCTTCCCTCTCTTTCGCGACTGTCGCCTTCCACGCGTCGTAGAGACTTTTTCCTGACGGATCGTCGAGCGTGCGCGTTGTTTCCTCCAACATCGGCGCGAGCGAGGCCACGGCCTGTCCGTGGAATTCGGGGCCGGAGGTCGCTTCGTCGACATTGATGTAGGCGACGGCTTTGCTGCGCAGTTCGTCGGCGAATTGCTCTCCCCACTCGGTCGAGCCGGTGAGGCCGACTTCTTCTCCGTCCCAACTGCAGACGATGATGGTGCGGCGCGGGCGCATGCCTTGTTGCTTCAGTTGGCCGAGGGCGCGCGTAAGTTCCATCATGCTCGCGGTGCCGCTTGAGGGATCAACGGCGCCGAAGACCCAAGCGTCGCGATGATTGCCGAGCACGATCCATTCGTCAGGAAGTTCGGAGCCGCGGATGCGGCCTTCAACGACGTAGTAGGGCTGCGTGCCGTTGTCCATTTCGATTTTGAGATGGACTTTCTCCCGTTCACCGCCGAAGTGATATTCGAAGCCGAGTCCACCTTGCCAGTCCGCTGGAGCCGTAGGGCCGCCGAGATTTTCGAGCAGCGGTTTGGCGTCGTGCCAGGAGAGTGGCAGCGCCATAATTTTCGGCGCTGAGACTGCGTCTGCGATAGGAATGCGCTTGGCGCCCGGAACCGAGGCCCAGCCCGGGGTAAGAGGATCGCCGGGCACCATGAAATCGTAGGTGATGGCTCCGCGCTGAATGTGATATTCGGGGCCCCATGGGCCGTCGGGATCGACCTTGCCCTTTTTGTAGCCGTCCTCCTGCGGGTCGCTGTAGATAAGGATGGCGGCGGCGCCTTCGCGCTGCGCGGTAAGTGCTTTGAATCCGCGATAGCTGTAAGGATTGGAGTAGCGGACGAGAACAACTTTGCCTTTGACGCTGATGCCATTCTTGCGCAGCAGGTCGTAGTCTTCGGGATTGCCACTGTGCGCGTAAACGAGGGGCGCGGTAACTTCGCCGGAGATCGACATGCCGAGCCAGGCGCTGGTGATGGCGGGATTCTTCGAGTCATCGTCGCCGGGGATGGGAGTTTCACGGAGAAGCGCTTGGTAGTGCGTGGGCGCCGTCATTTCCAGAAAGGTGGATTTCGGATTGGTGCCGTAGACGTCGTAGCGGCGGATGACGACGTCTTCGAGTCCTTGCTTTTTCCATTCGTCTCGAATGTATTCGGCTAGTTCGTTGTTGCGCTTCGATCCGGCGATGTGGGGTTCTTGCGTGAAGATGCGGTGCTGGCGGCGCTCTTCTTCGGGCGTGGGGATGGACTTGAATTTCTTCTCGACCTCGGCTTCGTGCGCGGAGGAGGCGGGAGTGAAGCCTTGGATCTGGGCGCTGGCGGTGGCGCAGGAAAACGACAGAAGGGTAATTGCGAGTGAGCGGGAGAGAATCATGGGCGGTTGCGATTGTACCGCAGGGGGCAAAGTCCCGAAGGAAAGCGGGGGCTAAAGCCCGATCAGGTTTGATCGCACTGTCGCGGCCCTTGAAGGGCCGCTCTTCCACGTTGCCACGGCGTCATCGTGACGGATAGGAGACAGCGGTGCTTCGCACCGCATGACCGGGCCAGAGGGCCCGGTCCCACATAGGCAAACACCAACATCAAAAGCTACAGCTACTTTGCTTTCATGATTTCGGTTAGCAAGTCGGGCTTTGAATCGTCGCGGACCAGGTGGGGATATTTTTCTCCGCCGTGATAGTCGATTTTGTAAGTCTTGTAATAGTCGGTGTTTTCGATGAGCAACTCGGTCGGCGTCGTGGTGCCTTTCGCGGCTTTGATGGCGTCACGGAAGACTTCTGGCGAGAAGCGGCGGCCGTTGACCGCAACGACTTTCATGCCAGGACCGATGCCTGCTTTGGCAGAGACTTCGCCTTCGATGGTGTCGACGACGGCTCCGTCGTCGCGCAGATCAAGACCGATGGCTGCGGCGGCGGGCACGATGTGGTACATGCCGGCCGCGTTGCTCGTCATCTCTGATGGAGTTTCGTCATAGACAACTTTCCATCCGCTGCCTTCGATGCCGCCGAGAGGCGCGCCGGGGCCGTGGTTGGTGAGACGCTCGGTCCAGAAGCCGCGCCAGTCGTAGGGAGCGACCTGGTTCAAAGTGTTGACGACGTCGTCGAAGGTGTAGGTCTTGAGAATCGGTCCGGTGCTGGGGGCGCCGTGGAAGAGGTGACAGAAGTCGTCGATCGACTTTTTGTTTTTGGTTTGCTGGCGGATGATGACGTCGACCCAGAGCCAGTTCAGCGTGTCTTCGTCGTAAAAATCGGTGCTGCGACGCCAGGATTCCCACGCTTGGGGAGAGAAATAAAGTTGAGGAGCGGCGTCGGCGGTGTCTTGCAAATTCCGCCACTGGCGACCGGGCGTGTGGTCGAGAGTGGCCGCCGTGTTGGCGAGGTCATCGCGGTCTTGCGCGTCGGTGAGCAGGCCGCTACGCGCCGTCAGAACGAATCCGAGATAGTTGGTGAGGCCTTCATAGACCCACAGCAGATCGTCCTGCATAGGCTGCTCGTAGTCCGGCGTGGCGAGATCGTAGGGGCGGCGATATTTTCCGTTCCACGAATGCACGTACTCGTGGGGCAAGAGCGACGCCGAGAGTTTGCGCGAGGTGTCGTCGACGAGGGCGCGTTCGTCGACGCGGCTGTCGTCGGACTCGTGGTGCTCGAGTCCGAAGTGGGCAACGTGATCGCTGAGTGTGTAGAGAAAGTGATAGTCGCGGTAGTGATGCGCACCAAAGAGCTTCTGCGCCTGCTCGACGAGATTCTTGTAGTGATCCCAAACTTCGGCGGGCGCGTCGAGAGCAGCGGCGCTGTCGGCGGCGATGTCCATCTCGGTCGGAGGATCGGGAGCGAGCGGAACTACCTTCAGAAATTCGCCGGTGATGACGGGCGAGTCTACGAGCGTGGTGAGGGAAACGGTCGCGAAGCTGATCTCGTTGCCGGTTTGGCTGGTGATGGGAAGCGGCGTGCCGAACTTCCATCCATCGGGAATTTTGAGGCTCGCGGAATAATTGATGTCGTCGGACTTGTAGCCCTTGGGATAGAGCAGCAGTTGATTCCAGCTGATGACGGCGAGTTTGTCGGTGGCGGAGGAACCGGCGGAGAATCCGGCTTCGAACGTTGCGGGCGAGAGGAAGTCGAGGGCGGCGTCAACTTCGGTGACGCCGGCGGGGACATCGACGTGGATGGTGAATCCGTCGAGCGTGTCACGACGCCACTTGAGTGTCTGTCCGTTGGCTTTAAAGAAGAGGCCAGCGAGATCGATGACGGGGCCATCGGGCGCGTGCTCGCCGGGAATCCACTTCGGATAGTAGAGAGTGAGATCTCCGGCGGTGGCGGGAATTTTCAGCGTGGCGTGGAAGATTTTGCGGGGGGCGGTGGTCGCGTCGACGGCGATCGTGACGGTCGGCGGAGTGGCGGGCGTTGCCGCGAACGCGAACATCGAGAGTGCGAGGCAGACTGCTCCCACGACTTGCGAGAGTTTCATTGTTCCGGGGCTCCCATTTTTGGATGAACTGAATCCCACGTGCGGCA
>Ga0070735_10005584_pt1 | contig 10396 bp, 8 predicted proteins | sample Coa_R1_FD_66443 | JGI IMG/M metagenome (GOLD analysis project Ga0070735, IMG submission 66443) | Surface soil microbial communities from Centralia Pennsylvania, which are recovering from an underground coalmine fire - Coalmine... | ecosystem: Environmental > Terrestrial > Soil > Unclassified ... | reverse complement strand
GGTGACTACGGGGATGAGGATCGCGTCACGGAGGAGCACGCGCGCCGAGCCGCCTTCCAGCCAGGCGCCGCCGTCGCCGGGGCTGACCGAGCTGGCGGCGCGGGCCGCGGCCCACCGGGCGCGGTACTCCCCGATCCACTTGTCCTGCAGGATGCCGTCGCCGTCCATGTCCAGCAGCTCGGCGAAGTAGATGTGGACGAGGGCCTTGACCGGCTGGCCGGCCCGCTTGGGCAGCAGGTTCGAGGCCAGGAGCCGGTTCATCGCCTCTTGCAAGGCGTCGTGGTACCGCTGCGGGCGGGTCCGGCCGTCCTCGGCGCCCTGCGGGGCGGCCAGGGCGTCCAGGACCGACTGGACCATGGCCGCGCATTCGGGGGTGAGGTCACCGTGGATCACCCCGGCGCCGTCGAAGGTGGCGGCCAGGGTCAGGCCACGGTCCAGGCCCGGGTCAGTGCCGTCGGGGTCGGGCTGGGCGGTGCGGGCCCGGATCTCCGCGCACATCGCGGCCAGATCCCGCAAGCCGACCCCGGCCTGGGCCGCGCCGGCCAGCAGCTCCTCGGCCTTGTCCCGGCACTCCCTGGGGATCTGCCGGGTCCACCGGGCCAGCTGCACGGCGACCGACTTGGTCAGCAGCCCGCCCTCGGCCAGCGCCGCGAGCAGCACCGGGTGATCGCGGGCCAGCGCCTGGACGGCCAGGTGCTCGGCGGCCTGCCCGCGGGTGACACGAGTGGTGTGGATCAGCCAAGATCGGATGGACCGCTGCCCGTCGGCGACCGGACCTTCCTGGGCGTGGAAGGCTTCCAGGTACCGGCCCCGCACCGCCGCCCCAATGGCGTCGGCCTGTTCCAGCAGATGCAGAGCCTCGGCGGTCGCCTCGGCGGGCTGACCGGCCAGGTCCGCGCTGGCCATGACGGACAGGAGAGACGGCAGCAGCCGCAGCGCCTCATCGGCGCTGACCGGAACTGCGGCGGTACACATATGCCTACCTCATCTCCCTCCGGATGACCGCTGCCACCTGATCTCGGTTATGTGTGCGTCTCGGTGGCGACCTTTCCCTTTATTATCGTCTCTGTGTTCTAATATAATCCTAGCAGGGGGCACTGACATTTTCGCGGCCCGACGCGGTGGTCAGTGATAGCCGCCGGTCATCGGGTGCGGGCTGATCTTGATTCTCGGCAGCGACCGGTTGTTCCAGTCGGCGGCGCGGATCGCGCGCATCGCGGCCTTGCGCCGTGGGCGGTCCATCCGGTCGAGGAACAGGACGCCGTCGAGGTGATCGGTCTCGTGCTGGAGACAGCGGGCCAGGTTGCCTGAGCCGACGACCTGGACCGGATCACCGTCAGCAGTGAAGCCCTTCGCGACCACGTTCATCCGGCGCTTGGTGTCGAAGTACAGGCCAGGGATAGACAGGCATCCCTCGGGCCCGTCCTGCTCCTCCTGGTCGGGGAAGTCGAGCACCGGGTTGACCAGGTGGCCGGATACGTCCTCGTCGTGGAACACGAACACCCGCAGGCCGACGCCGACCTGGGGCGCGGCCAGGCCGGAGCCGTGCTGGTCGTACAGCGTCTGGTCAAGGTTGCGGACCAGGCGGCGGAGTTCGGCGTCGAACGTGGTCACCGCCTCGGCGGGCGTGGTGAGGACCGGATCCCCGAACAACCGGATCGGCAGGACCGCCATCCTGTACTCCTCTCGCGGCACACTCGCCGACATTCTTTGCAAAGAGTATCATTTGCAAAGTGATGGCGATGCGAGCTGGGCGGGAGCAGGGGGTCTGGCGGCTGGGACCGCATCCGGTGCGGGAGGCGCTACTGGAGCTGATCGGGCGGGATGGGGTGGTGACCGCCACGGACGCGGCCCGTGAGCTGGGCGGAAGCACCGGCCTGTACTCCTTCCACCTGCGTCAGCTGGCGCGGTTCGGGATCATCGAGGAGGCGCCTGCCGCGGGCGGGCGGGTCCGGCCGTGGCGGCTCGCGCGGGCCGGGGCGGCAGCCGTGCCGGACCAGCCGGCCTCTCGCCCGGTCAGCGACGCGGAGCTGGGCGAGGTGGCGCGCGGGCTGGAGGACGAGAGCTACCGTCGCTGGCTGGAGCAGCGCGACACCGCGCCCGCGGCCTGGCGTCGGGACGAGGCGTTCAGCCAGGTGGCCTACCTGACCCCGGACGAGATGGCCGGGATGGCGGAGGTGATCCGGGCGCTCCTGGCGCAGTACCGGCACCGGGAGGTCAGGCCGGCGGCGCGGCCGCCGGAGTCTGCTCCGGTGGCGGTGGTGGCACGGCTGTTCCCGCTGCTGGCGCCCGGCGGCGCGCCGCGGCCAGGACCGCTGCGGTGATCAGGCCGAGCACGATGGTGCCCAGCGCCGAAGCGAGCAGGGTGCCGCGGGCGCCCAGGGCGGCGACCAGCGGCCCGCCGAGCGCGGTGCCGAGCGGCGAGGCCAGGATGAGCAGCGAGCCGCGGGCCGCGATGACCTGAGCCAGCGCGCCCGGCGGGCTGGCGTCCTGGAGCACCGCCATGGACAGCGACATCCACGGACCCCAGATGACCGCGCCGGCGAAGAAGGCGGCCAGCGCCACCCAGAGCGGGCCGGGCAGCCCGAACGGGACCAGGGCCAGGCCCCAGCCGAGCACGATCGCGGTCATCGTGGGCCAGACCCGCCAGCGGCGCAGGAACGGGGCGGTCAGCTCACCGATCACCGCGCCGACGCCGAATACCGCCCAGAACGTGCCGAGCAGGGCCGCCGACCCGTGCAGGTCGATGGCGACGTGCACCGGCAGGGCCACGTCGACCGGTCCGTACAGCAGGTAGAACACGAACGACAGGGCCAGCAGGCCGGGCAGCACCGGGCTGGACCGGATCACTGCCCAGGCGCCACCGCGGTCCTCGACCGGATCCGAGGCCGCGCGGGTCTTGGAGGCCAGGGCCAGCCGGGCGGCCAGCGGGCCGATCCGCGCGTAGCTGACCGCGAGCACGACCCAGCTCGCGGCGTCGGCGGCGATGACCACCGCCGGGCCAGCGGCCGCGGTCACCAGGCCGGCCAGCGCCGGGCCGATCATCAGGCTGAGCTGGTCGGCCAGGCCGAGCACGGTGTTGCCCGCCACCCGCTGTTCGGCCGGGAGCAGGTCAGCGATCAGCGTGTACTTGCCGGCTATGCCCCACGCGCTGAGCACGGACGAGGCGCCGAGCAAGGCGACGTAGCCCGCGGGGCCGAGGAGCCCGGCCAGGGCCAGGCAGCCGATCAGGCCCAGCGCGCAGGCCCGCAGGACGGCGTTGATGAAGGTCAGCCGGACCCCGCCGCGGCCGCGCAGCCAGCGGCGCAGGACCACCGCCCCGGCCGCCCCGGGCAGCGAGTAGGCCGCGACGGCGGCGCCCACCCACAGCCCGCGGCTGCCCGCGGGGGCCAGCCGCAGCGCCAGCCAGGCGATCGCCACCGCGCTCATCCCGTCGCCGAGCGCCGAGGCGGCCGTGGCGGGCAGGATCCGGCGCAGCACCGGGTGGCTGAGCGCCGGATAGTAGGGCGAGGTCCGGGCGCGCTCGGTTAGCCGCGCCGCCCAGCCCCGCCGCGTTCCGGCGGCAGGCTCCGGGGCCAGGGGCCGCTGGTCGGTTTCCACACGCCGATCATGCAACCTCAACCAAGGCTGAGGTCAAGCCGGTTGCGGGCGCTGGCGTGGGGGTGGTGGCTGGCGTGGGGGTGGACCGGCGCGGGGGTGGTGGCTGGCGCCGGGCTGGACCGGCGTGGGGGTGGTGGCCGGCGCGGGGCTGGACCGGCGGGCGGCGGGCGTTACGGTCAGCTGGCGGGCTGCCAGAGACGGAACGCGATTCCCTGGTCGTCGACGCAGTCGGCGAGCAGGCCGAACGGCCTGCGGATGGGCTCGTTCGCGTGGCCGCCGGCCGCCCGGACCCGTTCGGCGGCGGCCGCGAGGTCATCGACCCGGTAGGACAGCTGGACGCCGACCTCGGCGTCCGGCGGGGACATGATGCTGAGCGGCGGGCTGGTCTGCTCGGTACGCCACGCGCCGGGGTGGCCCGAGGAGAACGGCACCTGCAGGACGGCCTCGTAGAACTCCTTGGCCCGGTGCGCGTCCCGCGCGACCACCGTGACGTTGGCGACGTCGCCCTGGCGCGGGCGGCCGGGGTCGGCGGGCGGGGCGAAACCAGCCCGGGCCGGGGGGCGCAGCAGGATCCAGCGGTGCCCGAACGGGTCGACGATCGCCGCGCGGCGGCCGTAGGGCTGGTCGGCCGGCGGCCGTTCCACCGAGGCGCCGCCGCGCCGGGCCCGCTCGGTGGTCCCGTCCACGTCGTCGACCTCCAGGTGAAGGGAATGGCTGAACGTCGCCGGAGACTCGGGCGCGCGCACCGGTACGTCGGGCCACAGGTCGGAGGCCTCGGAGAGCATCAGCACCGCATTGCCGAGGCCGACCTCGGCGTGGCCGATCGTGCCGTCCGCGTTGACAATGGGGTCGCCGCGCCGCTGCGCGCCGAGCACGTCGACGTACCAGTCCATGGCGCGCCGCGCGTCGGAGACGACGATGTAGGGGGTCAGCGCCGGAGGCCAGGCGGGCTCGCGCTCGACCGGTACGGTGATCGTCTGCTGGGACATGGCTCCTCCTGGGGATGCGAAGACTCGCCGGGTCAGCCGCTGCCGCAGCGCCTCGGCGAAGTAGGGGTCGGGATCGACCGGCGTGACGGGCTCGCGCAGTGCCTTAAAGAACGGGGCCTCAAAGAACGGGGCCTCAAAGAACGGCGCCTCGAACGGATCGGTCATGGCGAGCCCTCCTCTCCCTCGTAGATCCGGCGGAACGCGGCACGCGCCCGGACCAGCAGTGCCTCGGTCGCATGCACGGTGCGGTCCAGGTGCCGGGCCACCTCGGGCACCGGCAGCCCGTCGAGGTAGCGCAGGGTGAGCGCGGCCCGGTGGTGCGCGCCGAGCCGGCCGAGCACCTCGCGGGCGCGGATCCGGTCGACGAGCGTCTCCCACGGGTCCTCGGCGCAGGCCGGCTCGCCGTCGAGCAGGCGCAGCCCGCGCTCCTCCCGCTCGGCCCGCCGCCAGTGGTCGGCGAGCTTGTGCCGGGCCACCCCGATCAGCCACGGGATGGACGGCTCGGGCGCGCCCGGCCGGCGGACCGCGTGCACGGCGGCCAGGAACGACTCGGCCGTGAGGTCCTCGGCCAGGCTCCGGTCGCCGCAGCGAGCGAGCAGGTAGCCGTAGACGTGCGGCAGCGCGTCGTCGTACAGCTCCAGCAGCCCGAGCGCCGGGTCGGGCCGCACCTGCGGGTGCGTCACACCCTCATCGTCGTCCGGGCGGCCGGTCCTCCGACGGGCAGGACCGGGATTCTTCCCGGCTATGGTCGGATCATGGCGACCGCGCGGGAGATGCTGCTGGCCGAGCGGGCCCGCGTGCGGCAGCGGATCGCCGCGCTGGAGCGGGAGTTCGCGGGGATCGCGGAGGCCGCGAGCGGGGCCGGGACCGACGACGAGCACGATCCGGAGGGCGCGACGCTGGCCTTCGAGCGGCAGCACACCGCCGCGCTGCTCGAGCAGGCACGCGAGCAGCTGGCGGCGGCGGACGAGGCGCTCGGCCGGCTGGAGGCCGGCCGCTACGGCGTGTGCGAACGCTGCGGGCAGCCAATCGGGGAGGACCGATTGGCTGCCCGCCCGGCGGCGCGGACCTGTGTCCGGTGCGCCGCCCGCTAGCGTTTCGTTACTCCGCTCGCAGCGCGAACGCGGTGCGGGTCCGGGCCGCCCAGCCCGCCGGGAGCAGGGCGCCCACCGCGGCGATGACCAGACCGGACAGGGCCAGGAGGACGAGTTCGGCGGGCTGGTACACGTTGAGCACCGAGGGCGGCACGTCGGTCTGCGCGGCGTGAGCCATGACCGGCAGCACGTAGTTGTGCACGGCGATCCCGGCCGGGATCGCGATCAGGCCGGCGACCAGGCCGATGCCGGCCACCGAGCACACCACCATGGCGATGGTCTGCCGCGGAGTCATGCCGATCGCCTTGAACACGCCGAGGTCGTGCACGCGTTCCCTGGTCTGCAGCACGACCGTGTTGAGCACGCCGAGCCCGGCGACGGCGACCAGGAGCAGGGTCAGCGTGGCGACCAGCCCGATGATGACGAAGAACTGCGAGGTGCTGCTGCCGTTGACCTGGGCCTGGTAGGGCTGTCCGAGCCGGGCGCCCAGCGCGTCCGCGTAGGCCTGGGCGTTGGTGCCCGGCGTCAGCGCCACGTCGTACTGATCGGGACCCAGACCCGGATCCAGGGCGGCCAGGGCGGACTGGCTGGCGATGATCTCCGCCTGGCCGCCGTTCGGGTCGAGAGTCTCCCCGGCGATCTGGATGGTGATGTGCCTGCTGCCCGAGGTGAGCGTATAGCTCTGTCCCACCCTGGCGCCGGTATCGGTGAGGAAGGCGGTGTTCACGTCGGCCTGATTCGCGCCTGAGTACCAGTGACCGGTGATGAGCGCGTAGCCGGTCCAGCTGGCGTCGCCGCCGAAACCGATCAGGTTCACGTGGTCGGACAGTCCCAGTACCGGGACGTTGTCGTCGGATTCGGCCACGTAGCGCAGCGTGCCGGGCTGGGCGCGCAGCGCCGCGGTGACCGCCTGCTCCTGCACGGCCAGGCTGGGCACGGCCGGACCCGGACCCGAGCCCGGGCCGGCCTTTACGTCACCGCCGCCGCCGTTCTGGCCGGGCGCGCCGGGAATGAACACCTGGACCGGCTCGGCGGCCGAGTGCGACAGGTCGTTGTAGACCCGGTTCAGCGACGCGCCCAGGCCCGCGCCGAACGTCACCGCGACGCCGCCGAACAGGATGGCCGCCAGGGTGATGGCGGTCCGGGCGGGCCGCGCGAACGGCCCGGCCAGGCCGATGGTCACCGACCGCGGCAGCCGGGCCCAGGGGCCCCGGCCCAGCACCCGGTGCGCGGCGTAGCCGTGTTCCGGGCGCGGCGCGCGGCCGGTCGCGATGGCCTGCACCGCGCTCATCCGGCCCGCGCGCAGCGCGAGCAGGACCGCGGCCGCGCCGGCCAGGCCGAGCATGACCAACGGCACGACCACGTCGACCCAGACCGGCACGGCCAGCGCGCCCACGCCGTAGACCTGCGCGGTCTGGCCGAGCAGCGGCACCGACAGCAGGTTTCCGCCGATCACGCCGAGCACGCAGCCGCCCAGCGCGGGGACCGCGACCTGGATCACGTACGAGGCCACCACCTGCGCGGGCGAGAAGCCGATGGATTTCAGCACGCCGATCCGGCGGGTGCCGGCCACCACGGCCCCGCTGACCACGTTGGCCACGATCAGCGCCGACATGGCCAGCCCGAGTATCCCGAAGGCCACGATGAACGGCACCCAGGGCGCGATCGAGCTGGTGTCCTGCAGCTTGACGGTCAGGTAGGACTCGGCGGCGAGGACCGAGCCGTGCGGCAGCGCGGCGCGGACCGACGCGACGTCCGCGTTGACCTGGCCGACGGTGGCGGCGCTGGCGAAGCGGTACAGCATCTGGCTCGCGGCCGGCGCTCCCGGGGCGCGCAGCGCGCCGACCTCGGACGGCAGCACCCAGGCCTGGGCCGTCTGGGTGATCGAGGTGGCGAAGCCGACGATGGTCAGGTGCGGCGACCCGGGCAGGCCGGGCACGTTGAGCTGGGTCCCGATGCTTTCTCCCGGGCCCCGGGTGTCACTGAGCACGACCTGGTCCGGCTGGGTCGGCCAGTGGCCGGACACCAGCGTGAGGTCGTCGACCGGGCCGCCCGGCGACGGGCGGCCGACGACGTTCAGCGGCTGCTGGAAGACACCGGGCGGGCCCTGGCCGGGCGGCGGGGTGAACGGGACGTCGGCGGTGATGGTCGTCTCCGGGAAGGGCCCGGCGGCCGCCGTCACCCCCGGCACGTGCGCGGTGGCGGCGAGCTGGGCGGTGCTCGCCTGGACGGTCGCGGTCACCTCCGAGCCGTGCTGGGCGGCGAACGCGTGGTCGAACGGCGCGTTCGAGTCGACCAGCAGGCCCAGGGCCAGCGTCGAGGCGGCGGTGGAGACCAGCAGGACCAGGCCGATCACCACGGTCTGCACACGCCGTCCGGACAGCCCGCTGCGCGCGGCCCGGACGGCTGGGCCCGCCGCCACGGGCGGCCAGGTCAACCTGGCTCTCATCGCCGCGCCCCCGCAGCGGCGTCGCTGGCCACCCGGCCGTCGACAATCTCGATGACCCGCCGCGCGTAACGGGCGGCCAGGTCCGGGTTGTGCGTGACCAGGATCAGGGTCTGGCCTTGCTGGTTGAGGTCGAGCAGCAGCGCCCCGATCTCCTCCCCGGTCGCGGTGTCCAGGGCGCCGGTCGGCTCGTCGGCCAGCAGCAGTGCCGGCCGGTTGACCAGCGCGCGGGCGATGGCCACGCGCTGGCGTTCCCCGCCGGACAGGCGGGCCGGGTAGGCGTTGCGGTGGGACCCGATGCGCAGCGCGGTCAGCAATTCGTCGGCCCGGGACCGGGCCTTGGCCGTCGGCATCCCGGCCAGCTGGGCCGGCAGCAGCACGTTGTCCAGCACGGTCATATCGTCAAGCAGGTTGAAGAACTGGAAGATCATGCCGATCTGGCGCCGCCGGAACCGGGCCAGCCCGGTCTCGCTGAGCGTGTCGACGCGTTCGCCGCCGACCGTTACGGTACCGGCGGTCGGCCGGTCAAGCCCGGCGACCAGGTTGAGCAGGGTCGATTTCCCGCTGCCGGACGGGCCCATCACCGCGACGGATTCGCCGGGCCTGACCTCCATGGTGACGCTGGCCAGGGCCGGCGCCGCGTCGGTGTCATAGCGTTTGGTCACGTTGCTGAGCTGCACAAGAGTATCCATGCCCGGACCGTACGGCCGCGCCCGCCGCCGGCACGTCGCCCGGCCGGCGCATCTTCGGTACCCCATCCGGCTGAACGTCATCCGGAGTATGTACGCCGGATAACCCCGGCGGATGACGGCAGCACCGCCGGGCGGGATGACAATGAGAAGGTGGCGGAGGAAGAAAGCAGCGGGCGGCGGGCGGGCCCGGTGCGCCGGCTCGCCGCCTTCCTCTGGCAGCGCGATGAGCGGCCGGCGATATCCCGGGCGGCCCGGGCCGCCGACGCGGCCATCGCGGTCGTGGCCGTGATCTCCGCCGTGGTCGCCGTGATGATGCAGTACCGGCACAGCGGCTCGTACGAGGTCTCCGCTGTGCCCATCGGGCAGCATGGGACGCTCCGCTTCGACCCCGGACCGCGCCCGTCGGCGGGGGTCCTGATCGGCGCGGCGTTGACCACGGCGCCGCTCGCGTTCCGGCGGACGTACCCGATCATCGCGTTCTGCGTGATCATGGCCGGGGTATTCCCCGGCGCCCACACCACGTCGATCACGTTCGCGGCCGTCGTCCTGGCCGCCTACAGCGCGGTCGCGTACAGCCGGTACCGACAGGCGGCACTGGTCGCCGTGCTGGCCGCGGCGATGATCGTCACCGCGGCTTACCCGGACACCACCCCCCCGGTACCGAAACGCTTTACCGCGCTGCTGATCCTGGTCCCGACGATAGCGGTCGGGGTCGCGATCCGGGTCTGGCGCCGCCGGGCCGGCGAGTCCGCCGAACGGCTGCGCGTGGCCGAGGCCGGGCACGAGGCGCAGACCCGGCGGGCGGTCGCGCTGGAGCGGGCCCGGATCGCCAGCGAGATGCACGACGTGGTGACGCACAACGTGAGCGTGATGGTGATACAGGCCGGGGCGGCCCGGCGGGTGCTGGACAGCTCGCCGGGCGACGCCCGGGAGGCGCTGCTGGCCGTGGAGGCCAGCGGCCGGACCGCCATGACCGAGCTGCGGTACCTGCTGGGGCTGCTGGCGCCGTCCGGGGAGGATCAGGGGGACGCGGGAGAGGCACCGGCGCCGGATCTGACCCTGACCCCGCAGCCCGGCGTGGCGCGGATCCCGGGCCTGGTGGCCCGGCTGCAGGCGGCCGGGATGCCGGTCGAGCTGTCCGGCGAGGTCCCCGGCGGCATACCGCCGGACCTGCCGCCGGGTGTCGACCTGGCGGCCTTCCGGGTGGTCCAGGAGGGACTCACGAACGTGATGAAGCACGCCGGGCAGGCCCGGACCACGGTCCGGCTCGACTACGGCCCGCGAGACCTGCTCATCACGGTGTCCGACGACGGCCGCCCGGCGGCGGGCGGGCCGACGGCAGGGCCGGGGGAACGAGCAGAACCAGGCCCGGGCCCGGGCTCTGGCGGGCGCGGGCTGATCGGGCTGCGGGAACGGATCGCGGTATACGGCGGCGAACTGGACGCCGGGCCGCGCCCGGGCGGTGGCTGGCGGCTGGCGGCGCGGATCCCGCTGGAGCCGGCGGCCGGGGTTGGGCCGGCAGCTGGGGTTGGGCCGGCAGCTGGGGTTGGGCCGGCAGCTGGGGTTAAGGCGGCA
>Ga0070735_10005583_pt1 | contig 10396 bp, 8 predicted proteins | sample Coa_R1_FD_66443 | JGI IMG/M metagenome (GOLD analysis project Ga0070735, IMG submission 66443) | Surface soil microbial communities from Centralia Pennsylvania, which are recovering from an underground coalmine fire - Coalmine... | ecosystem: Environmental > Terrestrial > Soil > Unclassified ... | reverse complement strand
ATCGCCACCGGCGTGGTGGCGGCCGTCGTCATCGGGTTGCCGTCCCTACGGCTTCCGGGCCTGTACCTGGCGGTGACGACCCTGGCGTTCGGGTACGCGGTCCCCAATTACGTCCTCAACGAGCACTACTGGTTAGGTCGTCACATCCTGCCGAGTGGGTTCGCCGCCCACCTCGATCGTCCTCTGCTCTACGGGCGGATCGATCTGAGCGGGGATCGCGCCTTCTACTACCTGTGCCTCGTCTTTCTCGGCCTCGTCATGCTGGCCGCCCTCGCCTTCCGGCGCAACCGCTCCGGGCGAGTGCTCATCGCCCAGAGCGACAACGCGCGCGCCGCCACCGCGTATGCCATCAACCCGGCTCGGGCCCGCCTCGCGGCCTTCGTCGTCTCCGGCGGCATCGCGGGGTTGGCCGGGGCGCTGTTCGATTACGCCCAGCAGAACGTCGTACCCGGCACGTACGGCATCCAGGCGAGCATCCTCGTGTTCCTGATCGTGGCGATTGCCGGCATCAGCTCGGTCCCGTACGCCGTCGCCGGGGCCATGCTTTTCGAGGCCGCCGTGACGTTCGGGCCGCGGATCTACAACCTGCTGCACTCCCAGACGCTGACGTCGATCATTCCGCTCGTCCTGACCGGTCCGTTGCTGATCCTGAACGCCTACTTCTCCCCGGGGGGCTCGGCCGAGGCCGGCACGCGCCTGCGTGACGCCGTGCTGCGGAGCGTTGCTCGTCGCCGCAGGTTGCTCGTCCCTTCGCTCATCACCGACGTCGGGGCCGACGACGGCCTTGCGACAGCCTCCCCGCCGAAGCGGCGGGTGGCCCCCGGGTCGCGCGACCGAGAGCGCGCGATCGAGTCCTCGCAGACGCCGCCAGCTCCGGTGCCCGCACCGCCCTCGTCCTTGTGGCACCCGGGGCACGACCACCTCGAGGTTCAGGCGTGACGATCCTCGCGCTGTGCCTGGGGGCGGCGGCGGCGCTGTTCGGCGTCTTCTTCGATGTCCGGAACTGGCGACGGGACAAACAGGCACCGGGCGAGGAGGCCTCGTTCGCCCCGTCGACCGCCGGTCCACTCGGGGTTGTCGTGCCGGCGCGCCCCCGAAACGCCCGTCGCCGGCAGGAGATGGCACCCGCCCCGGGCGCGATGCTCCCCCCCGCAGACGCGCCGCTCTTGGTCTGTCGCGGCGTGGAGGTTGCTTACGGCAAGGTGCGTGTCCTCTTCCGCGTCGACATGGAGATCGCTCGCGGTGAGATCGTCGCCCTGCTCGGGACCAACGGGGCGGGCAAGTCGACCTTGTTGAAGGCGATCTCGGGACTGGTCGGGATCATCGGCGGGACCGTCACGTTCGATGGACGAGACGTCACTGATGCCGACCCGGTCGCACGGGCCAAGCTGGGTATCGCCCAGGTGCCGGGCCACAAGGCGGTGTTCCCGACGCTGACGGTTGCCGAGCACTTCAGGGCGGCATCGTGGCTGTTCTCGAGGGAGGACCCCGCCGACATCCGAGCGAGGGCCGACAGGGTCCTGACGCTCTTCCCGAGGCTCCGGGAATGCTGGGGCCAGCTCGCCGGCAACCTGTCGGGCGGGGAGCAGCAGCAGCTCGGGTTGGGAATGACCCTGGCCGCCAGACCCAGGCTGCTCATCATCGACGAGCTCTCTCTCGGCCTCGCGCCCACCGTCGTCGAGCAGCTGCTCGGGGTTGTGCGCGAGATCAACCGCGAAGGCTGCACCGTCATCCTGGTGGAGCAGTCTGTCAACGTGGCGCTGACGATCGCGGACCGCGCGTATTTCATGGAGAAAGGCGAGGTCCGTTTCGAAGGGTCGACCGCCGGGCTGCTGGAGCGAGGTGACCTCTTGCGCTCGGTCTTCCTGGAGGGGGCGGCCGCGCACGACAAGTCGACGGTGATCGGTCGGTCACACAAGGGCGACACCGGTTCATCGCCGAGCAGCAAGAGCGGCGATCCCGCCGCGCTGCCGGTCGCGCTGCGCGTCGTGGGATTGACGAAGAGCTTCGGCGGGATCAGCGCCGTCGACGACGTCACCTTCGATCTGCACCGGAGGGAGACCCTTGGCCTGATCGGGCCCAACGGAGCGGGGAAGACGACGATCTTCGACTTGATCTCGGGCATGGTGCCCGCGGACGGGGGACGGATCGAGCTCGCAGGAGTCGACATCAGCGCCCGGACCGCGGACCACCGAGCCGCTCTCGGACTCGGGCGCTCGTTTCAGGACGCTCGACTCTTCCCCTCGTTGACGGTGACCGAGAACCTCGCGCTCGGGCGAGAGCGACATATCGAGACGCGTGACCATCTCGCTGCGCTCCTCGACTTGCCGGCCATTCAGGAGTCCGAGGGCCAAGTCGTGCGCACCGTCGAAGAGTTGCTCGAGCTGATGAGCCTGCAGCCCTACCGGGACAAGTTCGTCTCGGAGCTCTCCACCGGAGTCCGCCGGATCGTCGATCTCGCCATGGCCATCGCCCACGAGCCAACCGTCCTCCTCCTCGACGAGCCCTCGTCCGGAATCGCCCAACGGGAGACCGAGGCGCTTCGCGTCTTGCTGGAGCGGATCCAGGAGCAAACGGGTTGCGCGCTTCTGGTCATCGAGCACGACATCCCCCTCATCGCCTCGGTCTCCGATGAGATCGTGGCCCTCGACCTCGGATCGATCGTCACCAAGGGAGCGCCGAACGCCGTGCTGTCCGATTCCCGGGTCGTCTCCTCCTACTTGGGCGGAGACCTCAACGTGATCAACCGGTCGGGGGCCGCCTCGTTGTCGTCATTGGCGGTTCCGACGGCGCCGCGCTGAGCGCCGAGCGGAGGAAGCGGAATCGGCCCAGGCCGGACATCGGGGTGCCGTCCAGCCCGAGGCGGGACGAGAAATTTCGCCGGACCATTACTCTGCCCCGGATAGGAGTTGGCGACGTTCGGGCCACGGCCGACGGGAGGTTGGCATGAGTGCCGCATGTGTGCATCTGGATCAGATTCTGCCGAACACCCCGTCGTCGTGGGGCTGCGAGGACTGTTTGAACGCCGGGCGACGCGACTGGGTCCATCTGCGTGTGTGCCAGGAGTGCGGACACGTCGGGTGCTGCGACAACTCACCCGGGCGGCACGCCACCGCCCATTTCCAAGGTGTTTCGCACCCTGTCATTCGGTCGTATGAACCCGGTGAGGACTGGTACTGGTGTTACGTCGAGGAGGTCGCCTTCGAACTGGAGGGGGCCCCACCCGCGCCCTCTCACCCCTGACTTCGACGTTCAAGGTCGCCCGCCCGGCGTGCTCACGCGCCTCGCGATCCTCACGTGAGGCGGTCGACGGACAACCCCTCTCAGTCCCGGAGCGCGACGCCTCGAGTGAAGGTCGGGCGCCGCTTAGGGCAACGAGCCGACGGTGTCGTGCCCTTGTCGGTCCCCTCTCACCTGATCGCCGCCGTGACGACCTTGACGATCACCAGCAGGAAAGCGAGGACGAGGTATGAGCGCAGCAAGATGAGGCCGAGCTGGCGCGGGCCCGACATAGCAGGTCGGGCGAGCCGGCTCAGCGGAGGCATCCGCCACGTCCGCCGGTTCTGCCATCCGGCGGGCAGGGTGACCGCCTCGCTGCGGAGCCTGCGCTCCCGGGCGGGAGGCTCACATTGCGCATCACCTGGGACCCACGGCGTCGTTCTTCGTTAATGCCTGCCGGTCGACGAGCCTCACGGGACATCATCGGAGCTCGACATCATCGATGTATTCCTCGCGCCAAAGCGCGTACCGCTCACCAGGTAGGTGCAGAGCGTGGGTGGGCACCAGGGCCTCCACGAAAGGTCGGTCGTGGCTCACCGCGACGATGGTGCCGGGCCAGCGCGACAACATCGCTCCCACCGCCTCGACCGAAGCTGGATCGAGGTTATTGGTCGGCTCATCGAGAACGAGAAGGTTGGCCCTGCCCGCGGCCAACATCGCCAGGCTCAGTCGTGCCCGCTCGCCGCCCGACAGGGAGTCGGGTGCCTGGTTCGCCACCTCTCCGACGAGCCCGAAGGAGCCAAGCAGCTTCCGCCGATCCGGTTCTTTCACCAGCACCGAATCGTCGATGTTCTCCAGCACCGTTCGGTTGGGATCGATTTGCTCGTGTTCTTGGGCGAAATAGCCCACCACCACCCTGTGTCCGAGTTCCACGCGGCCTGAGGTGGGCTGCTGGACATCGGCGAGGCATCGCAGCAGGGACGATTTGCCCGCGCCGTTTCGGCCGATGACAACGACTCGGTCACCGCGCCCCACTGAGAAATCGATACAAGACAGCACCTGGTGTTCGCCGTACGCAACGCCGAGCCGTCGAACCACGAGCGCATCGGCGCCGGAGCGGACCGGGTCAGGTAGGCGGAACCTTACGGCTCGTTCGCGCTTGATCACCTCGGTCCGCCGATCCTGCATCTTGGCCACCTGACGGTCGAGCACCTTGGCCTTCCTTGCTTGCGCTTCGGTGCTGTGGCGCCACTTGTCTGCCTGGGCCCGCATCTTGTCGATCTTGGCGCCTTCGAGCTCGAAGGACTTTTCGCGCTGCGAGATCTCGACTGCCAGCTGGGAACGGAATCCCGAATACGTGCCGCTGTACTGGCGCAACCGTCCGCCCGACAGGTTGACGACCTTGGTGATCGCCGCGTCGAGGAGCCGCAGGTCGTGACTGACCACGAGCAAGCCACCGGGCAGCGAGCTGAGCTCGTTCAAGAGCCATCTCTTGGCGGCCAGGTCGAGGTGATTCGTCGGCTCGTCGAGGACCATCGTGTCAGGAGCCTGGAACAGCACTCTCATCAAGTCGACCCGTCGGCGCTCTCCCCCCGACAGCGAAGTGATGTCTTCGAACAGTAAGTGCTGGGGCAGGCCCAGACCGTCGGCAAGACGGGCGATGTTGCTCTCGACCTCGTAACCACCGGCGTTTCTGTACCTCTCCTCGAGCGTCGTGAACTCGTTGATTACCTCTTCGGTGGGCGACGCGGCCATGGCGCGTCGAGCTCGGCCGAGCTGGTCATCGAGGACGTCGAGGCCACGAGCTGACAGGACGTGGGACAACGCCGTTGAATCGATTCCGAGACCCCTGTCCACGGGAAGTTGCGGAAGATATCCGGTCGTGCCCTCGATCCGAATCGTCCCCGAGGCTCGGATGTAGCTTGGAGCCATCCCCAAGACAAATGCGATCAGGGAGGACTTCCCTGTGCCGTTTCGGCCGACCAGACCCACCTTGTCGGAGCGAGCCATCGAGAACGCCCCGTCCCGGATCAATGTCCGTCCGCCGATCTCGATCGTGATGTTCCGACCGGAGATCATCCGACCATTCTGTCTGGGTACCGGGGCATTCGGTTCGAACGACGCGTCTCAACCGTTCGGGCGATCCGGGTCGAGCGGTCCGAGAGTCACGCCCCGTGACCGTGATCGAGTGCGCCTTTCTCGTGATCGGGTCATTCTCGCGGCGACCGGGAACGGCCTGGCAACCGGTACGCATCTATAGCGTCGCGCCGCCCGGTTGGCATGCCCCACTCGCATGGGGGCGCTCGTGCCCTCTTGCCTGGGCATCATCGCGCTCGGGTTATGCGTTCGGCACAGCGATCCCGGTCTCGTCAGGGAACCCGGCCGCTTGGTCAGCGAGCGGCCCGCAGCGCGCCGACTATGCGCCAAATGCCGACTGCCGCCGCTAGCAATGCCACCAGCATGGCGCCGGTGATGCCGACCATGACCGGTGGAGCCACAGAGCCCCCCATGCCGAGCGGTCCGAGCGATGTCTGGAGAAAGCGCGGCGCGTGCGCAGCGACGCACGCCCACCATGTGGCGGTGCCGACAAGGACAACGATCATGCAGACAAAGACGCCAAGCGCGCTGGTCGCCTCAGCTCGCAGGAGGGCACCTCGCAGCTCGACCCGTCCCGCGGCCGCCACCGCCGCTCGAGTGCACGCAGCGAGCGCCCCGAGAAGGGTTATCACCCACGCACCGCCGACACCGAGGTCGGTCCCCACACCGCCGTTGCGCGCGGTGGCGGCGTGGCTGTGTGCGAAGAGGATCACTGCCCCAGTGGCGACGAGCGCAACAACGACCAGGACGGCAGCCGCACGCATCGTCCGTCCGAGCGTTCCCCAACCCTCGGAGCGCACCGATCGTGCGACAGGGCCGGCGAGGGCGAGCGCCCCCGTTGCGACCAGGGCGACGGCCAGCACCGCGGCGCCGGTAACTGCCGTCACGGCATCGGCAGGGATCCTCCGGGCACCTCCGGCGACGGCCAGATCCCAGTGCTCGAGGTACTTGGCGAAGGCGGCTCCCGCCACCATGAACACCCCCCATGCGCACAGCACAAGGAGTGAGCCCGCCCGCACCCGTGCCGCGCGGCCGGCGTCCGGCGAGAGGCCCGAAGCCCGCACATGCTCTGCCAGCGCGGCCCGCAGCAGCGACGCCCGCTGGCGCAGCGGAATGGGACGGTCGCCGTAGGTGTCCTCCATCAGCGCCACGAGTTCGTCGCCGTAGCGTCCCCGCCAGTGGGCGGGGTAGCAGCGGACGAGGCGGAGAAATCGACGGGACTTGCTCATCGAGCCCATGCTCCGGCGGTGGGCAGCGCCACGCCGAGGCGCGAGGCGCCCACGTCGGCCAGCGCATGCATCTCCTGCACCGCGTCGGCCAGGGCCCGTCGGCCCGCGAGGGTGATCCGGTACGGTCGCCGGCGCTCGTCTTCGCCGACTGGCTCGATGAGGCCGCGTTCATCGAGACGGGCAATGGCGCCATAGAGCGTGCCTGGCCCCAGCGCGACGCCGGCGAATTCCTCGATGTCCTTGCTCAGGGCGTAGCCATGCTTCGCGCCCGCCGCGAGGCTCGTGAGGATGAGCACCGTCGGCTCATTCGAGCGTCCCAGCCCCTTGTCGCTGCGTCGTGTCATACGATGTACTCTACTACGTTAGACGTAGTAGAGTACATCCCGTCCGGCGGATCGGGTCAGCCGGATGCGAGTGGACCGACTCCCCAGATGCATGTCGCGCTGCTCTCCCACGGAGCCCGTCGGGCCTGATCCCCACGTCGACCGTGGGCCGTGTCCCCTGCTCCCTCGAAGTCCGTTCACGCGACCTCCGTCGTCCACCCGCACGGGCGACGCCGCAGCGTCGATGACTCCGTGCATTTCCGGAGGTCGGATGGCATTTCAGGCACGCTCGTCCGTTCTCACGAACGACTCCGAGGTCACCACGGGGCGTCCGTAAGGGTAGGTGTACGGGCGCGAGCCGAAAACATTCGTCGGCGTGGCCCCGATGGGGTAAGTCCGAACCATGCCCCACCGAACCATGCCCCCCACGGGTTTCGCCCTCGGGTCCAGCCGACCAGGCCCCCAACGGGGCAGGTTTCTGCGGATCGTTCTCGTGACTGGTGGCAATTCCGCTTCGTGCGCGTCATCGGTGGGCGCTTGGGGCCGGAAACGATAGGCCGGTGTCATCAGAATTGGAAGAACTCCAAACGTCGGTTGGTGACGACGAGGGGCCGCCGAATGTCCTCGTCTTGCCGCCGAGTGTCGAGCGAGACCTTGATGACTCCGGTGAGTCGTTCGGCGCTCTCGGTCAACCCTTCAATCGACGGACCCCGTTCTTCGTCGGCTTTACCGGCGCGCTCGGAGTCGCCGTCGCCTACGTCATCGCACGCGGCATCACTCAGATCACGACGGTCATTGTCATCATCGGACTGGCGCTCTTCATTGCCATCGGCCTCAATCCGATCCTCGACTTCCTGATCCACCGTGGGATTCGGCGCGGGCTCGCTGTGGCCCTCATCACCTTCGCCTTCGTGCTCGTCATCGCTGGCTTTGTCCTCGCGGCGGTATCACCCATCGCCCATGAAGTCAGCACGCTGGTGAAGAACTATCCGAAGTACAAAGCCAATCTGATCGCGGGCAAAGGATGGGCCGGACGACTTGCCGTCAAGCTCCACCTGACCGGCTACTTGAAGGGCAAATCGAAGATCCGGATCCCCGCAGGGGGGGTGCTCGGTGCCGGGAAGCAGATCCTGTCCCTCGGCGTCGCCACGATCAGCGTGGTGGCTCTTACGATCTACTTCCTCATCGCACTGCCCGGTGTCAAACGACTCTGGCTGTCGCTTATCCCCCGGAGCCGTCGCGAGCGGGCAAGCCTGCTCACCGATGAGGTTTTCAGCCGAGTCGGCGGATTCATGCTCGGTAATCTTTTGACGTCCCTCATCTCCGGTGTCGGGACGTACATCTGGTTGCTCGTCTTCGGCGTACCCTACGCGTTGCTCCTCGCGCTGGTCGTGGCACTCTTCGATCTCATCCCTATCGTCGGCTCCACCATCGCCGGGGTGATCGTCTCCCTGGTCGCCTTGTCAAAGGGCGTCCCCGTCGGCGTCGCAACGCTTGTCTTTTACATCGTGTATCGCTACCTGGAGGATTACCTCATCAATCCTCGGGTGATGAAGCAGACGGTGAAGGTCACACCTGGCCTCACGATCATCGCCACGCTCATCGGCGGCACACTTCTCGGACTTGTCGGCGCCCTCGTGGCCATCCCCGTTGCGGCGACGATCCATCTGCTGCTCGACGAGGTGGCGATACCTCGGCAGAACCAACATTGAGCTCGGCCGGCCCGACGCCCGTCGCTCGAGGCCGCACCCCTCGCTCCAATGTTCGGATTGTCGGGACGCGCCCGAAGCCGAACGCCCCAAGGGCGTGCGGTCAAGGGGCCACATACCCGGCAACGCAACGACCGACAGGCCATTTTCACCGTCCCGGGTGTCCATCGACGGAGAGTCACCGCGGCGTCGAGCAGTACGGGCTACCGCCTGCTTGCCGGCGGCATGAGGGCCTGCTGATCACGGCGACGCCGGGTGAGCTCGCCCGGGGGGCGGCCGCAAATTGCTGGGGTCACGACGTCGACGGCACAGGTCCCGGGACCGGGCCGATCGAGCCGATCCCTGCGGTGAAGAGGAGCTTGGGCAGGGCCTCGACGGAGCAGGCCGAGCGCCAAGTCGGAGTGACGGAGTACCTCGCGCCCATGACGCCGGAGGAAGCCGCCGCGTTGGCCCGAGCGCAACCACGAATCGGCCGGGTCCATGTGGATGGATGTTGGTTTGCGAGTATCCACGGGGTAAGGCGTCAGTGCCGTGTCAACAACCAAAGGGGAGGGGAAGAGTCGATGCCCGACGCCGCAACAGTTTTGAAGCAGGACCACCGGAAGGTGGAAGGACTCTTCCAACGGTTCCAAGATGGTGACTACGAGACGATCCCCGAGATATGCGAGGAACTGACCGTCCACACTGAGATCGAAGAGTCCGTGCTCTATCCGGCCCTTCCCGAGGTCAGGGAGGGCGATGCTTTGCGGGACGAGGCCGAAAAGGAGCATGGAGAGGTCAAGAAGGCGATCCAGCGCCTGCAGGCCATCAGCGAAGACTCTGACGAGGTGGACGCGTTGATGGAGACGATCATCGCCGGCGTGTCCCACCACGTGGAAGAAGAGGAGTCACAGATCTTTCCCAAGCTGGAGAAGGAGCTCGGTCCCGAACGGATGAGCCAACTCGGCGAAGACCTTCTGGCAGAGAAGCGTGAGCAACTTGCTTCGATAGGACGCTCCCCCGACTGAGCACGGTCGATTCGTCACTCGCGACCACGCGAAATCGTCCAGCCGGTGCGCCTCATCGCGTTAGGAGTGTCAATCGCTTTGGCCGCTTTCTTGATCTCGGATGGCCATCTCTTGTTGCTTCCGTTCTTGTTCGTCCTGCCATTGGGCCTCTTTGGGCGGCGGCGCTATCGGCGGTGAGGTTGTCTTTCGAGCGCCCCCATGGGCTCCACATGACACCCCTCGACACCGACACCGGGGGTATAGCCAGAGAATGAGTGGACAACGAGGCCAGGAAGCCAGAGCGACCCATAGCGAACGGGGTGGCAAGGATCCGCGTCGCTCCGAAACCTCCGACCAAGGCGGAGGGAGTGGCGACCAAGCGACGGGTGAGGAGCAAGCCGCCGCCAACCGAGCAGTGGACCCCCCGGCGTGATCAACCGGCTCCGACCCGGGGTGCTCTTCGACGTTGACGGCACGCTGTGCGACACCAACTATCTCCATGCTCTGGCCTGGTCGCGAGCGCTCCGCGATGCGGGGGAATGGGCGCCCATGAACGCCATCCACCGACTGGTCGGGATGGGAGGCGACCACTTGCTCCCTCGGCTCCTCGGCCACGACAGCAGCGAAGTACTGGCTGCTCGTCCCCGGCGGTACCAAGAACTTGCCGGCGACATCCTGGCATTTCCCCGGGCGGCCGAGGCTCTCCGAGAAGTTCACAACCTGGGTTGGGCGGTTGTGCTCGCCACCTCGGCTCCCGACGCCGAACTCGGGATCCTCCGCAACGCGCTGGGTGCTGACGACGCCATCGACGGCCAAACGACCGCTGACGACAT
>Ga0070735_10005582_pt1 | contig 10396 bp, 10 predicted proteins | sample Coa_R1_FD_66443 | JGI IMG/M metagenome (GOLD analysis project Ga0070735, IMG submission 66443) | Surface soil microbial communities from Centralia Pennsylvania, which are recovering from an underground coalmine fire - Coalmine... | ecosystem: Environmental > Terrestrial > Soil > Unclassified ... | reverse complement strand
TCAGCGTGCGCCTGGAATCCGGCGGCGGCCGCTGCACGGTTTATCTGACGCGCGTCGAGATTGGCCGCGCGGCGGCGAATCAGACTGTTATCGAGTTTCTGGTGAAGACGTTTTTCACGCCGCTTTATCCCGACGCAAGGATCGACGAGCCGTTCGATCTGGACTACGACATCGATCGCATCGACATTCGGCCCTCAGGCGCGAGGGTGACGATCAAGCGATGATGCTACGTAATAAGGGATTCCCTTATTATGGGTGTATGAACGTCACACTGTCGCTGGACGACGATCTGGTCAAAAAAGTCCGCAAGATCGCGGTCGACCGCGACACCACGCTCACCGGGATGGTCCGCGAATATCTGAAGCAGGTGGCCGCCGAAGAGACCACCAAGCGTCGGCAACTCGCTGCTCTGGAAAAGAGTTTCCGCGAAATCCAGGTCAGAATCGGGAAAACAAAATGGACCCGGGAAGAGCTGCATGAGCGGCGCTAGCTTTCTCGATACCAACATCCTGGTGTACGCCTACGATCCTGACCAGAAAAATAAGCACCCGATCGCCCAGCGAATCCTCCGCGACGCCGTCAGCGGAGTCGGAACAATTTCCACTCAGGTGTTGGGAGAGTTCGCTTCAGTTTTTCTTCATAAGCTGAAGGCTCACCCGAAGTCTGTGGCAACTGCGCTGGCGGCGTTCGATGCGATCCATACGGTTCATGCGGACTCGTCGCTTTTCCGGCGTGCTCTGGACGCACACGCGCGGTACGGACTTCACTTTTACGACGGTTTGATCATCGCCGCGGCAGAGCGCGCCCGGTGTGTACGGATCTGGTCCGAGGATATGAATCCGGGGCAGACCTATTTCGGAGTGACGGTCGAGAATCCGTTCGTCTAGACCGCCCGCAGTGCGACCAGCGTGACATCATCCCCCTGCGCTCCGGGACTGAACCGCAGCACATCGGCGAGAATGTGCTCCAGGAGCCCGTCGACGTCTTCGGGACCCGACCGGGCTGCCGCAATCAAGCGCTCTTCGCCGAACTCCTCGCCGCGTTCGATGCCGGCTTCCAGCACTCCGTCCGACATGATCAGCAGCACGTCGCCTGGCTCCATCGGAATGCTTTTTTCCTCGCACTTCCACCAGCTAAAAATTCCGATCGGCAGCGCGGAGGCTTCCAGCCGTTCCACTGCGCTCGACGCACGCAACAGCAGCGCCGCGGGATGGCCGCAGTTGATGTAGCGCAGCTCGCGGCCCTGGTCGCGGTATTCGGCGTAGAACATGGTGGCGAAATATTCCGCCGGCGTCGATTCGTGAAACAGCTTGTTCACCGACATCAGCAACGCTTTGCTGTGCTTCACGCCCAGTTCGAGCTGGCTACGGAAGGATGCCTGTAGATTCGCGGTCAGCAGCGCGCCGGCGACTCCCTTGCCGGAAACATCGGCCAGCATCACGCCGAGCCGCCCGGTACCGAGGTCGAGAAAATCGTAGTAGTCGCCACCGATCTCGCGGGCGGGCAGACAGCGGCCGGCGTAGGTGAGCGTCTTGAGCGTCTGCGCGTGCTGCGGCAGCAATCGCTGCTGGACGTGACGCGCAATTTCCAGCTCGCTCTTGGCTTTCTTTTTTTCCTTGGAACGGTCCGCCTGTTTTTCGATGGTGGCGAGCAGCCGCTCGTTGTCCCACGGCTTCTGAATGAAATCGGCGGCGCCGCGGCGCATGGCGTCCACCGCCAGATCGACGCTCGACCAAGCGGTCATCACGATCACCGGAGTGCTGTGATCGTGCTTCAGCAGGCTATCCAGCAGCGCCAGCCCTTCGTCGCCCGACGTCGTGTCGCGCGAATAGTTCATGTCCATCAGGATCAGATCGAACGGCGAGCGCTCGGCGGCGGCTAGGGCGGATTTCGGAGAATCGGCCGTTTCGGCCTGGTGGCCTGCGCCCTTCAGCAGCAACCGGATGGCTTCGAGAACATCTTGCTGATCATCGCTGACCAAGACGCGCATCGTACTCATGGTCGCATGTGGCGCACGCACTCGTGCGTGCCGCGTCGAGACTCGTCTCTACACCATGTCGGTGGATCAGGAACATCCGAAAAAGACTTAACCTTCGATAATTTTCTTCGCCGCCGCACGACCAGTCCGCACACAATCGGGAATGCCGATCCCTTCATAGGCATTACCGGCCAAGTGCAGCCCTGGTAACTTCGCGACGCGTTCACGAATCTCGCGGACGCGGCCGATGTGGCCCACGGTGTATTGCGCCATCGATCGAGGCCAGCGGGAAATGGTCTGATGCACCGGCGCGGCGGTCAGTCCGAGAATGCGCTGCAATTCCTGGCGCGAGATGGTCACCACCGATTCGTCGGATTCGGAAAGGATAGCCTCGTCGCCCGCGCCACCGAGGAAACACCGCAGCACAATCTTGTCGTCCGGTGCGCGATTGGGAAACTTGGTTCCGACGAAAGTGCACGCGGCCAGGCGCTGGCGTTCGCGCGCGGGAACCAGAAATCCGAAGCCGGCGCGTTTGCCGTCGAACTCGGAGCTGCGATAAACAAGCGTCAAAGTCAGAGACGAGCTGTAATCGATCTCCTGGAGTTTTTTCCCCAGCTCCGAGTCCAGCCCGTGGACCAGCGCGGCTGCCGACCACGCCGGTGCGGCGATGATCACGTGATCCGCTTCCATCCAGTCTCCGCCAGCGCGGACGCGATAGCCCGGCTCGATCGCCTCCACTTCCTGGTTGCGCACGGTGACGAACTTCGCGAGCGCATCGACCACGGTGCTCATTCCGCATCTCATGCTGCGGAACAGCGATCCGCCGGATGGAGGCCGTTTCGCCGCCATCACCGCGCGGCCCAGGCTGCCGTACTTCGCTTCCATGTCGACGAATCGCGGCAGAACGCTTGCGACGCTCAACTTTGCAGGATCGCCGCCGTAAACTCCCGAAAGCAGCGGCTCGGCCAGGTAGTCCAGCGTCTCCTGCCCGAAGTGATCCACCACGAAATCAGCCACACTGCGATCGCGCGGAGTGCCATTGGGGCGCCGCAGCAGCTCGAAGCCCATGCGAGTTTTGGTCGCCCAACTCAGCAGTGGCGACTTGACCATCGGCATGATCTTCGACGGCACGATCATCATCACGCCGTCGGGGAGCGCGATCAGGCGGCCCTTTTTCAAGATGTAAGTGGTGCGCTGATGATCGTTGGAGCCGATCACTTCGCTTTCCAGTCCCAGCTCTTTGATCAACGCGAGCGCTTCAGGCTTTTGGCTGATGAAACTGTCGGGGCCGGAATCGAAGACGCAGTTTTCCCACGATTGCGTTTCAATGACGCCGCCTAATCGCGGACGCTTTTCGAAAAGGGTGGTTTCGATGCCGGCTCGCGCCAGATCGTACGCGGCCGAAAGTCCGGCGATCCCGCCGCCGACGATGACTGCTTTTTTAGAGCTTGAACTCCCTGACAATTTCGACACACGCCTTCACGTTTTCCACCGGCGTCTCCGGTAAAATTCCGTGGCCCAGATTAAAAATGTGGCCCGGCCGCGAGCCCGTGCGCTTCAGTAGTTCATGAACGCGCATCCGTAGCTCCGGCAATGGAGCGAAGAGCACGGCAGGGTCCAAGTTGCCCTGCACGGCCGACCGGTAGCTGATGTCCATCCAGGCCTGGTCGATGTTGATCCGCCAATCCACGCCCATTACGTCTCCGCCGGCGGCGTGCAGCTCGCGAAAGAAGCCTGCCGCGCCGGTTCCGAAGTGAATGACAGGGACGCCGGCTGCGCGAATTCGCTCAATCAGCGCTCGGGAATATGGCGCAACATAGCGGACGTAGTCGTCCGGTCCGAGAGCTCCGACCCAGCTATCGAACACCTGGATGATACGCGCGCCGGCGGCCACCTGCAAAACGCCAAACGAACCCAGAACGTCGACGAGTTTCCCCATCAGGCGGCGCCACAAGGTCTCGTCGCGATACATCATCTGCTTGGTCTTGATGAAGGTGCGTGACGCTCCGCCTTCGATCATGTAGCTTGACATGGTGAACGGTGCGCCCACGAATCCGATCACTGGAACGCGTCCGGCCAGGGCCCGAACCACCTGCTGAATCGCTTCGCCGACGTAGCCCAGTTCGTCGGTATTCGAAATCGAGAGGCTGTCGATGTCGCTCGATGTTCGAACCGGATTCGAGATGATCGGACCTTCGCCGGTCGCATAGCGAAGCTTCAGCCCCATGGGCTCGACCGGAAGCAGCAGGTCGGCGAAAATGATGGCGGCGTCGACGTCCAGTACTTCCACCGGCTGCAGAGTCACCGCGGCGGCCAAATCGGGCCGTTTGCAGATTTCCAGGATGCCGTGCTTGGCGCGAATATCGCGGTACTGCTTCATGTAGCGGCCAGCCTGACGCATGAACCACACCGGCCGGACGTCGGTGGGCCGGCGTCGGCAAGCGTCAAGAAAGCGGCTGTTCATGGGAGCCACGCGCATTTAGATAAACTCCTACTTTTCTAAGAGGAAAGCGGCGAGACCGAGGGTCTCTTCAACAAAGTTAACATACCGGGCTTTATGAAATCGTGTTTTTTTGGTCCGGGTTGGTGTCTTTCGGCCGCCCCCGCTTGATGCGTTTCAGGATCTGTGGGGCCTTGGCTCCAAGGCTGGCCGGAAGCGCTGGCTCGAAGTGCAGATCGGGAGTGCGAAAGAGCTGCAATCGTTCCGCTAACTGGTGCCTCAGGAACTGTTTACCGTGATTCAACGCTTCCACGGTGTCGGTTTGTTCCTCAACGCTTCCGCCGAGCACAAGACTGATATGCGCATGGCGAAAATCAGGCGAAAGATGAACTTCGGCGACGGTGGCCGGCCCGACGCGCGGGTCTGACATTTCGTAGCCGATCAGCTCTTCGAGTTCTTCGCGAATACTTTCCGAGACGCGCTCGGCGCGGTGGGGATCCAAATTTCAGAATATAGCTTTCAGAACCTGGATGCCACTACTTCGTGCGCCGAAGTACCACAGTAAGTTCGTCCGGGCGTTCGTAAAGGTTACGGGTAACTTCGTCACGAAGCGCGGCTGGACTTGCGCTAAACATCAGGAACGCAAGTTGTTTTCGAATTGGCACCGAGTTTGCATCTTTGCTCGGCGTTGGTCAGGGCAGCGTCGGAGTGCTAAGGCCCAATCACGAAAGGGAGTTAAATAAAAATGCCTAACGAACTGGACAGTAAAAGTGTGGACAAGCCGAACTCGAATTCGAAGGGACATGCCGTATTGATCGGAACATTAAGCGCGGGACTTGTTCTTGCGCTGGCGGGGGACGGATACCTGCTGATGCGCTCGAACGATCTTCGCGACGATCTTGCGCAGTCGAAGGACGCGACGCAAGCGCAGATCGCCAAGCTCGGCGAGGCCACCACTTCGCTGCTGGATCAGCGCCTGCAATCCATCAATGATGAAATCAGCAAGGCGCAGGGATCCACCGACTCGGCCGTGAAGCGGGCCCGCATGGAAGCGCTGAAAACGGCGAAAGACATCAACCAGCGCCTGGAGGATCAGCAGAAGGAAGTATCGGGCGAGCTGACTCAGCTCAAGGACGCGACGACGACGGCGAGCACCAAGATCAGTGAAGTGTCCAACGACGTGAGCGGCGTGAAGACCGACGTGACCGGCGTGAAGACCGACGTGGCAACGACGCAATCGGAGCTGGAGAAGACCAACGGCGACCTGAAGCGCGCGATGGGCGACATGGGCGTGATGAGCGGCCTGATCGCGACGAACGCGAAGGATCTGGTGGCGCTGCGCGAACTGGGCGAGCGCAACTACTTCGAGTTCGATCTGAAGAAGCCCGAAATGACCAAGAAAATCGGGGACGTGACGGTGGTGCTGAAAAAGTCGGATCCGAAGCGCAATCGCTATACGGTGGAAGTGATGGCGGACGACAAACGGGTGGAAAAAAGAGACAAAACCATCAATGAGCCCGTTCAGTTGTACGTCGCCGAGAGCCGGCAGCCGTACGAGATCGTGGTGAACCAGGTGAAGAAAGACGAGATCGTCGGCTATCTTTCGACCCCGAAAGTAGCCATGGCTCGCCGCTAGTCACCAACCGAGCTGCAAGGACGACCACGGGACGAGCGCGCGCAGGACTTCCTCCACTGCGCGCGCTCGTTGTGTTTTTGGAGGGGCCGAAACGCGCTCCATCCGCGAAGCAGCGGGCACGTGATGGAGCGCGTTGGTTTTTTGTAGAATCGGGGGCGAATGAGGTGGGGCGTCTTTCTGCTCGGAATCGCGTTGAGCGCGCAATCGCTGCACGTCTATTCCGAGTTTGCGCGGATCGATCCTTCCGGTGAAGTGACCGAGCCGGAACATCCGCGCGAGATCCTATCGCCGGCGATCGTGCGCAACGGATTCACTTCTTTCCAGGTGGTGGTGCAGGTCCCCAAGGGAACTGCGTACACGCTGTACGTCGGCCTGAATCCGGAAAACGCGCTGCAGGTGACCCTGTATCGCGAGACGGGCGAGCGGCTGCAAAAAGTCGACGTGCCGTTTCAAGGATCGTCGACAGAAGTTCTATGGATGGATCTCTGGACGGACCGCGCAGCACCGGTGCGCCGGATTAAAGTGGAGCCGGAGCTGAGCGCGGGAAACGACTGGGTGATCTATCCGATGGAAGCTCGAGTGATGGATGCGGTGGTGCCGGACAGTGCCGCGACAGCAACGTCGATCCGAAGCCTCGCGTGTGGAAGTGCAGCACCTGCCGCGGCAGCCACCGACCGGGCGCGGATGCACGCTCGCAATGCGCAGCAGGATGTGGCGCTGGGAACCCGGGCACCTCGGGAGGATCTGCGCCGCATCGCTTTCTGCGAGGCGGGCGAGCCCATCGATCCCGAATGGTACCTGCGGATTCGAGACTATCTTTTCCGTATGCGTTAGACTGAGAAAGCAACCCTCGCAAGAGCTCCGGAGAGATGGCCGAGTGGTTGAAGGCGCACGCTTGGAAAGCGTGTTTAGGGGAAACTCTAACGAGGGTTCGAATCCCTCTCTCTCCGCCAGCCAACGAACCGCCCCATTGCGACGTGGCCGCAAGGTGTCGGGTTCGACAAAACCCTTTTGAGCCTTACACTCCACGAGTCCGCTCGTGTTAGTATCACTTATTATCGAATGTCGACATCGAACCACGATTACGATGATCGAGATCTATATTCCGGAATGATCCGGCTGCACGTGCTGCACCACGCCGTCGAAGAACCGATCTTCGGTCTCGGCATGATGGAAGAACTCGCACGGCACGGCTACCGGATCAGCGCCGGCAGCCTGTATCCGCTGCTCCAAAAGTTGGAAAAGAAGGGTTACTTAAGATCGAGCCAGCAGCGCAAGGGGAAATCGCTGCGCCGGGTCTATCGTGCAACTCCTCTGGGCCGGAAAGCGCTCGCGGCGGCTAAATCCAAGGTTCGGGAGCTGTTCCACGAATTGATCGAGGGTGACTGAATATGCGACCAGCCGCTTTCCTGATTGCTCTCGGTACTCTTTCGGCGCAGACTTCGGAGCTGACGCTCGACCGCGCTGTGGAAACCTCCATCAAGAATTACCCATCGATCCGTGTCTCACAGGAGCAGATCAATGCCGCGGCTTCGGCGATCCAACTCGCGCGCACAGCGTATCTGCCGCGTGTGGATGCGCTGGCCCAGGCGAACCGGGCCACACGGAACAATCTTTTCGGGATGCTGCTTCCGCAGAACGTGATCCCGTCGATCTCCGGCCCGGTGATCGGATCGAACAACTTCGGCACGGTATGGGGCAGCGCGGTGGGCGCGCTGGTTACATGGGAACCCTTCGATTTCGGGTTGCGCCGGGCGAACGTCGCCACCGCGTCTGCAGCCCGGGCACAGTCGGAGGCGGCGCTCAAGAGGACTCAGTTCGACGTCGCTGCTGCCGCAGCCGACGCGTATCTGACGCTGGTGGCCGCGCAGGAAACGGTTCGCGCAGCGCAGGCGGGAGTCGATCGCGCGGGCGTGATCTTGAAAATGATCACCGCGCGGGTGAATGCGCAACTCCGGCCGGGTGCCGATCAGTCGCGTGCGGAGGCTGAGCTGGCAGCCTCGCGGACTCAACTGATCCAGTCGCAGCAGGCCGTCGAAATCGCTCGCGCGACCCTGGCGCAGTTCGTAGGAACGGAGCCGGCACAGATCGCGGTCACGATCGGCAAGCTAGCCGACTCACCGCCGGAGCGCGAGGTTCTCGCACTCAACACCTCCGCGCATCCAGCCGCGATCGAGCAGAACGCGACTATCGAGCAGGCCGCCGCGCAGCTTCGCGCGCTGGAACGTTCTTATTTTCCGAAGTTCTACCTGCAGGCTTCCACGTACGCGCGCGGCACCGGTGCCGAGCTCAATGGCGACCGGCTGGGAGCGCTGAACGGGCTGGCTCCCAACGTTCAGGACTATGCCGTCGGCTTCACGGTTACGTTTCCCGTGATGGATTTCGCGGCACTGCGCGCGCGTGAATCCGGACAGGCGGCGGTGATTCGCTCCCAAAACGCGCGAGCCGAGCAGATCGCGATGGACTTGCGGGCACAATGGAACCGAGCCGTGGCCGCTCTGGACGGAGCGCGCCGCGTCGCGGCCAATACTCCCGTGGAAACCAACGCCGCGCGTGCCGCCGAGGCGCAGGCCAGGGCTCGCTATGAATCGGGACTCGGGGCGGTGGACGACGTCGCCGAAGCGCAGCGCCTGCTGACGGTGGCCGAAATTGACGATGCGCTGGCGCGGCTCAGCGTGTGGCGCGGTCTGCTGGGGATCGCGATTGCCGCGGGCGACATCCAGCCGTTCGTCGCGGAGGTGACGCGATGAAGCTGGTCCTTGCAGCGCTTTCGCGTCCCCTCACCGTGGTGGTCGCGCTGATCGCTGTCGCGTTGTGCGCGGCGTTGGCTTTGCAGCGGACGCCGGTCGACATTTTTCCGCAAGTCGGCGATCCGGCCATCTACGTCGCGCAGCCCTACAGCGGCATGGATCCGGCACAGATGGAAGGCTACCTTACCTATTACTACGAGTATCATTTCCTGTACATCACCGGAATCGATCACGTCGAAAGCAAGAGCATCCAGGGCGCCGCGCTGATGAAGCTGGTGTTTCACGAAGGCACCAACATGAGCCAGGCGATGGCGGAAACCATCGGCTACGTGAATCGCGCGCGGTCGTTCATGCCGCCGGGCACCGTGCCGCCGTTCGTCACGCGTTTCGATGCGGGCAGCGTCGCGGTGGGGCTGCTGATTTTTTCGAGTGTCGCGCACACCCAGGGCGAGCTGCAGGATTACGCGCTGAATCGCGTCCGTCCGCTGTTTGCGACGCTGCCGGGCGTCTCCGCTCCGCCGCCGTTTGGAGGCAACCAGCGAACCATTGTGATCACGCTCGATCCGGACAAGCTGCGCCAGTATCGCATTTCGCCCGACGAGGCGATCTCCGCAGTCAGCAGCGCCACCCTGGTAATGCCTTCGGGAAATATGTGGACCGGGAGTGTGGAGCGGATCGCACGAACCAACGCCGCGCTCGGCGGCAATCTGAGCGAGCTGCTCAGCACTCCTATTCGCCCGGTTTCCGGGCCAACCGTTTATCTTCGCGATATCGGTACCATCGAAAACGGCACGGACATCATCAGCGCATACGCCCACGTCGACGGCAAACGGACCGTCTACATTCCCGTCACAAAGCGCGCCGACGCATCGACGCTGGCCGTGACCAACGCGGTGAAAGCGGCGATCCCCGATTTCAAGAAAGCGGTTCCCGAGGACGTCGACGTGCGGCTGGAGTTCGACCAGTCTCCTTACGTCACCAACTCGATTCGAGGCCTGATGACGGAAGGCCTGCTGGGCGCGGCGCTCACCGGACTCATGGTGCTGGTTTTTCTGCGCGACTGGCGCAGCGCGCTGATCGTGATTCTCAATATTCCCTTCGCCCTTCTGGCCGCGGTGGTGCTGCTGTGGGCCACAGGGCAGACCATCAACATCATGACGCTGGGCGGCCTGGCGCTCGCGGTCGGCGTGCTGGTGGACGAGGCTACGGTCGAGATCGAGAACATCCACACCCAGATGCTGCCCGGCGTTTCGCGCGCGCGAGCGGTGGTGGAAGCGTGCAGCCGGACTGCACTCGCACGGCTGTTGTCGATGGCGTGCATCCTCGCGGTTTTCGTGCCGTCCTTTTTCATGGTGGGCGTGGGCCGACAGCTGTTCGTGCCGCTGTCCCTGGCGGTCGCGTTTTCGATGATCGCGTCGTACATTCTGTCAAGCACTCTGGTTCCGGTGTTCTCCACCTGGATCATGCGCGAAGGCAATCGCGGCGAGGCGGCCTGGCTGCATCGCGTGTATGCGCGTTACCTGGGAATCACCCTGAAACTGCGCTGGCCGCTGGTGGCGGTGTACCTGATCGCCTCGATCGGAATCGTGTAC
>Ga0070735_10005581_pt1 | contig 10398 bp, 5 predicted proteins | sample Coa_R1_FD_66443 | JGI IMG/M metagenome (GOLD analysis project Ga0070735, IMG submission 66443) | Surface soil microbial communities from Centralia Pennsylvania, which are recovering from an underground coalmine fire - Coalmine... | ecosystem: Environmental > Terrestrial > Soil > Unclassified ... | reverse complement strand
GACGCGTTCGTGACGCGCTGCCTCGTCGGTTCGTGCGGGCAGCGCCGCGCGAGAATAGGGCCGGCGCTCGTTCCGCCTGCCGACGGCGGTCAGGCGACGTCCACGTGCCCGACCATCGCGGGCGACGGCCAGCCGTGCGGCGACGCGTGCGACACGTTCGCCGAATGCTTCGACCCGACGAGCCCCGCCGGGACGCCGGGCGCCGAAGGCACGTGCACCCTGCTCGACAGCGTCGTGTGCAAGTGACCCGCAAAGCGCCGGCGGCTTTCTGACCACAGGTACTTTCCTTCGGCGATAACCCGCGACACGAGTGGAAGGCGTGCATTCCCATCGGGGACGAGCGCCGTATCCTGGGGGCATGCCTGGAGCGTCCGTGCCGCCCCACGCCGGGCCGGCCGAGCCTCGCAGCAAGCCCGCGAGCGTATCGCGCACGGAGCGGGAAACCGACGGCTGGAGGGGCACCGCGCGCTACAAGGTCTTGCGTCGGATTGGAGAGGGCGCCACCGGCATCGTGTACGAGGCCTTCGACCGGCAGCGCGGCGCGGCGGTCGCGATCAAGAGGCTCCACGAGCTGACCCCCGGGGCCCTCTACCGCTTCAAGCAGGAGTTTCGGACGCTCGCCGACGTCCTTCATCCGAACCTGGTGCTCCTGCACGAGCTCTCGGTGACCGAGGGCGACGGTGCCTTCATCGCGATGGAGCTGGTGCTTGGTACGGATTTTCTGTCCTACGTCACCAAGTCGAAGGCCGACACGGACGGCCAGACCGGTCCGCAGGAGCCCGAACGCTCCCCGGCGGACCTCGACAAATTGCGGAGGGCCCTGCCGCAAATCATCCGAGCGGTGCACGCGCTCCACGCGGCCGGCAAGCTGCACCGGGACATCAAGCCCACCAATGTGCTCGTGACGCCGGAGGGACGCGTCGTCGTACTGGACTTCGGGTTGGCGACCGAGCTGCCAGGTCGGGTCGACCCGCGCGCTCCGGAGGAACAGGAGATCGTCGGGACCGCGCACTACATGGCGCCCGAGCAGGCGCTCGCGGAGGAGGCGACCGAGGCCTCCGATTGGTACGGGGTAGGGGCGATTCTCTACGAAGCCCTGACCGGAAGGCCGCCGTTCGTAGGAACGGCGATCGACGTCCTCGCGAGAAAGACGACGGCCGAGGCCCCGCCCCCGAGCACGTATGCGGCCGGCGTGCCCTCGGACCTCGACGCGCTGTGCCGCGAGCTCCTGGCGTGCGACCCGCGCCGCCGGCCGACTGGCCCAGACATTTTGCGACGCATGGGGGTCGCCCAGAGCGTCCGCCCTTCCCCTCCGACCCCGACCCTCCTCGAGAGAGCGTCGACGACCGCCCTCGTGGGCCGCGAACCTCAGCTGCGGGCGCTGCGCGACGCCTTCGAGCACGCACGCGGCGGAACGTCGACGACGGTGCGTCTCACGGGCGCTTCCGGCATGGGCAAATCCGCCGTGGCGCAGGTCTTCCTCGACGGCGTCGTCGACGCCGGGGAGGCCCTCGTCCTGCGGGGACGCGTGTACGAACGAGAGTCGGTGCCGTTCAAGGCCATCGACGGCGTCGTCGACGCGCTGAGTCGCTATCTCGTGCACGCCGAGCGCGAGGGTGAAGCCGTTGACCTCCCGAGCGACGTCGCCTTGCTCGCGCGCGTCTTCCCCGTCCTGCTTCGCGTCGGGGGCATCGAGGCCCAGGAGCCTCCCGCGGTCTTGGGCCAGCGGGTCGTCCGGCAGCGCGCCTTCATGGCCCTGCGCCAGGTCTTGACCGCGCTGACGCGCCGCCTTCCGGTGGTGGTCTGCATCGACGACGCCCAATGGGGCGACGCCGACAGCGCGGCGCTCCTCGTCGAGCTCATACGGCCCCCCCAGGCGCCGCCGGTCCTCTTCGTCCTGACGCACCGCGAGGAGGGCGTCGCGGACAGCCCGTTCCTCAACGAGCTGCGCCATCGCTGGCCGGCGCAAGCCGAGTCGCGAATCGTGACGGTGGGGCCGCTCGACGTGGGGAACGCGCGCCGCCTGGCCCTGACGTTGCTCGACTCGTCCGACCCATCGTCCCAAGAAACCGCACAGGCCGTCGCTCGAGAGTCGAAGGGAAGTCCGTTCTTGATCGAGGAGCTCGTACGCAGCCACCAGAGCATCTCCAAGCGGTACGCCGTGGGGCAGGCGTTGAAGGTGCTCTCCGTGAACGAGATCATGAGCGAGCGGCTCGAACGCCTGCCAACCCCCGCCCGCCGCCTCGCCGAGGTGGTCGCCGTCGCCGCGCGCCCCTTGCCGATCGCGATGGCCGCCCAGGCAGCCGGCATCACCGATGGGGAGGCAAACGAGGCGCTCGGGCTCGCGCGGGCGCAACGATTGGCGCGAGCCGCGGTCCGCGACGGGATGGAGGTCGTCGAGCCCGTCCACGATCGCTTCCGTCAGGCCGTCCTCGCGGGGATCCAGAGCGGCGCGCTGCGCGAGTATCACGCCCGCCTGGCCGACGCCCTCGAAGCGTCTCCGGGCGTGGACGTCGAAGCCATCGCCGTGCATCTCCTGGCCGCCGGACAGCGCGAGCGAGCGGCCCTGCACGCCGAACGGGCGGCCGAGGAAGCCGCGGCCAAGATGGCGTTCGACCAGGCCGCGCGCCTCTTGCGGCTCACGCTCGACACTCGCCCGGCCGACGACGAGAACGCGCGCCGGTTGCGCACGCGTCTCGCGCAGGTGCTCGAGTGGTCCGGCCGGGGCGAGGAAGCCGCGCGCGCGTACCTCGAAGCCGCGGCGGGCGCCCCCGCGCTCGAGCGCGCGGAGCTGGAACGGGCGGCATCGGTGGGATTTTTCTCGAGCGGCCAGCTCGTCGATGGGGCATCGGCGCTTCGCCGCGCGCTGGCGACCGCGGGCGTGAAGACGCCGGAGTCCGCGCTCGGCACGCGCTTTCTCGTGTTCGCGTGTCGGCTGCGCATGCTCGGCTGGCTGCTCCTGGGTTTTCGCGCTCGGCGCCGCACACCCGAGGACGTCTCCCCCGAGGATCGCCTGCGCATCGACGTGCTCTTCGCGGCCGCCATCGGCTTCGGGATCTCGAACGTCGTGCTCGGCCGATGCATGGGGACCCGCAGCCTCCTGCTCGCGCTACGCCGGGGGGATCCATCCCAGATCCTGCGAGCGGCAACCCTCGAATTGAACAACCACGCGAACGGCAAGGAAGGGAGGCTCGAGCGCGCGCTCGTCGGGCTGACGAGGCGATTGTCCGCGGGGAGTGGACAGAGAGTCGGACAGGACGACCCCGAGTTCATCCAGGGAGGCCCGACGGCGCGAACGCTGTTTCTGGGGACCCTGCTGACGAGCGTATATCTGCGCGGGGAATGGAAGAAAGCGCGCGAGATCTTCGACGCGTTCTTCGCGGACACGGGCCAGCTGGACCTGCGCGGCGGGTGGATATCGTCGAGAAAGGTCTTCGGGTGCTGGACGCTCAACTTCCTCGGAGAGCATCGCGAGCTCGCACGCCTCCACGCCATCCTCCTCGCAGAGGCCGAGGAGCTCGGCGACAACCATACCTCCGTGCAGCTTCGCGACGGGTCCCTCGCGATCATGTGGCTGGCAGCGGACGACCCGGACGGTGCCCGGCGCAACGTGGAAGAGTCGATGGCGCGCTGGCCGTCGGACCGCTACCTGCTCCAGCACTGGCACCGCCTGTACGGCGAAGGCGAGATCGAGCTCTACGTGGGCGACGGCGCAAAGGCGTACGCCCGCGTGGACCGCGACACCGACGCGCTGAACAAGAGCCTTCTCTTGCGAGTCCAGCACATGCGGGTACAGACGACGTTCCTTCGCGGGCGCTGCGCGGTCGCGTCGCTCGAGGCCGAGCCTCATGTGAGGCGTTCTCGTTTAAGGGAGGTTCGCCGCCTCGCGCGGCGGCTCGACGCGGAGGGCATGGCCTGGTCGGCGCCCTTTGCGGCCATCTTGCGCGCCGCGGCGGCGAGAGCTTCGAACGACCGGGCCGCGGCGGTCGCCGGCCTGCGCGACGCCGTTCGTCTTGCGCGCGCGGCGGACATGCATGGGTACGCGAGGGCCGCCAGCCGTCAGCTCGGGCTGTTGCTCGGCGGCGACGAAGGCGCGCGGCTCGTCGCCGAAGCCGAGCAGGAGATGACGGCCGCAGGGATCCGCGTGCCGTCGCGCTTCGCGGCGACCCTCGTGCCCGGTCGCTGGGGACCGTAGTCCGCACGCTCGAGCGAGCAAGACAGCGGACGAGAGACACGCCCGCGCATTGACGACCGCGATCGGCGCGGCTACTGGCCGAGGTGCCATGACAACCATCGGACTCATCGGTGCCGGTCACATCGGCAGCCAGGTCGCTCGTCTGGGTGTGGCGAACGGATACGACGTCATCCTCAGCAACTCGCGCGGCCCGGAAACGCTCTCTGCGCTCGTACGCGAGCTCGGATCGCGTGCGCGCGCAGCCACGGCGCTCGAGGCGGCCAAGGCCGGCGATGTCGTCGTCGTGACCATCCCCCTCAAGGCCATCGACACGGTGCCCGTCGAGCCTCTCGTCGGGAAGATCGTCATCGATACGAACAACTACTACCCCGCGCGCGACGGGCACATCCGCGCGCTCGACGAGGAGAAGACGACGACGTCGGAGCTGCTGCAGTCTCGCCTTCCGAGGTCGAAGGTGGTGAAGGCCTTCAACCATATCTACGCAGCGGAGCTCACGTCGCACGGCCAGCCCTCCGGCACCCCGAACCGGCGCGCGCTCGCCATCGCCGGCAACGATGCGGACGCCAAGGCGGTCGTGGCGAGGATGCTCGATCAGTTCGGCTTCGACGCCGTGGACGCCGGTCCGCTCGCCGAGAGCTGGCGCATCCAGCGCGACACGCCGGGCTATGGGCCGCGCCGCAACGCGACCGAGCTGAAAGCAGACCTGGCTGCGGCCACACGCCCCCCGGGCAAGTCGTAAACGCTTCGCCCCTCGGAGGGCGACCGCTCGGCGAAGACAGGGCGTGCCATCTCTGGCGCGCTCCCCCTCGGGCCGCTCCCGCCCGCGCCGTCCCGAGCCGCGGCGCTCACCGCTCGGAGCCGGAGTCCACGATCGCCGGCCCATAGAACGGCAGCGGCGGCGTCGGCCGGAAGGGCAGACCGGCAAAACGGGCACGCGGTCTCGCTGGTGAGGACGTGACGCCGGCACTGGGGACAGGGGACGAAGAAAGGGCTCATCGCGTGTTTCTCTCTCAGGTGGGCGGACTTCCGTCGTCCTCGACGATCAGCGCGAAACGGCCGTGGTCGAATGGCTCGCCGGGCGGCGCTTCGACACGCACCAGGCGCTCGCGCTTGCCGGCCGCCTTCATCTCGAGCGCGCGGTGGTGGCAATACGGATTGTTGCCCGGGCGCCCGAAGAGCACGTCGGTGGTCCACGTGCAGCCGGCGCGGCACGCGTCGGCGTAGTAGCAGGTGGCGCAGTACCCCCAGAGGTCCTTCACGGTGCGATCGCGCGTGTACCGGAGCGCCGTGGCGCGCTTCCAGATCTCCGCCAGGGGCGTCTCGCGCACGTTGCCGCCCGCCCAGCCCGCCGACGGCAGACTCGGGCATCCTTTGATCGTCCCGTCGGCCTCGATGCCGATGCTGGCGCGGCCGGCGCCGCAACCCGTGCTGTGTCCGGAGCGCGTGGTCCCTCGAAGCTGCGCCTCGTACGGCCCGAAGTAGCCGACGTTGCTCCCGGGAATGAGCCGGATGCGCGCGCGGTCGGCGCGCTCCTTGAGGTCCGAGAGCATCGGGAAGAGCTCGAGCAAGTCGTAAGGCTGAAGAAGAACGTCGGGCTCGTCGGCGGCGCGCCCCATGGCGACGGTGAGCTGCATCAACCAGCTGCGCGCGCCCACCTCGATCATCCGGTCGAGGACGTGCGCCGGGTGCGACATGCTGAGGCGGTTGATCTGCGTGTTGACCGTGACGTGCACGCCCGCCCCTCGGAGGTTCGCGATCGCCTCGAAAGCGCAGCGATACGAGCCCGAGACGCCGCGCAGGCGATCGTGAGTTCGCTCGTCGCCGTCGATCGAGACGCTGGCGGAGAACAGCCCCGCGGCGCCAGCGTCCCGGGCGCGCTCCGGCGTGAGGTTGCGGCCGCCGGTCGTCATCGTGGGCAGCATCCCGTGCGCCTTGATGGCGCGGAGGATGTCGAGCCAATCGTCTCGCAGGTAGGCCTCGCCGCCGATGATGGCCACCTCGCGCGTTCCAAGCTCCGCGAGCTGCCGCACGAGGTCGAGGCACTCCGCCGTCGACAGTTCGTCGGGACGCGCGACCCCCGCCCGCGATCCGCAGTGCCTGCACGCCAGGTCGCAGCGAAGGGTGGTCTCCCACACGGCGAGCACCGGGCGCCAGCGGTCGTCCTCGGGCCGCGCATCGCCCAGCGGATCGGCGCGACGCGATGCCCCGAACACCGGGAGCGCCCGGACCGGGCGGGGCCGAGCCATGATCTCTTCGCGCGTCTGGTCGTCGAGGGTCATGGCTGCGCGCCCGAGGACCCGCAGCATCGGCCGTGCCAGCGGCTTCCGCAAGAACCGAGGCGTGTGTGTGCCACGGCGTGCCGGGGTCAGATCCTGGCGTCCCGGGGGTCCTTCTCCGTCAGAGCCTTCTTCGGCAGCCTGGAGAGCATCCGCGCGAGCGTACCCGCGGGATGCGGGCGCGCGGTCCCTGGTCACGCGCATCTTGCTCGCTGACGCGGGCACGCACCATCGTGTCCGTCGCGTCGGTCTGCGTGGAAGGCGAGCTTTCCCCTGGGACGCTCGCGTCGGACCGCGAGACGCGCGTATCACCCTCGCGGGTACGCCCGCGAATCAGCAAGACAGGCGCGCGTGTCGACGTGGAAGGTGCGCGTTCCCGTGGGATGCACGCGCGCGTCCCGCTCGTCCGCGCGCCTATCTCTTGGACGCGCGGGCGAGTCCCGCAGTCCGATGCATCCGTGCACGTGGAAGGGGCGCGGACGTAGGGAACGCGTGCGCGTATCGCGCAGGTACGCGCATCTTGCTCGCTGACGCCTTGCCGGTCGAGCGGGATGCCCCTTCCGTCCACCGGAACGCGGACGTCGATCGATCAGAAGCGGGACAAGAAGCTCCAGATCCCCTGCGCCGCGAAGCTCGGGATCGTGTGACCCCCGTCGAACTCGCACCAGTCGACCGGGTATCCCGGATCGCAACCCTGGTACTCCACGCAGGTGCCCGGCCCCACCGCAGTGATCTGGTTCGAGCAGTGGTTCGCCGCGATCCAGTGGTTGCGGCTCGCCACGCCCGCCTCGAAAGGCACGGTCGTGTCCTGGGTGCCGTGCGACGACCACACGGCGACCTCGCCGACGCAAGGCTTCGCCCCGAAATACGAGTAGGGACCGGAGCCCGACATGGGCGCGATCGCGCGGACCACGTTGCCCATCTCGCAGCCGACCGTGTCCGACATGATGCCGCCGTAGCTCATGCCGACCGAGAAGATGTGCTTCTCGTCGACGCAGTAGTTGCTCTCGAGCCACTGCACGAGGGCCTGCGTGAAGGCGATGTCCTGATCGTTCGTGTTCGGCCAACCGGCGCCCGAGTCGTGCGGGTCGAGGCCCTGGCCTGCCACGAAGATCACGGTGTCGTTCGCGAGCGCCTGCAAGCCGTAGTACGCGTAGTTCGAGCCGAACGCGCCGAGACCCTGGCCTGCGACCTGCGCGGCGCTGCCGCCGAGTCCGTGCCACGCGAGAATGAGCTTGTACGGCGTGCTCGACTTGTAGCTCGAAGGCAAAGTGACGATGTATTGCCTCATCGTTCCGCCCACGTTCATGTTGAAGTCGCCGCTCATCGGCCAGGTGGTCGCGCCGCACCCGGCCGCGGTCGCGTCCGCACCGGTCGAGACGCCGCCGCCGTCGCGAGGCGAAGCCGCCGCGTCCTTCGGGCCGCCGCCCCCACCGCCCGCGTCTCCCCCTCCGGCGCCTTGCCCTCCGCCCGCGTCCGAGTCGCCGGGGCTCGCGAGCCCGATGGACCCGTCGTCGCCCGTCGGGCCGGCGCTGCCGCTCGAGGTCGTATCGCTCGTGCACGAAGCCCCGTTGCACCCGGGGGCCGGCGGAGCGCCGCTGCCGCTCGTGTTTCCGCAATGGGCGGTGACCACCAGGCCGCACGCCGCCAACCAGATCGCCAGACTGCCGAGCCCCGCCGCTCTACTTTGCCAGGTCATGAGCGCCTCCTCGATGGCCACATCGGAGTAATTGGGTGCTCCACGGAGTACCACGAAGAGCTGTGCAGTCCCGTGCCTTTGCGCCTCGTCGAGGGCGTTCTTAGGCCGCCACTGGACAAGTCGAGTCGGGGCGGAGCGATGCATTCCGCCAGAGCCGACGACCGATTCCTCGAAGACCCGAACGACGGTCCGGTCGCCCGTGAAGGGTTTGCCCACACACGACCCATTACTCGTTCGCAGCACGTCCGCCGACCGGCGGCGTACTGCGCTCCCGCATCCCCCTCCCATGAAGGTCGCCATGAGAACTCCCGTGCGCCTCGCTCTGCCCGCGCTCGTCGCGGCGCTCGCCTCCTGCTCGTCGTCCGACAACACCGGCGGGTCGCTCGGAAATGACGCGGGCGCTACGAGTTCCGGAGGATCCAGCGGTTCGAGCTCAGGGAGACAGTCGAGCTCCGGGTCGACGTCGGGGAGCGGTTTCAGCTCCGGCTCCTCCGGCTCCGGCGCCGGCAGCGGCTCGAGCTCCGGGGCGTCCGGCTCGGGCTCCGCTTCGAGCGGCGGCGCGAGCTCCGGCTCCTCTGGCTCGAGCTCCGGTTCGAGCAGCGGCTCGAGCTCCGGGGCGTCCGGCTCGAGCTCCGGTTCGGGCAGCGGCTCGAGCTCCGGTTCGTCCGGTTCCACCTCCGGATCGGCAAGCGGCTCGAGCTCGGGGTCGAGCTCCGGCAGCTCCGGGACGTGCACGGTCGGCAGCCTGCCGAGCGGCGGCACCACGTGCAGCTGCACCGCGGGCAGTTGCAGTAACTGCAATACCTACAGCGGTGGTGCCGCGGACGGCCTCAACTATGGTATATGGGAGAGTGGAACCGGCGGCAGCATTACGTATTTTACCGGTGCTCATGCATTTAGTGCGTCGTGGGGGCCCAATTCTGCCGATTTCTTGGCTCACGTTGGCCTGGACTACAATGGCACCAAGAGTTACACGACATATGGGAAAATCGTGGCGCAATTCGCCGAATCCAAAACAGGCAACGCCGGCGGCTATTCGTCTATCGGAATGTACGGCTGGCTACAAAATCCATGCGTCGAATGGTACATCGTCGAGGACTCGTTCCAGGCCTTGCAGAAGAGCAGCGTCACGGCCACGGTCGACGGGGGCACGTACTACCTGATCAACCAAACGACGCACGGAACCGCCGGCGCCAACGCTTGCAGCGGTAGCGTTTCGTCGTGGACCCAGCTGTTGAGCGTGCGGAGCAGCGCCCGTCAGTGCGGGACCATCACGGTGAGCGACCACTTCGCGGCGTGGGCGAAGCAGGGCTGGAGCGTCGGGGACGTGAGCTCGATTCACATCAACGTGGAAGCGGGCGGTGGCACCGGAAGCATTCAATTCCCGACCGCGAGCGTATCGACCAACAACTGAATCCGAAATAGCAGGTGGGCATCGCGGCTCAGCAGCCGGACGACGGGCAGCGGAACCCGAACATCGTGGGCCCGGCTGGCGTCACGCACTGCTCGTTCGCGACCGAGCAGTCGGTGGGGGCCTCTCGACGGCAGCGGGGAACCACATCGCGCTCTTCGTGTCGCCGACCGGGGCCGCCTGGTGGCGTGGTACGACGGGGTCTTGGGCAACTCGTTCGTCCGCCGGGTGAACTGAGGCACGACCCCGGGTGCAGTGCGGCTGCCCATGGCCCGCGGGAAATCGCCCTCGCGTTCCGCGTCGCGTGAAGTATGACTCGGAGGTGGACCGCACCGTTCGTCCGGTCGACGCGGCGCGGCGCGCGCTATGCGTCGTCGCCCTTTGGCTCCCCGCTTGCGGAGGTAGCCTCGGCGCTGAGACTTCGGACGCAGCCGGGCCGGAGACGGCGCCCTCACCGTCATCGCCCGCCGTCACGGGGGTGCGGGATGCGACGACCTGCACCGGCGCATGCGGTGACTCATCGGCCGGCGCGGAGACCGCGGCCGGGGGGCCCGACGCGTCGGACGCAGGCGACGCGCCTGACGAGTCCGATGCCGCCGCTCCTCTCGACGAACCCGACGCCGACGAATTGCCGCCGGTGACGCGCAACGAGGTGTGCCACGTCCTGTGGCCGCAGCCGCCCGGATACAGCCGTGTGGACGATTCCTTTTCCCTCGCGGTGGATCCGTCGGGCAACAGCTACATCGCGATCACGTACTCCTCGAACCCTGCGCTCGACCTCGGCGTCTCGTCGTCGGGCGACCCCGCCGGCATCGCC
>Ga0070735_10005580_pt1 | contig 10398 bp, 11 predicted proteins | sample Coa_R1_FD_66443 | JGI IMG/M metagenome (GOLD analysis project Ga0070735, IMG submission 66443) | Surface soil microbial communities from Centralia Pennsylvania, which are recovering from an underground coalmine fire - Coalmine... | ecosystem: Environmental > Terrestrial > Soil > Unclassified ... | reverse complement strand
ACATTTCTGGCATGGGATTTGCAGGATGCGCTTATCCTCACACGAATAACAGAAGACGAATGTGATCCGGATCACACCGTGTGCAGAGGTTGCTCGTAATCCGTTCCTGCCGGTATTGGCATGGGCAGACTCCATCGAACTCCCGTAAACCCGCGTCCGCGCCGGAGCATCTATCACCCCGGAGTTAGAACATGCGTGTTATTCGCCTGGGAGTCGCTGCGCTTTTTGCCGCGGTCTGCACGTTAGGAACTGCACACGCCCAGTGGACGCACGTCGACATAAGCGCTGGCGGAGGCTTCACTGCACCGGAAGGACGAGCCGGAAACGATCTGAACATGGGATGGAACGTCGACTTTCGCGGCGGCTACAAGCCCTCGCCGCATCTCGCGCTCGATCTCGACTTCAACTACAACCACTGGGGCCTCAACAACGCCGCGCTCGCGCGTTACGGCGAACCCGGAGGCTACACCAACATCTGGTCTGTCAGCTTCACCCCGATGTTCCGCGGCAGCTCGCACTGGCATCTTTCGCCTTACATTTTCGGCGGCCCAGGTATCTATTACAGAAATCTTTCGCTCACGCAGCCGGCGCTCGTGAACACGTTTATTTGCGATCCATTTTTTGGATTCTGTTATCCCGCGACCGTGGGAGTAAATCAGGTGGTCGCGTCAGCCACAACCTACAAGATGGGATTTAACGGCGGACTCGGCGTCGAGGCCCGGCTCGGCCAGAGCCACGCCAAGATTTTCGGCGAGGCCCGTTACTCTCGCATGTTCACCACGCACGGCACAGACATCACGTTCGTTCCGGTGACCTTCGGACTCCGCTGGTAGTTCCGCCTGCCTCTCACGCGGTCGGCTGTGTCCTGCAACCGGCCGCGTGAGTTTTGTTTTAAAGATTGAGGAACTGATTATGTGGGGACAGCCGCCTCGGCTGTCCTGCGGAGCGTAACTCCGCCGCAGGGCTCAGGACGCGACGGAGAGTGCTCCTAATTACGCCGACCATTCAGGAAATCGGGCCTGCGCTTACTGCGTCGGCGGTCCCGTCACGTTGAGTGTGGCGCTTACCTGAGTCGTCCCGGTGTATCCAGCGTAAGTGACGACGATAGTGAACGCCTGAGTTGTTCCCGACGGGACCAACGTCGTCGCCGGTTCGCAGTCCTGCGTACCATCACCTGCCAGGCCCAGCTCAAATCCGCAAGGTAACCCGGTGCTGACAACCGAGCCGTTTTGTTCCGGCGTCAGCGTGACAAGGGAAGTTATGTCGGTGCCCGCGGAAGTGATTGTGTACTGCTGATAGGCCGTTCCAGTGGCGTTGATCGACGATGTCGCTGGCATAATTGTCATCGTCGTGACTTCCTGCGCCACGGTCGCCGTCGCCGTTCCGCTGACGCCCTCGGATGATGCGGTCACCGTAACCGTCCCGGCGGCAACGCCCTTGAGTATGCCCGTGTTCGGATCAAGAGTCGCGACCGTCCCCCCGTTGCTCGCGCCCGACAAGCTCCACACCAGGTTCGACGTGATCTGCGAACGGTTCCCGTCCGTATCGGTACCCCACGCTGTCAGGTTCTGCTGAAATCCAATGGCCACGGCCGGGCTGGGCGGCTGAATCTGGATCGACTGCCACGTCGGGTTCACAAAAAACCCACGGCAGCTGGCTGCAATGGCCAACGTCGCCAGCGCCGCAAATGCGCCGATCAGTCGCAGCTTCTGCTTCTTCGAGGACATGGTTCTATCACACTCCTTGGGCGCGCCCGCTCAGGTGCTCTCAGAAGCTATCTCATCCATCGATTTGGGGAAGGGCATGGCTTCGAGCCGTGCCGTTAAGCTCCGCGAAAGATGCGGGCTTCAGCCCCTGAGGACTGCATTCCTCAATCGACATGAGATCGCTTGTCGGTCCTGAATTGATCCGTATGTAAAAATTGTAGCAGAGAAAAATCAGCCCGGCGCACCCGCTGGTACCCGGCTCCACTGCGCGGAACCATCCCTGCCACTCGCCAGACAGTCCGTCTCTCCCCAAGAACGCCCCACCCCAAAAAGCTTGCAAAAAAGCTGAAGCCGCTGTCCGTGGAACGATTTTCACACGGAGGCGCGGAGTCGCGGTGAAGAAAAATAGAAAGGTTGCGGACTAGGTCGCAGTCGATCATCGCATGGTCGAAACGATCGATAAAAACCTGAGAGGATTAGCTACAAGCCTCCTCCGTGTCCCAGTGCCTCCGCGGTGAGAGATTCCCCTAACGCCGCCGCTCTTCCTTCGGAGGCGGACCCTCATGCCTCGGCGCCGGAGCCGGCCTCGCCTCCCGCTGCGGAGCCTGCCGCGGCTGGCTCTCGCGAACGTTGTTCTGCGGGCGGCTCTCGTTCGAACGCATGTTGTTCTGCGGCCGGCTCTCGTTCGAACCCATATTGTTCTGCGGGCGCGATTCATTGGAACGGCTGTCGTTGAAGCTCCCTTGATCGCCTCGCACGTTGTTGTTGTTCCGCTCGTTCGACATCGAGTTGTTATTGCGGTTCGGTGGGTTGAACGACCGGAACTGCTCATTCGACCGGCTCTCATTCCGTCCGGCGTTGCCATTGTTCCGCTCATTCCCCATCGAGTTGTTGTTGTTCCGGTTCGGAGGCGTGAACGACCGGAACCCATCGTTCGACCGGTTCTGATTCTGTCCGGCATTGTTGTTGTTTCGTCCGTTCGGCGCCGAGTTGTTATTCCGGTTCGGCTGCGAGAACGACCGGAATCCGTCATTCGCCCGCACTTCGTTGCTCCGATTCGGCGTATTCACGCGCGCCTCGCGCGGAGACATCGCCGGAGCATGATATTCCCCGCCCGCATTTCTGGCCGCAACCACGGAGTGGCGGCTGAAATCGCCGGCACGCGCTGTCGCTGCGATTGCCGGACGCCCATGATTTTCCGACGCGAAATTCGCGCGATCGCGCATCGCCATATTCCGATGGTCGACCTGCGCCTGCAGCGGCTCCATATGATGTTCGCGTCCGTACGCTTCTTCCTGCGCCGTCGGACGCGCCATCACTCCGCCCCTTCCGCCGTTGAACGCGACATGATTCTCATTCACGATCACGGTCCGGTTATAAACGTTCGTCACATTGGTAACGCTGACATTCGTGACGTAGCGGTTGTAGTAGAACGAGTTGCCGCGCCATTCGCCGCCGGCGAATCCCACACCGCCGTATCCAAATCCGTAATTAATGCCTCCGTAGAATCCGACGTGCGGCCCCCAGTATCCCGGATGCCACAGATACAATCCGCCGCCCCATCCCCACCATCCCGGGGTCCACAACATACCCACAGGGGCCATAACCCACGTGCCCGGCACCCAGTAATAGCCGTCGTCATCGCCCCACGCCCAATAGCCGGGCGTCCACATGTATCCCGGTCCCGGACAGATCGGCTGCGCATACACAGGCAGCGCGGGCGGCCCAAAGCGCACCGAAACTCCTACCGCGATCTGCCCAAACGACGCTGCCGTCAGCGACAGCATCACCGCTCCCAACACAACCCAACGCATCATTGATCGGTTCATATGCATGGCCCTTCCTCGCCCCCGAGGTCATCCAGGAAATTTCTTTCAGATTCCATTGTGGCCCAAAAGCCGCCGTCGGGCCCTATTACGTTCCTCCTATGTAAACACTGGACTTCCGGGTATGTTGCTGAGTGGAAGGATTATTTTGGAGTCGGACTGAAGCCGAAAAAGCTTGATTTCGGCGATGAATTACAGGTGCGGAAGGCGGAGCGTGCTCCCAAAATGAATTGCGTCATCCGTTTCCGAAGATGAATTGCGTCATCCTGAGCGGAACCGCTTTTCAGGCGGAGCGAAGGATCTCGCAGTCGCCGCTCGCGCCGAGCGGTTCAGTTCACCTTCCGAGCCCGCGAGATCCGCTCATCGATCGGCTTGCGCCCAGCAAATCCTTCGTTCACTCCATGCCAGTGCGTGATCGATTTCTCTCCCAGTTTCCAGCACAGCAGAATGACCTGCCCCTCCACCATGCAGGGAAAATCGAGCAGCCCGATGCTGAGATCCTTCACCTGCACTCCGATGGAATCGATCTCCGCCAGTGCGTCTTTAGCGCGCTGTTCCGCCTTGGCACGCTCGGCCTTGCGCCGGGCCAGCGGAACGATCTCCAGAAACATGCCGCCATTCAAGAAAATGCGGTGATGCAGCGCCTGAAACTCGGCGTCGATTTCTTCCATGGCGGTTTTCGCCTGCATGGCCGAGCGTAACAGCGATTCGAGCACCGGCAGCAGCAACCGGGCTTCGTCAAGCGTAAACGTGCGTTCTGGCATGTTCCTGAATCCATATTTTACCGCAGTCGGTTTACTGTTTCGCAGCGGTTGCCGCCGCTCGCGATGCTAAACCCTGCATGTCGCTGACAAGCCGCGACATCGCCTTATCGAAGTTCTTGTCGCGATTCCCTTGCAGGATGGCCCAGTCCACGTGCTCAATCACGGTCCACAAGAGAGCGTTCGTCTTGGCGTCGCGGATCGTCACCCGGAATTGCGGGTCGTAGGGAGGTGCTTCCAGCACACTCATCGTGGCGATAGCTGGCCCGCCCCTCGGGGATTGCAATTCAATCTCAACCAGCAACTCGGCATCGGCGGGGCTTCCCACCAGCTCATATTTGCCCCACGACTTCATCGCGCCATAAAGATCGTCATACGCGCGTTCTGATCCGCCAGTGAATAAAGAGTCGTCGGAAAAAGGTTCATTCTCGCCGCCGTTCGCAATGAATACTTTCTGCGCCATTGCAATCTGCGTCGGCAAAGGCCCAGGCGCAACCTGCTTCGGTTGTGCCGCCTCGACAAGGGCGGCCTGTAACAACAGAACCATGAAACAAAGACCTGCCGTCAACCTCATAATGCCTCCCCGAAACGCGAAAGAAACGTACCCTGCCGCGCACAGGAATTGTAGGCGCAAATCCCCGTGCCGGGACGTTCCTTCGGTCTCTGTCCGATAGACGGAACAAGCCGCGATTTACTGTGCATTTTGGTCAACGCAGAGTAAATGCTTGTAAAAGGAACAAGGAGAATGGGGAAGCCGAACAAAAGTAATTTGGGGACAGCCGGCTAGGGTTAAAGCAGGAACAACCGCATCCTGTTCGCGGAGCGAAGCCCCTCTGCGCTTCAGCGCGTGCGCCCTCGTGAAGGATCGGCCGACGTCGCGGAATTCAGATCCACATGCAATCCTTGCGCAGGAGCCGTCCCCGGAGGATAGCAATTGCCATCAGAGTTGTAATTCGTGCAGTGCACCGCGACATCTTTCCGCCGCGGCGATTGCGCAAACTGCCAGACTTCCGCGAACGTCACGCCGCTGTCAGCAGGCTTCGGCGGATGCTGCGCAAACGCACACCCCGGCGCTGGCGGACACGCATCGTCAATCGCCCAATAAGTAATGTCACGCTTGCCCGCGTTCTCGCGAATATCGTCCGCGGTCACCACGTTATTGTCGTCCGCATTCGGGATACCGGAACAATAAATGCCCGCGCGAAAACCCGCCGCCGTCACGCCATCAACCCACGCGTAGATGTATGCCTTCTGCTCGGGTAGCATGCGCCCGCCCTGCTCCTGATCCAGAAAGATGATCGTGCCGAGCGGAAAACCCTCGCGCCGCGCCCACGCCACCGCTGCGCGCGCATCCAAACGTCCCAGCCGGCGCGCGTTCGCCTCAGTTTTCAGTTGCGCATAGAGCCGCCCATTAAAGAGCACGAGGAATCCAAAACCAGCCTTCTCCACAGCAGCCCGATGTCCGATCCACGAATTCGACGTCTCACCAGGAGGATTGTTCAACCAATATCCCGTGTAAGCAAAAGTCTGATGAAGAACTGTGAGATTGGAGTCGCCAGGATAATCGTTGCGGTCGAAACCAAGATAAGAAGTCTGTGCGAAGCAAGAGCCGCACAAGAATAGGAATGCTACGGTGGGAAGAAACCTGGACGTCATCAAGAGATTCTATCTCTCAAAAATCCTCAGCATACTCAGCGTCCTCTGTGTTGTGATTCAGGGCGTTACCCCCCAATATGCACCATAGTCCGCGAAGCTGGCACGAAATCTGGCTCTCCGATATGATGCCGCTCTTCCTTCTTCATCACGACGCCACGGATGAACTCCGCCAGTTCTTCATCGCTCCCGCCGCGCTTCATTTGCGCGTGCAGGTCGTGATCCCAGACCGAGAACAGGCACGTGCGGATCTTTCCGTCGCTCGTGATGCGTATACGGCTGCAATGTCCGCAGAACGGATGCGAAACCGGAGCGATAATCCCAATCTCGCCGACGCCATCCTCAAAGCGGTAACGCCGCGCCGTTTCCGATCGTCCCCGCGGAATCTCAACCAGCGGACGATACTCCGCCATCCGCGCCACAATCTCTTCCAGCGGCACCACGGTCGAAGGCGCCCACGTGCGATCCTCTTCCAGCGGCATGAATTCGATGAAGCGCACCGTCACGCCTTCTTCGCGCGCGAACATACCGAACGGAATGATCTGATCTTCATTGAAGCCGCGCATCAGGACGCAATTCACTTTCAGCGGCCACAACCCCGCACGCCGCGCCGCGCGGATCCCCTTCAGCACCTGGTCATATCCGTTGGGCACGCGAGTGATGCGTGCAAACCGATCCGGATCGACGGCATCCATTGAAACCGTCACGCGCGTGAGTCCCGCATCTTTCAGCGGTTGCGCCAATTCCGCCAGCAGGTGCCCATTCGTCGTGAGCGCAATATCGAGAGGGTCATCGTTGTTGGATAGATCTGTGGCCGAATCACGTTGAACGGCCTTCGCTGATTCGAGAAAGGGCACGACTTCAGCCGTGCCGTCAGAAACGCCACCAGACCGGGGCTTTAACCCCTGAGGCCGCAACCGCGCCAACTCCCGCACAAAATCCACAACGCCATTCCGCAGCAGCGGCTCGCCGCCCGTCAGCCGCACCTTCGTGATGCCCATTCCCACCAGCACCCGCGCCATCCGCAGATAATCCGCAAACGGCAGGTCGCCATAGAGCGCGCCCTCGTTGCCCGTGCGGCAATAAACACACTTGTAGTTGCAGCGGTCGGTAATCGAGATCCGCAGGTCGGTAATCGCGCGTCCGAATTTGTCGTAAAGCGCCATGTCGGAGTCGTTAGCCTTCGGTCGTTGGTCGTTAGCTGTGAGCGAATCGCGAAAGTCCAACGACCAACCCCCATCGACTAATGAAAATTTTCAGGAAAGGTTTGACGAGGCGGGACAATCCCGGCAGACTCGTTTCCTTTCCAATGCGCTTTCATCAAGCGCGGGAGGCGCCGGCGTTTCCACCAGCACCCTTGGGAGTAGAGCCGTCTAAGCATAATCAGCGCCAATCCCTCGCCGCCGCAGCCTTCAGGTATACCCACAGGCCAAGGCGGTCGGAAACTACATCTCATTATAGATGCGGACTAGCGCCCGGAAGCGGCAGGAATCGTTTGCGGCCGGGTTTTGCCGAGCTGCGAAAGAAGCCCCTTCGCCTGGGTATCGATGATCAGCTTCTTGATTCGTTCCCGATCTCTCGGCGGCCACATTTCGTCCAAATCTGCCGGGCCTGCTGTTCGCGTCCGCTGTAGAGATAGGAATATACGATTTCTAGGACGGTACCAGTTGCCTCGTTAAAGTCCGCCCTGAGCGCCAACAGAGATCTGCGGCTCTTATTTCAGCGCCTTTTCGATGGCCGACTCGGCCAGCGGCGCCATGATCTTGAAACCTGCCGCATTCGGATGCAGCCCGTCATCGGCCAGGTCTTTCTTCATCATGCCTTTGTCGTCGACCATCGCCGAAAAATAATCGAGATAAATCAGGTTGCCCTTCGCGCAGTAATCCTTCAACCAGTCATTCAGCGCCAGAATCCGCGACTGCGGACGCTGCGCAAAAAAATCTTTCGATCGCTCGGTATAGTTGTGCACCGGCAGCAGCGACGAATAAATCACCCTGATCCCGTGCACCTTCGCCAACTCGGCAAACGAAGCGAAGTTCGCCTCGATATCTTCGTTGCGCATCGGCCCGGTGTTGCCCGCAATGTCATTCGTCCCCGCGAGAATCACAACCACCTTCGGCTGCAAGTCGATCACGTCCTGCCGGAACCGCACCAGCATCTGCGGCGTCGTCTGTCCGCCGATGCCGCGGTTCACATACGGCTTTCCGGGAAAAGATTCTTCCAGCTTCCAGATGTCAGTAATCGAATCGCCAAAGAAGACGACGCGGTCCTCACCCATCTTGGGCGCGCCCAGCGCGGCATTCGCATCGCGGTAGCGGGCCAACTGCCCGTAATCATCGGTAAACATAGCAATCCGCGACGCCCGATACTGATCCAAACCGGCAAAGCCAGTGGTAGGGATGGCGGGAGCTTGAGTGGATTGTTGGGCAAATGCTGCGAATGTAAAAAGAACGACTGCGAGAGATGGCGCAACAACAACGACCCAAAGGCGTTTCATAAGTCCTCGCGCAACAGCATACCCCAGCAGGCACTCGCAAAGGCAACGCCCGCGCCAATTACAGTATGTGTTCGATTTCGATATTGCCCCACTTGCCGTTGAGGTATTCTGCGGCAAGCCGTCGATGGCAATGTTCCGGCGTCGGCTCGCTGCAAAGCAGGCAACTTCCGTCAATGACGTCGCGATCGAGTTTATCTTCCACTCGTCGCTCGCTCATCAGCACCAGAAATCTGGATTCGTACTCTGCCCAGTCGCCCTTTTTCCTTTTGTACCCGTCCAGCATTTCCTGAGTAGGCGCAAGCTCGGGAAGATGCAGATACGGAATGGAAAGGATTGCCCCGCAGAAGAACTGGAGATCGTTTTTTTTCGAGAATCCCGCGAGCTGCGAAACATTGTTCAACCGAACATCAATGAGCCGCATCAGACCCGGACGTTGCAGCTTGCCAAAGAATTCTCGGGCCGATTTCTTCGTGAACCCGATGGTGAAGATCTTCAATCCCGCCGCCTATGCAGACTGCGATTCTTGATCCGCGGAATACTGGATGTCTTCCGCCTGCTTCTCATACGCCATATCAACCAACTCTTCTTTACTGTGGAACAAATTCTGTTCCTGCATGCCGTGCGCCTCGAGCAGGCGCAGGAGCAGAGCATCATGGTCCTCGAGCGTGCCGTCCTCCAGGATATGCAGCACCTTGATACCCCGATCGTGAAGATGCCGGCTGATCAGAATCGACCGATGGCAGCCGAGCGGTTCCTTTTCCGCACAAAGTATCGCAAGTTGAAAGCGCTCCATTCCGGTCACCAGGCGAGCGATGCCGCGTTCAAAGACTTGTGTCTTCGCCATCAGCGAGTACTGCGCCCGCCCATCGCGATAGCAGCTTGGATCGTCCGACCTCGCCCCGAGTTCTTGCCCGAGAAAAACATATTCCACGCCGGCGTCCTTCAACGCATTCGCTAGCGCCTCGCGATTGAACTGGGGGTTGTACCGGCTGTAGGGCTGTGAACGAACGTCTGCAACAGCAGTAATTCCGTGCTGGCGCAATAATCCGAGCAACCGCTCTACCGTTCCGTTGGAATGCCCGATGGTGTAAATGGTGCCGCTCATGCTGCGGTTTCGATGACGCCGGCAATCAGCTTGTAGCAGGCGTTCTGGCTTTCGAACTTTTCACTGAGGCTAATACAGAGCAGAGGACGCCGCAACTCGCGGCTGTACCCGTCAGGATTGCGCAGCATCGGCTTCTCAATCACCGGGTCAGTAATGGAAAGCGCGTAATCGAATCCAGCCAGCGAAAAGATCCCGCGCACTCTTCGCCTTGCATTCGGCGTGTCGGCGCCTTCGAGAGCGACCCGCATTACGAGCAATTCGGGTTGAACCAGCACCAGGGAGTTCGGCTGCTTCTGGGCGATATCCGCGCGAACCCGGTCGTTCATTCCTCCCGAGGTGGATTCTCCATTCACCCACAGCGGGCCGCGAAGATGATCTAAACCGCCCAGAAGATGTTCCGGCATAACGCGCCCGCGGAACTGCCACCGCACCGTGGTATCGATCAGATGATTTTCGGTCTGGCACCCCGAGGGACGGGGACCGACAAGTGTCACCTGAACGATGTCGAGCAGCTGCGGGTCGCGCCACGTCCTCGCATACCAGCGCTCCGCGGTAAGTTCACCGCGATCCCGCGCGCTGACGGGACGGCACCATGGGCCTGCACCCTGCCCGTTCCATTCCTTCCCCGCGACGCAACGTCCCGCCAGCTTTCGTGAATTCGTCAGGCAAACAATGGTTTTGGTGTAAGACATTCCGCACGCCAACGTGAAATGTACGGACAATTCTAGAAGCGGACGTCCCCACCTGATCAGAAAAGTTCGGGAAATGCTGGGCTGCCGTGCCAAAAGGGGACTTCTGCGAAGCGGGCGCAGGTTAAAGTGCTGCGGTATGCCTTTCTACATCCCGTCAT
>Ga0070735_10005579_pt1 | contig 10400 bp, 16 predicted proteins | sample Coa_R1_FD_66443 | JGI IMG/M metagenome (GOLD analysis project Ga0070735, IMG submission 66443) | Surface soil microbial communities from Centralia Pennsylvania, which are recovering from an underground coalmine fire - Coalmine... | ecosystem: Environmental > Terrestrial > Soil > Unclassified ... | reverse complement strand
AGCAAGTTCGCCGCGTTCAGTTCTACTATCCGCCGAAAGCGTATTGTAGTCGTCCGGGATGAAAAGGAAGCCATCAAAGAATCCATCCTGAATGAGATCCTGCTGCGGTATGATACGGCCAATGCCAATGGCGCCCTGACGGGTAGCTTCGACCGACTGGATACCGGGATCAAGGATTCGAAGACCGGCGAAATGGTTGTCTTCACCCAGGGGTTCCGGGCCAGCTCCAAAGAAAAGAAGGCCAACCTAAAGGGGGTGAGCAATGTCGATATAGCCCTGCTGGAAGAAGCAGAGGACATACGCGACCAGCTGAAATACAATACTTTCGCTGACTCTATCCGTAAGGAAGGCGCCCTCATCGTTATTATCCTGAACACACCTGACATAAATCACTGGATCGTCAAACGGTACTTTACGCTGGAGAAGGTCGATATTTCCCAAATATGGCCTACAGAACGAGATGACGGGGGATATTACGATATCATACCCAAGCAAATCCCAGGTGTCGTGGTGATCAAATCCAACTTCACGGATAATACCTTTCTGGCTCAAACAACGGTCGAAAGCTATAAAGCATATGGCGATACTAATAGCTTCAAATTCAACAAACACTATTATCTCACAGCCATCCTTGGCTACGCCTCCACCGGCCGCATGGGCCAAATCTTCTCCGGCTGGAGGGCCATCACTAATGACGAATTCAATGCCATTGAAGCCAGGTCCATCTTCGGCCAGGACTTTGGCAGCACTTCGCCGGCTGGCTTGGTAGAATGCAAGACCGTCAACAACCGGGTCTATGTCCGCCAGCACAATTACAAGGGCATGACCGAAAAGCAAATAGCCATCCTATATTGTGAGCTGGGGTTGAAGGATGAAATTATCATCGCTGACAGCGCGGAGCCGATGACCATAGGTCGCCTGCGGAACGGCTGGCAAAAGTCGGAGCTCACCGACCAGGAACGAAAAGACTTGGAGGAACATGAAAAAACCGGTAAACCTTGGCGGTATGCCATGCTGACGAAGGGCTGGAATATTTACCCTGCCCTAAAGCCACCCGGGTCGATCATAACTGGCATAAAGAAGATGATGGATATGGAAATATTCGTCACCCAGGACAGCGCGGATCTATGGACGGAGTATAGCAGCTATGTGTGGGCGACAGATAAGAATAAAATGCCCATTGACGAACCAGAAGATGCTAATAATCATTTAGTTGACCCATTACGCTATGTCATCACCGGCCAAGGCCGCTATTATTAATTGGGTATATACCGCAGCACCTCATTCGCCTGCTGTACCTCTTGCCGGGGATTGGGTTTCTTCTTAAACCGCTTGACGTCGAACCACCAAATGCCATCATTAAACCGCCTGGCGCAGGCATCGCAGACAATATCGAACTTCTCCGCGGAAAGCGATAGGCCTATGTCCACATAGACCACTCCGCATCGGCAGCGCTTCATAGCAATGACCTCGTATTCCCGGGTAAGAATGAGCGGGCAGGCCAGCAGATCCGGCTGAAGCTGGCCATTATTGGTGCAAATGAGGATGTCGCCGACGGTGATCATTGCAAATATTGCTAAAATAGCGTATTTTTCGCCCAAATGAAAGCAAATATACTCCTTCTGGCCTTATCCTTACCAGTAATCGCCGGCGCCCAGAAAATGAACCCGGATACCCTTTCTTTCAACTATTCCGGCATTGTGCAGGTTGACAGCACTGCGGCCAAGGTTCTCCAGGCCCGCGCCCGGGCCTTTGTGGCGGAATCCTTCGCCTCAGGCAAAGAGGTTGTCCAGCTGGATGACTCGGAGGCAGGTATCCTTGTTATCAAAGGAACCATAGCCCCCATTGTAAAGGTCCCACTCCTGGGAAAGATCGAATATGGCTATGTCCATTTCACAGCCAAATGGCAGTTCAAGGATGGACGCTATAAGTATGCCTTGTCGGAATTCACGCACGAAGCTCACGAACCGAATATGGGGTCTGGAGGTGCCTTAACGAACAGAAAGCCTGCCTGCGGAACGTTCACCATGACGGAAGGCCAATGGCGCCAGATCAAGGCGAACACGAATGACCGGGTTATTGAGTTTATTGATCGGCTGCGGGCGGCGATGAGGGAGGGGAACAGGGAGGATTTTTAAAGCTCTTCAATGAAATATACCCTATCTTGAGATGGGAAGCCTTGCCGATATTCTAATTCATCTTCATCAGCCCGGTACCAAAATCCTCCCATCTCAGTTAATGCAAGACCGTCCTTTATAAATATAAGGCGGTCATCCTCATCTTCGCCGCCTCCTATGGCATAAAAGAAAGTGCGGCTCTCCCAGCCATTTGCTAACAGATATTCTTCCGTTATAGGCGTTTCGCTCATAGCTTTACCTCCAACTCTTCGCCGGTTAGGACGAAGATCGTATTTTGTAATTGATGCAAATATTGCGGGTGATTTTGCGAAAGGGCAGTTTTTAAAAAATGTACAGCTACCTTTCCATCTTTATTGATAAATATATCGAAGGCATAGAAATGGTCGCTGCGGTAAGCCAAATAGCCGTTGACATCTTTGTCCTCATTTCTTTCAAACCCGCACTTTCCCAGGATCTCAGGCGTGAGGGGGATGGGGTAAATGTCCTCGAACTTGCCGAACCCTATGCCTGGATTGTTTGGAGCGGCGCCATAGGTTATTGTCTGGTATTCCGCCTCAATGCCTTGCTGAATAATCGTCAAGACTGTCGCGATGCAACGAGCCGGATTGCCGCCGTAAACCTTATTGCCCTTCCTCAACTCATTGGGTTGTATCATATGTTTTTCTTTAAGAACCTCCTGTATTTTGCGATGCAGTTCGTTGATCGGCTCAAGATTGAGTGACATTTGATCAAATTTAGCCTAAAAAGTGGTTATTTAAGAAAGCCAGAATAGCTTTTTAGCCCATTTCGGCGGCTTCTTGTCCCGCTCGTTCAGATAGATCAGATAGCAACCAATGGCCAACCAGGTAAAGAACACTGTCGGGACCGGCCAGCAGACATCCTTGAAAAAGAAGCTGAAAACGACAATGTCCATTGCCAGCGGGATTGGAAAGACGCTGAACATTACAGGGATAATGCAGATGTTCTCCAGCCATTCCCGGCGATCCATGTGGAGGTGATGAGGGTTCATAGCTACTTCCTTTTAAATCCGCAATAGGGACGACTTGTTATCAATCACTGGTGTTGAAAATAGCTTTTGGAGATCCCAACCGGATTGAAATCGTTTCCTAACAACTTGCTGAGGTAGATTATATAATTCAGCCCACTCCGTTAATGCTCGTTTTTGTCCATTGAACACGATAAATGTAGTAGTTCTTCTGTTCCTCATGTTGGCCTTTGGAAGTACAAATCTGCAATTTAATGGCTCATAATTGCCATCAACATCAATTCGATCAATTTCAAGATGTTCAGCCCATCCATTTGCTATTGCCCATCGAAAAAAGGCCTTTTTGTCCTTCAGCCATTCATCGCAAACAACTATTCCCCTAGCACCATAATACTTATACCCAACTGATTTTGGATTATAGCATCTGCCTTTCATGGATGAAAGAACTTTGTAGATTTTATGATCCCAAATTCCATCTGCCTTTCTATGGAAGCAACCGCAACTTGTGGTGTTCCCGTTCTTTAAATTTTGCAAACGATATTCGCCGATTTTGCCACATTCGCAAATTGCGCTTACATAACGCTCGCGTCTTATGCCGCGTGGAATGGCTTCTTCCAATATTGTAAGACGACCGAATTTTCCAGATGCCGGCAAATTGTGTTTTCCCATAACAGCTACTGATTTACGTTAGTAAATATAATCTATTTTCTGCGAAACCCGCAGCTCAATATATTCCAATCCGTATCCCGCCTTCTCACAATATCCTCGTGCTTCGAATGCGCTACCATCCGCCAGCCCATTTTCCACATCCATTTACGCATGGATTCCAGGGTAAAATGGTGAAGGTGCTCGTGGGGCTTGCGATGTGGCCATGTCGGGAACTTATCCCATCCAGGAAAGAAAGGCAGGCTCAGGACAATGGTTTCTGCCCTGAGATCCTTCACAAACTGGATATTGGGGTAATGCTCCAGGCAATCCCAGAAGCAGATTACATCACACACGATATTAATATCCTCCACGAAATCGCATCCGGCCGGGACGGGCACTTTGGAAATGTCATGCCCGTAGACCACGGGGACCTGCTTTTTGGCGAACTTCATAAAGGCACCATTTCCATAACCTACGTCCAGGATAGACTGGATAGGCTTACCATGAACACCGGTGGAGAAAGCCAGCCTGAGACCCTGGAGCAACTCAGACCGCCTTTCATATTCCGGGGTGTCATAGGTCGCGCAGTAGGAGGCGTCGTACGTATAGGGTTTGGGTTTTAGCTGGTGGAGAGCGCCATAACGGTCAAATTTATACTCTTCACCGTCAATGATCAGTTTTTTCATTATTGCTTGCTTTTATTTCTTGAATAATTCCATGACCCGTCCAGATGGCGATCAGTTGATCCCGCATACTGGCCGCTCCGGCCTGCTCTCTGTGTTCCGCTCGTAAAGGCTTGCTCATATGAGCCAGATGTATATCAAATCCTATCCAGCCTGTATGATCAACAGATGTGGGTGAGATAGATACGATGTGGTCGGTTTCTATCACATGCCAGGATATAAGAACTTTCATCTTCTTCTATTTAATTTTCTATTGGATAGCTTGTTTTTACGGCGATTCTTCGGAGCCACAAGCCGCGGAACTTTCATCATGATGACCATGGCAGTCAGCATATTTTGTGTGAAATCATCGCATGCCATTCCAATCCTTAGTGTTTCGGATCGCCCAACCCATCCTTTATCATACGCTAGAATCATCTTACGGACGCCATCCATTCCGATGTCGTCGGCAAATTCCTGGGAGAACCGAATCATTTTCCGCCTACTTTTGGTCCTTCTTTTCATACTGTTTATATTGGTTTAAGTCATGCTCATTTGGTGTCCTCATCATGCAGTTTGTCTTTGTCGGCTTAAAAGCACAGAGGTATTCTTTACCTAATCCCTGCGCGATGACAAGGGCCACGCCCTGGTTGCAGTACAGCGCCCTACATCCCGCGATCAGCTGCGCCATTTCCAGCAGGTCCATGGTCTTTTTCCATTCAATCTGTCCTGCTTCCCGTTCGAACAACTCATGATCCTCCGGCAGCCCGATGAAGTAGACCGGACGGGGTATGCTATCATAGATCTTCTTCCAGTCCACCTTTGACCCATCCCGCCAGCGCCATGAAAGGAAGATCAGGCTATAATCCCCCTGGCTGACCGGAATATTATGCAGCCACGGCCTCCGCCACTCCCGGTAAAACTTCCTCCAATGCGTCAGCATCGAGAACATAATATGGTTGCGGCCCCGGCCTCGTTCGTGACGCCATGTATCCAGGTCGTAGTCGAACTGCAATCCGTCCTCGTAAATTTCGAAGTCGAGACCGCCCTTGGTCGGCAGGCATTCGATGCCTTGAAGTTCAAGTAATGGTTTTAAAACAGAATGCATACTGCCAAATGGCGGGTGATAAAAATTCTCTTTAATGTATAGGCGGGTAACTCCCAAAGCCCTCATGACCGGGATGCTGTATATGGCATCACCCACACCGCCGCTTATCGCTGCTGTCTTACCCATTGGCCATGAATTTTCCTGTTGCTTCATCGCGCCTTACCTTAGATTTATAGCCTTTTAGAAGTTGCCCCACTCGAAGTCCCTGTCGCATTCCATCTGTCATTTTGGTGAGGCCGGTTTTCCAAGCATGCTGACAATTGAGCTGATCCGTTGTCCATTCTAAGTTGGACGGATGATAGTTTAATTTATTCCCGTCGACGTGGTTGACAACGGAATAGTTATTCGGATTTGGAACGAACACGGTGGCGACAATTCTGTGAACATACTTCATTTGTTTATTAAGGTTGATTTTGAAATAACCGCTATTAACAAATGGAATTAAAATCTTTTCGGGCTGAACTCTACTAAAAAAGTTGCCATTAATATCTCTCTGATAAATTATGCATTCATTAGATCGAATTTGCAAATCTTCGCTAATTTGATATTTGCCTTGATAGCCCGGAATGTCATGCCACTTCATAAAAATTAGATGGTTGCAATTAAAAGGTTATTCCTCACCGGATTGGCCACATACTCGAACTTATACGCAGGGTTGATCAACCATAACGTATTCTCAAGCGTATGTCTTGACCAGCCGGTCACATCTGGATGGGTAAGGACCAAGATGTCATCTATTAAAATTGTATGTGTCTTTACCGGATGCGCCGCAATCTGCTCTAACTCCTCAAATAAAGGAAACGGACAACCCATTTCAATCTCATCCTCAAACAATTGGCTGTGTGCATCCAGCCAGAAGGTTATCGGCTCCTGCACACCGCCGAATAGTTGGTAGAAATCTTTTGAGCTATCCCCCTGCCGCACGTAGATGTTCGGATATTTACCGCGGTAGAGGTCGAACCGGTTATGGCAAAAGGTTACGTTCTCTTTATCAATGTCCATGGACCGGATTTGCTGGAAACCGGCGTCGAGGGCCTGCTGGATCGCGTCGCCTCTGTAAGATCCACTTTCACAAAAATAGCGGTTGGGGTATTTGGCTAAAAGGTTGTATGATGGGGGTAGGCTCATAAGTAAAAGTTTATTTGCGTTATGTTCATGAGGATATTAGGACCTCCGCCACAGTTTTCAACCAATGATTTCCAAGTATACTTCCATCCGTCTTTCGTCTCGAATGCCTTTACCTCGAATCGGGCATTTTTCAGAACCAGCGTTCCTGTCTGTGTATCCAAAAAGCCCGCTTGTAATAATTTTTCTTTCATGCCATCAATTTTTCAAGTTCTTCCACCGTCTCAATCTTAAACCCCGCCGCATCCTTGTAATACCACCAGTAGACGCCATCGTATTTGATGGTGATGCCATCCTTCACATAGCTATTGCCGGGCGCATTTTGGAATCCCATTTTATTAAGGTAAAAGGCGTTTAGCAGTCGAGGCGGCGCGTCTCCTTGGAGATATTCTACCAGCATGGGCGTTCCTCCGGTGCTATATTCCATGCGGCGGATCATATTTTCTTATCCAGTTTATAGACGTCCTTCACCCAAGCAAATATTTTCTCTGGCGTCGTGAATTGGCATTCCTTGAAACTACCATCCTGAATAATCGCCGGGTCCGCCCAGGTGCAAGCCAGCCGGGGCAAAGCTGGCGGGTAGAACATAACCGATGGCCTGTGAAGCAACCCCGACAATATTCCCAACCCAGAGGGGAAATAAAACCCATAGGCCAGGACCTTCATCATCTCAATGACGTACCCCAACGGTTGCCCGATCGTTGAAATGTAGGAGATATGATGCCGCTGGAGCAGGTTCCGCAGATTGCCCGCCAACTCTGCATCCCATTCCGCGCCGATCAGGATGAACGTTGCTTCAGGGATCAGGCCCTTGACCAACTGGATGAGCTTCAACCAACCATGCTCATCCCAAAAACCCCAGTTCCTTGCTGTGGAATAGGCGGACGCATAGATGCCGATATATGGGCCAGCAGTAAAGCGTTCCTTGACTTCCGCCTCCCAGGCCTGCGTCTGAAAAGGTAATTCATAGGATGTTGGCAGGTCGGGGAGGAGGTTTTCTATTCGTTTGCCTGCCTCCAGGTGCTCATTGGCGGACAGGTAAAAATCATCCTGCCGAATGGCTTTCCAGATATTGATGTGACGGGCAATGTTGTTGGGCTTGATTACGGAATATTGGAGTCCGGGCTTGTATTCGCAGGAGGCCGTTACTTGGGGCAGAAGATCGAATACCTGCTTTCCCCGGCGCGGATTGCCATCATGAATTTGCCAGTGAAATTTCTCGCCGGTGTGGATGAGCTTCTGGATTATCCAAAGGCTGTCACCGATGCCAGGATTAGTCTTTATTGTCCGCATCTTCAGTTTTTGGTTGCTCTTTAAAAATCCACTTCCCAATTATCCATATCCCATGCCCAGCCAATACCACTGGCCAGAATATTGCTACCAGGATATGCCGTAGATCGTAGTATGCCTTTTTGCCGTCCTCATGGTCGGAGCAGATTACGAATAGGGCGATACCAGATAGCAGCAGGTATTGGGCTATGGAGAGAATGATCCAAATCATGCTTTAACGGCTTTATCTTTTTTTGCGGGCTTTTGCTTGGACATTTCAACATCCCCTTCATACTGCGAAGCCGCGGGATACAATAGATCCATCACCGGCACAACCTTATCCACCACCCCGTCCGCCGTACTGAACCATTTGCGGTCCATGATGTCGCCGAATGTGAACGGCTGCCGCAGTTTCAGGTCTGCGTACTCCACTCCCTTAATTCCGGCCGCATTACAATACAAACTCTGTAGGCAATAGCCATTTGGCTGTGTCCAGTTGATACGCTTCAAGGAATGCAGGATTTTGCGTTTCAAGGTGATCGGGCAATGGGTATCATTGTTCCGCCCTTGCGGCATGATCCTCAATGTATTGGCTACCGTCTTTTGGTAGGTCGAAAATCGGCCCAAAGTATAGAGCTTTTGCGCCAGCGGCATATCCCAGGCATATTCTTCCACCCAGGATTCGAGTAGATAATAGTCATCCCCACAATAAACAAATTCTTCTTCCGGGCATAATAGCAGCTTTTCGAAGATATTCCGCTCCCTCATTGCTGTATCCGGGACGTCTTTGGCTGGAATATGCTCTACGTTTTTGATCCAATTGGGTAATGCCCCGATGATATAGACCTTTTCTGGCTTCATGAACCGCTCAAATCCCCGTAGGGCATAGCGCAAATCCAAGTAATTATTGTCTGAATGTTCGTGTAACGGGATGGCTAATACCATGAAAAGATCATTAAAGTGATCAAATGTAGGGAAAAAACGAAATAATGTTCAAATATTTCAGAAATTTCTGAAAGTACGGAAAGAAATTATTTTAGATTTGATACGTGGACAATCCCCCCAAGCGAGATAATGGCAAGAAACTCATTGAGAACCGTTGTTCTTGTGGACACCTCATGTTTAAAAGTCGTGGCTTGCTGGGAGAGATCGAATTGAAGTGCGGAAAGTGTGGGAATATCAATACGATAAAGATTCAGCCAGAAGGTCGGCCATACCAGGAAAGAATGGGATTGGCCCGTAAGTGAACCTCCGCGCTGCGGTAACTCAATAAAAAAGAACTCCAAAGAGGGTCAGCTTCATCATACGATGATGGCTGGCCCTCTTGTCGTTTATGGCAAATAATGGCATCATAAAGGCAGGGCAAAAATTAGTCCAGGGACTTTCCCAAAAGTTCAATGGTGATCCTTATATCGCGGAAGCCGCTGTCCTGGTGCCATCGCAGTTTCGGGACAATGCCGGGAACCCGAATTGGTTCTTTGGCCCCAATGGGGTTGACTACCAATTCCAGTATGCGGATCTGAATAGCGCATCCACCGCCTACTCCCGCTGTCCCCCGCTGGCAGCCGTGATCAACCGCAAGGCTCAGGCTTTTATCAACGGGAATACCGTATTTCTCAACTCCAAAGGAAAGGATGTCAGTAAGACCGACTCCATGGCCAAGCGTATCGGAACGTTGCTGAGTAAACCCAACCCGCTGCATTCCTGGAAATCCTTCGAGGCTCAGAATTATATCTACCAGCAGCTTTATGGCTTCTGCATCGTGATGCCCATCTACTCCTTTGGGTTTGAATCCTTGGGACCGGCCTATGCCAGCTCGCTATGGAATATCCCTTCATACATGGTCAGCTGCCGGGAGGTGACGAACAAGGAATGGTACAAGGCACAAAGCATATCGGACATTATCCCGACCATTCGCCTGAAGTACAAGGATTTGAATGTCGAGATACCAACGGATCAACTGTTCATCTTCAAGGACTTCACGCCCAGCATGGACAGCGTGGTCTTCCCGGACAGCAGGGTGAAGGCCCTGAGGATGCCGATCAACAATATCATCTCTTCCTACGAATCCCGCAATGAGCTCATTAACTATGCCGGCAGCCAGGGTATCCTCACCCCGGAAATGGACCAGATCAGCATGATCCCGCTGCGGGATGAGCAAAAGGTCCAATTGCAACAGGACTTCCGCCGGCAATATGGTATCAAACGTGGGCAATCCCGCTATATCATCTCCCCTGCCCCGATGAAGTGGCAGCCGATGGGGAAGGCTACCAAAGACCTGATGCTATTCGAAGAGATTAGCGATGATATCATGCGCATTTGTGATGGGTATGTATATCCTTCTCCGTTGCTGAATAGTGAGAAAGGACCATCCGTCAGCAATACCGACAGTTATAAAAAGCAGGTATACGAAGATGCGATCATACCAGAATCCCTTTCAGTATATGAAGGCTGGAATAAGTTCT
>Ga0070735_10005578_pt1 | contig 10400 bp, 12 predicted proteins | sample Coa_R1_FD_66443 | JGI IMG/M metagenome (GOLD analysis project Ga0070735, IMG submission 66443) | Surface soil microbial communities from Centralia Pennsylvania, which are recovering from an underground coalmine fire - Coalmine... | ecosystem: Environmental > Terrestrial > Soil > Unclassified ... | reverse complement strand
TCACGATCAATGGCCGCTCCTATCCGGTGACCTGCGCGGAAGGGGAAGAGGAGCGGATCAGCGAGCTCGCGCGTCAAATCGACGAGAAGATCGCGGTCTTCGGGCCGCAGGCCAAGACCGCGAACGAGGCGCGGCTTCTGGTCATCGCGGCCCTGATGCTCGCCGACGAGCTCGCCACCTCGCGCGAAAAACTCTCGCGGCGGCAAGAGATTCCGCCTGATGAGGAATTGGCCGCCGGCATCGATGAGGTGGCGGCGCGGCTTGAAGCGATTGCCGCGCGGCTCGAAACACCCCATATTCAGGGATGAGGATGGGGCTGCGCGGTGCGTTAGGTCGCAGAAACCCCGGGGCCGATTACTCCCTCGAGGGGACTGTCCCTGCCGAAGCCCTGGTTTCGGTATATGGTTCCCACCTGCGAAAGCGGGCCGCGAGGGTTGTGCAATGCCGACGGCCGAGGTGGCTCCATCCTCACCCTCCCACCGCTTCCCTCTCCCGCAAGCTATTGGATTTACACATCGCGACAGGCACCCTCTCCCGCTTGCGGGAGAGGGAGGGGCCCATTGCACGCCGCTTGGCGGCGAGCGATGGGAGGGTGAGGGTTGCCCGCAAAAGAGGACTCGCACGAGACGGCTCGCGCGGTAGCGTCGGCCACGGTACCGTTTCGGGCGAGCACTCCCTCACCCTCCCACCGACCGCCGCGGTGCGGCGTTCGGCGGGCCCCTCCCTCTCCCGCGAAGCGCGGGAGAGGGTGATTTGACCAAGCAACAACTGCGCCGTTTGGCGCTCGCCCGGCGGGAAGCCGCGGCGGCGAGGATCGGCGCGGAGGCCGCGCTCGCGGTGCGCGACACGCTCCTCGGCATGGCCTTCCCCGAGGGTGCCGTCATCGCCGGCTATTGGCCGATCCGCCACGAACTCGATCCAAGGCCGGCCTTGACGGCGCTTGCCGAACGAGGGTTTCGGCTCGCGCTTCCGGCGGTGACGGAACGGGGCGCCGCGTTGCAATTTCGCTGCTGGCAACCCGGTGACGCGCTCTTCCCCGATATGATCAAAGTGCCGGCGCCATCGCCGGAGGCGCCCCTGGTGCCGAGCCCTTCGATCCTGCTGGTGCCGCTCCTGGCATTCGATCGCTGGGGCGGACGGCTGGGCTTTGGCGGCGGCTATTATGACCGCACACTTGCATCAACGCGGGGGCTTGGCAAAGTTCTGGCGCTGGGGCTTGCTTTTGCCGATCAGGAGGTCGAGCGTGTGCCGCTCGATCCCAACGATCAATGTCTCGATGGGGTCGTGAGCGAGCACGGCCTCAGATGGAGCGAGAGCGAATGAAGGTTCTGGTGTGCGGTGACGTGGTGGGGCGGGCCGGGCGTTTGGTGATTACCGAACATATGCCGAGCCTTCGCGCCGCGCTCGATCTCGATCTCGTCGTGGTGAATGGCGAGAATGCCGCGCATGGATTCGGCATCACCGACAAGAATTGCGAGGAATTCTACGCCGCCGGCGTCGATGTCATCACCAGCGGCAACCATGTCTGGGACAAGCGCGAGATCGTACCCACCATCGAAGCCGATCCCAGGCTCTTGCGTCCCATCAACTTCCCTGCCGGCACCCCGGGGCGGGGCTTCGGTCTTTTCGCCTTGCGCGACGGGCGGCGCATCCTGGTCGCCAATGCGATGGGCCGGCTCTTCATGGATCCGCTCGATGATCCCTTCGCCGCCCTCGACCGGCTGGTGAGTGAGCATCCCTTGACGAGCGTTGCCGCGATCCTCGTCGATTTCCATGGCGAGGCTACCTCCGAGAAAATGGCGCTCGGGCATTACCTTGATGGCCGGGTCTCGGCGGTGGTCGGGACGCACAGCCATGTCCCGACCGCCGATCATCAGATTTTCCCGGGCGGCACGGCTTACCTCAGCGATATCGGCATGTGCGGCGATTACGACAGCGTCATCGGCATGAAGAAGGAGATCTCCATCGCCCGCTGGGTGCGCAAGATGCCGGGCGAGCGGCTCCAGGTCGCGGAAGGCCCGGCCACCCTGTGCGGGGTCTATCTCGAGATCGATGAATCGACCGGCCTCGCGCAGCGAATTCTCCCGCTGCGTTTAGGGGGCAGACTGGCCCCAATAATGCCACATTGAACCGGTATGAAGATCATGGTGGGTGGTGAAACCATCGGGATGGCGAGAGAGACCGCCACAAGATATAGTTATGACATTCGCTTCGAACCACAGAGATTAGCGATCCGCCATGGCCGGCCATTCCCAATTCAAGAATATCATGTATCGCAAGGGGGCGCAGGACCGAAAGCGCACCAAGATCTTCACCAAGCTCCTGCGCGAGGTCACGACCGCCGCGCGGGCGGGGCTCCCTGACCCTTCCGCCAACCCGAGGCTTCGCGCTGCCGTCGCCGCCGCGCGCCAGGCCAACGTCCCCAAGGACACGCTGGAGCGCGCGATCAAGCGCGGCGCGGGCGAGGGGGAGGGGGAGAATTATGAAGAAGTGCGGTACGAGGGTTATGGCCCGGGCGGCATCGCGATCATCGTCGAGGCCTTGACCGACAATCGCAACCGCACCGCGAGCGACGTGCGCTCCGCCTTCACCAAATCCGGCGGCAATCTCGGCGAGAGCAATAGTGTGAGCTTCATGTTCGAGCGCGCGGCCTCGCTCACCTGGCCGGCGTCCGTGGCTTCGGCCGATGCCATCTTTGAAGCGGCGGTCGAGGCGGGTGCCGCCAATGTCGAGAGCAGCGAGGAAGAGCATGTCGTGCTGGGGCCGCTCGAGTCGTTGAGCACGCTCAGGGACGCGCTCGAGCCGCGCTTCGGGGCGCCGCGCGAGGCGAAGCTCGTCTGGCGGCCCCAGACCCTGACGCCCATTGAGGGCGAGGCGGCGGAGGATCTCCTGAAGCTTCTCGAGACGCTCGAGGATCATGATGATGTCCAGAATGTCTTCGCCAATTTCGACATGGCCGAGGATGTGATGGCCCGGCTCCAGGCGTGACATCATGCGGCTCCTAGGGTTGGATCCGGGATTGCGCCATACCGGCTGGGGTGTCATCGACACGATCGGCAACCGGCTCATTCATGTAGCCGACGGCGTCGCTCATTCCCGCGACCAGGACTCGCTCAGTCAGCGTCTCGTCGATCTCTTCCGGCAATTGAATGCGGTGCTCGATCGTTATGAGCCGGACGAGGCGGCGGTCGAGGAGACCTTCGTCAATAAGAACGCGGCCTCGACCCTGAAGCTGGGGCTGGCGCGCGGCATCGCGCTCCTGGCGCCCGCCGAGCGCGGCATCCCGGTCCATGATTACGCCGCCAACCTCGTCAAGAAATCGGTGGTGGGGGTGGGACACGCCGACAAGGCGCAGGTCCAGATGATGGTGAAGCGTCTCCTGCCGGGATGCACGTTAGGGAGCGCCGATGCCGCGGACGCGCTCGCGGTGGCGATCTGCCACGCCCATCACGCCACGACCGCGCTCGCCTGGCGGCCAAAAGGGGCGCACCCCTCGCCATGATCGCGATGCTGCAAGGGGTCATGGATGAGGTGCTGCGCGACGGTCTGGTGCTCGACGTCCATGGCGTGGGCTATCAGGTCTTCGCCTCGGCCCGCACCTTGGCACGGCTTCCGCAGCGGGGGGAACCCCTCCGGCTCATCATCGAGACCCATATCCGCGAGGATCATATTCATCTCTATGGCTTCCTCGAGGAGGCCGAGCGGAGCTCATTCCGACTGCTCACCACGGTGCAAGGGGTGGGGGCGCGATTGGCGCTCGCGGTCTTGAGCGTGCTTCCCCCCGATGCCCTCATGACCGCGATCATGGCGCAAGACAAGGCCGCGCTCGTGCGCGCCGACGGGGTCGGGCAGAAGCTCGCCCAACGCATCATCAACGAGCTTCGCGACAAGGTCGGGGGCGTCGCGCTTTCGCCCATGGCGGCGGCTCCCGCGGCGGCGGGAACGGTCGATCATGATGCGGTCTCGGCGCTCGTCAATCTCGGTTATCCCAGGAGCGATGCCTACACGGCGGTGAATTCTGCGCAACGCCGGCTCGGGCCTCAAGCACCGCTTGATGCGCTCATTCGCGCCGGATTGCAGGAGCTTGGGCGATGAGCGCGCCGCGGCTCGTGGCCCCGGAGAGCGAAGGCGAGGAGGGAGCCGATACCTCGTTTCGCCCTCTCATCCTCAGCGATTTCGTCGGCCAGCGGCAGGTGCGCGAGAATTTGCGCATCTTCATCGATGCCGCGCGCGGGCGGGCGGAGCCCTTGGATCATGTCCTCCTCTCCGGGCCGCCCGGCCTCGGCAAGACGACGCTTGCCCAGATCATCGCGCGCGAAATGGGGGTGGGGTTCCGCGCGACCTCGGGTCCGGTGATCCAGCGCGCCGGCGATCTTGCCGCTCTTCTCACCAATCTCCAGCCGCGCGATGTGCTCTTTATCGACGAGATTCATCGGCTGGCGCCCGCGGTCGAGGAGATCCTTTATCCGGCGATGGAGGATTTCCAGCTCGATCTCATCATCGGCGAGGGGCCGGCGGCGCGCTCGGTGCGGATCGATCTTCCGCCTTTCACGCTGGTCGGCGCCACCACCCGCTCGGGCCTCATCACGCGGCCCTTGCGCGAGCGCTTCGGCATTCCCTTGCGGCTCGTCTTTTATGAACCCGGCGAGCTCGAGCTTATCGTGAGCCGCGGCGCCCGGGTGCTGGGGATGGCGCTCGAGAAGAACGGCGCCATCGAAATCGCCACGCGCTCGCGCGGCACGCCCCGCGTGGCCGCCCGCCTCTTGCGCCGGGTGCGCGATTTCACCGCGGTGGCGGGGGTTGCGAGCATCAATGCGGCCGCCGCCGATGCCGCGCTCAATCGGCTCGAGGTCGACCGAAGCGGCCTCGATGCGATGGATCGGCGCTATCTCCTGTGCCTGGCCGAGAATTACGGCGGCGGGCCGGTGGGTGTCGAGACGATCGCCGCCGCGCTCGGCGATCAGCGCGATGTCGTCGAGGAAGTGATCGAGCCTTATCTTCTCCAGCAAGGCTATGTCCAGCGCACCCCCCGTGGCCGCATGCTGACCGAGCGCGCCTATCATCATCTGGGCCTGCCGCCCCTAAAGCCGGTGTCGCCCGAGCTCGATCTCCTGAGCCCGCTCGCCCCGCCCGCGGAGGAGCTATGAGCGAGCCGCTCCCCCGCGCCGGCACCGTCATCGATGGCGTCCATCATTTCCCGGTCCGCGTCTATTACGAGGATACCGATGCCGGCGGCATCGTCTATTACGCGAATTATCTGAAATTCGCGGAACGGGCACGCACTGAACTTATGCGTGGGTTAGGCGTTCACCATGAAAGCGCTCGTATAGAAACTGGCGTGATCTTTGTTGTGCGCACTTTGAGCGCCGATTACCTGGCGCCGGCGCGTCTTGATGACGAGCTCATCGTCAAGACGCGCTTCCTCGAGGTGCGCGGCGCCAGCCTCGATCTCGATCAGGAGGTCCGGCGTGATGCTGAAACCCTGGTCCGGCTTCAGGTCTGCGTGGCCTGCATCGGCCGCAACTCCCGCCCCGTCCGAGTGCCGACCGCGCTGCGGGCGGCACTCGCCTCTCTCAACGACTAGTCCGGATGGTACGTTCTCATGCAAGGTAATCTCGTCGATCAAGTCTTGCCCGGCACTGCCGCGGCGCATGATCTCTCGGTCATCACTCTCTTCCTCCAAGCCGACATCGTCGTGAAGGTGGTGATGGTGCTCCTGATCCTGGCTTCCTTCTGGTCCTGGGCGGTGATCTTCGACAAGATCGCCAAGCTCGGCCGTTTGAAGCGCGAAGCCAGGCGTTTTGAAGAAAGCTTCTGGTCGGGAGGCTCGCTCGATGATCTCTATGACCGGATCGGCAACCGCCCCGGCGATCCCATGGCCGCGGTGTTCGCCGCAGCGATGCGCGAATGGCGGCGCAGCGCCGCGAAAGGGGTGAGTGCGGCGGCCGCGATCCGCACCAGCCTCCAGGACCGGATCGAGCGCGTCATGCAGGTAACCATCGGGCGCGAGATGGAGCGGCTCGAGCGTTTCATGCCGTTCCTCGCGACCGTCGGCTCGACCGCGCCCTTTGTCGGGCTCTTCGGCACGGTCTGGGGCATTGTGAACAGCTTCCAATCGATCGCCGCCGCCAAGAATACGAGCCTCGTGGTGGTGGCGCCGGGAATCGCGGAATCGCTTTTTGCCACGGCGCTGGGGCTGGTGGCGGCGATCCCGGCGGTGGTCGCCTATAACAAATTCTCGACCGATTTCGGCCGTTATGCCAACCGGCTCGACTCCTTCGGGTCGGAATTCGCCGCGATCCTCTCGCGCCAGCTCGATGAGAAGCCCTGATCATGGCCGGTGCTCTCTTTTCCGGAAAGTCGCGTGGTCGCGCCAGTGCTTATCGGCCGATGAGCGAGATCAATGTGACGCCCATGGTCGATGTGATGCTCGTGCTCCTCATCATCTTCATGGTGACGGCACCGCTTCTCACTGTGGGCGTGCCGGTCGATCTACCGCAGACCGAGGCTCCTTCGATCAATGAACAGACCGAGCCGTTGGCGATCACGGTCAATGCCCAAGGCAAGATCTTCCTTCAGGACAGCGAAGTCACCGCCGAGGAGCTCGCCCCGAAGCTTGGAGCGATCACCAACCACAATCCGGACGCCCGGATCTATGTCCGGGGCGACAAGGCGATCAATTACGGACGGGTGCTCGAAGTGCTGGGGCTGGTGATCGAGGCGGGGTACAGCAAGGCGACGCTGGTGGCGGAACTCCCGCGCGACGACAAGGCCAAGCGGCGCTGAACCATGATGGGTCGCTCCGGCCTCATTGCCTCCGCGATTTTCCACCTCCTGGTGGCGGCGCTGATTTATTTCGGCCTGCCTTCGCTCTTCGCGCCGACGCCGCCCGAACCCACCGTGATCGCGATCAAAGTCGCGACGATCGCGCCGGAGACCCACGCCACCAAGCCCGCGCTCACGCCCCCGAAACCCACCCCGAAGCCGCAGCAGGTGGCCGAGGCCGAGCCGCCGAAACCGGACCCCCCCAAGCCCGAGCCCCCCAAGCCCGAGCCCCCCAAGCCCGAACCACCGAAGCCCGAACCACCTCAGGTAGCCGCTCTCCCTGACCCGCCTGCGCCCGTACCCGAATTGAAGCCCGAGCCCCCAAAGCCCGAGCCCCCAAAACCCGAGCCCGAACCGGCGAAGGTGGAGCCGCCGGCGAAACCCGCCGACAAGCCGAAGCCCAAGGCCAAGCCTAGGGATGACGATGCGGAATTTTCGTCGTTTCTGAACGATATCAGCAAGCGCACGGCGCCGAAGGCGCCGGCCCCGGCGCCGGCCGCTTCCGCCGCGGCGCAACCGTTGGCGCCGCTCGGTTCGCAACTCACCGCGAGCGAGCGCGATCTCGTGATCCAGCAGCTCGAAGCGTGCTGGAATGTGCCCAGCGGAGCGCGCAATGCGCGGGATCTCAAACCCTCCTTCATGGTCGATATGAATGCCGACGGCACGGTGCGTCAGGTGAAGCTCCTCAATAGCGAGCAATTGAGCGACCCCTTTTTCCAGGCGGCGGCCGATTCGGCGCGGCGCGCGCTCCTCAATCCGCGCTGCCAGCCGCTGAAGCTGCCGCCTGATAAATACGATGACTGGAAGAAGTTCACGATCATCTTCGATCCCAAGGATATCACATGAGATTCCCGCTTTCCCTTTCCCTCCTCGCGCTCTTCCTATGGTCGGCCGGCGCGCCTTCGGCGCATGCCATCGAGCAGTTCGTCCTCGACCGGGGTGTCGTCCAGCCGCTGCCGATCGCGATCGTCGATTTTGCCGGGACCGGCCATGCCGCCCGTGATATCGCCCAGGTGATCTCCGACGATCTCGAGCGTTCCGGCATCTTCAAGCCCATCGATCATCGTGCCTTCATCGATAAGGAGGCGGCCACCCGCACCCCGCCGCGCTTCGGGGATTGGCGTCTCATCAACGCCCAGGCCCTCGTCACCGGCAAGGTCGAAACGGAAGCGGATGGGCGGCTCGCCGTCGAATTCCGGCTCTGGGATGTGCTTGCCGAACAGCAGATCGCCGGACTTCGCTACAAGGCATCTCCCACCAATTCCCGCCGCATCGCCCATATCGTGGCCGATGCCATCTATAAGCGGGTCACCGGCGAGGAAGGGTATTTCGATACCCGCATCGTCTATGTCGCGGAAAAAGGGCCGCCCAATGCCCGCAAGAAGCGCCTCGCCATCATGGATCAGGACGGGTACAACAATAAATTCCTGACCGACGGCCAATCGCTCGTCCTCACTCCACGCTTTTCTCCCAATAGCGCCTCGCAGGAGATCGCCTACCTCTCTTACGCCCATGGCACGCCCAGGGTTTATCTCTTCAATATCGATACCGGCCAGCAAGCGGTCCTGGGCGATTTCCAGGGCATGACCTTCGCACCACGTTTCGCGCCCGATGGCAATAAGGTGATCATGAGCCTCGCCGATGAAGATGGGGCGAGCCGGATCTATACCTTCGATCTGCGCACCCGCAAGGAAGTGCGGCTCACCGACACACCGGCCATCGATACCTCGCCCTGCTATTCGCCGGACGGGCAGCATATCGTCTTCAATTCCGATCGCGGCGGAACGCAGCAGCTTTACACGATGAATGCCGACGGGAGCGATGTGAAGCGGATCAGCTTTGGGAGCGGGCGTTACGGCACGCCGGTATGGTCGCCGCGCGGCGATCTCATTGCCTTCACCAAGATCGAGGGAGGGCAATTCTTTATCGGCGTGATGCGGCCCGACGGGAGCGGCGAGCGGATCTTGACCCAGGCCTTCCTGGTCGAAGCGCCGACCTGGTCCCCCAACGGCCGCGTTCTTATGTATTTCCGCCAGGATGCGCCCGACGCCCGAGGCAAGGGCAGCACTAGCCGTTTATATTCCATCGATCTCACCGGATTCAACGAACGCGGCATCGTTACTCCGGAAGATGCATCGGATCCCGCATGGTCCCCCTTGATTCGATGAGAAACTGCAAGTATATTCGCGACCGTTTCGCCGACCGTGGCAGGCGTCCGCTTTCGGCCTTTCGTCAAGGCGAGGAGCCTTCCAGCAACGCCGCTCGACTATGAACCTCGTGTCAATCCCAGCCCATTTACAGGGAGTAAACTATGAATATTCGTACTCTGAGTGCAATCGCGGCAGTCTTGCTCCTCGCCGCATGTAATACGCCTGACAATCCCAGTGGTGGTGGTGGTGGTGGTGGTGGTGATCAAGGCAAAACTGCCACCGCTCCCCAACCGACGCCGACCCCCGAGGGTCCAACGCCGACTGCGGGGATCCAGGCCGGCTCGCGTGAGGATTTCGCGCAGAATGTCGGTGATCGCGTCTTCTTCGATTACGATCGCTCGGACATCAAGTCCGAGGGACGCACCACCTTGCAGCGTCAGGCGGCCTGGCTGAAGCAAAATTCGCAATACACCCTCACCATCGAGGGTCATTGCGACGAGCGCGGCACGCGTGAATATAATCTGGCGTTGGGTCAGCGCCGTGCCGCCGCGGTTCGCAAGGCGCTCATCGCGCTGGGCGTGAGCTCGAAGCGGATCTCGGTCATCTCCTACGGCAAGGAGCGTCCGGCGGTCAACGAGTCGAACGAGCAGGCCTGGGCGCAGAATCGTCGCGGTGTGACGGTCCTCAACTGAACGTCCTTCGCCTTGACGCCTAAAAAAGGCGCCCGCCCGGCATAAGGGCGGGCGCCCTTTTTTTGCCCGAAAGTTCCGTTAGGCTATAGTCATTCCAGCAGGCCCTAAAGCCAGAGGCTCATGATGACGCGATTGCCGCTCCTCACTCTCCTTTTTGTCGTTTGGTTGATCGCGGGGCTCAATCCGGCGCACGCCCAGGATCGCGATCTCCGGCCGCTTTTCGATCGGCTCGACCGGCTGGAGCGTGACATGAATTTGCTTCAGCGCCAGGTCTATCGCGGCCCCAACGGCGCGCCCCTCCCGGCAGCGCCTGCGCCCGAGTCCGGGGGTGCGCTCAATGCCGATCTCCGGATGGACCGGATCGAGGAGCAGCTTCGCTCGCTCACCGGTCAGCTCGAGGAAGCCAATAATGGGGTCGCTCAGCTCAAACGCCGGCTCGACAAGCTCGTCGATGACGTCGATCAGCGTTTGACCGCGCTCGAGCGGAACAGCACCGCGGCCGCCGAACCACCCAAACCCGGTACCACGCTCGCCGCCGCGGCACCGCCGCCGCCGCCGCCGAAGCCGCCGGTGGGGGCGGGGGCCAATCCCGGGGAGCCGGCAAGCCGCGAGGGGGTCCTTGGCACCTTGCACACGACGGCGCCCGCCGATGGCGCCGGCGCGAGTTCGGCGCAAGAGCAATATGACAATGCTTTCAAGCTGTTGCGCCAATCCGATTATCCCGCGGCGGAGC
>Ga0070735_10005577_pt1 | contig 10403 bp, 6 predicted proteins | sample Coa_R1_FD_66443 | JGI IMG/M metagenome (GOLD analysis project Ga0070735, IMG submission 66443) | Surface soil microbial communities from Centralia Pennsylvania, which are recovering from an underground coalmine fire - Coalmine... | ecosystem: Environmental > Terrestrial > Soil > Unclassified ... | reverse complement strand
CGCTGCAGCCGAGCACCACCACCTCGCAGACCTGGACCGTGTTATACGGCAACACGCAGCCGATCGGCGCGAACGGCAATTACACGCTTGCGCTGCCGGCGCTGAATTTTGCCTACTGGATCGTGCCCAGCGCGCTGCAGCTGCGTTTCGCCGCCGCGGAGACGATGTCGCGACCCAACCTCAGCGCGCTCGCGCCGACATCGACCAACAATGCCATCAACGGTACGCCGCAGCTCTACTACAACGGCACTGCAGGGTTGAAGCCGGTCAAAGCCAACCAACTGGATCTCTCGATCGAGTGGTACTACACACCGCACTCGGCACTTACGTTGGCGCTGTTCGGCAAGAAGATCCGCGACGACATCTACAACGCCGTGCAGAGCAACGTGGACCTCGGCACTGTGCAGTGTGTCGGCGGCCCACCAGGGGCCCCAGGAGTAGTCTGCACGGGGTTTCCGTGGACCGTCACCGCCCCGGCCAACGGCTCGCGCAGCACGTTCTCCGGCGTCGAGCTCACCTGGCAGCACATCATGGACAACGGCTTCGGGACGCACATGCAGTTCACGGCCACGAAGTCGCGGGGCTACGACCAGTACGGCACCTTCGTCGGCGCGATCAACGCAGCGCCACCGAGGACGTTCACGATCGGATTCCTCTACGACAAGGGGCCGCTCAGCGCGGACGTCAACTGGGATCACCAGTCGAGCTTCCTGGTCGCCTGCACGCAGTGCACCGAAGTCCCTGGCTGGGGCGCGACCTCGGATGCCTTCAATTGGGTCACTGCCAGTCTGCACTACCGCTTCGACGGGGGCTTCGAGATCTATACCGAGGGCAAGAACCTGAGTAACTCGGTCGCCCGCAGCTACCTCAACAACAATCCGCTCCTGCCCTGGGCGCCGGGCCAGGTCGTCGGGGCCAGCGAAAGTGGTACCGGCATCGGCTACAGCGCCTATGGCCGAACCTATGTCCTGGGCATTTCCTACAAATATTGAGCGCCCTTCTAAGGTCCCACCACCGGCAGGAGCACGGCGCTCGCGTGCCCCTTGCCGCGATACACACTCTGCGTGGCTTTGCGGTAATCGTCCGGTTTAGCGAAGAAGATGTTGGGAACGTAGGTCTGTGGATTGCGGTCGTACAGCGGGAACAGGGTGGACTGCACCTGAATCATGATGCGGTGGCCGGGCAGGAAGACGTGGTCCACATTGGGCAGCCCGAATTTGTACTCCTCCACCTTGCCTGCCGTGAGGGCTGCAGGTTTGTCGAAGGCGTGGACATACCGGCCGCGGAAGATCTCGATGCCGACGGGCAGCTCGTATCCGGCCATGCCGGGTTTCGAGCCCTGGTGGGCTCCCTCCGGTGAAGTGTTGGGATACACATCGATGAGTTTCACCACCCAGTCGCTGTCCGTGCCACTGGTGGCCGCGAACAGATCCACCTCGGGCGGCCCCATGATGTGCACCGGCTTTTCCAATACAGCGGTCCGATAGACGAGTACATCCGGACGGTCTGATACGAAGCGCTGATCACGGACCAGCCAGGTGTGCCACTGCTCGCTGTCACCCATATCGACCGGCCTCGGGCTGAAGGGCACGGGCTTGTTGGGATCGGAGACATAGTCGTCGTGTCCGCTGGTGGCGGGAGCCGCAAAAGAGGCAGTGAAGCGCTCACCCAGATACAGCGGCGTGGACTTGCCCATGGGCCAATCGGGAGACTGTTCCCAGTGGTTGGCGCCCGTGGCGTAGGTGAGTACGCGCGGCGTGTGCGGATCGGGTGCCCCCTTCAGATAATGATCGAAGAAGGGCTTCATGTAGTTAACGCGGAACTCGGCCGCTGTGTCGCCTGTGAAGATCAAGGCTCCGAGGTCGTAGCCATAGTGATTGACGCCCGAATGACGCCACGGGCCGATGACCAGTGATACCGGGGCACTCTTGGACTTGAGCACCTTGAACATGGCGGGTGCTCCGTAGGAATCCTCCTGGTCCCACTGGCCGACCACCAGCATCGTCGGCACGGTCAGCGGCTTGTCCGCCATCCAGTGGTCCACGGCCTGCAGCGACCAGAACGGCGTGTAGGCGGGGTTCTGCATCAGCTTCTGTGTGTAGGGATAGACATCGACGCCCCATTGATGCGCGAAGTCGCCGCTGGATCCGGCTTCCAGGAAGCGCGTGTAGTCATCCTCCACACCCAGGGCCAGCTTGCCACCCTCGGCTTTGGCGGTGCTCTGCCCGACGATGTACTCGAACTCGCCGTTGCGAAAGGCGCCGTTGTGGAACGAATCATCACCTATCCAGGTGTCCACCATCGGACTTTGCGGAACCGCGGCCTTCAGGGCGGGATGAGGGTTGATCTCGGCAGCCAGGGCCGTAAAGCCAAGATAGCTGCTGCCGACCACGCCGACATTGCCGTTGCTCTCGTGAACATTCTTCACGAGCCAGTCGATCGTGTCATACGCGTCGGTCGACTCATCGATACCTGTCGAATTCAGCGGACCGACAATGGGTCGCGCCAGGACGAAATCGCCCTCTGAGTTGTGCTGACCCCGGATATCCTGGTAGACCCGGATGTAGTGGTCATCTACGAACTGCGCGTCCATGGCTGGCAGGACTTCCGTGAGCATCTGGCTGCCGACGCGATCGGTCGAGGACTTCGCGTCATACGGGGTGCGTGACAGCAGAATCGGAGCGTTGGCGGTGCCTTTCCTCATGAGGATGACTGTGTAGAGTTTCACGCCGTCGCGCATGGGAACCATCTCCACGCGCTTGATGAAGTCCGCGGCGGGGCGAACTTTGTCGTAACTCGCTACGACATCAGGGGTCATTGGTGTGACGGTTGCCGACGGTGTTGCCGCCGCAGCGACCGTCGAAATTGCAGCCAGGAGGAGGCCGTTCAGCTCGCGTCGAATCAGCAAGTCATTCACTGAGATGTTCCCTGTGGGTCCGACAACCGGTTAGGATCATACAGCAGATATTCCGGCGCCGTCGCTGGCGGCGGCTGTGCAAGGAATTTGACCTATGATGCAAGGTGAGCTCGGTGACCCGGGATCGCGAAAGGTGTGGCGACTGGCGCTGCGAGTGGCCTGCGTGTGGCTCGGGACGCAGATCGCCGCTGCAGGCGCCGCGGAGAGCGTGTCTCATTGGATTCCAAAGGGAATCTCCTCCCCGGCGTTCGAGTCACATGCCGCCTTCGATCCGGTCACCGGAGATTTCTATTTCGTGCGCAGCCATCCCGACTTCACCGGCTGGCGCATCCTGGTGAGTCAGTGCGGGGCGAGCGGCTGGACCGCTCCTCGTGATGCTGCGTTTGCGGGCGATGGTGTTGAAGCCGACCCCTGGTTCACACCGGACGGCCATGATGTTTGGTTCATCTCAAATCGGTCCACCGATGGTGTGCATCGCAAGGACCTTGATATCTGGCGCGCCCACCGGACGGGCGGCCAGTGGAGCAAGCCTGAGCGGTTGCCACCGCCAGTCAACTCGACGGGCAACGAATGGTTCCCACGGCTCGCGGTCGATGGCTGGCTGTACTTCGGTTCCGATCGGCCGGGCGGCCTGGGTAAGACCGATATCTGGCGGGCGCGTCAGGATGCCGCGGGGCAATGGACGGTGCAGAACGCCGGACCTGCATTGAATGGACCGGGAGACGAGTACGAAGCACTCCCTTCACCGGACGGCAAGACAATGATCCTCATGGCTGAAGACGGTTTGTATGAGAGCAAGCTGACGCCCTCGGGCTGGGCGCCCCGCGTCAAACTGGGTCCGGCCATCAACGCGACCGGGTCGGAGATCGGAGCCGCTTTCTCGCCGAGCGGCCAGACCGTGTTGTTCGCTCGCGATCTGAAGGGGCAGGACAGTGGTGAGTTCTTCATCTGGCGGCGCTCGGGCCATGAATCGTGGCCACGCGATTGTCCGCCTGCGGGAAGGTAGTAAGCTTGGCGGCGTCGAGGAATAACAGCGAACCGCATAGGAGCTTGCGATGATCGAACTGCGAAAACCCTATCTGCTGTTTCTGGGCGATGTGCGCGTGGCTACGGATGCCAAGACCGCCTTTGGATTGCGCGACTGGTGCCGCTCCGATGTGGTGGGGCAGTGGGCATTTCCGGAGGCGAAGGTCGATTTAGGCCTGCCGGTTCTGTCGCCGGAAGCGGCCGCCGCGCAAGGTTGCCAATCTCTGGTCGTGGGTATTGCGCCGGTGGGCGGGGTGCTGCCGCCACATTGGATCGCGGAGCTGGAGAAGGCGTTGCTCGCGGGTCTCGACGTGGTCAGTGGGCTGCATACACGTCTGGCTTCCATTCCCCGCCTGGTGGCGGCCGCGAAGCAGAGCGGGCGAAGACTGGTGGACGTGCGCGATCCCAGCGGACCTGTCACCGTGGCCTCAGGGCGCAAACGTGTGGGGCTGCGCGTGCTGACCGTCGGTACTGACTGTGCCTTGGGGAAGAAATACACCGCGTTGGCACTGACGCGGGAGCTGAAGGCAGCGGGCGCGGCAGCTACATTTCGGGCTACCGGGCAGACAGGCATCATGATTTCGGGCGCCGGAACCCCTATCGATTCAGTCGTCGCCGATTTCGTGGCCGGCGCCGCTGAGGCATTGTCGCCCGACAATGCGCCGGATCATTGGGATGTCATAGAAGGGCAGGGCTCATTGTTTCATCCAGCCTATGCGTCCGTGACTCTGGGGTTGCTGCACGGGAGTCAGCCGGACGCCATCGTGCTTTGCCACGATCCGACCCGGTTGCACATCGAGGGATATCCCGGATTTTCCATTCCCGAGCTGGATGTCGTGATCGACGCATATCTGCGCGCGGGCAGATTGACCAACTCGAAGATCCGGTGCGTGGGGTTGAGCGTCAACTCCTCGACTCTGTCGCAGAAGAGCTGGCACGAATACCGCAAGCAGCAATCCGAGCGGCTCGGGATCCCCGTGTGCGATCCCATGAGAGAAGGGGTGCGGCCGTTTGCACAGGCCTTGTCAGGCCAGAATGCAGGAGCGCATTGAGATCGAGGCCAGGTCGAACGATGCATTGAACCAGGTGAGCTCGTCCGCGGCATCTGCCGGGCCGAGCGCATAAAGCAACGGCAGGAAATGCTCGGTAGTTGGATGGGCGAGATGGCCGATCCCTCGCTGCAGCTCGGCGTTGACAACTGCCTCGAAGTTGCGCTGCTCCATGGCACGGGCGATCGAGATGTCGAACTGCTCTGCCCAATCGTAAGTTTTCCCGCCGGGCATCATGGCGTGCAAATTGTGGACGAGATTACCGCTGCCGAGAATGAGCACACCTTTCTCGCGAAGAGGTTTGAGCTCCCGGGCGAGGTCATAGTGCGCGCGTGCAGTCCTGGTCAGATCCAGTGATAGTTGGAAGACTGGAATCTTCGCCTCCGGATACATGCGTATCAGCACGGACCAGGCGCCGTGATCCAACCCCCAGCTCTTGTCGGGTTGCAGCTCGGTGGAGCGCACAAGATCAATGGCCGCCTGTGCGAAGTCAGGTGCGCCCGGGGCCGGGTATTGCTGCGCGTACAGCTGCGGCGGAAATCCGCCGAAGTCGTGAATTGTCCGGGGTTGCGTGCCAACATGCACAAGTGAGACGCCGCGTGTCATCCAGTGCGCGCTGACGCAGAGCACAGCCGCTGGCCGTGGCAGGCGCTCACCCAAGGTTTTCCAAGCCTGGGTGTACGGACTGTCCTCAATCGCGTTCATCGGGCTGCCGTGGCCCACAAACAGTACCGGCATGCGCGCGGTAGCCGGCAAGGCATCAAACTGCATGGTGCTGATGCTAGGCCGCTGAATTCACGGATTCAATGAACGCCTGGGCGAGGGGGCCAGCGGATGCAGGATTCTGGCCGGTCAGCACGCGATCGTCGGCGACTACTTGGGCGTCTTCAGGCAGACCGGGAACATTGCTGCGATGGCCGCATGCGCGGGAAGTCGTCCACGGCGTGGACGCGCTGCGCCGAATGGTCAAGGTTTAGTCAGTGCTTGTCGCTGACGGATGTGCGACAATGTTCGCGGGGAAAATCTGCGCGGTGTGCCAGACTGTCACGCCGTTGCGGCTTGGGGGGCCTCGCTCGCAGGGTTGAAACACCACCGTGGGGCGCAGGACGACTTTTGATCATCGGATAGAGCGTCAAATTGTCGGCTGGACAGAACCCGCGTCAGCAGGAGGACGATCTCAGGATGCCATGAGCGAAGACCTCCTCAACAGCGTCGCGGCCGCGACTGTCCACCGGGATCGGGACGATCTCGACAAAGCCTTCGCCCACTTGCTCCTGCAGCTGCTGGAATCCCAGTGGATCAGCCTGTATCGAATCATCGAGGATACCGGCGCCAAGCGGGTTGCACGGCGGCTGAGTATCCATCAGAGCTGGGGTGAAGTCGGCGCGGAGGGCCTGGACGATCTGTCGGTATTGCCCTGTGTGACGGATCAGCCCTCCTGGCAGGAGTGCTTTACCCGCCGCCAAGTCGTCCATTGCCAGATCGACGCAGGTCGTTACCTGACCACCTTCCCTGTCGTGGGCGGCTCTGATGTCTGTGGATTCCTGGTCATCGAGGGCGCGACGGCATTGACGCAGCGGGAATCCGGCCTGGTGGATGGATTCCTGCGGATTCTGCGCAATCATCTGGCGATCCTCGACTACGGTGAGCTCGATACTCTGACCGGGCTGTTCAATCGCAAGACCCTCGAGGGCAACTTCGAGAAGCTGCGGGTGCAGCTGAGCCCGCGCGAGAGCGTACTGGGACTTTCCGTGCCGCCGCGCAGTGTGCGGGCGCGCGAGCCTGCCTGGCTGGGCCTCATTGACATCGATCATTTCAAATCCATCAACGACGGGTTTGGTCATCTCTTTGGGGATGAGGTGCTGTTGCTGGTGAGTCAGCTGATGAAGCGCTCCTTCCGCGGCTCGGACCAGTTATTCCGCTTTGGCGGTGAGGAATTCGTCGTCCTCCTGGATCACGCGAGTGAAGCCGGCGCCCAGATTGTGTTCGAGAGGCTGCGGGCCAACGTGGATGCTTACCAGTTTCCCCAGGTCGGCCACGTCACCATCAGTCTCGGCTATACGCAAATACAGCCTCAGGACGTACCGACGCTTTGTGTCGAACGTGCGGATGCCGCGCTGTACTTCGCCAAGACGCACGGCAGGAATAGTGTCCACCGCTGGGAGGCGTTGGTCGCGTCAGGTGATGTGACGCCGCCACAATCCACCACCGGCGAGATTGAGATGTTCTGAGGCGCCCCCGCGCCACAAGAAATATTTTCGCGGGGCGTACCGTATTTCTCGCGGCCATCCGTCTACTTCCTCTACATGAAGAGGGGGCGACATGTCCGTAATAGCGCGCGTCGTGGGTATTGCCTTGCTGGCAGTGGGGTTTTCCGGGCATGCAGTGGCCTCCGCGCCCGCATGTGGTCAGGTGCAGGTGGAGAAGCTATTGGGGGCGCCTGCGCCGCCGGCAGCCAGCGCTCGCTACATCGTGCCGCGTGCCACGGTGGCGCCGTTCTACCAGTGGGAGAGCAACAACGGCTATTGCGGCGAAGTCTCTCTCATGTCGGCGGCCCTCAACAATGGCCAGTGGTTGTCTCAGTACAACACGAGGATGGTGTGCGGCGAGTTCTTCGGGCCAGAGACCAATGGCTACGGCGCGAGCCTCCTGCAGGCCGGCAATCCTCCCAGCCGCAATGGTAACTACAACGCGCAGGTTCTCCTGCAATCTCCCGGTAAGCTGAGCGGGTCGTACGACTTCGGTTATGCGGCCCGGTGCGCGGCCAACTCGCGGTTGCAGCTCGTTTCCTATCCGACGAGCACCGGCTTTCAGACGGCCAATTCCGGCATGGCCGGCTATCAGGATTTCATGAAGTGGATCAAGAGCCAGGTCATCGCCGGCAATCAGGTGACCCTGGGCGTGCTCTTCAACGGGTCGAATGACCCTCAATATGACCACATCGTCTCGGTCATCAAGATCGGGACCAATCACTCCGCGACCGATCCGGGCTACTACGCCGACGATGTGTTGTATTTCGATGATCACGGGCTGTATACGCTGACTCGCGATGCCAGCGGCACGTGGGCGTCTGCCAACAATCCGTCCACGCCTCTGGGTGCGGGTGCCGATACCACCGGGTGTACGCCTTATGTCTATGGCTACTCGTTTGGCTCGCTGGCCAAATCACGCTCCGGCGCTAACGCGACGGGAGCCGGCGGGTATTCCATCGTGATTCCGAACTCGTCAACGTATGTCGCCACCGTGGCCGGCAATACCGGTAGCAAGGGCAACGGTTCGGTGAGCGTCCCGGGGCCACATAACTTCGGATTCGCGGTGTCTGGCCCGTCGGACGCTCAAGGTTCCACCCTGCCGGTGACGCTGAACATCGTGCAGACGCAGACACTCACGAACGGCAGCTGGCGGGTCAATCCTGTGGATAACAACTCCACACCGGCCGCTGGATATAACTACGAGAATCCCTACATCGGCGGCGCCGTCGGCACTTGTGACACGGGTTGCACCAGCAATACCCAGCCACCCGCGATGCTGATGTCCTTACAGGCGACGGTCCGCGGCCTCACCTCCGGTGTCCAGTACAATTTGTATGAGTATGATTTTCCCACCCTGACAGGCGCCAACACGGGGACGGCCGCTGCGCTGAACGTGCCGACGAATAATTTCAACGCGAACAGCTCCATGGCGACCGCGGTAACCACGTTCACGGCACAGGGCACGACCTACACGACACCGGTACTGAGCAAGACCTCCGACCAGATCGTCGTCTTGCGCGCAGTCGCGGCCACTGCCCCCTAGTCGCGGCTAGCCAACAACATTTGGCGTTAATCGCCGTTTGCGGAGATATTTTTGATGAATGCAGGCTCTTGCGAGCGCCTGAGGCCGCTTTGCGTCGGGTTGATGGTGTGCGCATACAGTGGGGTGGTGGCCGGGCAGCAAGCCCAGTCACCAACTCTGGAGGAGGTGGTTGTTACCGCCACCAAGCGTGAGGAGTCCATCCGTGCCGTCCCCTTGAGCATGACCGCGATCACTTCCGATGCGCTGGCCGAAAAGCACATCGAGTCATTCCAGGATCTGTCCACCGCGGTTCCCAATCTCTCCTTCTCGTCCCTGGGAGGCGAGGGGCTGTCGAATCTCGAAATGCGCGGCATCAGCTCCCAGGCGGGCACCGCCACAGTGGCGGTGTATCTGGATGACATCTCCCTCAGCACTCGCAATCTGTACACCGAGGGCGCCGCGGAGCCCCGAATCTTCGACCTCCAACGTGTCGAAGTGTTGCGTGGTCCGCAGGGTACCCTGTATGGCGCGAGCTCCTTGGGCGGCACAATTCGCTTCCTGACCAATCAGCCTTCGCTGAGCGGGGTCACGGCTGAGGCGTTCGCGGAAGGAGCCAATATCAAGGGTGCTTACAACTGGACAGCGCGCGGCGTCGTGAATCTGCCGCTCATCGCTGACTCCCTGGCGATGCGGTTGGGCGTAGAGTCCGGGGAAAATGCAGGTTACCTCAGCGTGCTGCCGCTGGACTCCGGTGACCCCACTGTGCCCAATTCCAATCACAGCGACTGGCTGGTGGCCAAACCCTCGCTCCTGCTGCGAGTCAATGATTCATTGTCCGTGCGCCTGGCCGCCTTCTACCAGCGCTACCGCAGCAGCGATACGGAACTGGTCAATCTCCTGGCTGCCAACTACGTGGCCACCAAGGGGCTGCGCGAGCCTTCCACCGACACCTTGGGCATCCCGAACCTGACAGTCAACTGGGACGCCGGCATCGGGGACCTGACCGCGGTCACGGGCTTCTATCACCGCAGCTTCGAGCGGACGAACGATGTCAGTGCCGCCAATGCGCAGGGGCTCGCGCTGGGCAGCATCTCCAATCCGGATGTGGCCGCGGCGGTCTTCGGGCTGAAATCGGCCAACTACCTGGATACCAGCGTGAATCAGATTTCGGAGGAGATCCGCCTGGCTTCCAAAGCATACAGCCCCGGACAGGTGCCGCTGACCTGGCTGGCGGGCGGCTTCTTCTCCAACGAGCGCACTCGTGTGCACGACTCTCAGCCCATCTTCGGCATCAACAGCGCGTTCGCGCGGTTTGGTGCCGACCCCCAGGATCCCGCGGTGCTCAGCGGCGCCTTCCCAGGAGATTTCACCCACGATCTGTCCTACCTCGCACAGCGGAGCTATCGCACTCTTCAATATGCTGTTTTCGGCGAGGCGACCTACCACCCCGTGGAAAACGTGCGGCTGACGGGCGGGCTTCGCTATCTCATCAGCCGGGAGAATTTCAACAGCAGTGCGAGCTACTACTACTCGTCGTGCGATCCGTCCGTGAACGGCCCTGGGTGTCCCATTACTGCAGACATTTCCGCTCGCTCACACGCCCTGACGCCAAAGTTTGCTTTCGGCTGGGATGTCAC
>Ga0070735_10005576_pt1 | contig 10404 bp, 11 predicted proteins | sample Coa_R1_FD_66443 | JGI IMG/M metagenome (GOLD analysis project Ga0070735, IMG submission 66443) | Surface soil microbial communities from Centralia Pennsylvania, which are recovering from an underground coalmine fire - Coalmine... | ecosystem: Environmental > Terrestrial > Soil > Unclassified ... | reverse complement strand
GATCTTTTGTTACGCGGGCAATCGTGGGGCGATAGAGGAACGCTCGCCGCACCTTCCTCGGTCCCAATGGCGAACCCTACATCCGCGACCTGGAGGACACCCGAGGTGCGCGCCCCTCGGCTCCGGGTCTACCGGCCCGCCTAGCACGTCCCGGACCGACATCGCGCCTCGCTCGGATTGGCCCTTTGGCCGTGGCCAGCTGCGCGTCTCGGCGTCCCGGCCAGCCAGGGACTGTCCCTTGACATGGTCTATGGCCGCGTCGGCCTGGGCTATCGATCGCGCAACGTGGCGGTGGGCCGATCCATGAGCAGGCGCTTCGAGAGGTCGAGGCCCATCTCCCCCTGGGCCTTCCACATCGCGACGTGCTCCGGGCCGAGCGCGGCGGCGGAGGTCTCACGGAAGCCGAGTCGGCGGTAGTAAGGCGCGTTGTACGGAACCTCCCGGTAGGTCGTGAGCGTGAGGCGACCCATGTCCCGCGCCGCAGCCCACGCGTCGAGTCGCTCGAGCAAGCGGGCGCCGAGCCCCCGCCGCGCGTGCTCGGGTGCGACGTGGATCTCGGCCACATGCGCCGCGCGATCGAGAGGCGCGCATGCGACGAAGCCCACGGCGACCGCGTCGCGGGTCACGACGAAGAGCGAGCCCTCGCCCAGGAACCGCCACAGAAGCTCCTCGTCGACAACGGGACCATCGGCGACCTCCGGCATCCCGAAATCTCGATAGCGGGCTGCCGCGGCGCGCTGGACATCCGGGATGGCGGCCAAGTCGGCCCTCGTCCCGTCCCGGATCGCGTAGTGGTCTTCCGCCGCGATCAAAGGGGACCCGTCGTCGGCAACGCCGGCGCCCGCTCAGCCCCCGATGGCGCGCATCGACACATCCGCCGCCGTCACCTCGGTGCATCCCTTCCACGTCGCGCCGTCGGGCTTCATTTCCCACGCCTGCGCGATCGCCCGGACCAAACCCCCTACGTCCCCTGCCTCCGCCAGCGACATCGCCGCGACCCCGTCGTTCGTCGCGAGGCAAGGACGCAACGTGCCGTCGGAAGCAACGCGCAGGCGATCGCACGAGTCGCAGTAGGTGTCCGTCGTCCCCGTGATGAAGCCCACCCGAAGCCGCGGGTCCTCGCGGGCCGAGACGTATTTCGCCGGGCCGCGATTTGGATCTCGCTCGCCTTCGCCCGCATCGAGCAGGTGCGCGAGCCGCGCGCGCATCGCCTGAGCGTCGACGAGCTTGTCCGCCGGCAGGTTCGCGCCTTCGCCGATGCGCATGAGCTCGATGAAGCGCGGCACGATTCCGCGTGCCCAAGCCCACGTGACGATGTTCTCGAGCTCGTCGTCGTTCTCGGCCCGCAAGACCACGGTGTTCGTCTTCAACTCGTCGAAGCCTGCGGCGAGTCCGGCGTCAACCCCTTCGAGTACCCGGTCCAGGCGGCCTCCGCGCGTGATGCGCCAGAACCGCTCGGGGACGAGCGAATCGAGAGACACCGTGAGCCTCGACAGGCCAGCGTCCCGCAGCGGGCGGGCGAGACCGGCAAGACGGGTCGCATTGGTCGTCAAGGCGAGGTCTTCGACCCCGAGCGAGGCGACGAACGCAACGAGCTCGACCACCCGCGGATGCAAGAGCGGCTCGCCCCCCGTGATCCGGACCCGTCGAACGCCGGCCTGCACGAGCCCGCGCACCATCACTTTCCACGCGTCGTCATCCAGGCGCCGCTCGAAGTAGCCGTCGTTTCGCGACGGACGGCAGTACACGCACGCGAGGTCGCACCGATCCGTGAGCGAGATGCGCACGGTGCGCGGCGCCAGCCTGGGGGCGGCAAGCGGCAGCGCCCGTCGGCGCGGCGTGAGCTCGGGAGCGGCGGCCTCCATTCAGGGTACCCTAGCAAATACGCCGTTTGCCGCCGCTCGTTTCCGAGCCTACGGTGGGCTGGCTCGGATGCGGGAAGGGATCGTGTACCGGTTCGAGGCGATAGACGAGGAGCTGCGCTACGTTCCCCTCGCGGCCCGACGCGTGCTCGACGCTTCGGGCCGAAAGCTCGCGCTCGAGGGGTGGCTGTCGCTGAGCGTGGAGCGTCGTGGCCAGGTCGTCGTCGCCGGCGCGGCTCATAGCGTGACTCCGGACGCGGGCGTCCTGGTAGACGAGGCCGTCCCTCGCCCTACTCTCCAGGCCTCCTTGTCCGAGCCCGACGACGCGCACGTCCCATCCGCAGTCCGGGCCGCCCTCGGGCCCGGACGTCCTCTAGACGATTCGCGTTGGGCGTCGCTCCGCTCTCTTGACCGATACGCTCTCGCCAAGTGTGCCGGCAAGCCCGAAAAGCTGGCGAAAGCGTACGACGAAATCGTCGGTTCCGCGGTCCTCTCGCACCTCACGGTTCGGGGCGAGGCCCGGATGGTCGACGTGGGGGCCAAACCAGCGACCGTGCGGCGGGCCGCGGCGACGGCTCGCGTTCGCACGACGCCCCAAGTCGTCGAGCTCGTCGTGGGGGGGGGAATCGCGAAGGGCGACGTGCTGGCCGTGGCGCGCGTGGCAGGCTTGCTCGCTGTGAAACGGACGCCGGAGCTCATCCCGCTCTGCCATCCGGTGCAGACCACGCGCGCGTCGGTCGACTTCGACGCCGATGCAGCGCGGGGAGAGCTGCGCGTGCGGGTGGTGGTCGAGGCCTTGGATCGCACCGGTGTCGAGATGGAAGCGATGGTGGCGGCGGCCGTCGCCTCGCTGACCGTCTACGACATGATCAAGAGCGCGGACCGATGGGCGAGCGTCGACGCCGTTCGGCTCGAGGCGAAAAGCGGCGGCAAGAGCGGCGACGTCGAGCGTCCGCCCGATCGAGGTGGCGGGTGACGCCGCCGCTCGTCGCGCTTCGGAGCGGAGCCCCCTCGATTGACGAGGCGGTCTCCCACGTTCAGCACGCGGGGGCCGGCGCGGTCTGTGTCTTCCTCGGGACGGTACGTGATCACAGCGCGGGCCGGCCCGTCGTGAAGCTGGAGTACGAGGCGTACGAGGGGATGGCGGTCGCCGAGATGGGACGGATCGCCAGCGAGATCGCCGCCGAGATCTCCGGCGTTCGCCTGGCGGTGGTCCACCGCACCGGGACGTTGTCTGTCGGCGACGTGGCCGTCGTGTGCGCCGCGAGCGCGGCCCACCGCGCAGAGGCCTACAGGGCGTGCCGCGCGCTCATCGATCGCGTCAAGGAACGCGTGCCGATCTGGAAGCGCGAGCACGGCCCGGACGGCGCGTACTGGGTGGGGTGGGAAGACGCGCGCTGTGCGGCGGATGACGACGCCCACGAGCATTCGATTCCCAGGCCGGTCTAAGGTCGTTCGACGTCTTCCGGCGTGTCCCAATCGCGCAGTTCCGCCTCCTCGCCCGCAAGCAGCTCCAACTCGGCCGCCCCCGCCTCGTCGAGGACGCGCCAGAGCGCGTAGTCGCCGGCGGCGATGCGACGGAGCACGACATCGAGGACGCGCGGCGCGTCGTAGCGGGCGCAGAGTGGCTCCCACACCCCCTCGCGGCGCGGGGCCACGATCGCGGCGTCCGGGGCGCGGACGAGTCGTCCAAGCAGCGAGCGAGAAACGAACGGCATGTCGCACGCGAGCGCGAGGGCGTGCCCCTTGCCCGCGCGACGCAGCAACGCACCGAGGCCTCCCATCGGCCCGACGCCCGGCGGTTCGTCGTCGATGACGTCGAGCCCCACGTCGGCATAGGCGCTGTGGGACCCCACGAGCGTCACCTCGCCCACGCCCGCGTCGAAGAGCGTCCGCGCCCAGCGATCCACGAGCGTGCGCCCGTCCGGCCCGCGCATCATCCCTTTGGCCCTTCCGCCCATGCGGCGCCCGGCGCCCCCGACGAAGATGCCGGCGATCACACGTCGCTCCACCGCACGAAGTCCACGCGCGTCCCGGCCTCGACCGGGTCGGGTCCCGGCGGAACGAACGCCAGACCGTCGGAGAGGGCGAGACTCGTCGCAGCGCCCGACGACTGGTTGTCGTGCGGGCGGGCGACCAGGTCGTCCCCCTCGCGCTCGAGCGACGCACGGAGGAGCTCGAGTCGGTCCGTCGATCGAGCTCGCGCTCCTGCGACCCGAACGCGCAGGGCCGAGGGAAGGGGGCGCTCGTCACCCTGCGCGGCACGGAGCAACGGCGAACCAAAGAGGGCGAACGTGACCAGCGCGCTCGCCGGATTGCCCGGCAGCCCCAGGATCCGCGCGCGTGCGTTCGTCCCGACCGCGAGCGGCTTCCCTGGCTTGATGGCGACCCGCCAGAACTCGAGCGTCACCCCGGCCTTCTCGAGGGCGGGTCGGACGACGTCGTGGTCGCCGACGCTCACGCCGCCGACCGTCACGAGCACGTCGGTCCCGTCGAGGGCGCCCTGGATCGCTTGCAGCGTCTGCCCCGGTTCGTCGCGCGCGATCGGCGCGATCCGCACGATGGCGCCAGCTTGCCTTGCCAGCGCAGCGATCGCCGCGGCGTTCGACTCGGGGATCGTGCCGGGTGGCCGCTCCTCCCCGGCAGCTCGAAGCTCGTCTCCGGTGCACAGGATGGTCACGACGGGCCGGCGCGCCACGACGACCTCGGCGTGCCCGGCCATCGCCGCGAGCGCGATCGACCCCGCCGATACTCGCTGGCCCGCGACTAGCGCAAGCGCGCCTCGGGCCAGGTCTTCCCCCTGCCGGCGGACGTTCAGTCCCGCCCTGGGGCGCGTGCCAAAGACGATCGCCTCGCCCCGCCGGGTCACTTGCTCTTGCATGACGACCGCGTCGGCTCCGGGCGGAACCGGCGCCCCCGTGAGGATCCGGCACGTCGCTCGCGGAGCGAGCGGCGGCGCCAATCGGCCGGCCGCGCTCTCGCCGACGAGGGGAAGCTCCCATGGGCCGTCCCCTGCCAGGTCCGCCGATCGCACGGCGTATCCATCCATGGCGCTGTGGTCGAAGGGGGGCACTGCTTCGGTCGCGTGCACATCGGTCGCGAGGACCCGCCCGGCGGCCTCGGCGAGAGGCACCCTTTCGGCGGCGAGCACCCGGACATCGGCCAGGAGGCGCGCGCGGGCCTCGTCGAACGGCAAGAGGCTAGTGCCCATGCTTGTCCCCTCGAGCCAGGGCGATCGCGTGCGGAAGGAGGGGCGCGAGGATGCGGTCGACCGCGAGGACCACGGCCTTAGGGCTCCCGGGGAGCGCGGCGACGACACGACCGCGGTGGGTGCCGGCGACGGCGCGCGAGAGGACGGCGCGCGGGCCGACCTCGTCCCAGGACAGGCGCCGGAAGGCCTCCCCGAAGCCGTCGAGCCTCTTTTCGAGGAGCGCGTCGATCGCCTCGTATGTGCGATCGCGCGGCGCGATTCCGGTTCCGCCGGTCGTCACGACGGCGTCCGCGAGGTCCTCGTCGCACACACGCGCGACGACGTCCCGAATGACACGCGGATCGTCGGGCAAGATCGCGCGGAACGTGACCGTCATCCCGGCTGCCTCCAGGCGTTCGCGCAAGCGCGCACCCCCCTCGTCGTCGGCCTCCGTACGGGTGTCGCTGACGGTGATGGCGGCGATCCGCGGTTTGGGCTCGGCCATGTCAGCCCCCTGCGACCGGCGGGATGAGTGCCACGACGTCGCCGTCCGTGAGCAGCTCGTCCTCCCCCGCGAACGCCTCGTTGCGGGCCACGCGCACGTGCGCCCGCCGCGCGGCGTAAGCGCCGTGGATCGCCCCCAAGTGCCCGCACAGCTCGCCGACCGTCCTGACCTCGGGCGGTAGCTCGATGGCCTCCTCGCCCAAGCCGAGCGCGTCGCGCAGGCCGCCGAAGTAGAGGACGCGTACGGCCGTCATCGGGGTCTCGCCACACTATAGTCTAGCGTCTCGGTCCGCTCTCTCGCTTCGCTCGAGCATGCGCGCGTCCCATGGCTTCGAGCTGCAGGTTGACCTCTGCGCCTGCCACCAGCGAAAGGCCCGTCAGGTAGAGCCATACGAGCAGAACGGCCACCGCCGCCAGGCTCCCGTAGTAAAGCGCGTAGTCGGCCATCGTTCCGACGTAGGCGCCGAACACCCACGACACGACCAACCAAAACAGCACGGCCGCGATCGCGCCGGGCCAGACGCGCCGGCGGACGCCCGGCGGGTGCTCGACCGCGAAGCGGTAGAACGCGGCGAGCATCGCCAGCCCCGACGCAAGCAGGAGCGAACCCGCCAGAAACTGCTCGCGCCGCGCGTGGAGCGCCTTGTGGAATCGCCGCTGCAGGGCTCCATGCGCGCGGGCTGCAGCGCGTGCCGGCGCCTCGTGGGCTTGCATCAGGGCGTCGAGGTTCACGAGCACCCACGCCAAGACGCACGCGGCGGCCAGACCCGCGACCACCCAGGCAACGGCGATGGCGCGCTTCTTCCACCAGGGCCGGCCCGCGACCTGGGCGCCTTTCTCGATCACCTCCATCAGGTTGTGCAGCCCGGAGGATGCCGTCCAGAGGAAGCCGGCGACGCCGACCGGCGCCAACGAGGCGCCGCCGCCGCCGGCCAGGCGCTCGAGCTCTTTGCGCACGAGGGGCTCGGCCGAACCGGGGACGATCTCGAGCAGAGGCCCGACGAGCTCGTCCACCCCCCGTTCGCGCGCGACTTGTCCCACCAGGTATCCGACGAGAACGAGGAGCGGCACGAGGCTGAGAAAGAACCAGAAGGCGACGGCCGCGGCGCCTTCGAACGCGCTCCGCTTTCCGAGGTCCAGGGCGATGCTGCGCGCCAGCTCGAGCACACGCGCGGGGACGGGGGCCGGCGGCTTCGGGCTCACGGCGGCTCCACCTACCGGACCACGGGCCGCTCGTGCGGGTCAAAGCGAATTCTCGCATACTGCGCGTTGCGTGCTTCTGCCCTCCCGCCGACTGCCCTCCGCGCGCGCCTTGCACCGTGTGGGCGCGTTCGTGCTTTGCGCTTCGATCGTGGCGGCGGCGCCGTGGGTGTTCGTCTCGTGCGGGTCGTCGTCGGGCGATTCGCCACCGCCCCCGCCGTCGCACTGGCCTCGCCTCGATGCGGCCGAGCACCCGGAGGCAAGCTGCATGGTCACGATCGACACGCCTCCTCTGCTTCCGGCCACGCACGTACCGATCGGAACCGACATCACATGGAGCTCCAACCCGCCCTCAAGCGGGCCGCACTACCCGATCTGGGCGGCGTACCAGGCCTATGCGTCGCCCGTTCCCCGCGGCTACTATGTGCACGACCTTGAGCATGGCGCGGTCGTGCTCCTCTACAATTGCCCTTCCGGGTGCCCGGACGTCGTCGCCGCGCTGCAGGCCGTCTCGGACGCCATCCCGGACGACCCACTCTGCGCCGGCGAAGGCGTGCGCGTGCGCACCGTGATCACACCCGATCCTCTCCTGGACGTCCCGGTGGCCGCTGCGGCCTGGGGGTGGACGTACAAGGCCCAGTGCGCCGACGTCCCCACGCTGACGAGCTTCGCCCTCGCCAATTACGGAAACGGCCCCGAAGTCCTCTGCGCCAACGGCACGACCCAGTTCTGAAACCGAGAGGGTCGATCGCCGCGGCCGTCGACAGACCCGCGGGCGCGGGCTATGTGCCTTGGCCCGGCGCCGGGAGGGTCGCGGCGCCGACCTACGGATTGCGGAGGACGTCGTGGCTGCCCAGCCGGTCCTGTTCACGGTCGAGTTTCGAAGAAAGATGGCCGAGCTCTCGCAGGCCGAGAGGCTCACGTGGCTCGGGTCGGTCGCCGCGAGGGTGCGCCGCGCGGGCGAACCGGCCGGGGGCGTCCTCGTCAAGGAGCTGCGCGAGGTCGCTCGCGGGTGCCGGCTGCCGTTGGTGGAGTCCATCTCCAAGCACCTCGGTCCCTTCGATCGCGCGCACGTCTCCGCGCTGCTCGAGGTCCCACGCGAGCGCTTCGTACGCCCCGGGGACGTCGAGCGCAGCGCCGAGGACGGCCCCCTGCCGCTCGACGATCTCGGCCTGGCGACGATCAGCGCGCCGCACGCGTACCTCTTGACCTTTCGACTGCTCGAACTGGCGCCGGGCGACGCGCTCGTCGAGCTCGGGACCGGCTCGGGGTACGGCGCGGCGCTGGCGTCGTTCATCGTCGGCGAGCGCGGCCGGGTGTTGACCTTCGAGATTGACCCTGAGCTCGCGACCTGGGCCAAGCGCACGCTCGAGGAGCTCCCCAACGTGCGGGTTGTGGAGGGGGACGCGATGGCGAGCCCGCCTCATTGGGAGGGAGTGAAGCGGATCGCCGTGGCGTTTGCGGTCGACCACCTTCCCGGCGCATGGCTGGACGCCATTCCCGAGGGCGGGCGGCTGGCCGCGCCGGTGGGCCCGCCCGGAAGCGACCAGCGCCTCGTGCTCGCGGTGCGGCGGCGAGGCCGCATCGTTGAGACGGACCACGGCGCCGTACGCTACGTGAGCAACCGGTCGACGAAGTAAGAGTGAGCCTCCCAAGCCCTGCTACCGCGCCTTGTATCGCCGCCCGCCCCGCGATGAAGCGCCGGCCTTTGCCGTGCCGCGGGGGCGGACGCTCGAGGCGCGCTTGCTTCCGGAGGCGTACGGATCGAACGCGCTCTGCGGCGCGTCGCTGCGGGACGAGTCGACCCCGGCCAGCCCTTCCATTTTCTTGAGATCGTCGCGCAGGCGCGCCGCCTTCTCGAAGTCGAGGTTCTCGGCCGCGGCGAACATCTCGAGACGCATGGCGGCCAGCCGCTCCTGCACGTCCGCGCCTGCGTCGGCCGCGGCCGCCCTTCCGTCCTTCGGGATCTTCGGCACGTTGAAATAGTCGATGGTCCCGCTCGCCGGGTTGATGTTCATCACAGCTCGAACGACGGTCGTCGGCACGATCCCGCGCTGTTCGTTGTACTCCGTCTGGACGGCGCGACGCCGGTCCGTCTCCTCGATCGCAAACTTCATCGCCGAGGTCACTGCTTCGGCGTACATGATGACGCGACCGTTCACGTTGCGCGCGGCGCGCCCAATCGTCTGGATGAGCGACCGCGGACTCCGCAAGAAGCCCTCCTTGTCGGCGTCGAAGATCGCCACGAGGGACACCTCGGGCAGGTCGAGCCCCTCTCGCAGGAGGTTGATTCCGACGAGAACGTCGAACTCCCCGAGCCGCAGGTCGCGCAGGATGTCGATGCGCTCGAGCGTGTCGATGTCCGAGTGGAGATAGCGCACCCGCACCGCGAGCTCGCGGTAGTAGTCGGTCAGGTCCTCGGCCATGCGCTTGGTGAGCGTCGTCACGAGCACCCGCTCGTTCTTCTTCACGCGTATCTTGATCTCCCCGAGGAGATCGTCCACCTGTCCCGAGACGGGGCGGACTTCGACCTCTGGATCCGTGAGCCCCGTCGGGCGAATGAGCTGTTCGACGACGACACCCCGCGCCCTTCCGAGCTCGTACTCCCCTGGCGTCGCCGACACGTAGACCGCCTGCCGGACGTGATCCTCGAACTCTTCGAACTTGAGCGGTCGGTTGTCGAGCGCACTCGGCAATCGGAAGCCATAGTCGACGAGCGTCTCCTTGCGCGCGCGGTCGCCCCGATACATGGCCTGAAGTTGCGGGACCGTCTGGTGCGACTCGTCGATGACGATGAGAAAGTCCGACGGGAAATAGTCGAGGAGCGTCGGGGGCGGCTCCCCCGTCTTGCGACCCGAGAGGTGTCGCGAGTAGTTCTCGATCCCGGAGCAGAACCCCATCTGCTCCATCATCTCAAGGTCATAGAGCGTTCGTTGCTCGAGCCGCTGCTTCTCGAGGAAGCGCCCGGCCTTGTCGAAGAAGTCGAGCCGCTCTCGGAGCTCTTCCCGGATGCTCTCGATCGCGCGTCGCATCTGCGCCTGCGGCGTGACGTAGTGCGAGCCCGGGTAAATCGCGTGGCGGTCGACCGTCTCTTTGACCCGACCGCGCAGAGGGTCCACCTCTTTGATCGACTCGATGACGTCACCGAAGAACTCGATGCGGATCGCCGTTTCCTGCTCGTAGGTCGGAAAGATCTCGACCACGTCGCCGCGCACGCGGAAGGTGCCGCGGTGGAAGTCGACGTCGTTGCGCTCATATTGGATGTCGACCAGCCGGCGAAGCAACGTGTCGCGCCGGAGCTCTTCACCGACCGTGAGCTGGATGACCAGGCCGTGGTAGCTCTCCGCGCTGCCGATGCCGTAGATGCAACTGACGCTCGCGACGATGATGACGTCGCGCCTCGAAAGGAGCGCCACGGTGGCCGAGTGGCGCATCCGGTCGATCTGATCGTTGATGATGGCGTCCTTGTCGATGAACGTGTCGGTCGACGGGATGTACGCCTCGGGCTGGTAGTAGTCGTAGTAGCTGACGAAGTACTCCACCGCGTTGTTCGGGAAGAACTCGCGGAACTCCGAGAAGAGCTGCGCCGCCAGAGTTTTGTTATGCGAGAGAATGAGAGTCGGCTTGTTCACCTGCGCGATGACGTTC
>Ga0070735_10005575_pt1 | contig 10405 bp, 8 predicted proteins | sample Coa_R1_FD_66443 | JGI IMG/M metagenome (GOLD analysis project Ga0070735, IMG submission 66443) | Surface soil microbial communities from Centralia Pennsylvania, which are recovering from an underground coalmine fire - Coalmine... | ecosystem: Environmental > Terrestrial > Soil > Unclassified ... | reverse complement strand
CTTCTCCAGCGTGCCCATGGCTGAGTAGGCTGGGACCGAGTCGTGCGCCGCGATCGAGACGGAGACGGTGTTGGCGCCGCCGTCCAGTGTCACGGAGAAGGGCACGCCGCCGTTCTTGCCCTTCGTCACGCCGCCGACCGTCACGGAGGCCGGGCCGTTGGCCGTGATCGAGCTCACGTCGCCCTCGATCATTACGTTGCCGGCCTTGTCCTCATAGTGGACGTGGCCGTCCGGCGCGCCCTTCTTGAAGGAGGCGTTCACATTGATCTTGGCGTCCTTGGCTGCAGGATTGGACGAGGCGTCGAACTGGCCCTCCGCCTTGACCTGCGCCGGCAGCAGGCCGGTGACGACGTTGTCGACTCCCAGCACGTCGCCGGCAAACCCATTCTGCCAGACGGTCATCCAGACGTAGCCGTTACCGCGCAGGTCCGAGCTCGCGAACGGTCCGCCGGGCGAGGTCGCGAAGACGCGCGTGTTGGAGCCCACGAGATTGTGGTTCGCGTCGTAGATCTGCATATCCGTGATAACCGGATCGGACGGATTGGCCGCCTTGCGGTAGACCATCGTGAAGGTGTACCAGCCGGAGTTCGTGATGATCGCGGTCGGCGCGGACTGGCCGTCCACGGTGACGCCAACCGACGTGCCGCTTGCGGTCAGCCGGAAGTTATGCTCCGCGCCAAAGTTGCCAGGGTCGGCGTGGTAGGGCGTCATGTCGATCCAGAACGAGGGAGTGCCCGCGGCAGCCGCCGGCGCCCAGTTGGCATCGATGTAGACGTCGATCGCCTGATAGAAGTCGCCGTGATAGACGGAGTCGGCGCCGCCATAGAAGCTGAATCCGCTGTCTCCGTATCCCGGCGCCTGGTAGTCGTCGTCAAGATTGTGGACTTCGGCGTAGAAGTTGCCGGAAGCCGCTGGCAGGTGGAGCGTTCCACCACCGGACGGGGTGCGCGAGACGAGCGGCGCGGGGCTCCAGTCGCCTATGTTGGTCTCGAAGCCCTGAGCGTTGTTGAGGGTCGCGTACGCTGCGGCGGCCGCGAGGCACAGCAGCAGGGTGGCAAGTACGAGGACCTTGCGTTTCACCATTGAAATCTCCTTTGGCGTGAGCCGCATTGGTGGCTCCGCCGTTTCCAAACTTTTGGCCCGCAAGACGAAAGAATCGTCCACGGATTGACGGATTGTGAGAATGTGGAGCACAAACCGCGGTTGGGGTCGGCTGCATCGGGCAGATGGCATCGACAGTCTACCGTAACATCACTGGCAAATGCGGCCGGTGATAATACCAGGACCGAGCGTCCACACGCACGGGGGTAGTATAATGTTGTGGCGTATCGAAGGACCACGGGTGTAGTATGCAAGTTTCGAGCCAACTGCGCGATTCGGCGTTACGGGCTTTTAATCCGGGAACTGTCTATCTCATTGGCGCCGGTCCGGGCGATCCCGGCCTGATTACCGTCCGGGGCCGCGACCTGCTCGCCGCCGCCGATGTGGTCGTCTACGACCGGCTGGTCCATCCCGCCCTGCTGAAGCACGCGCGTCCGGATGCGGAGCGTGTCTACGTCGGCAAGTCGAGCGCGCGCCACGCGATGAAGCAGGCCGACATCAGCGCGCTGCTCGTCGATCGGGCACGGAGCGGGCGGATCGTCGCGCGGCTGAAGGGCGGCGACCCGTTCGTCTTCGGGCGCGGCGGCGAGGAGGCCGAGGCATGCCGCGCGGCCGGCGTGGCGTTCGAGGTCGTGCCGGGCGTCACCTCCGCCATCGCCGCGCCCGCCTACGCTGGGATACCGGTGACGCATCGGGACGCGGCATCCTCCTTCTCCGTGGTGACGGGGCATGAGCGCCACGATTCCGGCAAGGCCTGCACGCGAGCCCCGAGCGACGCGGCGGATCGTCGCGATTGGGCCAGGATCGCGCATGCCGCCGATACACTGATCTTTCTCATGGGCGTCGAATCGCTGCCGGAGATCGCGAGCCGGCTGCGGGAGCACGGCCGTGCGCCCGAAACGCCGGTCGCGCTCGTCCAGTGGGGCGCGTGGCCCCGCCAGCGCGTGGTGGTTGGAACCCTCGCGACGATCGTCGACGATGTTCGAAACGCCGATCTGACGCCGCCCGCGGTCTGCATCGTGGGCGAGGTTGTGCGGATGCGCGAAGCGCTGCGCTGGTTCGACGATCCGTCGGCGCGTCCGCTCTTCGGCCGGCGTGCGCTGGTGACGCGGGCGCGCGAGCAGGCGAGCGCCCTTTCGGACCTGCTGATGGCGCGCGGCGCGGAGCCGGTCGAGTTCCCGGTGATCCGCATTACGCCGGTCGCCGATACGTCGCTTGTCGACGCGGCCGTCGGGAACCTGAGCGCGTACCAGTGGATCGTGTTTACAAGCGCCAACGCCGTCCCGATCTTTGCCGGCCGGCTGGAGGCGCAGGGATTGGATGCACGCGCGCTGTGCGGCGCCCGGATCGCCGCGATCGGTCCCGCGACCGCGGCGGCGCTGCGTGAGCGGCTCGGCCTCCGCGCCGACTTCGTGCCGGACGAGGCGGTGGCGGAGGCGCTGCTGGCGGCCTGGCCGGATCGGGAGATGGCCGGCCGGCGGGTTCTGATCCCGCGAGCGCGCGACGCGCGTGAGATCCTGCCGGAGCAGCTCGCGGCGCGCGGCGCGATCGTGGACGTCGTTCCGCTATACGAGACGCACGTCGAATCCGGCGAGGCGTCCGCTCTCCGCGCGATGCTGGAGGCGGGCGAGATCGACGTGGTGACGTTTACCTCGTCCTCCACGGTCCGGAATTTCGTCGCGACACTCGAAGCGGCGGGCTGCGACGCGTCGTTCCGGCTGCCGGCCGGCTGCATAGCGGCCGCGATCGGTCCCGTCACCGCGGAGACCGCGCGCGCCGCCGGCATCGAGCCGGCGATCGTTGCGCTGGAGCACACCATACCCGGCCTCGTCGCCGCCCTGGAGCGGCACTTTCGGGTCTAGGGGCCGTTCGGCGGACCTCGCTGCCGGAATGCGGCTGCGCTGACCTGGCGGACCTCACTCCCTAAGTCCCCCTCTCCTGGACGGCCGCGTAGGCTCCGTGGCAGATGGGGGGTTAAGGGGTGAGGTCCGCTACGCTAGCCCAACCGAACGAGGAAGCAAGGTCCGCTACGCGAGCTCAACCCGCACGAAATAGCCAGATCCCGCTCTCCTGAGCGTGTGGCGCGAGACGCGGTCCCGTATGGGCCGCCCGGAAGAGGGCCGGTGTTCCTGCGTGGGAGGTCCGCCAGGCGAGCCAGAGCGCATTCAGGGGCGTCAGGGCGCGGAAGCGTGCGGGAGACCGCCGAGCGAGCGGCCAGGAGCGAATACGGTGAGCATTTCAGCTATCGAGCTTATCGAGCTTTCCGCCCGATGCGAGACCCAAATGGAGCTTAGCGTCTGCTACGGCTGCGACGCCTGTGGGCTGCGCTGCGCGGCCGGCGTGCCGGCGACACAGGAAGAGTGGGCTGGATTGCGCCGCTATGTCGAATCGCTGAATGCCGCCGGCCGCCGGGAGCTCGCGCGCGTCGAGGGGCAAGACAAGACGGTGGATCTCGGCGACGGCGTCTCGGTGACGCTCTGCCGGTATCGCGACATGGAGCACGGCCGGTGCGCGGTGTACCCGGCGCGTCCGCTGGTCTGCCGCCTGCTCGGGCACGTCGAATGGATGCCCTGCCCGATCGAGAAGGTACCCCGGACCGTGCGGACGGAAGACGCGCTGGCCCTGATGCGTGCCTACGCCCAAACGGACCGGCGTACCTTCGAGGAGTGGGAAGCGGAGGGGTAACGGGCATTCAGGTTTCAGGCGGCCCGGTAAACCGGAAACCCGCGTCTGGCAGCGACTCCTGAACACCTGACTACCAGAGCACCTGAACACCAAACACCCGTCACGCCGCCCGCCTCGTGCAGAGATCGACGAACGCGTCGATGCTTGCTCGCTGGTTGCGCAGCTCATCCGCGGTCGCCATGACCTTGCGCGGCGTCATATCGAGCTGCTCGACGGCGTTCGGCGACACCGGCCTGGCCACCGCGAAGGGCTCGTAGTTCATGCAGCAGGCGTCCGCAATCATGGAGGCCAGGTGGACGATCGCGATCACGCGCGAGCTGCCGCAAGCTTTCGGCGGGTAGTTGTGCAGGCCGATCGAGCTTGCAAGCGCGCCCGGCAGGTGCCACCGATGTGCCAGATAGCCCCCGACCCGAAACTGATCGAAGCCCACGCGGTCCCGCAGCACGCGATCGATGGTGCTCTTCTGCGCCAGCGCGGCCTCGACAGCTGCCCGCAGGTCGTCATGGAAGTAGCGATCCAGGATAACGATGCCGACCTCGTGCAGCAGGCCCGCGATGTAGGCCGCGGCCGGATCGATGCCGGCCTCTCCGCGCGCGAGCACCTCCGCGGCGGTCGCGGTGCCGATCGAGTGGCGCCAGAGGCTGGCGCGGTCCAGGCAGTCGCTCTCGCCGGCGAAAAAGTTCGAGGCGGAAGAGAGCAGCACCATCGTCCGGACCTTCTCGAAGCCCATCAGGATCACGGCGCGGTCCACCGTCGCGACTTTTCCCGCCACGCCATACGCCGCGGCGTTCGTCATCGTAAGCAGAGTCGCGGTTAGCGCCTGGTCCTGCGAGATGAAATTCGCCAGCTCGCGCGCGCTGCTCGCCTCGTCATTCGCGATCTCGGCGGCGCGCAGCGCAATGGTCGGCAGAGTCGGAACGTCGCGGATGGCGTCCAGCTTACTAAAGACTCGATTTCGGCTCTGGTCGTCTTTCAGGATCACGCGGCATCTCCCGATGGATTTTCGGTCCGCCGGAGCCCCAGCGTGAGATACCGCGGACTGCGAGGCCCGCCCGCATAAATGTCTGATTTTCCGAAACTCGGTGCTGTGAGGTTTTCCGCGGCCAACGAGATTCACCAACGCGTCGGCATCAATCAGGCTCAGACTCTCAGACCGGTCCTCTATTGCACACTTCGCCGGACCGGGCCGACGCGACCACATGGAGGCGAGTCACGGAGCGGCGTCCGTGCGCGCGTGCAGCTCCGAGAATGGGCGATGCGTGATCGAGTACTGGTGGAGCGCGCCGTCCAGGACGATCAGGTCGATGGCGACCAGGCGCGGGCGGTTCGGCTCGCGCATGCCGGCGTGTTCCAGTTGCGCGGCTGTCGTTCCGGCGGCAGTGGAATTCGGGGCGGCCGGACCGGAACCGGGCGGTTGCGCCGCCTCCCTCGGCGGGGTCTTGAGGCCGCCCCTCGGAGGTCCTGAGGACCCCGCCGCGCCCGGCCCGGCCGGCTTCGACGGTGCGCGCGGACGCCGGAACGTGAGGACGGCGCACGAGAAGGGGACGCCCTGCTCCTTTTCGAAGTAGCGAAGGCCGGCGGCTCCCGTGGTGCCGGCGTTGCAAACCACGGTCTCGAATCGCGGCACGAGCGTCGCGGTGGCTGGCGGCGCGGCCGGCGGCCCCACGTCCGCGCCGGACACGTCCTCGGTATCCACATAGTAGCGGTGCAGGTGGCCGCACAGCACGAGCGGCACGCGGCCCCATAGCGGCCGCGCCTCCTCCGGGTTATGGATCGCCACGATGTCCGGCGCCTCTTTCATCCCGGAAATCGCTTGGAGCATCGCCTCGCCGCCGGCCCGTATCTCCTCCGCAGTGGTGTCGACGCTGCCCACGCCGGCCCGCTGCGACGCCGGGTTCGCCAGACCGTACAAGGTGAAACCCGCGAGCGTGGCGGACCGGCCGTTCAGTACTGTCACGTTGGGGAGCTTCGCCAGGGCGTCCGTTACGACGCGTGAATCGTGATTGCCGGCGACGAAGACATAGGGATAGCCGATCTTGCCGATGCCCTGGACCATGGCGACCTCCGGCGGGCTGCCGAAGTCCGTAAGGTCGCCCGTGTCGACGATCATCGAGACGTGGAACTGCCGCGCGACCTCCTGCATGAACGCGAGGCCGGCTGGGTTGTTGTGCAGGTCCGAAACGTGCAGGATGCGAATGGTGTCGGAGTCCGACCCACCGGTCAGGCGGTCCGGGGGAACGGAGATGCGTCCGTACAGCACGTTCAGATTGGCCGCGATCGTCTTGACGCGCTGCGAGAGCAGCTCGATGCGGACAAACGCGTCCTTGCCGAACTGGATCACCCAGGGCGCCTGTCGCAGCGTACCCGTGTAGGTCGGCGATTCGAAGGCCTTGCCGTTAAACGTGGCGAAGGCGCGGCCCACGATTCCCGCCGCGAGCGCCGCGCCCAGCAGGGCGCTCAGCACATACTTCCAGGGCCGCCTGGACCGCAGCAGCAGCGGCGCCAGCAGCGCGCCCAGGGCGCTGAACGCGACCTGCCGCAGCACGAAGTCCCGCACGTCCCGCCGAACGCTGGACTCCAGGTCCCGCGTCAGCAGGTCGACCTTCGGCTCACTGTGGATCACCTTGTTTATCTCGTCGAGCTGTACCTCTTCGAGGGTGGCGATCAGGGCGACGGGCGCACGGTGCGTCTGGGCGTGTACCTCGCCGAGCGGCATGAGCACAAGCGAGGTCTGGCCGCGCGGCGACGGCACGACCCGCAGCTCCACGGCGAATCCGTGCCACCGATAGACAGTCCGGCCCAGCGTCGCGACGGAGAGCGCCGACCCGATCACGCACAGCAGGACATAGGCCGTCACCCACGCCGCCTGCCGGATGGCGCGCTGGAAACGGAGACGTCGCCGGGTCGCGGCGTCCGGCAGCGCGCCGTCGATCGGGATGGGCGCGGGGGTGGTCATAAGGTCTAACCCGTTGAGTCTGCCGACGCTTCGGCCTGCCGCTTGATGGCGTCCATGGTCGCCTGAAGGTTGTCGGTCATCTTCTTCTTGATCAGCGCCTTCACCATCGCGCCTATCAGCGGAACGTTGTACTCGTAATCGACCAGGGAGTCGAATCGCGTTGCGCCGCCGCCCGCAGTAAACTGCCAGAATCCCTCCATCCGGTCCATGTCGCCGCGCAGCATCGTGAACTCGTCGCGGTGCGTCGCGTCGTTCCACCGGTCCTCCTGCACCCACTTGACGGTCATGCGGAACTCGCGGATGATGCCCACCCACTCCGTCACTGTTCTGGCGCCGTCGTCGCTGCGCTCGAGGAGATTTAGCGATTGCAGGTCCTCCATGAACTGCGGGAACGCCTCGACGTTCTTGGCGATGCCATAGACATGGTCGATCGGCGCCTGGATGGTGACGGACTGCTCTATGCGGGGCATCGGCTCTTCGCTCCTTGACCGGACGAGGCCTCGGACCGCCGCGAATCGGCGCGTGGGCCTCGGAATTATAGCGATGGCCCGGACGCGATGTCAAGGAACGGCCATCTTTCTCGAACTGCCGCTCCGGTACGATATTGGACATGACGGCAAGTTGGCCGGTTATCGGAAGATGGGGAGGGGCGACACACCGATGCTTCAGTGCTCGGGCCGGATTGGGCAGACGCTGCGGAACTATCGCGAGGAGCGCGACGCGCTTCTCGGCGGCATCGAGGGGACTTTGCGCAGCGATCCCCGCATTGCGGCCGCTTGGCTGTTCGGCTCGCTTGGCCGCAGAGACGAAGACGACCTGAGCGATCTGGACCTGTGGGTCGTCGTGCAAGACAGCCACATCGCAGATATCGTCGTAGGACGGCGAGTCGAGACCGCGCGCGTCATGGAGCCGCTCTTCGTGGTCGAGGCGCCGCAAAACGCGCCGCGCGACGGCGCGTATCTGGCCGCGTGCTGCGACGCTCCGATCGCGCCGCACCTGGTGGACTGGTACTGGCAGCCCGCATCGCAGGCGTCGATCCCTCGCGGTACGCGCCTGCTGTTCGACCGCGTCGGCCTCCCGCGGTCGCCCGACGCCACGCCTGGCGGCGCAGTCATAACGGAGCCGATTTCGGAGGTCGAAGCGGCTAACCGGTCGATTCGGTTTTGCTGGATGATGCTTATGATCGCCGCGAAGCACGCGGCACGCTCGCGCAATGCGCCGGATATGCCGCTGCTGCGGTACGCGCTAGGCGCGTTGAACGACGTGCGGCTATTTGCCAATGTTACAGTGGTACAGGAAGCGCCCACGGCAATCGCCAGTGCAGCCGGCAAGCTCGCCGTCCTCCGCGCGTCAGCCGCCGATCTGGACCGACTGCTGCCGCTCGCGGCGGCCCGCGGCGCGGAGGTACCGCGGGGCGTGGCCGCGGCCGTCGAGAGGTACTTCACGCTGGCGGAGGAGGCAGCCGTGAGTAACATTCTGGTCTGACGGCCGCCGGCGCTCGGATCGATGGGCCCGCCATCGCCCGCTCGCTGTGCTATTCGGTCGTCGTGGGCTCGCTGCGCAGGCCGCGCTCGCGCAGCCAGGAGTCGATCCAGGCGGCAGTCGCCTCGTCAAATGCGACCGGCGGGTCCTGCCGATAGTCCACGCGGCGCCGGTATGGCCCCTTGTCGTACGCTCGGTCTACGACGCTCTGAAGGTTCAGCTCGAAGGGCGCAATGCCTTCGACGAGCGGTACCTTGATCGCGGGAAGCGGCTGCGGCAGCCGGTTGAGCCAGAACTCGAAGTGCCAGCGCCGCGCGGGGCGATGCGCGGTGATAACATAGTCCCAGGCGCCGAAAACCTGGAGCTGATTCCTAGGCGGCGCGACCGTATGCGACCCGCCGCGAAGCAGATCGATCTCGACCAGGTTGGTCTGGCTCTCCAGGTAGTCGCGCTGCTTCGTGACGTACGCTCCTCGCCCAGGATCGCCCGCGCGCTTGTCGGACGGGGACAGCACCTCGATTACCGTAACGAGCTGCTCCCAGTCTGCGCCGGCCCGGATTTCGATGAACAGCTCGCGCTCCTCCTCCGGGTGCGCGATCACCGTCCCATGATCCGTCGGCTGCTCCAGAACGGCGGTCTGGGTCCTGTCCTCCGGCGTCTCCCTCACAACGGAGACGACCTGCAAGTCCGGAACCCAGGCGCGGTCCCAGGGCGCGATATAGACCCGCTCCTCGGCGTTGGCAGAGAACCCCTCCGGCAGCCCGGCGTTCAAATCCGCCACGATCTCGCAGATAAGTGAGCCGTGAAATCCCTTCCCGAAGCGGCTCGACTCGATGTAGGGGTCCATTCCGGGAAATGGTCCGGCCACGGCGACGACTCCGCCCTATGCCTCGGTTTACCGATGGTGAAGTTCCGCTCGTTGGTGCATTGTCCTGCTTTGGCACGCATAGAGCCGGCTCGCCGGAAGCCTCGCGTCCCTCGCCGCTGCCGGAGTGCCTCGTCTACGTTGGCCTATGTTGCTGGAAGCCATGGCGACCGAAAATAGACTGCTGCGCCGTCGGTTGAGATACGCTGCCGGCGATTCGGGCGCACAGGAGCAGCCGAATCAATTCGGGCCGCAGCGACACCCTCGCCGTCGCAGTCAACGCCGCGCAAGCCAAAAGGCTCGGGAAGTCAAGCGTTGCGGGGCTGGTCGCGAGCGACGAAGCAACTGTGAGGCAGGTGCAGGCGCCATGAGCGATGCGATGATAATTCCGAGCCGCGATCCGCTTGTGCCGCCACTTCCAACGACTCATTGGTTGAAGCGCCCAATTACGCTCAAGATGTGGTGCGGCATTCTCGCGTTGCCTGCCGTGCTCGTCGCGTCCTGCGCCGGCAAGATGTATTACGACGATACAATGTATGAGTTACCGGGCGAGGTCCTCAAGTCCTCCGCGAAACCGGGCCGGTCACTTGATACGGCGATGAACGTTGCCGAGGCGCTAGACTCATACGTCCAGCCAAGATTCACAATACTTCGGGACAACGAATTTGGCGCGATCCGTTTCACCTTCCGGAAGCACGCCGGCGTGGTGCAGCTAAAGGTAGATTCCGCGAAGGAGAAGCAGATAATCGCGAACGTCAACGCCGCTAACCGCGAATACGCGATCTGTCTCCTGCACTGCGCCCCGAAACCGCTCGCAAAGTTCGCTCCCGAGAGCCCCCGACTGGAGATTCTGTACCTTAACCAGAATTGGGGCGGGGAAAATCTCGATCTCCCGCTGCCGGACGTGCACGATGGCGACGACAAGGCGCTATCACAATTGCACTTTGAAGCGCTCCAAAGGAAAGCGATTGCAGCGCTGCCTGCGTTAATGGCCGGCCACGAGTACCGAGCCTCAAACACAGGTTGGGACGTGCTCATGCGCCCGGTGCCGGCGAGGCAAACTTGCCTCTCCTGCCACAGCGAATCGAAGCTCGGCGATACGCTCGGCGTCATGGTCTACGCGGTCCGCGAGAAGCAGCGTGAGCCGGCCAGAACCATCCGCGCTAGATGATTTGACCGTGTCTGCCAAACAGGACTTCTCAGACCCCGCCCCGGATTGCGGCCATTCCCTCGCGGCTCGACTGCCCGCGAGACCTACGTTCCCACGCGTCTTTGCACCGCCAATCTCGCGACGATTTCGCCCACTGACAGACCCC
>Ga0070735_10005574_pt1 | contig 10406 bp, 6 predicted proteins | sample Coa_R1_FD_66443 | JGI IMG/M metagenome (GOLD analysis project Ga0070735, IMG submission 66443) | Surface soil microbial communities from Centralia Pennsylvania, which are recovering from an underground coalmine fire - Coalmine... | ecosystem: Environmental > Terrestrial > Soil > Unclassified ... | reverse complement strand
TGATTCGTAACCGTAGCGCGAAGTGTGGGCTGTGTGATTTTGCAGGTCAAGAAGTAGCAGGTCAGGGTCATAAAACCTACGGAGGAAGGAAACGTCAGTCTCTACGCAATCACCCGCAATTTGAATTCCTGGTTCGCCCTCCAAGAGCTTGAGCAAGTGCTTGCGCCTCGAGTCGTTCGTTCCTGCGACCACGGTCCGAATCGAGACCGCACGGATAGGCGGCTCGCAAGCCTCGCTCGACGTGGACATTCCGGGTCCGGTGAGAGGATCCGGAAGCGCCGTGTTGGGCAACATTGTTAACATATCGGCACCGATGTGTCTTGTTCAGGCCTTGTAGGTCAGATCGGCGGCACTTGGGAGCATCGCTGACGCCGTCACTCTATCGCGCAATGCTGCGGCGTGGCCAGAAATTGTCGGTAAATCCGAGGTAAACAGTTGGACTTACCGTGTTGTTGTTATCTCGCATGTGCTCCTGGCAAAATTCAAACGAAAATTGGCAGGCCGCGTCTAAAAAGATGAGTCGTCCGATTCGATTGGGGCTATCCTTGCGGTTATGGCGACGACCGTACAACCTTCCGGCGGTTACGAGAACGCGTCTGCGCCGAATCTGACGCACGCCTCCTTGTGTTTTCGATTTGGCTCCTTCGAATTCGACCTGCCCTGTGGCGAACTCCGCCGCGACGGCGTCCGAATTTCACTGCAGAAAAAATCGCTTCAACTTCTCACCATCCTGATTGATCGTGCAGGGGAAGTGGTTTTGCGGGATGAACTGCGGGCGGGACTGTGGCCAGCGGATACTTTTGTTGATTTTGACGCTAATATCAAGACTGCTGTCAACCGATTGCGGAAGGTACTCCGCGATTCTGCTGAGAATCCGGTATTCATCGAAACCATCCCGCGAAAAGGCTTTCGCTTCATCGCGCCGGTCACCCGAGTCGATCGCGTCATAGACCCTCCTGATGCCCCAGCGCAGTCCGCACGTTTCTTCACGGCTGGGCCGAAGCGCGCGGTCTGGGGTTTCGGTGTGGTGTTGGCCCTGATCGTTGCAGTGACCGGCGCTTTTACCGTCCGCTCGCGCCCCGTTCCGAAAGCCCCCGGAACACCTCTATTGCTTCTGGTGCTGCCTCTCGACGATATGAGCAGCGATGGATCGCAGCGAACTTTCAGCGACGGCTTCACCGACGAGTTGATCACGTTTCTGGGAGGCCGCGCCCCGCGAGAGTTATCGGTGATCGATCGCACATCCGCCATGCAGTATCGCGGAACGCGCAAGCCACTTTCGGAAATTGCGCGAGAACTGGGCGGTGCAGATTATGTTCTCGAGGGCAGCGTTCGCCGCGCCGGAAGCCATGTAGCCATTAACACGGAACTGGTACGCGTGGCCGATCAGGCAGTGCTCTGGGCGCAAACCTACGATCGCCAACTATCTGATCTGTTGGCGGTGCAGCAGGACGTTGCGGAAAGAGTGTGCCAATCGCTTTTTAATCGGTTGCTGCCGGCGCAGGTGCATCCCGCTCACGTGCCGGCGCAGAACGCCTACGACAATTATCTGACAGGGGTGTATTACCAGCAGAACCGGCGCGATGGGCAAAACCTGCTGAAAAGTCTCGGCTACTTTGAAAAGGCAATCGAAGATGACCCGTCCTATGCTGAGCCCCACGCCGCGATCGCATACTCATATTTATTGGCAGCGGGATGGGAGATGCTGAAGCCGTCCGACGCCTACCCGAAGGCGCTAGCTGCCGCCGAGCGTGCCCTGCAATTGGACCCAAATCTCGCAGAAGCCCACGTCGACGTGGCGGAAGTCGAACATGAATATTACTGGAAGTGGGCGGAGCCGGAGATGGAGTTCCGCCGCGCAATTGACCTCAACCCGAATTCCTCTATAGCACACAAAAGTTATGCCGATTTCCTGATGCACGCCGGAAGATATCGCGAATCGATCGAGGAGATTGATCGCGCGGTTGGATTGGATCCCCTGGCGCTGGGGATCCGGCTTTTGCGCGCTCACGTTTATCTCTATGCAAAGGAAAATGACCGCGCACAGCAGGAGTGTGAAACTATTCTCAGAATCGATCCTCAATACGCGCCTGCTTCCTACTTGCTCGGGGCCGTTTATCTGCGCCAGCATCGATATGACGACGCACTCGCCCAGTTCAAAACTGCCGCCAAGTCTTCCGAAGGATCGCCGAAGATGGTGGCGGAGGTGGCGCGCACATATGCGCTTCTCGGGCGCGAAGCAGACGCGGAGCGCTTACTGCATCAGATTCAACGCGACGCGCACGACCGTTACACCTCTGCCTACACCGTCGCGGGCATCTATGCGGCCATGGGAGACAAGGCCCGAGCTTTCGAATGGCTGCAGAAAGCCGTGGCGGAGCGCTCCTCGGACATCGTCTATATGAGAGATTCTCCCGATTTCGATAACCTCCACGACGACCCGCGCTTTGATGAAGTCGCTCAAACGATCGGATTTCCTCCCGAGCGCTAGGCTGGAAATAGATTTTCAGAAGTTGACTCAGTCCTCACCGTCTAGCACAATTCTTCAGCGATGGTCGTAACGACGGATTATGTTGACATTCCTCTGGCGGGATCGCCGATGCGGACTTTTGTTGCTGCGCCGAAGGCGGAGGGTCGGTATCCCGGCATCTGGTGCTACTCCGATATCTTTCAACTCACACCACCGATGTTGCGATCGTGTGTGCGGTTGGCTGGATATGGGTTTGTAGCGGCGGCTCCTGAGATTTATCGTCGCATCGAACCACCGGGCACCGTGATTGCATTTGATGATGCTGGCCGCACGCGTGGTCTTGGAGACGCAACGAAAACGCCTGTCGCCGATTTCGACGCCGATTGCCGTGCTGGCCTCGACTGGCTTGCAAAACACCCGAGGGTCACGCCGGGAAAGATTGGAGCCATGGGATTCTGCATCGGCGGGCACTTGGCATTCCGTGCAGCTTTTCAGCCCGATGTCCGCGCCACGGTGTGTTTTTATGGGACTGGCATCCACGACGGCAAATTAGGTGCAGATGCGGATGCGGGATCGCTGGCGCGCGCGAAGGAAATTCGCGGTGAACTTCTGATGATCTTTGGCACAAAGGATCCACATGTGCCGGAGGCAGGCCGGGAAACGATCGATCAGGCGCTACACGGTTCGGGCATTCGATATCGAACACTACTTTATCCGGCTGAACATGCTTTTACCCGCGATGAGGGCCCGAGATTCGATCCCGAAGTTACTGATCTTGCCTTCGCGGAAATGATTCGTCTATTCAGGGATGGCCTGCACGACTAGACAACCGAGAATCTGCGTTCGATGAGTTTGCTAAGGTCAGATTGCACTTCTCAAGCTGATCAGCCACTTGCCTGGGGCTACCGCAAGCGAACCCAACTGGTGTCCTCGCGCCCGGCAAGTCAATACGATGCCAGACATCGAGGCTCCGTTGATAGTAACCGCGAGCTTCGCCACAAGATTGTTTTTTACCCGACACGCTCGAGTCCGATTTCTGTATCGCAGCCAGGTTTCCCAGGCTGAAATACGTATCCGCGAGGACGTATTGAGCCTCCAAAATTTTGGGGTGTGCGTTAGTGATGGGCTCGACGATCTTCAGAGCAATTTGTAGCTCTTTCAGCGCGTCATCTCGTTTTCCTAGTTTCGCCAAGGCTGAGCCAATTTTTGTATGAATTGACGCGAGCACAGCCTCGGTGCCCGTGCCTTCGTGGGGAACAACGAGTGGTTCCCAGACCTTCAGGGCGTTGCGATAGCTCAACAAGGCATTCGCCGTGTCGTTTCTTGCGACGAAGGCATCTCCCGCCCAAATGTGTGCCCCCGCCAGACAAAACCGCGGTTCTATGTACGACGGGTCGCGCGCGAGTTGACTCTGGAACATGGTAACGGCACGATTCAGCATCGCCACACCCTCGCGATAGCGGCGGACGAGAATGTCCGCATACCCGACTCTGGCGGTGGCGCAGCCGTAGTCGTATTGAATGACGGCATTACTTGGGTCGGCATCGGCGAGGTTCTGATCGATCCGGTATTCTTCCTCGTAACTGCGGTGGGCGCTCCGATTATCGTGGTCGAGCAGGCGGATGTCTCCCAGCATCCAGTAGCCCATTGCAAGCCAGCGGCGAGATTCTGCGTCATGCGTGTCAGAGCCGAGAGACCCAATGATTTCAAGGCCGCGGCGCGCATGGTCCAGCCCTTCCTTGCGTGAACCGAGTCTGGCCAGCGCATACCCGAGTTTCAGTTCTGTGCGGCCCAGTTCGCGTTGCAGGGCACGATCGGACGGGGAGGCCTGCGCAAGTTTCTCAGTGATCAGAAGGTCGTGGTTTAGATAGTCTGAGGCGGCGGCATAATCCCCGTGCGCGTCCGATAGGATCGCGAATAGATAGTACCCCGACTGAAGTTCTCGCAAAATGCTCGGGTTGTTTGGCTCCATCTGCAAGGCATGTTCAGCGGTCTCAACGGACCGCTCGAGTCTTTCCATGCAACTAGCGTCTCCGCGGTTGGACAATACCGCCGCAATCAACCGCTCGCTGCGTGCCACGGACAAAAGATCCTCAATAGCGGGCGACTTCGAACTGGCGAGAGATTCTCTAATTTTCAAAGATCGCTCGTAGCTATCGAGTGCGCCTTGCGTGTCGCCCAGATTCGCGCCGAAGGGATTACCTTCAACGGTGCCAACTTTTTCGTAAGCAGTTCCCAACTCACGCTGCAACGAAGGATCAGAACTGACCTCTTCGGACAATCTGTCGAGATATCGTAGTGCACGGTCAACCAGCAATTTTCGCGCTGCGGTGGATCCGGGAAGGTCCTGGATCGAGTCATGCACGTCGAACATCAGTGAATTGGCAAGTTCACGGACGTCGTTAAAACGTTGTTCGGCTCGCAATTGTTGCTGACGAGCTACGCGGGCTTCGTGGAGCGTAGTGACCACACCCGTCAGCACGGCAAGCACAATAAGGACAGTGGCGGAGACTGCTCCCTTGTTCCGGCGAACAAATTTCGACACCGAGTAGCGAAGCGTGTCGCGGCTAGCGGTAACCGGCAGATTCTCGAGATGCCGACGAATGTCCGACGCAAACTGCTCCGCGGTTGCGTACCTTCGGTCCGGTTCCTTCCGCAGGGCGACAAGAATGATGTTATCCAGATCGCCACGCAGGCGGCGGCTCAGTTTCGCCGGAGATCCTTCTCGTACGGCTCCGAGTGATGCCGAGCCGGGCTTGTTCTCTTCCGCGTGATCCGTCCCCTTTTGCAAAACCGCCGAACTTGGTCTCTCCGGATCGAACTCACACACGGCTTTCGCAACCTCGTGTGGCGGAAGGCCGGTTGTGCGGTACGGCTTGCAGCCGGTCAGCAATTCATAGAGCAGTACGCCGAGCGAATAGACGTCGCACGCCGTTGTGATCGTCTCACCTTTGACCTGCTCAGGGCTGGCATAGCCCGGGGTGAAGAGGCGAAACATCGAAAGCGTTGGCTCAGGACACTCGATCGCTGTGGGGTTGAGAATCTTTGCGATTCCAAAATCCAGCAGCTTGGGAATGCATTCCGAAGTGACCAGAATGTTGCTTGGCTTGAGATCGCGGTGCACGATCAGATGCTGATGTGCATATTGAACAGCGCCGCATACCTGGAGGAACAATTGCAGCCGATCGTCAACGTTGAGGGAGTGATTATCGCAGTAGTCGGTAATGGGCTGACCCTCGATCAGTTCCATTACGAAATAAGGTAGGTCATCGTCGGTGGTCCCGCCATCGATCAGACGTCCAATGTTGGGATGATCGAGGGTAGCCAGGACCTGGCGCTCGTGCTTGAAACGATCGACAACAAATGTCGAATCGAAGCCGGCCCGAACCACCTTGATTGCTACTTGCTTGCGATAAACATCGTCTGCGCGAAATGCACGGTAGACCTCGCCCATTCCGCCGGTGCCGATTTGCTCGACGATCTGGTAAGAGCCAATTCGGCGATTGACCTGCGAACGAGCCGTCTTCGTTACTTCGCCGGCAAAGTCGGGCAAGGCTGCCCGATCATTCAGCAAATCGCTACCTGTCCCGGCTGCCAGCAGGGACTCAAGCTCGGAGCGGAGTGAGGAATCACCGGCGCAGGCCTGATCAAGGAAGGTGATGCGTCGAGACTTTTCAACCTCGAGTGATTGCGCCAGCAATTCCTTGACTTGCTGCCATCGATCGGAGTTCATTGGTGTCCATCGCGGCTCATTTGGCGAAGCAGCCACAGCCTTGCCGTTGCCCATTCCCGTTTCACGGTGGCTGGAGAAATCCCGAGAACATGCGACGTGTCTTCGATTGAGAGGCCGCCAAAGAAGCGCAATTCGACAATTTGACTCTGGCGGTCATCGAGTGCGGCGAGGCTGGTGAGCGCATAGTCCAGCGCGATGACGTTCAATTCGCGCTGTTTCGGAGTCGCCAGGGATTCATCCAGCAGGACGGTCACAGCATTGCCACCTCGCTTGGCCGCTTGATGCATGCGGGCGTGATCGACCAGTATCCCGCGCATTAGCCGGGACGCAACGGCAAAGAAATGAACCCGATCCTTCCAATGGACGGATTCGCGCCCGACCAGCCGCAGGTACGCCTCATGAACGAGAGCCGTACATTGTAGGGTGTGATCCTGATTCTGGCTTGCCAGGCAACGAGTGGCAACTCGGCGGAGTTCTTCATAGACCAGCGGGACTAGAGCTTCTCGCGCCGCTGCTTCGCCCTGGTTCCAGCGTGCCAGCAACTCCGTCACTTGCCCTGAGAATGCCGGATCCACCTTTGCCCTCACTGCCCAACGGACGCGGGTCCGTGGTCGTAGAAAGTACCCCGATTTCTAGGCCAAAGTCAATGAAATCCTAAGACTTAGCTTTAATTCGCGCGCGCCTCAATTTGGACCTTTGCCAGCCCCTGTTATGAAAAATGTCAGCGGCGGATGAGCCAATCCCTACATGTTTTTACGGTTAGGAGATAACAGCGGATGTACACGCTGTCCGGGTTTCTCCCCATGGAGGTATCTGTGACCAGATTCTGTGCGTATGCGTGTGCCGTAATGTTGCTCGTGAGCGGTTTACCTATAACGTTTGCCCAACAATCATCGGCCTCTATCCCGGCTCTCGTGAACTTCAGTGGCGTGCTGACCGATAACACTGGCAAGCCGCTGACTAACGTTGTAGGGGTAACATTTTCGCTCTACAAAGACCAGCAGGGCGGCTCCCCTTTGTGGATCGAAACGCAGAACGTACAGCCGGACAAGGCCGGGCACTACAGCGTAACGCTGGGTGCAACGACAAGTCAGGGGCTACCTGGAGATCTGTTTTCGTCTGGAGAAGCGCGCTGGCTATGCGTGCAAGCGCAAGGGCAATCTGAGCAGCCTCGCGTGATGTTGCTCAGCGTGCCTTATGCAATGAAGGCCGGAGATGCAGCAACGGTGGGAGGGCTGCCGCCTTCGGCCTTCGTGCTGGCGGCGCCCAGTGGAAGTGCGATGCTGTCATCCGAGAGTTCGAATTCACAAAACAGTTTGCCTACGATCGGCGGGAGTGGCACGCAGAACTACATTCCAATCTGGACAGACAGCAGCGGTGATCTAGGCAACTCAATCCTTTATCAGTTGGGAACCGGATCCAGCGCCAAGATCGGGATTAATCAGAAGAGCCCGCTTACTACGCTCGATGTAAACGGCACGGGTTTGATGCGTGGTCTTTTCGAAATGGCGACGATGGGATATGCCACGCGAACCAAGGGATCCAACTCCAACCCGCTGAACTTCGAATCCTCTGCGTTTAACAGCACCGCAGGAACTTACACGCTGGAGCACTTTCAGTGGCAATCAGAGCCCACGGGAAACAACACGGGTACTCCATCGGCGACACTGAACCTTCTATTCGCCGAGGGAACGAATAATCCGGCAGAGACCGGACTGAACATCGCGGCTAATGGGCAGATCGCTTTTGCCAGTGGGCAGTCGTTCCCGGGAACAGTTGCAGGCGTGACGGCTGGAGCCGGTCTGACCGGCGGAGGCAACAGCGGGGATGTGACTCTTAGCGTGGCAAACAACGGCGTCACCAACGCGATGCTGCAGAGTTCCTCACTGACGGTGAATCCCGGTGGCGGCATGACCGGCGGCGGTCAAATCTCTTTAGGGGGAACCGCCACGCTCGGGCTGCAGAATTGCGGTGCCAGTCAACTGCTGGAATTCACCGGTGCGGCGTGGGTCTGCACGAATGCCGCGCTCGGCACGATCACTGGAGTTACCGCCGGAGCGGGTTTGAGTGGCGGCGGGACGAGCGGCAATGTAAGCCTCAGCGTACCCAACAGCGGCATCACCAATACGATGTTGCAGAACTCAACCGTGACGGTGAATGCCGGGGCTGGGCTTTCCGGTGGCGGAGCGGTCGCACTGGGCGGTAGCACGACGCTGAGCCTGAACAGCAGCCAGATTCCCTTTTTGAACACCAACAACAATTTCACCGGGAACCAGTCGGCATCGGTGAACTCGCTGACCGCGGCTATATCAGGCACGAATTCGTACACGATTACGAGTCTTCAGCAGGTTCCGCTTGGGATTTCTGGGCTGGCGACAGGCGGTACGCAAGCGGTCGGAGCCGGAGTCTATGGAGCTAGCGTTGGGGCGAGTTCGGAAGGCCAGAACACTATCCTGAACCTGGAAAACCGCAGTCTCTTTCCCTCGATTGGCGCCTGGGGAGACGCTGCAGGATTTTCGCTTCCAGAGGGGGAAGTTCAGCTGCCTATCGGCTTGCTGGGCACCGTTGACGCCGGTTACGGCGTCGCAGGCTACAACAACAGTTCCATTATTCCCACTGCCTACTTCGAGAACGATGGAGGTGGACCTGGAACTCCGATCCTGCAGACTTCCGGGCCGAAGGCCGGCGGTGGGTCGTGCAGCATCGACGGAGGCGGAAACCTGGCCTGCACCGGAACCGCATCACCCATTGTTCCCGTCGACAATGGTTCGAGAAAAGTCGCCCTCTACGCGGTGGAATCCCCGGAGAATTGGTTTGAAGATTTCGGCTCGGGTCGATTGTCTAGCGGCTCAGCGGTCATCACGTTGGAGCCAACCTTCGTGCAAACGATCAACACTGATGTGGAATACCACGTCTTCCTGACTCCAAATGGCGACTCTCGTGGCCTCTATGTCGCTGGCAAAACGTCGACTTCGTTTGAAGTGCGCGAGCAGAGCGGCGGAACCTCGACCATCACCTTCGACTACCGGATCGTCGCGCGGCGCAAGGGTTACGAGAACGTCCGTCTGGCTGATAAGACGGACGCGTTCCAGCGACTGACGGATGGGCACGGCAAACAAGTCGCCGCCGTCAACATGAATAGCGATCGGCGATAGCTCTGCTGAGGGCTCAGGTTGAACAGAACGGATTACGTCATGAAATCTCAGACACCCGCCATTCGATTCAGCCTCTTTCTTGCTGTCTGCGCGTTGTGCATCTCTCCTGTAGCAGGGCAAGCTCAGACGAGTTCTCCATCCATCAACTTCTTTTTTACCTCGTTCGATTATCCCGGCGCGAAGAGCACCACTGGCGCGGGCATCAACAAAGCGGGAATCATTGTCGGCACGTATGTCGACAGCGCCAACGTGTCCCACGGTTTTGCACGTTCGCCAAAGGGAGCTTTTCAGAAGATCGATTATCCCAACGTTCAGGACACGTTCCTGACCGGAATTAACGATTCGAACCAGGCGGTCGGATACTACCGCGATATGAAAAACCTGTATCACGGACTTCTGTATGTGTCCGGCACCTTCAGTTCCATCGACTATCCCGGCGCGACACAAACCGAGGCTTTCGGCATTAACAACGGTGGGGATATCGTTGGCACCTGGTACGACACTACCGATGAACAATCGGGTTTTTCTCTTATTCAAGGAACTTACAACAACGTCAACGAACCCAACGGCTTCGTCACCTATGCGACGGGCATAAACAATAGCGAGATCATCTCCGGTACCTGGACTGACGGATCCGGCGTCAATCACGGATTCTTGCTGAATACGCAAGGGGTATATACGTCGGTCGACTTCCCCAATGCAGAGCAAACCTTCATGTCAGGACTGAACGACAAAACAGAAACGGTGGGTCAATACATCGATGACGCCGATGTACGCCACGGCTGGGGCGGTCTGCCGCTCAACAGCGAGTATCAGCAAATCGACTATCCAGATTCGACGGTTTGCCTGGTAAACGGCATTACGAACGCCGGTCATCTTGCCGGCTGGTATATGGATACGAACGGCGTGATTCACGGATTCCTAGCTGTTCCGTAACTCTCTGAACTCCGGCAGAGCTGCGTTGCGTTCGTACAAGATGGAGACTCAGGGTTCGGGGGTTGCGTCCCGGGCGCCGTATTCATTTGGCTTTAATCGGGCGTAGATGGGG
>Ga0070735_10005573_pt1 | contig 10407 bp, 7 predicted proteins | sample Coa_R1_FD_66443 | JGI IMG/M metagenome (GOLD analysis project Ga0070735, IMG submission 66443) | Surface soil microbial communities from Centralia Pennsylvania, which are recovering from an underground coalmine fire - Coalmine... | ecosystem: Environmental > Terrestrial > Soil > Unclassified ... | reverse complement strand
TCCCCGCGCTCACCACGGTCACCCCGGTCGCCGCGGTCCTCGCGTGGCGGTCTGGGGCCGCTGCCTCCGTCGCTGCCGCCGGAGAGGTCCTCGCCGGCCGCTTCCCGCTCGATGACCTCGACCGGGACCAGGGACAGCTTGCCCCGGTCGTCGATCTCGCGGATCTCGACCTGGATCTTGTCGCCGATCTTCACCACTTCGTCGATGTTCTCGATCCGCTTGCCGCCGTGCAGTTTGCGGATCTGCGTGATGTGCAGCAGGCCGTCCTTACCGGGCAGCAGGCTGACGAACGCGCCGAACGTCGTGGTCTTGACGACGGTGCCGAGGAACCGCTCCCCCACCTCGGGCATGTGCGGGTTGGCGATCGCGTTGATCGCGGCCCGCGCCGCCTCGGCGGACGGGCCGTCGGTGGCGCCGACGTAGATCGTGCCGTCGTCCTCGATGGTGATCTCGGCGCCGGTGTCGTCCTGGATCGAGTTGATCATCTTGCCCTTCGGGCCGATGACCTCGCCGATCTTGTCGACCGGGACCTTGATCGTGATGATGCGCGGCGCGTACGCGGACATCTCGCCCGGCTGGTCGATGGCCGCCTTCATGACGTCCAGGATCGTCATCCGGGCCGCGCGGGCCTGCTTCAGCGCCGCGGCGAGCACGCTGGCCGGGATGCCGTCCAGCTTGGTGTCAAGCTGTAGCGCGGTGATGACCTGCTCGGTGCCCGCCACCTTGAAGTCCATGTCGCCGAACGCGTCCTCGGCACCGAGAATGTCGGTGAGCGTCACGTACTGGCCGCCCTCGAAGATCAGGCCCATCGCGATGCCGGACACCATGTCCTTCAGCGGGACGCCCGCGTTCAGCAGGGCCATGGTCGAGGCGCAGACCGAGCCCATGCTGGTCGATCCGTTGGAACCTACCGCCTCGGACACCTGGCGGATCGCGTAAGGGAACTCCTCGCGGGCGGGCAGCACCGGGATCAGCGCGCGCTCGGCGAGGGCACCGTGGCCGATCTCGCGGCGCTTCGGGCTGCCGACCCGGCCGGTCTCACCGGTGGAGTACGGCGGCATGTTGTAGTTGTGCATGTAGCGCTTGGTGCGCTCGGGGTTGAGCGTGTCGATCATCTGCTCCATGCGCAGCATGTTCAGCGTGGTCACGCCCAGGATCTGGGTCTCGCCGCGCTCGAACAGCGCAGAGCCGTGCACGCGCGGCAGCACGCTGACCTCGGCGGAGAGCGGGCGTATGTCGGTCAGGCCGCGACCGTCGATGCGGACGCCCTCGGAGATGATGCGCTCGCGCACCAGCTTCTTGGTCAGGCTGCGGAACGCCGCGGAGATCTCCTTCTCCCGGTCGGCGAACTGCTCGGCGAGCTTCTCCTTCGCGATCGCCTTGATCCGGTCGGTCTCCGCCTCACGCTCGTGCTTGCCGGCGATCGTCAGCGCATTGGCCAGGTCGGCCTTGACCTCCGCCTCGACCGCGTCGTAGACGTCCTGCTCGTAGTCGACGTAGACCGGGTACTCGGCGGCGACCTTGCCTGTCGCATGGGCGTCTTCGTCGGCGAGCTGCTGCTGCGCCTGGCAGAGCGTCTTGATGAACGGCTTGGCTGCCTCCAGGCCCTCGGCGACCGTGTCCTCGGTCGGCGCGACCGCGCCTGAGTTCTCCTCCTTGAGGAGCTTGAGCGTGTGCGGAGTCGACTCGGCCTCGACCATCATGATCGCGACGTCGCCATCCTCCAGCGTGCGGCCGGCCACGACCATGTCGAAGGTGGCCTGCTCAAGCTGTTCGTACGTCGGGAACGCGACCCACGTGCCATTGATCAGGGCGACGCGCACGCCGCCGATCGGGCCGGAGAACGGCAGGCCCGCGATCTGGGTGGACATCGACGCCGCGTTGATCGCGACCACGTCGTACGGGTCCTTCGGGTCCAGCGCCAGGATCGTCTCGACGATCTGGATCTCGTTGCGCAGGCCCTTGACGAAGCTGGGGCGCAGCGGCCGGTCGATCAGCCGGCAGGTCAGGATGGCGTCCTCGGACGGACGGCCCTCCCTACGGAAAAACGAGCCGGGAATCCGGCCCGCCGCGTACATCCGCTCCTCCACGTCCACGGTGAGCGGGAAGAAGTCCAGGCCCTCCTTGGGCTGCTTGGACGCCGTGGTGGCGGAAAGCACCACGGTCTGCTCGTCGAGCACGACCAGGGCCGAGCCGGCCGCCTGGCGGGCGAGCCTGCCTGTCTCGAACCTGATCTTGCGGACGCCAAACTCGCCGTTGTCGATAACGGCTTCGGCACTACGGACACCCTTCACGGGTGAGACCTCCTTGCGGTAGATCCCGCACCCTCCCGCCGCCGTGCCGCGTCTGTTGTGTGGTTCGCCGAACGGAATCGGCCGGTCTTCGATCGAAGTCCGCGGGGTTGCCTATGAATGCTTGAACGTGCCCGGGGACCACTACCGAGGACCGGCCCTGGCGCTCGGGGCCGGGGGCTACGGGATGTCAGTGTTTCTCGCGATATTCAGTTATAAGGATGCATCTAGTTGTGCGTAGGCGCCCGGAGGGCCGCTCCGGGCGCCGCTCGCCCTGGGTTCGCTATCGGCGGATGCCCAGGCGCTCCCTGATCGCACGGTAACGGGCGATGTCCTTCTTCTGCAGGTACTTGAGCAGCCGACGACGGCGCCCGACCAGCAGCAGCAGCCCGCGGCGGCTGTGGTGGTCGTGGCTGTGTGTCTTCAGGTGCTCGGTCAGGTGGTTGATGCGCCTGGTCAGCAGCGCGACCTGGACCTCCGGCGAACCGGTGTCACCCTCACTGGTCGCGTACTCCGCCAGGATTTCCTTCTTGGTGGCGGTGTCGAGCGGCACGTGGCTCCTTAGAATGTGAGCGGATGGGGCGTTCCCCACGGGGCCGCCGCATGAGGGTGCAGCTCAGAGCCCCGCCTGACCCGGCTACATGCCAGGCAGCGTCTTAGGTTACCACGCGCTCAATCCCCGTCGCGCCAAGCCACCCACCGCACCCCCAACGCCCCACCCCGCGCCCTAGCGCCCCCCGCCACCTCGCCCCGCCACCCCGCCCCTCCCCGCCAGGGCGATGGCCAGTGGCGTGCACGCTCGCCGGAAGGGAATGCGCGCTGCACGAGCTCCCTCAGATGGGGGACATGTGCGCCACGCAGGGCCGCCGTGGGCAACGTGCCGTCGCATGGTTGTGACAACCAGCCGGCTATGGGCGGCTGGTTGTCACAACCAGCAGGCCAGAACCCGGCGGCACCGGCCTCGGATCGGTGGGAGAGAAGGCTCGAGGCGACACAAAGCGCATCGCGACCGCGGCATGGCGGCGTCTCAGCTTGAAGCGAGACGTGATCTTTCCCGCGACCGGTATCGCGCGCGCTGGTGCTTTTAGACTTAGCGGGTGAATCGGGGAGATGTGACGAAGTACTGGTCCCGTGCCGCCGCCTTGCGCGCCCTGCGCGCGGTGCTGGTGGTGCCGGCGTTGTTCGCCATCACGTTCAAGGGCATCGGGAACCCGCAGATCGCGCTGTTCGCGACCTTCGGCGGGTTCGCCAGCCTGGTGATGGCCACGTTCGGCGGGTCATGGCGGGACAAGGTCATCGCGCACTTCGGCCTGGCGGTGACCGGGTCGGTGGCGCTGATCATCGGCACAGCGGTCGCGAGCAACACCGCCCTGGCCACGATCGTCACGATCCCGGTGGCGTTCGGCATATTCTTCGCGGGCGTGGCCACGCCCAACGCGGCGAGCGGGGTGACCGCGGCCCTGCTGGGCTACGTGCTGCCGGTCGCCTCGCCGGGCACCGTGTCGATGATCCCGGACCGGCTGGCCGGCTGGTGGCTGGCCTCGGTGGTCGCCACCATCGCGATCCTCGTGCTGCCCGCGCCCGCCGCGGGCAACCGCCTCAAGGCAGCCGCCTCCGGGCTCGCGCGCTCTCTCGCGGACCTGCTTGACGGGCTGACCAGCGGCGCGGACCCGGATGCCGGGCGGACCGCGGCGCATGAGGCCAAGGTGCGCTTGATGACCACGTTCTCGGCGACACCGTTCCGGCCGACCGGGATCGTCACCTCCGACCAGGCGCTGTACAGCCTGGTGCAGGAAATAGAGTGGTGCGCGTCCCTGATCGAGGACGCGATCGAGGAGGGCGGCGGATTCCCCGAGGATCTCGCGCTGGTGGGCGCCACGGCGAACGGGCTGCGGGACACCGCCGACCTGCTGGACGGCAAGCCAGTGGTCGCGCGGCTCGGCGATCTGGAGCAAGCCTGCGAGCGATGCGGCCCCCGCCCAGGAACCCTGACGCGCATCGGGTCGAGGCCCGGCCGCCAGGCCGCACCCGACGGCCCCAGCGCGGCCGGCGATCCGGGCGCGGCCGGCGATCCGGGCGCGGCCGGCGATCCGGGCGCGGCCGACGAGCTGGCCCAGGCGCGGCGCGCCTTCCACGAGCAGGCGATCGCCGTGGCGGCGCGGGCGGTGCTCGCCGACACGCTGATCGCGACCCGCCGGGCGGACCCGGAGACGATCGCGGCCCGCCGCCGCAGCTGGTACGGCGCACCGCCGGAGGGTACGGACACCGAGCGCCGGGTGGCAGCACTGCACGGTGCCATCGGCGTGCTGGCCAGGCATGCCAGCCTGCGCTCGGTCTGGGCGCTGAACGCGTTGCGCGGCTCGGTGGCGCTGGCGGCCGCGGTGCTGGTCGCGGACCTATCCGGCGTGCAGCACGGGTTCTGGGTGGTGCTGGGAGCGCTGTCGGTGCTCCGCACCAACGCCTCCACGACCGAATCGACGGCGCTGCGCGCCCTCGGCGGCACGGTGATCGGATTCATCGTGGGCGGGCTGCTGCTCGTCGGCATCGGGTCCGGCCAGGGGGCGCTGTGGGCCGCGCTGCCGATAGCGGTGCTGATCGCGTCTTACGCCCCCGGCGTTCTGCCCTTTACTTTCGGGCAGGCGGCGTTCACCGTGGTGGTCGCCGTGCTGTTCAACCTGCTGGTGCCGGTCGGCTGGACGGTCGGGCTGCTGCGCATCGAGGACGTGGCGATCGGCTGCGCGGTGAGCCTGGCGGTCGGCGTGCTGTTCTGGCCGCGCGGGGCCGGCGGCGTGGTCGGCGACGACCTGGCGGACGCGTACCGTACCGGGAGCGTGTACCTGACCCAGGCGGTCCAGTGGGCGCTCGGCCGCCGCGACGCGCCCCCGACCGAGGGACCCGCCGCGGTCACCGCGGGCATCCGGCTGGATGAGGCACTGCGCGGTTACCTCGCAGAGCAGGGCAGCAAGCGCGTCTCACGCGAGGACCTATGGCGCCTGGTGATGGCCGCGACCAGGCTGCGACTCAGCGCCTACTCCATCGCGGCGCTGCGCTCGTCCGCGACCGCGGATATCCCTGGCGCCCGGCACGCCGCGCTCACCCAGACCGCCAGCGACCTGGCGGGCTTCTACGAGCGGCTCGCCACGCTGGTCGGCCGGCCGGTTGCTGGCCAGGTCCTGGCGCCGGTCCGGGTTCCGAACCTGGACGGCGTGGACGGTGAGAGCCTGCATCACGATCTGTTGTGGATCCGCGAGCATCTGCACCACCTCGGATCGCATGCCACGGTCCTCCCCGAGCCCGCTGCCCGGGTGGCCGAGCAGCGCCGCATCCCCTGGTGGCGCTGACTCACGACCGCACCGCGGCGGGGCGACGGAGGTGTGCGGTGACGTCGCGGGTGGCGGGGAGGGCGAGCGCGGCTACCGCGCCGGCCCCGCTGATCGCGACTACGATGAGGCCGGTCAGGTGCAGCGCGGCGACCGGGCCCTGCGTCCTGGCGGTGCTCGCGTAAAGCGAAGCCACCAGGCCGATGCCGAACGACGCGGCGACCCGCTGGATCGCGTTGAACAGCGTGTTCGCGTCGCTCAGCTCGTCCGGCTTGAGATGCGCGGTCATCACCTGCAGTAGCGGGTTGATGATCACGCCGATGTCGGCGGCCCGGCAGGCGAGGATGAGCCCGGTCGCCCACAGCGGCGTGCTCGCGTTGATGAGCAGCAGCCCCAGGCTCGCCACGGCGAGCACGGCGAAGCCGGCCGCGACGGTCGTACGGACCGTGAAGAAGCGGCCGAGCACGTACACGCCCAGTATGGTGCTCACGCCGGTGACCACGCCCTGTGGCGCCATCACCAGGCCGGCGTCCAGGGCACTGCGGCCCTGCACGGTCTGCAGGAACACAGGCAGCAAGAACACCGCGGCCCATCCGGCGATCGAGGCCACCGCGCACAACGCCATCGACAGGGCGGGCACCGCCTGCCGCAGCAGCGACAGGTCGAGGGCCGGCTGCTCCCGCCGCCGTGCCCACAACCCGTAGCAGGCCATCAGCGCTCCCCCGCCGGCCAGCGCGGCGAGCGTGCCTGTCCCGGCCCATCCGCTGACCGCGCCCTGGCTGGCACCGTACAGCAGGCCGGTCAGGCCGCCCGCCAGCAGCACCATGCCGGGCAGGTCGAACCGGGCGCCGTCAGTGGGCCCTGGTGCCATCGCGGCCGGCACCCTGCGCGTGGCCAGCGCGGCGAGCAGGCCGATCGGCACGTTAACCAGGAAAATGCTCCGCCAGCCCCACGCGCCGATCAGCGCCCCGCCGATAGTCGGGCCGAGCGCGGGACCGAGGAACAGCATGATGCCGGCCACCGGCGACATGTTCCGCGCGTTCCCGCTGGTACCGAGCAGCATGCTCATCGCCAGCGGCACCAGCGGCGCGGCGACCAGGCCCTGCAGGACACGGGCGCCAGCCAGCGCGTAGGCGTCGGGCGCCGCGGCGCACAGCGCCGACGCGACAGTGAACAGCAGAATGCTCCCGGCATAGACCGGGATGGTGCCGTACCGCCGCGCGAGAAAGGCGGTGGCCGCCAGGCCCGCTCCGAGCGCCAGCAGGTACCCGCTCACCGCCCACTGCACCGTGGTGAGCGGCGCGCGCAGCTCACGCGCGATCGGGGCGACCGCGACGTTGACGATGCTGGAGTCGAGCATGGACAGCAGCGGGCCTGCCAGCAGCGCGAACTGGACGACCGGGTGCGAGCGCTTCACGGCTCGTCCTCGGCGCGCTCGGCCAGTCCGGCGAGCCAGTCCAGCTCGCGTTCGGCGCGCCTCGCTAGCTCGTCGGTGACGATGACGCCCCACCGCTCGCCGTGCTCATCGGCTTGCTTGCGCATCTCCCGCAGGTGCTCCAGCCGACCGCCGACGGCCTCGATGCGCGCGGCGAGCACCGACCTTCGTTGTGATGTACTCAGCAGAGAGAACTGGCCGAGGCGGGTCATGAACTCGCTTTCGTCAGCCGCCTGCTCGACGGGGAGGTCGGCGAGCATGTCCCGCAGCAGCGCGCGGCCGGTGTCGGTGAGCTGGTAGATCAGCCGTGGCGGGCGGCCGGCCTGGGCCTCGGTGGTCCTGGTGACCGCTCCGGCTTCTTCGAAGCGCTTGAGCGCCGGGTAGAGCGTGTTGTTGTGCAGCGTGAAGCCCGTCGTCGCCTCGACGCGCTTACGCAGTTCGTAACCGTGCGCGGGGCCGGCGAACAGGCGACGCAAGATGAGAATCTCCAGGTACGACACGTAGTCCAGTCTGACCTAGGTAAGACTGGACTACTAGTCGTCGAGGGGCCTCATGCTGTCCCGGGTCAGCCGGTGAAGGTCACCGTGACATGCTGGTAGCCGAGAGATACGAGCATGCTGTTGAGCATCGCGCGGGTGTTGTTCTGGGCGTCGGCGCGCAGCGGGCTCGCCTGCGCGGCTGCCTGGATTTTCTGCTGGGCCAGGATGTAGACCTGCTGCTCGGAGTTTGGGTTGCCGCTGAAGAAGTTGCCGATGCGATCGAACAAGCCCTGCTGCTGCGCGAACACGTAGGACTGTGTCACGTTCAGCACGGCGGGTTCGAGCTGCGCTTTGGGCAGCGTGATGGTGACCGTGGTGCGGGCATGGTTGGTGACGATGTCCTTGTTCTTAAGGTGAGAGAAGTCAACGAACGCGATCACCTGACCCTGACCGACGAACAGCGTCTCGCTGCCAGCCAGGAAGCTCGGCAGGATGCTGCGCTTGGTCAGGTCGACGACGACCTGAAATTCACCATTCGCGGCTTCATAGCGGCTGAGCTGGCTGATGGATTTCAGTATCGCGGGCTGATTCGAGACCGTGGTGGTCTCGGCGAACGGGTTGCGCAGCTGGGGCAGCAGGTGCACTGCGGAAAGGATGAGCATGAGCGCGGCGAGAGCGGCCACCGCGGCGGCTATGGCCTTGACGGTGCCGGTCGCTGTCGTTCTACGGAGCACGAAGGCTTCTGCTACCCCCGGACGGCTGAACGATTCACGTCGCGGTGGCATATTTCGCGGTAGCTGGGCATAGAAGGGTCTATGTACGGTGAAGGTCCTCGCCGCCGAGCGCGCTGGCCGCAGTCCCGGCCACTTGGCTGCCTATTGTGGCTGCTGATACTGGTTGTCGTGCTGGTGATCTTGTCGGTAATGTTCGGCGGCTTCCAGAAGGGCTCCAAGGCCAACGGCCTACCAGCCCCGCCCGGGCCGGCGTCAGTCTGGGCCGCTCCAGCGGACGGTCATGGCGCGGCCGGCGCCTGGCGCCCGGCCGGCGCCTGGCAGAGGTAGCGACTCCGCCTCCGCGACGACCGCTTCGCGCTCCGCTGGCGCCAGCCTTCGCCACGGCTGCACCGTCAGCACCGTATCCGCGCGCCGCCACGTCCCGGCGACCTCGCCGTCAACAAGCAACCCGCCCGGCCACACCCGCGGCGTCCATAGTTCAGAACGGCGTGCCGCGTCTGGTACCACGAGATCACGATCGGCACCCTGCAGCAGCAGGTACGCGTCGCCGCTCGGCAGCAGCCGCACACCCGACGCGGGTTCCGGATCCGCGCGGATCGCCGCCTCGTCCTCGGCGAGTAGCCACACGTCCCCGTTCGGCGTCGACACCGGCAGCAGCGACCCGCGCAGGTCACCGAACGTCGCGATGGCCGACCGGCCCGTGATTCCCGCCCACAGCGCGAACGATTCCGTGCTGGTCGGGCCATAGATGTGCAGGTACCGGCGTGCCAGCTCCTGCCGGGCCTCGCCCGGGTCGATCCGCGGCCGCGGCACGGTCCACACGTCCGGCCTGCGCGCTCCTTCCCACCGGATCAAGACGGTGCCGGTCGTCGCCGCGTAGCGGAGGCTATAGTGATGCTCTCCCAGCGCCAGGCCCGCCTCCGCATATGACATCCGCCTACCGTCGAGGAGCTCGTGCAGCCGGGCTGCCAGGTCTTCCGCCCGCCGGCGGCCCTTCGCGTCATCGGGCAGCCTGCTGAGTGTGAACACGGCGATGTCGCGCGCGGCGACCACGAACACGCTGTACCGAGGACCCCAGAGCTGCACCAGCGAGGGATCCTCCCAGGCGGACGGCCCGGCGTCTTCGACCCGTGCGTGGATGGACAGCAGAGCCGCCCGGGGCATGCTGTCCTGAAGCCCGGCCCACGCGGCCCGGCGCAGCGAGTCCTCGCTAAGCGGGACCCGCGCAGCAAGCCCGCCGGACCGCCGCCGGAACGCCAGAATCTCGCCCCGCGTCACCACAAGCCGCGCCTTGCTCACCTTTGTCACCGTAGCCCCGCCGCGGCCAGGCTCACATGTTCATGGGTCAAAACGGTCACATAGCGCCCGCTTTGACCCATGAACAGGGTCGGCTACCAGCCGAGTTCGGCTAGGCGGTCGTCATCGATGCCGAAGTGATGCGCCACCTCGTGGATCACGGTGCGGCGAACCTGGTCCGCTACCTCGTCCTCGGTGTTACAGATCCAGCAGATCGCGAGGCGGTAGATCGTGATGTGGTCCGGTAGCACGCCGGCGTACTGGCTGGTGCGACCGGTGAGCGGTACGCCCTGGTACAGGCCCAGCAGACCGCGCGGGCCAGGGCCGTGCTCTACCGTGACCGCGACGTTCCGCATCAGCTTGCCTAGGTCGGGCGGCAGGCCGTCCAGCGCGGCGGCCACCATCTCCTCGAACCGGTCCGGCTCGACGTGTATCACATATTGATACTAGGTTCGGCTGCGCGGGCGGGAGGTGGAACTTTATGCGGGGCAGGAGACCCACCCTCGTTATGACAGTATGGCCTGGTGCCTTGGGTTCTTCATGTGGACCTGGACCAGTTCATCGCCGCGGTCGAGGTGCTGCGGCGGCCGGAGCTGCGCGGGCGCGCGGTGGTGGTGGGCGGGGACGGGGACCCCAGCAAGCGGGGGGTCGTCGCGACCGCGTCCTACGAGGCGCGTGAGCATGGAGTGCATTCTGGGATGCCGCTGCGGACGGCGGTCAGGAAGCTGCCGGACGACGCGGTGTTCTTGCCGGTGGATTTCGCGGCTTATGAGGAGGTCTCGGCGCGCGTGATGGACGTCCTGCGCGCGTCCGGCGCCGTGGTCGAGGTGATGGGCTGGGACGAGGCGTTCC
>Ga0070735_10005570_pt1 | contig 10409 bp, 12 predicted proteins | sample Coa_R1_FD_66443 | JGI IMG/M metagenome (GOLD analysis project Ga0070735, IMG submission 66443) | Surface soil microbial communities from Centralia Pennsylvania, which are recovering from an underground coalmine fire - Coalmine... | ecosystem: Environmental > Terrestrial > Soil > Unclassified ... | reverse complement strand
CCTGCGGCACGCCTCAATATCCTCGTCGTACATCCGCTGGGCTTCATCGATCAGCGCCACGCGGATCCCCTCCACGGTCGCGCCCCGTTCCGCTGCCAGCCGATCGAACAGAGCCTTCATCCGCTCGATGGCCCAGAAAAGGTTCACCGCCGTTGGCCGAGTGGCCGCCAGGGTCCGGCACATCGTCTCGAACTCCGGCTTCAGCTCGGCGACGGTTGCCGCCTGGCTGTTCTTCACGCCCAGTGCCAGGCCCATGGCCGCCGATACGCCAATGGCCGGAGCGCCGCGCACCACCATGGTCGTAATGACGTCGGCAACCTGCTCGTAATCCGTGGCGAGGACGTACGTCTCTTCCAGCGGCAAGCGCGTCTGGTCGAGGAACCGGACGCCTTCCGAAGTCCATTCCAGTGTAGGAATCATCACTTTTAGTGTACCTGGCATGCGGCTGACCGGCCCGCCGCGCCCTGCGGCTGCCCGGGGGTTCTGCCTGTGGAACACTCGGCAAAAATAGCTCTTTCGGGCTCTGGCCAATCGAAGGCTGGAATTGATACAAATACCAACAGCACGCCCTTGTTTCCCCTGCAGTCCTCGTCCGCTCTTACGGGACTTGCTTGTTGATACTCCCCGTTTGCTGATCTTCCGTTTTTTGAGGGCCACCATGAAGACGAAGTTGACCTGTCCCCACTGCCGTCGCGAGCAGCTGGCACGGATCGCGCGCCGTGGTTTTTTGCGGCAGAAGCTCTTCCCCACCTTCGGCTTCTATCCCTGGGAATGCTCCATGTGCCGGCGTCAGTTCCTGCTGCGCAAGCGCGGCGGCGTTTACCGCAAATCCGGCCAGAAAAGCAGCCCTGTCCAGGAACAGACCTCACCGGCGGGCATGCACGCCAGCCGCTAGCCTATTGAACGGCCGGACCGTATTTCCGCTCAATCTCACCGGCAGCTGAGCGTAGTCCATCGAGGCTCGCCAGCGGTGGCAAATCCGCTCCCAGCCGCTTCAGCTCGCCAATGGCCAGTTCCGTGGCAATGTTCCCGACCAGCGCGTCCTGAGCGAACGGGCATCCCCCATATCCGCCAACCGCCATGTCGAACCGGCGGCACCCCACGCGGTACGCTGCCCGGATCTTAGCCGCCACATCGGCGGGCGCTGCATGCAGGTGAACTCCGACTTCGGTGCCCTGGTCCACCGACTCGAGCACCGCGCCCACCGTATCCGCAACCTGGTCGGTTGTCGCCAGGCCCACCGTGTCGGCGAGCGAAATCTGCGTGATGCCGCTGTCGGCCAGCAGATCGCATGCCGCGACGACCTCGTCGGCACTCCACGGATCGCCATAGGGGTTCCCGAAGGCCATCGAGATATAGGCCACCATGCCTAACCCTGCCTGGAAGGCCGCCTGTCCCACGGCCTCCAGCGCATCCAGGCTCTCCTCAGGCGTCTGGTTCTGATTGCGCCGCAGAAACTCGGGTGAGATGGAATAGGGAAATCCGAGCGTCGCCACTGCCTCGGTTTTGATTGCCCGCTCCGCCCCCCTGGGATTGACGACGATGCCGATGACCTCCACGTCATCGGGAGGATCCATGTACTCCAGCACCTGCTCCGAATCGGCCATCTGCGGCACCGCTTTGGGCGAGACAAACGACACGGCGTCGATGTGCCGGAAGCCGGCCGCAACCAGAGTGCGGAGGTAATCGGCCTTGATCTCGCTGGGAATCGTCTTCGGCAGCCCCTGCCACGCGTCGCGGGGGCACTCGATGATCTTGACCTTGTCGTTCATGGGAGCATCGCGTAACGCCAGCGCATGGTGAAGTCGGCGCAGAGCAGCACGCCGTAAGGAATCAGCGCGAGCCCCGCCCAGTACCGCCAGCGCTGCCGCAGCAACGTGAACACGAACAAGCCGGTGGCAGCCAGCGTGGCTACGGCATTCCACTGCGAGATCCAGTGAATGAGGTTCGCCTCCAGCAGAAAGCAGCGGTCCCACAGGTTCTCAGCCGGTACGTGCAGCACCATTTGTGGATCGCCAAACAGCCTGTGCGTCCACATCAGGAGCCCCAGCGCGCAAAAGGCGAGCGAAGGCACAGCTGCCGCCATCAGCGGCGTCAGCAGGACAAAGAAGAAACGATCAGGATTCCTGGACATTGCGATCGATGCGTTGGATGCGCAATTCCGTTGCGACCGGTGGGGAAAGGAGGAGATAAAAATCGTCGCGGCTTGACCGGTTGTCATCGCGCCAGTCGGAGTAATGCAGCCGCAATCCGATTATGCTCTCTTCGCACGGCGGGCGCTCGTAGCGCTCCTCAAAATGTCGCTGCCGGACACTGAGGGCGATCAGGTCCCGGGTTACTTCAAACGTGCGCAGCTCGTTGGGAGGGACCACGAAGCTGGAAAGCGGCCGCTCAATGGACAGATTCTCCTCGTGCCGGATCCAAAGCTGGTAGCCCGCGACGCGGAATGACCGCTCGCCGTCATTCCAGACGTCCACCACAATCGGCGGCCAGGCAGCCGAGTCGTAGTAGTGCTTCCCGTCCTGCAGCCGGTCGCGCCGGTAGGTGACGGTGATCGGCCGGTGCGCGAACCGCTCGCTGGTTTCAGAGTGAATCCCCATCCAGAAGCGCGGCTGGACGGTGATCCGCGCCTCCCACTGCTCCCGCTGCAGCGCGATGGCCGCCTCTGCAGCCGCCAGCGATCGCCGCGAAACGTGCAGATAGGTCAGCGTCACCATCGCCGTGATCACGGAAGCGAAAAAGCTGAGCAATGCGCCCAGAGCCAGCGCATAGGTGTCTCCCCGGCGATGCCAGGTGAGCAGGAACAGAACCGTCAGTCCGGCGCAGAGCAGAGTAAGCGCGATCAGCCCCAGGAGGAAGCGCAGCCGGAGCTGCGTCAGGATCATTCGCGCCAGCATTCTGTGCTTCATGGCCGGCCTTGCTTTCCCGGTCCCGTTCTTCCCGCTCGCATTTATCCCTTTTGCGCCATGTACGCCAGCACGACAACGAGAAGGAGTCCGCTGAAATGGGCAAGGAGTCCAACAGTGAAGGCTCGCAGATAGCGGCCCGCGCGGAACGTCAGCGCCATCAGCAGGCCGTAAACCGGGAACTGCAGATACATGATCCACTGAGAGACCGTCCCCAGCGATGCAGGCGCGACGTGGAGAGCAGGGCTGCGCACCACTTCAACCCAGGGATAGAGCAGCGCGAACGCCTTTGGCCCCTCCAGCGCAAGAATACTGGCCGCCTGCACCGCGAACGGAGTCAACGCGCAGCAAACCAGAAACGGCACCAGCGCCTTCCATCCGCCCCAGCCGGTGCGGCTGGCTCGTTTTTTGCGCGGCTTCGCGCCCGCGGAACTCCGCTGCTTCACCGCTGTTGAAGAGGGCATATGTCGAGCATACCCCGGCGCCGCTGGTATGAATCGGAAGGTGTGTTGTGAGGCATCTCCGAAGTCATATCGCCAGAGTGCCGCTATCTTGCGAACGTGAGCATGCAACATTACCAGCGTATGCCATAGACTGGTTGACACGATTGCCCAGGTAAGCAAAAATGATTACGCTGCAAGCATGAAGAGCGCCGAGTTGAAACGCTGGCTGGAAAAACAGGGAGCGACGTTCAGCCCCGCCAAAGGTTCTCATCTGCATGTTTTCCTCAATGGACGTACCTCGATTCTTCCCATGCACAGCAAGGATTTAGGAAGGGGACTCGTTCGGGCCATCAAGAAGCAACTCGGGCTCAAATAAGGAGCAATATGGAATTCCCGGTGAATCTCCGGAAAGACGGAAAATTTATCCTCGTTACATTCCCCGATATTCCCGAAGCAATCACACAGGGCAATGATCGCGCTCATGCACTGGAGATGGCGAAGGAGGCGCTGGAGTCTGCGATGGATTTCTATTTCGAGGATCGCCGACCGGTTCCGGCTCCGTCCGCGCCAAAGCGGGGGCAGGCAGTTGTGCAGTTGCCGCCGAGCGTAGCGGCGAAGGTGCTGCTCCTGAACGAAATGCTTCGGCAGAATGTTCGCCCCGTCGAACTGGCGCGGCGGATCGGGACCACGAAGCAGGAAGTGAATCGTCTGACCGATCTGCGGCATGCCACGAAAATCGATCGCATCGATGCGGCGCTTCGGGCTCTCGGGAAACGGCTCGTTGTCGAGGCGGCATAGCAGTTCGACCGCTCACCTTCTTCCCGCTGGTGGGTGTTACTCTAACCCGCTGATTTGCACCTCTACGTCTGCAGCACGCCCGGATTGAACTTCGGCACGTCGGGATTCAGGGCGGCTGCCTCGAGCGCCACCAGCAGAGCCTCACGGGTCTGCGCCGGATCGATCAGCGCGTCCACCCAGAGCCGCGCGGCGGCGTACCGGCAGTCCATCTGCGCGTCATAGGTGGCCTTTGTCGACGCGAACAGTTCCTGCTTCTCCTGATCGCTCAGCTTGCGGCCGTCCCGCTCCAGCTGACGAATCCGAATCTCTACCAGAGTGTTCGCCGCCGACTCGCCGCTCATCACCGCATATCGCGCGCTCGGCCAGGCAAAGATGAATCGCGGATCGTAGGCTTTGCCGCACATCGCGTAATTGCCCGCGCCGAACGTGCCGCCGATGATCACCGAAATCTTCGGCACAACGGAATTGGACACCGCGGTCACCATCTTCGCGCCGGAGCGAATGATCCCGCTCCACTCCGCATCGCGTCCCACCATGAACCCGTTCACGTCGTGCAGAAAAATCAGCGGCACCAGGTTCTGGTTGCAGTCCATGATGAACCGCGCCGCCTTGTCGGCGCTTTCCGCATAAATCACACCGCCGAACTCCACGCGCTTTTCGCCCGTATGGCTCGTCTGCGGCTGCGGAAGCTTCTGATTGGCGACGATCCCCACCGCCCACCCGCCGATGCGTCCATAGCCGCAGATCAGCGTTCGCCCATAGCCGGGCCGATACTCTTCAAACTCGCTGCGATCGACGACGCGCGCGATCACATCGTGCATGTCGTAGGTGTTCGTTGCGACCTTTGCCGGATTGCAGTCCAGCAGCGCATAGAGGTCGCTGGCTGCATAACGCGGCGCATCCTTTTGCGGATCGAAGGCCGTGCGGTCGAACGCCGCCCGCGGGGGATGTCCCCATCGCCCCACCAGCGACCGCAGCCGCGCGATGCACAGATGATCGTTGGGCTCCTTGAAATCCACTGTGCCGGAGATTTCGGCGTGCATCGTCGCCCCGCCCAGTTCCTCCGCCGAATATTTCTGCCCAATGGCGGCCTGCACCAGCGCGGGTCCGGCGAGGAACAATCCGCTGCCCTCGGTCATCAGCACCTGATCGGTCATGACCGGCAAATACGCGCCACCCGCAACGCACATGCCCATAATCGCGGTGATCTGCGGAATCCCGCTGGCGGACATCACCGCGTTGTTCCGGAAGATTCGCCCAAAGTCGTCCTGATCGGGGAACACGTCCTCCTGCAGCGGCAAAAAGATCCCCGCCGAATCGACCAGGTAGATTGTCGGAATCCGGTTCTGCATCGCGATGTGCTGCGCGCGCAGAACCTTCTTCGCCGTCATGGGGAAGAACGCGCCCGCCTTCACTGTCGCGTCGTTGGCGATGATCATGCAGAGCCGCCCAGCGACGCGGCCCAGCCCGGTGATGGTTCCGGCTGCGGGTGCGCCGCCCCACTCTTCATACATGCCGAAGGCGGCAAAGAGTCCCAGCTCAAACAACTCGGTGCCGGGGTCAAGTAGCAAGGCAACGCGCTCGCGCGCGGTGAGCCGTTTCTTCGTGTGCTGCGATTCAATGGCCTTTGCGCCCCCGCCCTGACGCACCTCTGCCTCCTGCGCGGCGATCGACGCCAGCAGCTGTCGCATGCTCTGCGCGTTCTGCTGCCCGCGCGAGCTGTTCACGTCGAGCCTGGAAGTAATCTGGTTTTTCAGCGGAGGAAGTTCAGGCGTCGTTGGCTGGCTCATGCGCGTTGGGGACGAAAACTCGTCAGGATAGCACCCTCGATGCAGTGGAACCCACCAAGTGGTCTGGCTGGGGAAATCATTAGGCCTCCAGAACCCGCTTCAGACGTTCCAGGTCATCGCGAATAGCGCCTTTCATGAGGAAGAAAACAGGGGCCAGAAAGACGTAGCGCCGGCGCGGTTTGAAATCAGCCGAGCATGTCAGCATTGATCCCTGCGCTACCGGCTGTACAGCGAAGTTCCATTGTGCCTCACGGAAAAAACGGGCATTCCCGCTCGAGCTCGTTAACTCCACGACACAATGGTCGGGACCGGTTTGCGCTATGCGGTAGGACATGCGTCCTTCGGTGCCGGAGCCATCCCGCGTTCCGGGCGGCGCAATGGTTTCAAATTCTGAGCCGGCTTGCATCGGGCCTGCGGACGTCTGTTTCGCACTTGCGACACCACGGTCCCACCTCGGAATATTCGCGATGTCTCCGAGGAAGCGCTGGACCTCCTCTGGCGTGCGCAGAATGAGAATTCTCGATTCAAGATGCATATTGTTCGTCTCGGCGCATTTCCTAATGCGTCGCCGCCAGGGTCGTAGCGTTCGCGGGCGAAGTTCCCGTGCTCGCGGTCTTAAAGCTGGTCAGCGCTCCCGTGGAACTGCTGATCGTAAACACCTGCAAATCGGGATTCCCCCCGGCATTCACCACTGCCAGGTAGGTGTCGGTCTTGTCCTCAACCATCTGCGAGGGACTGCTTCCCGTCGAGAAGGGGGAGCCGGTGATGGCCGTCAGAGCGCCAGTGGTGCCGATCGAGAATGCGCTGACATTGCCGTTGCTGCGGTTCGCCACATACGCGTACTTACCGCTGGAGTCCACCAGGACGGCATATGCCCCGGTCGCAGTCTTGAAAGGCGATCCGGAAATCTCGCTCAGTCCGCCGCCTGAAGAAACCGACAGCACGCGTACCGCCCCAATTCCCGTTTCCGCGACCATCAGATAGCTGCCTGAAGGCGTGATTGCCATCCCGTAATCGGCATCGGCACTTTGCTTTGGCGAGAGCACGCCGTTCACTTGGGAGAGCGCGCCGTTGCTGGAGTTGAAGCTCAGCGTGTAGATGCCCGCGGTCCCGCAGGAAACAAACACCAGCGAATCGCTGGGCGCAATCTCGAGATCCGTCGATGGCGTGCTCGTATTCAGCGTGACAAATGAGGAGCTGATTGAGGTCAGCAAACCTCCACTGCCGATCTGAAACACATAGGCTTCGCCTGCGAACGCATCAGCTCCGATCAGCCACTTGCCAGTTTTGTCCACGCGCAGGACCGAGGGTTCGACTCCGGTGGCCACCGGCGCGCCGCTGTTCCCGAGGCTGATGGAGCCGTTCGACCCGATGGTGTAGACATAAATGCCACCGGCCGCGCTCCCAACGTAGAGAAACGCGTTGTCCGTCGTCACCGCCAGCGCGGTCGGCTGCAGGGTCACTTGCCAGGCTGACCCGGAGATGCTGCTGAGCCCCGAGCTGGCCAGCGAGAAGCCGGCAACCGTCAGCGGATTGGTGCCCTGATTCCCGATGTACAGGTAGTCGCCGGATGACGAGCCGCCCCCGCCTCCCCCCCCGCCGCTGGTCAATGGAGGAAAGAATTTACCGCACCCGGACAGGAGCAGCGCTCCCGAGCAGCAAATCGCTGCCCCCACGGCAATGCTCGCTTTGCCTGTGATTCGATTCCTGAGCCCGGAAATTCGCATCAACAATGCCCGCCTCTGGATCATGTTACGCGTCTCGACCCTGCTGCTACAGACGCCGAATCCGAGCGTTGCGTTCGGAGATCAGCCGGCTGGGCGGCTCGCATTGCGCAGTTTCGCGGCGATTTGCTCCAGCTGCGCTTTGTGGTTCAGGTCATGGCCGGCCATCGTCTCCACGACGGTTTGAAAGGTCATGGTCCCGCGCTCCGGATGGGTAACAGGCCGGCTCGCCTGCAAAGGCAGGGCGTGCTCAATCAGCAGCAGATTCCAGTGCCTCAGGGCGGAAAATGCCGAGAGCGCCTCACCGGCGGCGATGCCGCTGTAGGGCGCGGCCCACCTTTCCTGATCGAAGGGCTGAATGACGTGGTGGTCTTCGGCCAGGATCTGCCGCAGCCTGAATCCGAAAGCGATCTCGACATCGGCCAGGTGACACAGGATTTCGCTGGCCGTCCATTTGCCCGGCGCGGGCGCGACCGTCACACCCGCCGGTCCGATGGCGTGGGTCAGACCCTGCAGCCGCACCGGCGTCTCCCGCAGGACTGTGAGCGGGTCGCGGCCGCCAAGAAAACGCGCATACGGATTTAGAACTTCCGCCGAAGTATCCATACACCTGTTCGCTTTCCTGGGCAGTATCCCACAGGCCGGCGGGCATTTGAAAGCGAACCGGCGGAGGCGTAATATAAGTGCAGACGAGTTTGTCCGGCTGTGCGAAATTCCGGCCGGGGAAATGAGTGGGCGCAAGCCCACTTTTTATTTGCTCTGTTTTTGGGCGCGGAACCGGCAAATCCAGATGGCATTTGATGCTGAACAAATCCGCTCGACGGCGCAGCGCGTCGCCGCTTCACACGGCCTCGACGTCGTCGATCTGGAATTCCATGGCGGTGCGAAACACCGCACGCTGCGTGTGTTCATCGAGAAGAACGCGGACGAGCGGCGGAGGCTGGCCGAGACTCCAGCCGCTGATGGCTTTGGAGCCGATAAGCTGGCCGGTGTCACGCATGAAGACTGTGAGGTCTTCAGCCGCGACTTCGGAACGGTGCTGGACGTCGAGGACCTGATCCCGGGATCTGAGTACACGCTCGAGGTTTCATCGCCCGGACTGGATCGCAAACTGCACGGCGTCGAGGATTTCCGGCGCTTCAGCGGCATGGTGGCTAAGGTGCAGACTTTCGAGCCGGTTTCGGGCAACCGCCACTGGCAGGGCAGGCTCACAAAGGTAAACGAGAAGTCGATACGGCTGGAACTGGGCGCGGCGCGGCAGAAGAAGAGCTTGGCACGTGCCGCTGAGGGTCCAACAAACGCCGCGCGCGAAGTAGAGATCGCGCTGCACAACATCGAGAAAGCTCAACTGGTGCCGGAGTTCTGAACCCGGCGCCGCAATTTTGAACTGGCAGGGTGCTGCTGAGCTGTGCGCTCTGTGCCCTGGACAAAAGAGAGTGAACCAATGGCAAGTGTGCTTTACGACAGCATCGAGGCGTTGAGCCGGGACAAGGGCATCGATCCGCAGATCGTGGTTTCGGCGGTGGAGGATGCCATCGCCCTCGCCACGCGCAAGTACTACAAGACACAGGAAAACATGCGCGCTGAGCTGGATCGCGACACAGGAGAGATCCGCGCCTACATCTACAAAACGGTGGTCGAGGCTCCGGAGCAGATCGAGGATCCGGTCAACCAGATCACCCTGGAACAGGCCCGCGAGCTGGCCCCCGAAGTCGAAGTCGGCGGCGAAATCCGCTACTACAAGCCTACTGATGTGCTGGGACGCATAGCCGCCCAGATGGCCAAGCAGGTCATCTTTCAGAAGGTTCGCGAAGCGGAGCGCGACACGGTCTTCAATGAATACGCGCATCGCGTGGGCGAAGTGCTTAACGCCACGGTGAAGCGCGTCGAGCTGCAGGACGTCATTTTTGACATCGGCAAAGCCGAAGCGCGCATGCCGCGCCGCGAGCAGTCGCGCCTCGAGCAGTTTGCTGTCGGCGAGCGTGTCCGCGTGGTGCTGCTGCGCGTTGATCGCGCCGCGCGCGGACCGCAGGTCATCGTTTCCCGCGCCGCGCCGGAGCTGGTGCAGAACCTCTTCCAGAGCGAAGTGCCGGAGATCTACGACAGCACGGTGATCATCCGTGCCATCGCCCGCGAAGCCGGCGAGCGTACCAAGATTGCCGTGCAGTCGCGCGACAAAGATGTCGACCCCGTCGGCGCCTGCGTCGGGATGAAGGGGATGCGCGTGCAGTCGATCATCCGCGAGCTGCGCGGCGAGAAGATTGACATTATCGAGTTCAGCGATGAAGTGACCACCTTCGCCGAAAAGGCGCTGCAGCCGGCCAAGGTGAGCCGCGTCAGCATTGCCGACCTGAACGATAAGCAGCTCGAGGTCATTGTCGACGACACGCAGCTGTCGCTGGCCATCGGCAAAAAGGGGCAGAACGTCCGGCTGGCGGCCAAGCTTCTGGGCTGGAAAATCGACATTAAGAGCGAGGAAGAGAAGCGCCAGGAAGTCGAGCAGCAGATGCAGGCCATGGCCGGAACTCCGGCCACGCCCATCGAGCAGGTCAGCGAACTGGGCGAATCGATCATCCAAAAACTTGTGACGGCTGGTGTGACCACGGTGGAAGCGCTGGCCGACATGACCCCCGAGCAGCTCGAAGAGATTCCGGGCATCGGGGAGAAAACTTTGGAGAAGATCAGCGTGGCTGTGCGGCATTACTTTGGCGAATACGAGCCCGGCGAGGAGCGTCCCGCAGCGGCGGC
>Ga0070735_10005569_pt1 | contig 10409 bp, 7 predicted proteins | sample Coa_R1_FD_66443 | JGI IMG/M metagenome (GOLD analysis project Ga0070735, IMG submission 66443) | Surface soil microbial communities from Centralia Pennsylvania, which are recovering from an underground coalmine fire - Coalmine... | ecosystem: Environmental > Terrestrial > Soil > Unclassified ... | reverse complement strand
AAGATCGCGGCTAACCCGAAAAACGTCATTGTCGTTGGTCCTTCCTGCTCGAGCGAAGCGACCGCGGCTGCGCCGGTGCTCTGGAACGCGGGTCTTACCGATATCGGCACATCGACGTCCGCTCCGGCGCTCACGGCCGCCGACCGCAAGCCCGCTTACGACGGCTATGCTCGAACTGTCTTTAGCGACGTGGACGAGGGCCCTGCCGACGCCAATTTCCTCTTCAATGTGCTGAAGGCCAAGAAAATCGTCACGGTCAATGACGGCAGCCCCTATTCGGTCCAGCTCACCGAGGTCATGGTGAAGCACTTCAAGGAAATCGGCGGAACCGTGCTGTCTCAAGAGGCTGTAGCGCCCACCGATGTCGATATGCATCCGCTCCTGGTGCGGATCGCCACCGAGAAGCCGGACGCCATTTACCTGCCGCTCTTCGTGGGCGCCGCCGCACAGATCGTGCGGCAATCAAAGGAGACTTCCGGCCTCGAGAAGACCACCCTCTTGGGCGGCGCTGGCTTGATGGCGGCCGATATGATCCAGGCAGCAGGCCCTGCCGTGGTCGGCTTCAAGCTTGCCTATCCCGACCTGTCGCCGGAATCGATGGGCAAGGGCTATCCCAAGTTCGTCGAGGAATACAAGAAAACTTACGGCGAGGCGCCGATATCCGGATACCACGCCAACGCCTATGACGCAGCCACACTCGCCCTCAAGGCGATCGAGAAGGTTGCCGTTACCGACAAGAGCGGTGTGACTTACATCGGCAAGAAGGCATTGCGAGACGCGGTCTTCGCCAGCCATTTTGACGGCGTCTCGGGGCAGATTGCGTGTGACGCTCACGGTCAGTGTGCGAAATTCCACTTCGCCGCCTACGAGTACACGAGCGCCGACCCAAAAAGCTATGACGTCGGCAAGAACCCGAAGAAGATCTATCCCTAGATGACCGCTGCAGGGGCGCCCGCTCGCGAGGCGGCGCCCCTGAGTTCGGCCAAGGAGATATTCTACCGTGAAGGTCGTCGCGATTGACACGATCCGGCTCAAGGAATTTCCCAATCTGCTCTGGGTTGAGATCCGGACTGATTCCGGCTTGGTCGGCCTCGGCGAGACGTTCTTCGGAGCGGACGCGGTCGCGTCCCATATCCACGAGACCGCCGCTTCTTATCTCCTGGGCAAGGACCCGCTGGAGATCGAGAAGCACAGCCGGCATTTCCTGAACCACTATGTCGGGTTCCGGTCCGCCGGTGCCGAGATGCGCGCTGCCTCCGCGATCGACATCGCGCTCTGGGATATCTTCGGCCAGGCGGCCGGCCAACCCCTCTATCAGTTGCTGGGCGGCAAGGTCCGAGATCGCATCAGAACCTACAACACCTGCGCGGGGTACAAATACGTCCGCGCGGAACCCGAACTTGGCGTCACCAATTGGGGACTTGCGCATAAGAGCAAGAGCAAACCCTACGAGGACCTCGACGCCTTCCTGAATCGCGCCGACGATCTCGCCGAGAGCCTCCTTGGCGAAGGGTTCACGGGGATGAAGATCTGGCCCTTCGACCCTTACGCGGAGGCATCGGGGGGTATGCACATCTCGGCCGCGGAGCTCAAAACCGCGCTCCAGCCGTTCGAGAAAATCCGCAGGCGGGTCGGCGACAAGATCGATATCCACGTGGAGTTTCATTCGCTGTGGAACTTGCCGATGGCGATCAAGCTCGCCAAGGTGCTCGAGGACTTCGATCCCTACTGGTACGAAGATCCGCTGAAGATGGATAACCTCGACGCGCTCGCGAGCTACGCCAGACGGACGCCGGTGTGGGTCACGGCCAGCGAGACCCTCGGCACGCGCTGGGCCTTCCGCGAGCTCATGGCGAAGGACGCGGTCAGCGTGGTGATGCTCGATATCGGATGGACCGGCGGGTTATCGGAGGCGAAAAAGATCGCCACGATGGCGGAGTCCCACCAGCTCCCCGTCGCGCCTCACGATTGCACGGGACCCGTGCTGCTGACCGCTTCCGTCCACCTCGCGCTCAACTCTCCAAATACCCTCGTCCAAGAGGTCGTGCGCGCGTTTTATTACGACTGGTATGCGGAGATCGTGACCGACTTGCCGCCTCTCGAGCGCGGATTGATCACGGCCAACGATGCGCCCGGATTGGGGACCAAGCTCAAACCGGGACTGCGAGAGCGTCCGGACGTCATCATCCGCCGGAGCGAGCACCGGCCCTAGGAGCAAGCTCGATGCCAAAAGTCGTCATGCTCGGTGCGGTGGGCGATCCGACGGACCTTCGCCGCCGGCTCGGCTCCGCTTGGCAGGTTCTCGCGATCCTGGAGCCTCCGGAGCCGGGACAGCTGGAAGAGGCTTTGCGTGATGCGGATGCGCTCATCGCATTCGCGCTCACCCGCGCTCTGCCGGCAGCTCCGCGTCTGCGCCTTGTGCAGGTACCGGGTGCCGGCTACGACCGGATTCCGATCGCTCGCTTACCGCCGGGTTCCTCGCTCTGCAATGTCTACGAGCACGAGACCGGGATCGCCGAGTATGTTCTGCTTGGCATGCTCGAATGCACGGTCGGACTTCGCCAGCTCGATCGAGAATTTCGTGGCGGCGATTGGTGCGGTTATGGCACGGCGGCTGGCCCGCCCTCATTCCGGGGCGAGCTCGCGGGCAAGACGCTCGGCATCCTTGGTTTCGGCCACATCGGCCGGGAAGTCGCTCGCAGAGCCAAAGCCTTCGGCATGCGGATCGGCGCGGTCACGCGCACGCCCGCGACATCGGACCTCGTGGACTGGGCGGTGCCGACGGCCGAGTTGGACGCGCGCCTGCCCGAATGCGATTTTCTGCTGGTCGCATGTCCCCTCAACGAGGCCACGCGCGGACTCATCGACGGTCCGCGACTTGCGCGGATGAAGCGCTCCGCCGTTCTCATCAACGTCGCTCGGGGCGAGGTGGTCGAGGAAGCGGCGCTCTACCAAGCCCTACGCGACGGGCTGATCGCGGGCGCGGTGATCGATGTCTGGTACGTGTACCCGTCTTCCGGCGATCGGCATCCCCGGCCGGGCCACCTGCCTTTTCATGACCTACCCAACGTGATCATGACCCCTCACGTATCCGGATGGACCGAGAAGCTCCTGGATCGGCGCTGGTCTGTCATCGCCGACAACCTGGAGCGCCTGGCCGCGGGTGCCGAGCTTCGTAACGTCGTTCATCGAGCCTAGTAGTACCCCGCATAGGCGGGGCGGTGAGTGCCGGCATAGCAAAAGTCGATCATGGTCACGAAATCGAAGACCGGTAGCGAGGTCGCTTCCTGTATCGACTTTGCGTAGGGCGGCAGCATCGAGCATTCGATCACGATGGCGCTCATGTCGGGGTGCCTGCCTTTCAATTCCCGTGCGCACGCCACAACCTCAGCCTCGATCAGATCGGAGTCGAACTCGCCGGTCTCGCCCAGCATGGCTTCCTTGAAATGCGGCTGGTCCTCCATGCCCCCGAGGACGACATGGTAGTCCGCGCCGATACCAGCGAGTTCCAGCACGCGACTTCCAAGCGCCTGTCGCGAGGCCGTAATGCAGCCGATGGGGCGGCTGCGGTCGAACATCGATGTGAGAAACGGAATCTGGAGCAGGCTGGACAGGCACACCGGCACCCGCACGGCCTTTTGGACGGCTGACTGATAGTGCACGAGGAACCCGCAATCGCTCGAAATCGCGCGAACGCCCGCGGCCTCGAGTTCCTTGGCAGCGGAGACGACCACGTCCTTAAAGCTGGAGTCGCGCGCCAGCACCCGGTCGAACGTCAACCCTTTCACGAGTTTGTATAAAACGGGGTACTCATATGTCGTCGCGTTGCCGACATCGCCTGGGATGAACGGCCCACGATAGTCGATCATCAATATGCCGATTGCGTGTCCATAGCTGTCGGCATCGCGTTTGCGGTATTTCGGCACTCAAGTCCTTCCCAAGCAGCCAGTGAGAAACTTTATCATCGCCTGCGACAAAAACTAGCCCGGCGCCGGCCCGGTTCGGGGTCAGACCGAGACGATGCCGACGTCGAGGTGAATGTCCGCTTCCCCTCATTGACCGCCGAAAGCGGTCCAGGCGCTTACGGCCAATCTCGTCCGTTTTGCGCCCATGTCGGCCACCGGCATACTGTGGTCGACTTCCCGAAAGCAGACAAAGCATCCCTCGTCGGCGATTGCCGAAAGCCCAGGCTTGCCGTCGCTCACCTGAACCTCAAGTTTTCACGGCTGAGCTGGTCGACGGAACGACAGCCCATCAGCTTCATGTCGCGCTCGATTTCGACGCGCATATTTCTGAGAGCCCTTTCGACGCCCGCCTGCCCGGCGGCCGCTAGGGCATAGAGATAAAATCTCCCTCCCGAGCATGCCTTTGCGCCCAGCGAAAGCGCTTTCAAGACATGCGTGCCCCGGCGAATGCCTCCGTCGCAAATCACGTCTATCCTGTCGCCGACGGCGTCGACAATCTCGGCAAGCTGGTCAAACGGGCTCCTCGACCCGTCGAGCTGCCGCCCGCCATGATTAGACACCATGATGCCGGTGGCGCCGATCTCGACGGCACGTTTGGCGTCCGCGACGCTCATTATGCCCTTCAGACAGAACTGTTTGCCCCATTTCTTGCGGACAGCCTCGGCGTCTTGCCAGCTCATCGATTGGTCGAGCATAGTGCTGAAGTAGTCGCCGATGGAAATAGAGACGTTCGAGCCCTCTTTCACGTAATCCTTCAGTTGGGACAGCTCGAACCTCTCGTGCGTATAATAATTCACCGTCCATCTCGGGTGCAGCGCGAAGCTGAGGAGGCTTTTGAGGGTCAGACGCGGAGGCGAAGTAAAGCCAGTCCGCAAATCGCGCTCCCGATTGCCGCCGGTGATCGTGTCGACGGTCAGTGCCAGCACATCGAAATTCGCGGCGATGCACCGATCGATCATGCTGTTGGTGAGGCCTCGGTCTTTGTGAAAATATAATTGGAAGAGTTTCGGCGTGCTGATCGTGGAACCGATCTCCTCGACACCGACCGTTCCCAGCGAAGAAATACCGAACATGGTGCCAAATTTCTCCGCCGCTTTGGCCACCGCCCGCTCACCGTCATGGTGGAACAGCCGCTGGAGCGCCGTTGGCGAGCAAAACAAGGGCATATCCAGTTTCTGCCCCATGACAGTCGTCGACATGTCGATGCATTCCACACCCGCAAGAACATTGGGCACCAGGTCGCAGCGCTCGTAGGCCTCAGTGTTTCTCCGGTAAGCGACCTCATCATCTGCAGCGCCGTCGATGTAATGGAAGATGGGCCGCGGCAATTTCCGTTTCGCCAAAGAGCGAAAATCTTTGACGTTGTGACACTGATCGAGACGCATGTGCTCTCCTGCCTTGCGACTTCATAGGTATGCCCAAATTCCGCGGCGATGGCAGTCACGGGCAACGGTCAGGACCGGCTATTGACGTAAGAGCTTGGTCATCCTCTGAGCTGCGAAAGGACTTCTTCCAGAATCGCGATCGCTTGTGATTTGTCTTGCTTCGACAAATCGACGAGGACCCTCAGGCCGTCGCGCTCCTGAAGGACAACCCTTCCCGCGTCGATGAGCTCATCATATGTGCCCACGACTTTGAATGTACTGACGGGCCTCAAGAACCCCTTGACCGTGATAGGGGGCTGCTCCTCAGTCAGCACTACATCCTGCACCAACGCATTCGTTTCGTGGGCCAACAGGATGCTACCCGGCTCGGTCGCGGTTTCGAGGCGCGCCGCCAGATTCACCTCATTGCCGATGATCGTGTAGGCCATGCGGTCCTGGCTGCCGAAGTTGCCGACCGTGCAGAAGCCCGTGCTGATACCCATGCGGATCCGAAAAGGCCGCTCCAGCCCGCGATTGCGCCACTCTTGCTCGAGTTCGCGCATGCGGCGCTGCATCGCGATCGCCATCATCACGCAGGCCTTAGCATCCTCCTTGACACCCCGTGTTTCAGGATCCCCGAAGAATAGCAGCATGGCATCGCCGATATATTTGTCGATCGTCGCGCCGTACTCGAGCGCGATGCCGGACATCTCCGTGAGATAGTGATTGAGGACCTGCGTAAGCTCTTCGGACTCGAGGTTCTCCGTTGTTTCCGTGAAGGCAGCAATATCCGAGAAAAACACGGTCAGTTTCTTCCGTTTGGCCGCGATCTCGACGTTCTGCTCGCCCGTAAAGATGGAGCGGTAAAGCTGCGGCGACAGGTACTTTGACAATTTCGACGACAGCGCCTCCAGCATATGATTCTTCTCGGTCACGAGCGCGTTGGCCTCGTCGGTCCGTTGCTTCGCCGCGATAAGTTGGAACTCGGCTTCCTTCTGCTCCGTGACGTCCGTCATAACCGTCACGACGCCGCCGGCCTCGACGCGTCTCCGAAGAACTCGGTAGACGCGACCGTTCGGCGCGCGATCCTCGAAGCTCTTGCCGGATGGATTCCTGAGGCTCTCCACACGCGGTGCCAGCAGGGTGTCGACGTCGCCCGCACCGTAGTAGCCATGCTCGGCGAGAAAGCGCAGGAAGCCGGGGTAGGGACACCCGGGCTCGAGCAGCGCGCTCGGCACCGGGTACATTTCCCTGAACCGATTGTTGCAAAAAACGATGTTCAGGTCGTCGTCGGTGTAAACGAGCGCGCCGGGCATATTATCCAGAGCGACATGGAACCGGGCCTCTTTCCGGGCCAACTCTGCCTCTGCCTGCTTCTGCTCGGTGACATCAGTCATCACGGTGACGACACCGCCGCCCTCGATGCGTCTACGAAGAACGCGGTAGACGCGACCATTCGGCGCATGATCCTCGAAGCTCTTGCCGGACGGATCCCGCAGGCTATCGATGCGCGGTGCCAACAGCGCGTCGACGTCGCCTTCGCCGTAGTAGCCATGCTCGGCGAGAAAGCGCAGGAAGGCGGGGTAGGGACGCCCGGGCTCGAGCAGCGCTCTTGGCACCGGATACATGTCCTTGAACCGATCGTTGCAAAAAACGATGTTCAGGGTAGACAAGCGCACCCGGCATGTTGTCGAGTGCGACCTGCAGGCGAGTACCCGACGGCTTCAACGCGACCGCCACGCTCCCAAACCTCCCCCGAGGCCGACGCTATTCCGACGGTTGAATGCTAGCTCAATTAACCATCGTAGCGGTAGTGCTTCACCGCGTCCTCATTCCAGTCAATCCCCGCGCCCAGTCGATTGGGAATGCCGATCCGGCTGTCGGCGACCCCGAAGGGCTCGGCCAGAACCGGATCCGACCAGTCCTGCCATTCGAGCCAGTGTGCGGTCTCCGTGACCCGCATCAGATGGCCCGCAAACTCCGGGTAGAGGTGCGTCGACATCTCGATGCCGGCAGCCCCAGCAACCGCGGCCGCGCGAAGCCAACCGGTAACGCCACCGATCCGCATAAGATCGGGCATGAAATAATCGCCGGCACCCATCGCAAGAGCTTGATAGAGGGCGCGGGGACCATAGGAATTCTCACCCAGCTGCACGGGCGTGCGCAGCTCTTTAGCGAGCCGCGCATAACCCGCGAGGTTGTTGTAGGCAATCGGCTCCTCGAGCCAATAGAGTCTTTGGCTATCGAGCGCATGGCAGCGGTGCAGCGCATCGCCCAGGCCCAGGCCTTGATTGAAATCGACCATCAGCTTGACGTCGTCGCCGACCGCGGCGCGAACGGTCTCGATCGCAGCGAGGTCGTCGGCGAGATGCTCGCGGCCGAGCCTGAGCTTGAGGCCCTTGAATCCGCCCTCCGACACGAGGGCCGCAGCTTCCTCTCCGAGCACCGCGACATCGCTCAGCCAAAGGCCATTGCTGTTGTAGGCAAGAACCGGTCCGACGGAACCGCCGAGAAACACCGCGAGCGGCATTCCCGCCGCCTTCGCGAGCGCATCCCAGCAGGCCATATCGAGGCCGGAGACAGCGATCATCGAGATGCCCTCGTAACCGACCAGGTTCAGGGACCGATGATTTTTCTGAAAATCCTCGATCGGTCGGATCGGTTGGCCTCTGCGGGTGGCGGCGAGGTCGTCGATCACGGCCATGATGTAGCGCAGGGATTGCGTCAGGTAGGGCTCGAGGTACGCGCGGCCGACAACCCCTTCTTCGGTCTGGAGATCGATCAGAATGAGCGGCCATTGGTCGAAGCGGCCTACTTTGGAAACAATCGGCCGGCGTAGCGGTATGAGCACCGCTCGCGTAACGACCGACCTTAGTGTCAGCTTTTCGAAGATCACGATCGTGCTCCCTCCCGCGACGCGAACGGCGCTCCTATCCGATGTTGGATCTCGAATGGAACGCGATCTCGTGGATCAGTTTTTGCAGAATCGCTTTCCCGAAGCTCTCGAAATCAGTGGCAACAATCATGAATGCGTCTGGGCCGCCGATGACGTTCTCGTGGTAGTAGAGGTCGAGTTCCTCCTCGACCTCCATGATCGGCAATCCGTTGATCGTGATGCCGGCCGCCACGGCGTCGTCGCGCGTTTCGGTGACGTCTCGATCGCCATCGTTCTCCCTGCCGTCTCCGGAGACGTCGATGACGCGCCGTGTTGCGCGGTAGCCATACTCGCTGAGCAGCTTCACGGAAAAGTCGATGGCACCACCGATCGACGTGGCTCCGGGGATCGAGCGGTTGGCTCGCATGATCGCAGCGGCAAACCTGCGTGCGCTCGCGTCGTCCTCGATCAGGGTCCAGTCGATAATCTGGTCCTGGCGGTCCTTGCTGGACCATTCGACCAATGTCACTGCAATCCGACCATATTGCCCCGAGCCCACGGCATCGATGACCCTCGGGTTCTGGAAGGCATGCGCGAGGCCATGGATTTGCAACGTCATGCGGTCGTTGCTGACGCTTCCCGACGTATCCGTCGCCAGCACGAGCGCCAAATCGACATCGACCACTGGAACCCGCACGGACGCCGTCAGGCCGAAGACCCGACGCGATAAGCGCGGTGGCGGGAGCCGCCCCGACACATGGCCGTCCATCAGCGGAAGACGATCGCAATCAGCCATGGCGCGGCACCCCGTGCGCTAACCCGTCGTGGGCCATCCGAGCTTGCCGCTGACACTCGGCCGGCTTTGAGAGGCCCCTCGCGCCTCGGTAGGGCCGCGCGGGGGCGGGCAAAAGCCTGAATAAGCTCAATCGTTTCATCGCTCGCTCTCGCCGCGCCGGAATGGGCCGACGCTTCAGCCTAGCGGACCTCGGGAACGGCCGGCGTCATCGGAACCGATGACGACAAGCGCGTTCTCGGGGCGAGCCATCTTTCATGTCACGCCGCGAATCGGTATCCTTCAAGGGCTTGCCCGGAGGTGTCGTGACCGATGGCCGACGTCGCAATCATGGCTGAGGCTGATCGTCTGATCGCACGCGCTTACGATGCGCTCTCGGATGGCGAATCCTGGGACGATCTCATCGGCTCGTGCGCTCGCCTCGCGGGCGGAGACTCCGGCGTCATATACGTCAAGAGCCCGGCCGCGCCCGATGGAGTTCTCGTCGCGGCGTCGGGAATTGATCTCTCCGCGGCTTATCTAGCCAAGTACCTCGCCTATTACGAGCGGCGGTCGCCGCTGATCCCGTTCTTTCGCGATTCACCCGCGGGACACGTGCGTGCGCTTGGCGAGTTCGCGTACAGCTCGGCCTATCGCAACGGCGAGTACTTTGCCGACTGGGTTCGGCCGCAAGGCTGGGGCGACATGATCGGCGGTCATCTGCTGCGGAGCCGAGAGCTCTATTCCTGGCTCGCGATCCGCCGTCCCGACGCGCGCGGGCGATATTCGGCACGCGAGGTCGGGCTCATCCGGAAAGTCGCGCCGCATCTTGCTCGGGCGGTCCGGCTCAAGGCAAAGCTCGAAGCCGAGCGTGCGATGAGCCCGGCGGGCCGCGCGCTCATCGATTGCCTATCGTGCGGAGTGGTCATCGTTGACATCGCGGGCAAGGTGCTCGGTGTGAACCGAGCAGCCGAGCATCTGGTGCGTGGCGATGCGGGTCTAAGGCTGAGCCATGGGCACATTCACGGCGAGCGCTCGCGGGGCGATGCGTTGCTGAAGAGCGCCATAGCAGGGGCTGCGCGGGGGTTTTCGTCCGGGCGCAATGCCGCGGCCGATCTCGTCATCAGCCGACGCGACGCCCGCCCCCTGACGGCGCATGTCATCCCGTTCAGCGCACCCACGACATGGGGCAGGCTCGCCCCATCACGCGCCGTGGCGGCCATATTCCTGATCGACCCGGATGTGGAGACTGGGCGCCGGGTCGACGTGGTCGGGGCCGCCTATGGGCTGACGCCAGCCGAAGGCAGCCTGCTGCGCGAGGTTTGCAACTGCCGAGGCCTCATCGATGCCGCGCGGAAACTGAATGTGACCGAGGCAACCGCACGCACGCATCTCCAGCGAATCCTTTCGAAGACGGAGACGCGCAATCAAGC
>Ga0070735_10005568_pt1 | contig 10410 bp, 10 predicted proteins | sample Coa_R1_FD_66443 | JGI IMG/M metagenome (GOLD analysis project Ga0070735, IMG submission 66443) | Surface soil microbial communities from Centralia Pennsylvania, which are recovering from an underground coalmine fire - Coalmine... | ecosystem: Environmental > Terrestrial > Soil > Unclassified ... | reverse complement strand
TTCCTCGCAGGCCAACCTGATTCGCAATCTGCAGGCGGTGACCGTGCCGACGCTTGTGGTGGGTGCGATGGGCGATCAGGACATTTTCGTTGGCGACGCGCACGCCGAGTTCGCGGCCTCGGGCGCATCCGACAAACAGTTGGAATTCATCGAGGGTGCCGACCACTTCATGCGCGCGGGCGGCAGCCGGGCGCAGCTTGGCGATCCACGTCCACGCCTGATGAAGGTGCTAAGCGGATGGACCCGCGAACGCTTCGCGCCAGCTTAGAAAGCGGCTGGAGAACTCTTTAATCACAGTGGAGGGTGGGTTAATCTCGTAGCGCCTTCCGACCTGGAGGCCACCCTAGCTCAGTTGGTAGAGCAGCTGATTCGTAATCAGCAGGTCGTCGGTTCGAATCCGACGGGTGGCTCCAAGAGTAATCAGGAAATTCATGGGTCGCTCAGAAACCCGCGCTGCCTTCAAACCAGCGTCATGCATGGGCCGCGCCCACGGGTCCGTCCATTGGTTCTGCAGAGAACAGAGTTCGTAGGATTTCACTATCGATTCGTGCGATTTCCATCGACATTCCAAGGAACATAGAGGAATCTCTTGTATTGCTCTTTCTGGCGAGACAGACGGTTAAAGACCGCAAGCCCGGCCCGACGTTCTGACCTTCCGATGATCGCAATCAATCAGGAGTGTAAGCATGTTCACGAAATCAGCAGTACGCATGGTGGCGACGGCGGCCTTGTTCGGCTCGATCGTCCTCGCCGGCCCCCTGGCTTTCGCGGGTCCAGCGACCACAGAACCAGCCGTGGGGGTTGCTAAGGCCGACCCAGTCGAAGCGCGCATCAAGGAGCTGCACAACCGGCTCCACATTACGGCCGCCCAGCAGAGTCAATGGGACAAGATCGTACAGGTGATGCGTGACAACGCAAAGGCGATGGAGGACCTGCAAAAGCAGAGAGGCCAGGACGTAAGCGCGATGTCCGCTGTCGACGCAGTGAAATCCTATCAGGCCGTGATCGAGGCGCATGAGGCCGGAATGGCTAAATTTGTCCCAGCCTTCCAGGCGTTATACGACAGCATGTCGCCCGCTCAGAAAAAGACTGCGGATGCGATGTTTCGCACCAAAGTGCGTACCGCGGCCGCGAAAAAGGGAGCGTGATTGAGAGACTTCAGTCGCGAATAGATATCAAACCCTACTCGTCTGGCCGGGATTCGCTTCAGGCGATGGAGACTTAGTATGCACGAAATGACGCTAACCAGAATTAGCAACATCGGGAAGGTCAGTAAAATCAAACTCGGTAAAATCGCGGCCGCGATCGGCCTGAGCCTCGTGGTTTGCGGTGTCGCGATGGGGCCGCCTGCATTCGCCGGTGGCGGCCATGACGTTAGGAATCACGCGGAACATCACGAAGAGCACCATGAGGAGCACCACGAGGATCGCCATAGGGGGAATGACTACGTGGCGCCGGTCCCCACTTACTACTATGCACCGGCACCTAACTATTATTACGCACCTGAGCCCGAGTACTATCCGCCGCAGCCGGTCTATAGTCAGCCACCTCCATCGGAAGGTATAAACCTTTTCTTCGGACGCTAGGAAGATTCAACCTTATGCGACCTGCGCGTCCGATGGACGGCGGCCGTTGGCGCGGCTGAATCGAAGCACCGCCGGCTGCTTCATGCAGCCGGCCGGCGCAGCACCACCGGATCCACCTTGCGCGGGATGAGTTGGCCGTAACCCAGGTTCGCCAGCAGCTTGCCGTTCTCGACAATTGCTTTGCCACGCAAAATCGTGGTCACCGGCCATCCCTCAACCTGCCATCCCTCCCACGGGCTGTAGTCGCTCACGTGGAAATCTTCGCGGGTCAGTTTTTTCTTGATCGACGGATCGATTAGCACGATATCGGCGTCGCTGCCGGCCGCGATCACCCCTTTGCGGGGATAAAGCCCCAGGATGCGCGCGGCGTTGGCCGAAGTCACTTCAACGAAGCGCTCCAGTGTCATCCCCCGCCGCACAACGCCCTCGGTGTAAACGATTCCCATTCGGGCCTCGGCCCCCAGGTTACCGCCCGTAACATTGTCTATCCGCTTACCCGATAGCTTGTGACTAAGCGAAGTTGGGAACTCGTCGGTCGCGGTGGTTGATACCGCGTCATTAATCAGTCCATCCCATAGCGCCTTGTTATCGTCGCGTCCTTTCAGCGACGGATAGGTGTGATAACAAAATCCGCGCGGAGTTTTGTAATCGTCGGCCGAGAAGCATGCGTAGTGATGCAGGGTTTCGCAGTAGATGGGTAGATTGCGCCCGCGCGCCTCGGCCACCGCTTCCACGCCCTCGCGCGCCGAAGTATGCACGAAATAAACTCCGGCCCCGCTCGCACGAGCCAGGCGGATGATCCGGTCAAAAGCCAGCTCTTCAGAGAGCTTGGTATGGACCAGGTTCATGTTCCAGCCTTCCGTCCTTCCCTCGGCGGCGAACCTCTCGTAGTTGAACTGGACCAGGTCGTCGTCCTCGGCATGCACGACCATGATGCCGTCGTGCTTCGCGACCTTCTCCATCGTTAGCTGAACGCGCCCCATGTCGAGCCGCACCCTGACGCGCTTGGGATGCGGCGGCATTACGTCCGTGGTGAAAATCTTGAAGCTCGGAAATCCCTGTTTGATAACGTCGCCGATCTGATCGAACACGCTCAATGGCAGCGCACCGAGCAGGCCGACATGGAAAGAGTAATCGACATAAGATTGCCCTTTCCATCGTGCCGCCCGCGTTTCGATCCCCTTGGTGATATCCATTCCGGGCTCGATGAAGCAGAAGTCCAGATGGGTGGTCGTGCCTCCGAACGCCATCCCGCGAGTGTCTTGTTCGGGCCCCAGGGTGCTTACGCCGGCGTCGGGATTGGTGAGGTCGTAGATGTCGAGATGAGCGTGGGGCTCGATCCCGCCCGGAACCACGATCTTGCCGCTGGCGTCAATCGTTCGTCCCGCCTGGGGCGCGTGCTCGTCGGTTCCGATGAAAGCAATCTTTTCGCCCTGGACGCCGACGCTCCACTTGCCGACACCCTGCGAGGTAACGACTTCACCGCCGCGAATCAGTAGGTCCAGCATTTTGGATACCCCCGCGCGAAACTCGTGTTCAAAGACCCGTGTTCTGTTGAAAAGCCTTTTTACCGCGACAGACCAGCACCGGGCGATTGCGGACTTCTAAGACATCATGAGCAAAAATTCAATGCGCGCCCTGAACGACGATTACACATCGATCGCCGTCCGGAACTTCATCGAGCGGCAATCCAATCTCATCGGCGAATCTCTTGCCCACGATCAGCAGGCGCCCGGGACTCTGGCGGAACAGTTGCTGGCGGCTGCGCTGCGTGAGCACGTCGGTATGAAAAAGCCGCCCCAGGCGAGCCCGCGCGTCGCGGGTCATAGCTACTAGCGCGGCGTCGGGCTGGGTGGCGCTGATCGCCAGCTCGTCGTGCGATATCAGCAGCGCGCGCAGCCGCGATCGATTGTTGCGCGCGATGCGCGCGCCGAGGTCGAGCGCCGCGCGGCCATCCGGCCCCGGATCAATTGCCGCGAACACGCGCTCGATCGGACGATCGCTGCCCTGGATGAAGGCGCCGACATTAATGGGTCCGTTTTTCAATTCGACGAACACTTCGCGCACGACCCCGCCCAGCGTGTCGCTGCCGGTGGCCGCACGATGATAGCCCAGGAGAATCCACGCGGCCCCGGCCACGCGGGCGCTGGCGATAATGTCGCGGGCGGGAGCGTCGGAAGGCATCGTCCGCGCGTCGATTGTGACACCGCGGGCCTGCGCGTACTCGATAGCGGCGCTCAGAGCGGGAGTGGGCGGCGGTGGTGCTTGTGCTTCCGCCTCCGGCGTTGCGGCACTTTTTGTGACGCCTCGGACCAGCGCGAGCACACGTGGAGGCGGTTCGTCGTGGGGATCGCTCGCCGCGAGGGCGATCGCCATTAGGGGCGCGACTCCTTCCGGATTCGCAACCGCCACCAAGACTCCGCCCTTCGGCGTGGTTGTCATCGCTCGAGTCCCCCCTCTCCCCCTTCCAGACTGACCGCCCCATCTAATCCGGTCAAATGCCGACCGCAGAAGTGCCAACACTTCGGATTCCAGCGTATTTTTGACCGTGGATGCGCTCGCCCGGCGTCGCGCCTTGCGGAGGTTTTCCCGCTTCCTGAAGCAACAGACGCCGCGAGTCCGTAACGCGCGCCCGGGAGAAGATCGTTTCCATCGTTCGTCACGAGCGAGTCGCCGACCGAAATCACCTCGAATCGTGCGTCACGTCGGAGGGCGCAGGCCTATGCTCTGTAACCATCAAACATGTCCGGGGCAGAGAGCAGGAGGCGAGCGCGGCGAACCTCACTTCTGCTGGTGACAATTGTCACCTTCGCATGTTTACCGCCTCGCAGTCATAACTAGTGGCGAAGTTGATATTGATTATGGCTCTCAATTCCGCGCATCTTCGAGCGGAAATTCTCGCGCTCCTTTACAACCCAGGAAAGAATTGTACTAAATGTACTTCTTCGACATCCTTCGGATGAATGCGAAGTGAATGCCGTCTTGGCGTCGACACTTCCACGCCTCTAAAGGATTTTGATTTTCACACTTTTGATTTTCGAGCGCCGGCCCCCTCGACCTCCCCGACATCGCCGCCAAAGGGCTTACGCGTCGGTCCTGCGCGTCGGTCCAGTGAACAGAATCAAAAGGTGAGCTGAACGGAGGAACAAACCGATGCTGGATGCAAAGCGCGTCGCGGATCACGAAACGCTCTACGAAAAATATGTGAATCCCCAGTGGTCGCGGCTGCTCGATGTGCTGCAAATGAACGTCGAATATACGCGCTGCGTGGGTGCCGAACTTCACACCGCCGAAGGACGCCGCATTCTGGATTTTATTTCCGGCTATTGCGTCCACAACATAGGCCACAATCATCCCAAAGTGATCGCCGCGCTCAAACAGGAGCTCGACCGCAACGGTCCGGCAATGCTCCAGAGCCACGTATCGGACCTGGCCGGGGAACTCGCCGCACGCCTTTGCGAGTCCGCCGGCGGCCGCCTCACCAAGGCTTTTTTCGATTCCTCCGGAAGTGAAGGAATCGAGACCGTGCTCAAGTTCGCTCGCGCTCACACCCGGCGCCCGGCCATCCTATACGCCGCCGGTGGCTTTCACGGGCTCACCTGTGGCGCGCTCTCCCTGATGACGAATCCATTCTGGCGGAAGGGCTTTGGCCCAATGCTGCCCGATACCGAGGCGGTCCCATTCGGTGACTTTGATGAGCTGGCGCGCAAACTCGCCACCGGCCGCTTCGCGGCTTTTATTCTCGAACCGATCCAGGCGGAAAGCGGCGTGTGCGTGCCGCCCCGCGAATATCTTCAGCAGGCGCAGGCGCTCTGCCGGCGCCACGGAACGCTGCTGGTGCTGGACGAGGTTCAGACCGGAATGTACCGCACGGGCCGCTTCCTTGCGGCTCATCACTTTGCGGTTGAGCCGGACATGGTCGTACTCGCCAAGGCGCTCAGCGGCGGTCTGGTTCCGAGCGGCGCGGTACTGATGTCAGATGCGGTCTGCGACTCCGTGTATAGCTCGCTCCAGCGCGCGGTCATTCACACGTCGACTTACAGCGAAAACAGCCTCGCAATGCGTGCGGGGTTGGCGACGCTCGACGTGCTCGAGGAGCAGGGGCTCGGCGCGCGCGCCCTAAGCGCCGGCGAAGCGTTGCGCGAGCGGCTTGCCACGCGCCTTGGAAAGTACGAGATGGTGGGCGAAATTCGAGGACTGGGCCTGCTTAGCGCGATCGAGTTCAGAGCGCCACGCCGGTTGCGGCTGCGAATTCCATTTCAGGCGTTTGCCGGGATACATCCCGCGATGTTCGGCCAGGTAGTTGTGATGCGATTATTTCGCGATCATCAAATACTCAGTCAAATCTGCGGCAACAATTTCCTGGTGCTCAAGGTCGCACCGCCATTGGTAGTCGAAGACGCGCAGCTTGAGCAATACGTCGAGGCGATCGGCAAAGTCGTGGACCTGATGCATTCTTCGGCGTCGTTCTGGTCTGAAGCTCTGCAGCTGGCCGGCCGCGTGATGACTACTATCTAAGGTTAGCGAATTGAAATGACTCGTCCGGCACGGCAAGGATTAACAATAGCATGGCATCGTTAACCGGCATTACACATTCAATGAATCGTGAGGTAAACCGAATCTCGCCACACAACACAGTGTCGCGGATCGGGATTGCCGGCGTCGCGAGCGCATTCCCGGAGCATCGCTATCCGCAAGACGTCATTACGGCCGCGCTCAAGCGCCACTGGAACGGCAACCTTAAGCGGCCCGAACTTCTGGACCGTCTGCACGCCCGCGCGCGAGTCGAGTATAGGCATCTCGCCTTTCCGCTCGACCAATACGCACGATTTGGTAACTGGGGCGAGACCAACAGCGCGTGGCTCGAAATTGCGCCGGAGCTGGGCATGCGCGCGATCGACGGGGCGCTCGAACGCGCTGGCCTCGGGCGCCAGGCCCTTGACGCCCTGTTCGTCGTCTCAATCACCGGCGTCGCAAGTCCGTCGCTCGACGCGCGCCTGATAAATCTGATGCGGCTGCGGTCCGATATAAAGCGCACGCCGATTTTCGGCGTCGGCTGTGTGGGAGGAGCACTTGGCCTGACGCGCGCCGCCGACTACGTGTTGGCCTACCCCGGACATGCCGCAGCGCTGTTGTCGGTCGAATTATGTTCGCTGACCATCCAGCGCGACGATCGCTCGACCGCCAACCTGATCTCGACTGGGCTATTCGGAGACGGAGCGGCGGCCGTGATCGTGACAGGGTCGCAGCGGAGCGCCGACCAGGCGCCATCCTCGTCGCCAACCGGACCGTACATTCTAGGCTGCCGTTCGGTCTTCTATCCAGATTCCGAAGACGTCATGGGTTGGGACATCTCGCAGGATGGTTTCCGCGTAGTCCTCTCACCCCGGTTGCCCGAAATTATCAAGCGCCATCTCGCGGGCGACGTCGACGCGTTTCTCGAAACCTTCGGCCTTACCCGCAACGACATCGGAAACTGGCTGATTCACACCGGCGGCCCCAAGGTTCTCGAAGCCATCCAGGACGCACTCGGACTATACGAGCGTGAGCTGGAGCGGTCGTGGGAATGCTTGCGGCGCTGCGGCAACCTATCATCGGCTTCGGTCCTTCTGGTGCTGGAAGACGTGATAATGCGGCATCGGCCTGCACCCGGAACGCTGGGCGTGTTGCTGGCGATGGGACCGGGGTTCTGTTCGGAAATGATTCTGGTCCGTTGGTGAGCGATGGACTGGTTGCCGGATAAAACCGACGTCTTCGTGATCGGCGGCGGCCCTGCCGGACTGGCGGCAGCAATCGCGGCGCGACGGCGCGGCTTCGAGGTTGTCGTCGCCGATAGCGCGCAACCGCCGATCGACAAAGCTTGTGGCGAAGGCCTCATGCCCGACGCAGTGACGGCACTCGCCCGGCTAGGCGTCTTGGCGACCATCAGCCATGGCTTCCCGTTTCACGGCATCCGCTTCTGGAAGGCGGCTCCTCGGCCGCGGCCTGCTTTCCGCAAGGGCATGGTCTGGGTATTCGCCGCCCGGTATTGCATCAGCTGCTTATTGAGCGCGCGTTGACAGACGGGGTCACGGTGCGATGGGCAACGCCCGTGAACGCGCTCGATGCCGGTGCCGTCAGAATCGGCCGACAAACTGTGCACTGCCGATGGGTGATCGGTGCGGATGGTACAAATTCCCGCGTACGGCGATGGGCCGCTCTCGAGCCGGCGTGGAGTAGTCTCGCGCGGGTCGGTCTGCGCCAGCACTTTTGTGTCACTCCATGGACCGACTGCGTCGAGGTTTACTGGCGCGATCGCTGCCAGGCCTATGTAACGCCGGTCGGGTCTGAAGAGATATGCATCGCGCTCATCGGCGACCGGTTTGGTCTGAGCTTCGCCGACCTGCCGGCGCTCTTTCCCGAGCTTGGCCGGCGGATTACGGCTGCGAAGCCTGCGACCGCGATACGCGGGGCGATCTCCGTATCCACCCGGTTGCGGCGGGTGATTCGCGGGCGCCTCGCTCTAGTCGGAGACGCGTCCGGATCTGTCGACGCGATCACTGGAGAAGGACTTGCCTTGGCGTTCCGGCAGGCGGCGATACTGGCTGAAGCATTGTCGAAGAACGATCTGGCGATATACCAGGCGGCACATCGCCGAATCGGCAGGATACCCCGGCTGCTGTCGCGCCTGATGCTCGGGTTGGGCGGCCGCGCCGGTATGCGTCGACGCGCGCTCCGCGTGCTGTCCTGCCGGCCGCACCTGTTCAACCGATTGTTGGCGGTTCATGTGGGAGCGCTGACGCCGGCGGCAGCCTCATTGGACGTCGTCGGCTTTGCCTGGCGGCTGCTGGCGGCCGATTTCCTGGCCGCCTACGACCATGCGTAGATGACCATGGTAGTGATTATGCGCAAATACTGCATAGCCGCAGTACTGATGTTCTCGGTACTCTTTACTATATATTCAAAAGATCCGGCCATCGCAGCGAATGCGCAACAGGCGGTGCTGAGTCTGGAACCGGCCAATACTCATATAGATTATACACTCCAAGGCTGGCCGCACGTCACTCATGGAACATTCCACCTCATGCGCGGCGTCATCCGGATCGATCCCGCGAGCGGCAAAACCGAGGGAAGCGTCGTTGTCTCTGCCGTCAGCGGCGACAGCGGCAGCAGTATGCGCGACGACGAAATGAAGGACAGCATCCTTGAGGCCAGACGCTATCCGGACATCATCTTCACGCCGCAACAGGCTGAAGGCCGGCGCAGCTCTCAGGGCGAGTTCCCGGCCACTCTACACGGCATCCTGACGCTTCATGGCAGCCCGCATGAAATCGGGCTCAAGCTGATGGTGCAGTCGAATGGTGACCGTTTCTCCGCCACCACCAGTTTCGCCGTGCCTTACGTGGCGTGGGGTCTGAAGAACCCGAGCCTGCTAATTTTTCGCTGCGCCGACACGGTTTACGTCAATGTCAAAACGCAAGGACGGGTGACCTGGGTCCCGGCCGGCACGGCAGGCGGCACAACCGCGGTCCATTAGGCTATTCCGCCCGCCTCGCATCGAGATCTTTCTGCCTGGTCCGCATGTGGTCAATCAGGGAATCGATACTTTCGTTGTCGAGTGCGCGGGCAAACTGATTGCGATAATTCGTTACCATACTGATGTTGTCTACAACGACGTCGTACACCAACCAGCGTCCATTCTCGAGCTTCAGCCGGTAATCCAGACTGGTCGGATCCTGTCCCGCAGGATTGATAATGTCAGTGTCTACCTGAGCGTTATCGGCGCTCTCGAGCGACTCTTTGACGAACACGATGGGCTGAACGAAATAGCTCTCCGCCCGATCCGCGTACGAAACCTGGAACAGATGCGTGAACAACTCGACGAAGTCCCGCCGCTGCTCATAGGATAGCTCATTCCAATGAGCGCCGAGAGCGGCGCAAGCCATCGCGGTGAAATCGAAATGCTCCGCGACCGCATCTTCCACGCGCTGGCGCATGATTGTGGGCTTGGATCTGAGCGCGTCGTCTTTCAGCAGCGCGACGATCTGGTTGACGGCGGTTTTAGTCTCGGTCATCGGATCGGTCGCGGCGAACCCCCTAAGCGCCGGCATCAGGGCGAACGCGATCAGCATCGCGCCCGAGGAGCAAATTCGACGGTTCATGGCAGGATCTTGGAGGAGCGCGGAAAGCGCGCGATTGAGTAGTCTAAGCGAGCGCGCGCTATTGCTCAGGTCAACGCACCGATCCGGCCGTCAGTCATACTGAACACTCTATCGGCAAACCCCTGTGCCTTCGCATCGTGAGTAACCATGACCACTCCCTTGTTCAGTTCCTTCGCACACTGCCGTAGCATGCTGAATACCTCTTCACCGGTCGCGGAGTCGAGATTGGCGGTGGGTTCATCGGCTAACACGAACTGAGGATTACCGGCCAGCGCTCGGGCGAACGCGACGCGTTGCTTCTCGCCTCCGCTCAAGTCTTCCGGATAGAAGGTGGCCCGCTGTCCCAAACCGCAGCGCACGAGCAGATCCATCGCCCGGGGTTTGCTGATACTGCGAGAAACTTTCTGTAAGCGCATAGCGACCTCCACATTTTCGAGCGCCGTCAGGAAGGGGAAAAGGTGAAAGGTCTGGAAGACCAACCCGAAGCACGACCTGCGAATCGCTGGCAACCGGGATTCGGGAAGCTCGCTGATTGCTCTTCCATCCAGATAGATGGAGCCGGAAGTCGGCCGAAGAATACAGCCGAGGATTGAAAGCAGCGTGGTCTTTCCGGATCCTGAAGGTCCCATGATGAGTACGATTTGGCCTTTGTCAACCGCCAGAGACACCGATTTGACCGCGGG
>Ga0070735_10005566_pt1 | contig 10412 bp, 7 predicted proteins | sample Coa_R1_FD_66443 | JGI IMG/M metagenome (GOLD analysis project Ga0070735, IMG submission 66443) | Surface soil microbial communities from Centralia Pennsylvania, which are recovering from an underground coalmine fire - Coalmine... | ecosystem: Environmental > Terrestrial > Soil > Unclassified ... | reverse complement strand
GCGATCTGGCTCGGCAAAGAGGGGCGAGCGGCTCTTCCGCCCCCGCTTTCAACCGGCATCTTTCGGCCTCCGCGGTTTGTGGGTTGACGGTTCGGGCAGGATGGCTGATGTCAGCCGTCCCCCACTTGTCAGCCGGGTGGCGCCAGATTTCGCAAACACTTCTGGGCGCCCGGCACCTGTCGAATCGAATTTCCGTTTGATTCGAGCTCATCCACAATCGAAAGGTTTTTCATATGTTGCTTAAGTCCAAAGCCTTGCTGGTTGCCGCCGTCGCGGTGGTGATCGGCTGCCTGTCGCCCTCAGCGCAGGCCGACTTCTTCACCGAGTTGTCAACGATCGACGCCAACGTCACGAACCCGGCGGGGACGGGGCCGCCCATCAGCAGCGTGGCCGACATCGAACAAAGTCGCGGGCACGTCTTCACCAACACCTACGGCGTCGATGCCGCGACCGGCGGCTTTTTTGTCCGGGCCGTTGGCGTGACCGTGATCAACGATTTTCTCGATAACTCCGGCAATCCGTCTGGGCCGATTACTCTCGGGCCCGGGGCCGACTCTCACCAATTGGTGATTGCGTTCGCAATCGACGGTCACACGAGCGCTGCCGCGCCGAATGAAGCCACGTTCACCTCGGGAGGGTTCGGCGTCTGGCAGTCTCCGGCGACGGCCTCAGCCTCAGGCGGATTCAGCACGACCGATCCCTCGACTTGGTTTAACTTTACGCCAACCGCCGCCAATCTTGCGGCAAACTTGATTTACAGCGCCACGCTGGCAAAGCCGACCGATGTTCAGAACGGTAACGACAATCTCTTGCCGCCAGGAACGACGATCCCCGCCAGTATTGTGAATACCAGCACGCTGAATTCGGGGACGGGTGCCGAAGCGCAAGGCCGCTTTTTGTTCGATACGAAGATCGATCCGGGTCCGCTGGAAATTACGGACGGCAGCAATGGTAAATTCATCAAGATCGATCCCGGCTTTTTCCTCCCGCCGGGATCGCAGCCAGGCGCCGTGGGCGTTCTTTCGCTGACCCATGAGTTCACCGATCCGGCCACGGGCACGCCGAAGTTGCTGCCTGACTTTTTGACTTCAAGCGCCGCGCAGGATGCGGTCAACAACATCGCCGCTTTCAATGGCCTGTCGTTGCTGACCAGCGGTGTCCACAGTGGGAATTTTGCCACCTTCGGCAGCGGGGACATCAAAGATTATACTCCGGCCGGCGTTACCAGCAGCGGACTGAGCGTCACGGGCGATTTCTCTGGAAGCCTCAAGGCTGACTCGGCCGCCGGTCTGGAAGCTGTTCCCGAACCCGGCTCAATGACGTTGCTCGCCACCGGATCGCTTCTCGCGGGATTCTTCGCCCGTCGGCGCAAGAATGCCAAGAAGGCCTAGTTGAACCGGCGTTCGACTCGGTAAGTTAAGACGTGTCAATCGAACACGGCAGCGAGGATTGCCTCGCTGCCGTGTTTTTTTGTGGCTGCTTACTGGAACTGGCCAGAGAAAGTCCCGAAGGGACGAGATTCGATAGCCCAGGGCGCAGCGCAGCGAAGCCCTGGGTTTGCGCCACAAAGCGCGATGCCAGCCCCAACGGGGGCGGGATTCCCCCGCGATGGCATCGAAATCAATGAGGGGAATCTCGCCCCGTTGGGGCTTCGCGCGCTCGATTGACGCCTGACCCATGGCTGACGCGCCCTGGGCTATCGAATCGCGCCCCCTTGGGGCTGCCCCGGCGACTTCGTCTCCGCGAACTCCAATTCTCAATCTCAGACTTAAGAATTTGCGCGGCACGCAAAGATTGCGAGCGTTAGAAGTAGCGGACACGAGCGCATTTGAAGATTGACCCTCGTGGTGTTTATCCGCGCGTATCCGCGAAATCCGCGGTCATTTTTTGATTTGATGACGTTGGTTGTCCGCCGCGGCGGAAGGGCCGCGCTGGGAGAATTGCGTTTTTCGATGGCGATCGGCGGGGCGCTGAATTCTCACGAATTCAGCTACTGCTCGATTGAACTCAGCCCTTGGCGGGAACTCCGCGCGCCGAGGCGACCACCAGGTGATTGAGCACGTTTTGCACGCCCGAGACGCGCTGAGCGATGCTGCACACATCGGGCGAGTCGGCGTCGGCTTCGAGAACGCCTTGCAGGCATACGCCGTTGTTGATGCGGCGGACCACCAGCGAGGCAAAATGCAGGCTGGGCTGCGCAAGCAGCTCGCGCTGCACGTCTTGCTCGATGCGATGCGGCGACGAGACGCCGTCGAGCGATTCAGACGCGAACCGCGGAGGAGAAGATCCCACCCCTTCCCGCGACGCCTCCCTGGCCTTTACTTTTCTCATGGAAAGACTCCCCATGCCATGAAATCGTGTTCGTTCCATCACCCACTGGAGTCATAGTCTAACGGGGCCAAAGTGATTGCACAATGAACTCGAACTGCGGTTTCTAAGCACACGTCATGCCGGTGCACCATAATCTCAGCCGGCGAGCGGAAGCAGCTCGAATTACTGCGACAAAATGAGCTTTGTTGCCCGTGAGCGCACAATGTAAAACGCCGCACATCCGGGCCAACTGCCTGGCAAACCGGCAGACCGCTTAATAGCTGGCCGACGTCGAACCATCCGTGCTCCTTTTATCTCCTTATCTCCCGCGCAGCCTTGGTTCGCCTGCTGCCCGTTTCGCCGATTCGCCCCTTTTCGACGCGCTCATTTCTTTTTCCGCGCAGTCTTGGCGTTTCGGCGCCGGGCCGGCGGCTTTCGAAACCAAGTCAGCCGTCCCTTGAGGAATTTACCTGGCCGATGCTTGCCGACGGCCGAGTAGCAGGGAAACGCCACTGTGTTCGTCCCGCCGGGTCCCGGAGGCGCGGAGGGTTTCGACCCCCCGCAAATGCACCCTGGCGTACAGGTTGAAATTGGGATCCACGTACCGGGCGGAACCGAATCGTCGAAAAACCAGATGCAGAAGTTGGTGCAAGCCGGCGGCGGTGGAGGCGGAAACGCAGCTTTTTTGGAACGGCCCATGGGAGTGCATCCTCGAATTCGTGACCAGCGATGCGGTAAACTCGCAATTCCGCCGGATCGCGATAGACATCCCACTCCCGGGTTCTCCAGTCCCCGGCTGTTCCCCTCCCTGTTTCCTCCTCGACACGCATGCGACCCGCGGCAACCGCCAGTCTACGGTGAAATCGAGCCGCGGTAAAGGACCGAGCGCAGTCTTGGGCCGCACGTGGGCGGGAGGATAATTCGATGGTGAACAGAGCCCTCGTCAGCCGAGCGGGTCTCCACCGGCCCCGTGCCTGCGCTCGACCCCCGGCTCCTGAGGAACATGACCGGAACGGATTCTGAGATTCCGATTCGCCGGCCGTCAACCCACGGGCTGACGCCCGTGGCTCGCCTGATCTTGTTCCTGTCTGAATTGTGGCCCGCCCGGGGGTGCTGGGGAGCTCACTTCTGGCCCACCATCGGGGTGCTGCGCAGGTTCGGCCCCGCTCCTATCTATCCGCGCGTATGCGCGAAATCCACGGTTCTTCATGTCTGTGGAACCAACAACGGGCAGCTATTTTTTTGTGTGTTTCGTCTGTTTCGTGGTTCTATCCGGGATCTCCGTGCTCTGAATTCTCACGAATTCCGCTACGCCATTTAATCCGCCGGCGCGCTGCACACGATGCGAAAACCCGCCAGCGGAACGCGGATCAGCGGAACGAACGATCCCCGCGACGCCGATCGGCAATCGGCCGGCGCGGCGAAATAGTGCCCCCCGCGCGAAACACGCTCGGTGCCGCGCGCAGGGCCTTGTGGATCGGCTCGCGCGGCACTCGCGTTCGGCAACTCAAACCAGTCCCAGCACCACTCGCCCAGGTTGCCGTGCATGTCGAATAAGCCCCAGTCATTGGGGAACCTCGTCACGATGCGCGACGGTTGCCTGCGCGAGTTATCGAGATGAACGACGTATCGGTCCAACCAGCGCTCGCCGGATCCGAACGAATAATTCGTCGTGGTCCCCGCGCGGCAGGCGTATTCCCACTCGGCTTCGGTGGGAAGCCGATAGCCATTCGCAGAAAAATCGCAAAGCCACTGGCCGCTGGCGGAAGACAATTTGCCGATGGTCTCCGACTCATCGACAGCGTCGGCATCGCGGTAACAGGGCTGCTTTCCATCGCGCAGGCTCAGCCAGTTGCAAAAAATAAGGGCACAGTCCCACGGGATTTCGCCCGCCGGAGCTTCGTCGTCAAGCTGCAAGAGCCGCGGCAAGTGCGGGTAGCGTTCGATGAGAAACCGAGCTTCCGAGTCGCCCAGAAAGAGCCGCATCGAGTGCACCGGAATCTCCCGATCGGCCATGTAAAACGGCCGCGAGAGCGTGACGGAGGGCTGAGGGCTGCCATCCGGATTCGGATCGCCCATCGAAAACGAGCCCGCTGGAATCCGCACCATCGTCAGATCGTCGGGCGTCTCGATCCATTGGCGCTCCGGGGCGCGTTCGCCGGCCGCAAGAATTTGCGGCAGCGGAAAGCCCCATCGGGAAAGGGCCCAGCCGGCGGCGGAATGCGTCGCCGCATCGGGCGCTTGTTCATAAAACCGGGCCATTGTTAATCGCAATCGGTCGAGCACGGCGTGATCGACCTCGCTTTCCAAAAGCCCCCCCACCGCCAGGCACAAGCCGGATCGCAAAGCGGTTTCGGCCGAATCGCCGCCGAGCGCATCGAGCCGCTCGGCAATGACCTGCGGCGGACCGTGCCAGCGCTGGAAACGATTGTAGAACTCGGTGCGTGCGAGAGGATCGGCACGAAACGCGAGCATTTCGCGGGCCGGGTCGATCTGGTCGAGATACAAGAGCACGATCGCGTATCGGCTGCGCGCGATGACATCCGCGTCAGCATCCCACCTGCGGCGCAATCGCTCGATCGCCAGAGCGCCGGCCGGCCGCAGCGCGGCAATCAAGTTGGCGCACTCGTCGTCAGGAGCGTCGGCGATGGCCGCGACCAGCCGCTCGAGCGGCGCTTCGCCCAGCGCCGCCAGCCCATACGAGGCGTGCAGCTCTTCTCGCGAATCCGAGGCAGATGCGGCCAGGCGCGACCGCAACAGCGGCCGCGCGGCGTTTCGCCAGGGGCCAAGATTCGCGAGCGCCGCCGGCACATCGACGGCCGGAGATTGAACGAGCCGATCGACCAGAGTCTCCACCGTCTTCTGCCTCGCCGAAACCCACTGATTGAGCGCGAAAGCCAGCAATGCGGCAACCAGCAAGACGCCGCCCCATCGCGGAAGATGTCGCCTGGTCGCGGCGCGCATCATGTCGCTTTGGGCCGCGCTCGATCGTCGGCGAACTCCGGCCACGATCGCGAGATACTCGCGAAGTGAAGGAAGCGAGCGATGGTGGCGCGTGCGAGACCAATCGACGGCGCGCTCGGCCAGGCACAATTCGGCGCGGCCGCGCCAGGTTTGGCGCTGTTCTTGCGTCAGCCACTCGCGCAGCGGTGCGACCAGATAGTCGTGCGATAACTGGTAATAGGGCTCCTGGGGAAATGGCTCTGCCGTTCCTGACGCCGATTCCAACGGCGAGTCGAATTCGGTCGGCGTGACCAGATGCAGCTCGCCGTCGAGAATCTCGAACAGCCGCCCAAGGCGCCGCGACGATTCGGGATAACCGGCCAAAACCGCCAGCTCGCGGCGCGAGGTCATCCTGCCTTTGATGTCGAGGCCAGCCTCGGGCAACAGCGACTTCAGGATGGCTCGGGCCGCGCGCCGGTATAGGCGATGCTCAGGATTCCTCGCGCCGGCGCCAAACGCCTGCTCCAGAAACAGAACTCCCATTCCCTGGAAGCCTCCGAGCCGCTTCAACGTTTGCGGAATCCACGGCTGATCTTTCAGCATTTCGGCCAAGAGGCTCAGCCGCACCGGAATTACCTTTCCGCTGTCAGCCAGTGAGCCGACGGCCTCGTCCAGAAACCGGCGCTGGTCGGCCGAAAGATCGTCGAGATTTTCGGGCAGGCGTCCCAAAGCCTGGCCGAAGGCCGCCAGCACCTTGCGGGCGTGCGGCACGTCGAAAAGATCGACCAGCGCGAAATTCCGACCCTGAACGAGCCCCACGTCGAGGCTGTTGCGCAGGAAGCGCATCATGCCCACGCCGAAATCCTCGCGAACCAGCAGTAGGCACTGGATTCTCTCGGCGTCGCATTGCCTGAGGGCTCGCGCCAATTCGGATTCTTCCTGGTCGGGACGAGCGTGCAGCCATTGCTCGAATTGATCGATGACGACCAGCAGCTTCTGGCCTTTTGCCAGACCGCGGCCGCGACGGATTTCGGTGAAAAGCTCCGCAAGCCCGCGCAACGGGTCGAGCTCCCCAAATGCAAATTTCAGCTTGCGCAAGAGCCGCGATTCGGTTTCAGCGCCCGACGCTTCAATGCAAATCGTTCGCACCCGCTCCGACAGCCGAGGCAAAAGCCCCGCGCGCACCAGCGAGCTTTTGCCGCAGCCGGACGGCCCGTACAAAACGCCGACGGCGAACGCGGCCGCAGCATCGGAGCTTTCGATTTTCGTCTGCCAGAATCGAATGGAATCCGGCACGCCGTGCCGGTCGCGCGGGCCAGCCACAAGGCCGAGGAAGAAGTCCTTGTCGTCGGCTCCGAATGCGCACAGTCCCCTGGGAATCACCCGCACGGAGACTTGCGTGAGCGAACTTGCAGAGGACGACGGCTGTCCCGAGGGCGAGTCGAGGGCACTCATATCGGCCGGCGCCGCGACGACCGCGGGCGCACCGGGCGCCGGGCCGGGGGGCGCCGATTTCGGCAGAGGCGGCGGCCCCGGCAAGGCGTCGATCGCGGCGCGCAGGTCTTGGGCCAGATCGCGCGCGGTGGTGTAGCGATCCGACATGCGGCGCGCCATCGCCTTCAGGCAGATTCTCTCGAATTCTCTCTCAAGGTTTTCTGTCTCGGCGGCCGATTGGCGGCGCTGGCGGGGCGGCCGGGGATCGCTCTCGATGATGCGCTCGATCAGCTCGCCGACCGACTTGGCCTGGAACGGAGGGCGCCCTGCGAGCAGCTCATAAAACACCACACCAAGCTGATAAATGTCGGTGCGTCCGTCTACGCGGTGCCCTTCATTCAGAAGCTGCTCGGGGGCCATGTAGGGAACCGTGCCGGCCCGCCGGTCTTTGAGTCGCGGCAAATCGACTTCCCGTGCCGCAAGACCGAAGTCCGAGAGGTGCGGCGTCTCGTTCTTATCCAGCAGGATGTTGCCGGGCTTGACATCGAGGTGATAGACGTCGTGTTCGTGAGCGTAATCGAGCGCATCGGCGACTCGCGCCACTAAAAGCGCCGCATCGACAGGCGACAGGGGCGAAACTCGCCTCCGCGCCGACAGCGTCATCCCTGAAACGAGCTTATTGATGATAAAGCAGCACCCGTCGGCCTGCTCGACCCCATACACGGGAACGATGTTGGGGTGGTCGAGGTTGGCGGCGGCGCGTGCCTCGGCCAGAAATCGTGCCGCGTCGTCGGGAGTCGAAACGAACATGGCATGCGGCACTTTGAGCGCCACGCGCCGGTGCAATTGTTCGTCGCGTGCGAGAAAAACACGGCCGAACCCGCCCCGGCCGAGCAGCCTCTCGACATGAAAACGGCCGATCTTGAGCGGGACGTCTTCGGCCGCCTCTGGCTTATGCGAGCCGGCGCCGTCGGCGATCGTGTCGTAGAGGTCGTCACCCTGCTTGAGGATCCAACTCTCGTCCGAATCATGGTCCTGTTCGGGATCGCTCATGGCTCCCCTCGCGGGAGCATTTACTTCTTCGCCAACTTCGAGTCGCCGTCGGCCGGCAGCCAGCTCGACTTGGGATAGGCCGGCAAACGCACCAGCCGCAAAGCCTCGGGCGGAGTGCGGACTTCGATCCGCTGCCGGGCGGGGGCGCTCCGCCAGGCGACTTTCTCGGCCGTCATGATGGCAAGTCCGGTGGAATCGCCCTCTGGCTCATCATCGGCCTTGGGCGCCACCGGTCCTTTCTTGCTGCGCTTCGAGGCGCCCGGAGAAGGCGTTCCCTTCGTTCCCTTTTTCGAAGTCGATCCCGAGCGATCGCTTTCATCATCGAGGTCGCCGTCTCGATCGGTCGAGGCCGCCGGTTTTTTGAACGATTCGATGCCGTTCTCGTCCTCATCGTTCAATTGGCCGGATTTTTCCGAGTCGTCGCTTCCGGATTTGACGTCCGTCCGCGGCCCGATTTTGACCGATCCTGTCTCGACATCGTCCGCAGGAGGCGGAGGGGGTGGATCGGCATACGTCCGGTTCTTTTTCTCCCAGTTGGCATTGGGCGGTGGCGCGTCGGGAGCGGGCGTCAGCGAGTTCGACCCAGAGCCGGCGGCACAATCCGACGAATTGCAGGTTCCACAGGCCGGTCCGCCATAAACAGAGCAACCGCTCCCGCAGGGCGAACACGAAGTCGCGCACGGCGAGCATCGCCGCCAACCGATCGTGCCGCACCCCGCGGCGCCGCACGAACTGATCGAAGGGCCGTAAGAGCCGTAGTAGTAGACGGGCCTGTACGATCTGGCCCCATATCCGCATGAGCCGAAGCAGCAATTCCAACAAGCCTGCGCCTCGTCCGACGCCACGCTGCAAACCAAAAGGGCAGTCGGGACCACGGTCATCGCCAACCACTTCGCGGAAAGTCTCATGGTGCTACCTTCTGTTGCGGCGCACTGTGCCCCTGCGGCGAAAGCGCGGGATCAGGAACTCGTTTCCAACTTTACCCTATGTAAACCGGTATGATAGGCTCTGTCAATGATTGAATTCGCGGCAGCGGCGGATTCCTCGGCATTCGACTGCCGAGCGCTTTTGGACCGCTATCCGGCTTCCTACCGTTGCGACGTTGCCCGATCGAGGCCCGGCGCATGCGGTTTCAGCGGTGCGGTGGTGTTCCAGGTCGACGTGCCGGCCGGCCCGTGCTGCCTGCGGGGAATGCCGGCCGAGAACGTCAATTGTCAGCGCCTGTCCGGGCTGCATCGGCTGATCGCCCATATTCGGGCGCAGGGCGTCAAAGAGGTCGCCGTGCCGATCGCCGCGGGCGACGGCACGACACATTTTGCAAGCGAAGGTCGCATCTGGCAGCTTGAACCGTGGATGCCGGGCGCGGCCGACTTTGCGATGCGGCCGAGTCGATCGCGGCTCATTGCAGCCGTGACGAGTCTGGCTCGATGGCATCGGGCCGCCGCGAGCTTCGAGCCGAGCGAGGCCGAGCGAGCCTGGTTCTTCCAATCAAATTCCGAGCGATCGCCGGGGCTGGCCGAGCGCTTTCGCGAGATCGGCCGCTGGAACAACACGGCGCTCGATCTCGTCCGCGCGAATTTGAATGCGTCGTCGTGGAAGGAATTGGCCGAACTGGCAAGGCACATTCTCGATCGATTCGTTCGGGCGGCCCCGCGAATCGCCGCGCGAATGCAGCTTGGCCTTGCATCGCGCGTCCCCTTGCAGCCGTGCCTGCGGGATGTCTGGCACGACCACATTTTATTTATGGGAGACGAGGTGACCGGTTTGATCGACGCCCACGCGGCGCGAAGCGACTCTGTCGCCACCGATCTGGCCCGCTTGCTGGGGAGCCTGGTCGGCGACGACCGCGAGGCTCGAGAGGCGGCGATCGACGCTTACCGGCAGATTCGGCCCTTGACGCTGGAAGAGCTTGCGCTCGTCGAGCTGTTCGACCAGAGCGGCGTCCTCTTGAGCGGCATGACCTGGCTCGACTGGCAATGTCTGGAAGGACGCACTTTTGAGAACCGCGAGAAAGTGCTCGCCCGCCTGGCTGAAATCGTCTCGCGCCTCGATCGTTTGCGGTAAATTCGCCGGGCCGCGCACAACGTGTGAGAAACGACCGCGGATTTCGCGGATATCGGGGTGCGACGTAAACGTCCGACGCGACCGGCGTCCATGCGAGCGGTTCTGCGACCCCTCACGGGGTCGGATGCATATGACAAAACACGCTACCGGGGGTGGTCGCTGCGCGACGACCCCGGCTAACTATCTTGCACCCCTCATTGGGGTGCTGCGCCGTTCGGTCCCGCTCCTATCGATCCGCGCGTATCCGCGAAATCCGCGGTCACTTCTCTTTTTTTTATCGGTTCGGTTGCGGTCTTCGGCCGCGCTGGGAAATCCGCGGTCTTTCTTTCCATTCGCCGGCTTAACAATTCGCGCGGCCCGAAAAGAAATTGAAGTATTGCAGTACAGAGGGCAAAGAGTGCTTCAACGTTTTGAAGACGCACGAACGGAAATCTTTTTGCGTGCGGTTCGTACTACTAAAACTTTGTTTCTTTGCGTGCCGCGAAGATTTTTAAGGCGGTGAATCGAATGAAGGACCGCGGATTTCGCGGATACGCGCGGATAGACACCACGAGGGTCAATTGCACATCCGCGCGTATCCGCGAAATCCGCGGTCATTTGTCTTATTT
>Ga0070735_10005565_pt1 | contig 10412 bp, 8 predicted proteins | sample Coa_R1_FD_66443 | JGI IMG/M metagenome (GOLD analysis project Ga0070735, IMG submission 66443) | Surface soil microbial communities from Centralia Pennsylvania, which are recovering from an underground coalmine fire - Coalmine... | ecosystem: Environmental > Terrestrial > Soil > Unclassified ... | reverse complement strand
ACGTGCGCCGCTGATTACTTCTTGTTGGTAGATCAAGCCATCGTGGCGAATGCGCAGGAGGTGCTTCCCCAAAACGAAAGTGCGCAACTGGAACGACCCGTCCGCAGCGGTCTTGCCTCGCGACACCTCCATAGAATTGCCGTCAAGGCTGAGCAGCGCCACATCATCACCGGCCGCCGGCCTGCCGGTTGTCTGGTTAATGACGACGCCTGCAACTGTCTCCGCGGCGAAAGCGGAGATAGCAAAAGCTGCAGCCAGCAGAAAGATCAATAGTCCGCGGCGAAAAGATAACCGGAAAGGCATCATCCCTACTTAAGTTCCCTCCTTGACTTCTCTCCTTAACTTCACCGATTCGCGGCGACAGAATCGGGAGGGCGGGTATCTCCCGGAAAATTGAAGAGAATACCGCTTTCCAATTCCACCGCATGCCCGTTCTGGATGTAGGGCTTGAAGACCCATTGCGCCAGAGCGGCTTCTACGCTCTGCGCCTGAACCGGCAGAGCATTGATGACGTGAATTTGCTTCACTTTTCCGCGCTCGTCGATCACAAATCGGACGGGAACTTTGGTGTAACGTGGACCGACCATCACGGGATCGACTTTGTGGATTATGGTCGCGTCGGAGGCGTAACCCTTGACGCATACCGGGACTGGACCGCCTCCATTGGCAGGATCAGCGATGTTAAGCAGCGAAATATTCTGCATGTTGCGGTCGAGCTGCTGGAATATTTCTGGAAACCGGCTTGCAACGTCGAAGGTGACGACATGGCATCGCAAGATTGTCGAAAAAACCGCGTGGTAATAACCGGCGCCGTTGTAATCAAAGCGCGCAAAATGGTGTCCGGATATTTGAATCTCCTGCGCTGAACGATCGATCACTTCCCGGAACATAGTTGCCGCCTGATGCTCCCGCCATTGCGCAAATTCCAGCGCGCTATCGACATGGAGCGGCGCGAAGAACTCGTCTTGAGCATCGACTAAGACCGTGCTGCGGACATCTCCTTGTGTCCTGAGAGTGCCGAGCACGTAGTACCCATTGGCGGAGGGAACGGGGCCGGCTAAGTTCTCCTCCCAGCCAGCGAGCAGCGGATAGTTGATTTGGAAATAGTCGTTAGAAAAGGCACCATGGGCAACGCGTCCATCTTCAGGTTCAGGGTACGGCGCCAGGCTTGAGCTGGGAGCATACCGGGGAGGGCCCGAAGGCTGGGGTGTGGAGATATTTTGCGCAGCCGAGATGCTGCAGCAGAACAGCGCGAGAAAGACGATGGGAGATATCTTGCGCACGGCAGTTTCTCCTTTCGGCGAAATCGCCAGCCACTTTACCTGTGGCGTGATAAGAACCGGATGAGCTTTAGCGGCTCATCCGGTTGGTCGTTCAGTTGGTCGTCTCAGGAAACCCGATTACAGCGTGCGCAAGTAGTCGATGATGTCGTTCTGCTGCGCCGGTGAAAGTCCTGCAAAGGCCTGGGCCGAAACGTTGGCCTCCGATCCTGAGCAGATGTGGTTGAGGATCACGTCACCCAGATAGGTGTCGCGTCCATCGTGAAGGAAGAAGATGCGCGTCGATGTTCCCCACAGTGGCGCGGTGCGAAACATATTTCCGGCCGCCAGCCCCTGGGCGATCGAATCATCCAGGCACGGTTGCCCGTAAGTATTCGTCAACCCCGGACCGCTTGCCATTGCGTGAAGCGCGAAGTCAGAAAAGGCCAGCACCGGTTGCAAGCCTTGACCGACGGGGAAACTGCTGCTAGCTATGGTGACCAGATCTCCGGTGCTGTTGTTAGAGTGGCACTGGTTGCAGCCAATCTGTACAAACAGCGCAGCCCCGGCCTGGGCATTTGTGTTTTCCGGCAGCCGCTGCGGAGGCGCCGAAAGCCGCATGGCGGCGGAGAAATTGAATGCCCTCGTGGAAATCTCAGAGGCTAGATTGCCTTCGTTGCTGTTCGAACTGCCCATGACAAAATTGATGAAGTCATCGGGGAGTATGTGAAATTGGCAATCCTCGAGCGTTGTCAAGCTATATCCCAACAAAGTGTCATCCAGGCGTCTTTCGTTCGGGAAAAGGTCGTTGGTTACGCCCATCTCCACATCCGAGGCCTCGCCGGAAAATACGCTGAGAGAGGGATTCTGGGCCTTCCAGCCGAAACGGCTTATGTTGAAAGTGTTCGGGCTGCGGTTAAAGGTCCCGGCCACACCGTTATAACCCGATGACGCCTGATTGTTGTCCATCAAGCTATAGTCATCGAGCAATTCGACCAATCCGTCACCAGTCGCAATGATCGGGATTCTGAAAATGATGTTGCTGGCGATATTGGGGCCAAAGTTCGGCTGCTGCTCCGCGCAGGTTGTCAAACCAAGGCTTGGGTTGATGTTGATGGCGTTTGTGGCATCCACCCTGCCTGTGATGGTGAACAAGTCATGGACCGTGCCATCCGTTATGTTGGTTCCGGGGAGGTTGATGAATCGAACTTCACGAACCGGGCCCGTCGGACTGATGTCAGAGCCGAAAGCGCTCAACGAATTTGTCGCTCCGTCTAACACTCCGACACCGCCCGAAGGGATGCCCAGCAGAGGAACCCCGGAGTCTTCCGGATTGATCGGTCCACTGGCCGAGAGGAAATTCGGGTTGCTGTGACACATGACGCAACTGTTGCCGTTGAACCGCGGTCCCAGGCCGGTTCCGGTTTCGTCGCAAGGGATGGTTCCTGAACTTCCCGGCGGCAAATCGGCAGGCGTACAGTTGCCTGTATTACCGGCTCCGCCGGCGTTCGCGATGACGCCATCGACTGAGATGAACTGTTGGAATACCCCCAGAGCGGCGCAGAAAAGGTCAAGCTGATTCTGGCTAAGGTTGGGCAAAGGCAGCGGTATGTCACTCGTGGGCGCGTTGTGAGGATTCGACGCGGCCGCGTCGAGAACATGGTTGGGATTGTTCGAGGATGAGCAGGTTATGTAGTTCGCCGGCGTGGCGGGCAATTGTTGAGGGCCGGGGTCCTGGCCATAAGTGCCGTTGCCGGGGCCAACTTGTGCTGGGAGATTGACTGCAACCGCTCCGATGATCAGGGCGATCATCAGGCACACGTATCCCGTGGAGCGAAATGGTGTTTTCACGCGAGTCCTCCTTCGCTGAATTGAACAGATGGAGCGCAGATCGACTGAAGACTTTTGTCGACCGCTGATCGAGGGTAGGCCGCGAGCGGAGGATATGCAGCCAAACGAACGACGCGCGACTGTTGATTAACACCCGGAGCTGTGGAAATTTTGGGAAGTTATGCGTTGTTACGAAAAACGAACTGCCTTAGGATCGTCGAGTGAAGGATAGCTGCGATATTGGACGATCCAAGATACTGTAGTACTTAATAGTTAACTTAGCTGGACACATCCACTAGAAGAGCCTCGTTCGGATATTAATCCACGATTACAACATAGCTCTGATGAACGAGGCTATTACGCAATTCGTAAAAGCCGATAGGTGAATTGCGCGACCATTGTCCTGCCAGTTATAAAGCGGGCTCGGACAGGGCGCACACACGTCAAGGAGTAAGTTCGAACACCACGCCGCATCCGGGAACCTCAGGGAGTGCATCGGGGCATATTGTATTCGCGTTTATATCTCCGCCAGCGACGGCTGTTCCGAAAATATTCCCATTTGAATCGATTGCCAGATGGTCCGGGGAAAGGAATGCTCCCTCGGCTTCACCGGGAAAGCGGTGAATGATGCTATAGCTCCAGGTTCCGTTCGCCTTTGGACTTAGTTTAAAGACGATGCCGCAGCCCTCGAAAAAGTTGGGCAAACTCGGATTACAGAACTCGCTCGCGGCCCCACCGAGGGTTGCGGTTCCGTAAAGATCTCCGGATACGTCCAGGACCAGCCCGCCCAGCGGATCGAGTCCATCGGGGCAATCATTCGCAGTGCATGCAGCGAAATTGTGAAGCAGAGTCTCAGTCCAATCGCCGCCCGATTGAGGAGACAACCGGTAGATCACGCCTGCGCTATTCTTTCCCCCGCTATATGCGGTGCCATAGAGATTGCCCGATTTATCAATGGTGAGTGCGGAATAAGGGAGATATCCATTGCTTACGGTAAAGTTCAATACTATCTTTTCTTTCCACGTACCGCCGGGCTGCGGGCTCAGTTCAAATATTGTTCCGGCATTCGAAGTTCCTCCAGCCAGAGTCGTTCCCCACAGGTTACCGGCACTATCGAATACCAGGCCGCCATAGGGATTGACGCCATCGCCGGACCCCTGCTCCGGAAAGCGATGAAGAATTTTCTCCGTCCACTTTCCATTTTGTGCTGGAGACAATTCAAATACCGTGCCGCAGCCGGCATTTGTCATACAGTCGCCGTAGCCGGTCTGCTGGGTCGTTCCATACAAATTTCCCTGCTCATCGAAAATCAAAAACGACGATGGCAGGCATCCATCGTTGATTTCCCCGATCCGGTAATTGTTAAAACTATGAAGTATGGATTCGGTCCATTCGCCGCTCTCGGAGGGGGAAAGCTCGTATACAACGCCGCAAAATCCAAGCCCGGCGGTCTGCGCCGTGCCATAAAGATTTCCAACTTTGTCGAAAACCACGCTTCCAGTCGGGGATTCGCCATCGAAGTCGCCGCCGACAAATGTGTGAAGCACGTGGAAGGTCCAGTTGCCGTCGCCGGGAGTTAGCTGGAAGACTACCCCGCAGCAGACTCCTTCATTCGGGTCGCCGCCATACTCACTTACACCATATAGATTTCCCTGAGCGTCAAGCGTGAGTCCTGCAAACGGGAATCCGCCATCCGCGTGATAGGTGAAGGTGTGAAGAACCGTTTCTGCAGTCTGCGACAATGAGACAGGAAGAAGAATTAAAGCCGCAAGCGCCGTGGCTAATATTCGGAGTCGAAATAGCACTCGGACAGGCAACATAGGTTACTCCTGAAGTCTCGAGTTAGAGTGTAAAGCCGCGATCCGTGGCCCATGCCCGCGATGCGGCTGCGAATCCAGACAGCTTATACTCGACACGATCATTTCCCAGACATTCTTTACGGTCGTCCTACTTTTAAAGTTTCCACTACAGTAGCCATCCCGGCGACCGTCTCAGCCCGAGTAGGCTGGAAGCTGTGCTCTCCCATGCGATGTGAGAATGCCTCGCAGGGAGAGCACGGAAGCTGTTATTGGGCTGCGATTCCTTGAATACTGGTGGGCAGGGACGAAATCATGCCGGTCTGGCTCAGATTACCTCCGTTCACCTTGAAAATTATTACTCTTCCCATGGCTGAGTCCAACACATACATAAACCTGCTATCCCGGGAAAGAGCGGAGTCGATTGGAGCGCCGCCGGTATTGGCCGCTACCGCATTCAGCAAAGTAAGATGCCCGCTGGAGTCGATCTGATAAGAAGAAATTGTTCCACTGCCGGTGTTCGATATGTAGGCATAGGTCGCCAAGCGGTTCAGAGAAAGCCAGCAGGAAGCGCTCTGAGTGTCAGAGACGGCTCCGCTAATCACGTCCAGCATATCCGCGGGACTAAAGCTGTAGGTGGAGACCGAACCGGCAGCCTCTGACACAACAGTGACCCCGTTTCGGCCAGATCTGATTCCGAAGGGGCTGGCCCCGGCAGATGACTGGACGCTGGGAGGGTTCGCCACACCAATGTTTCCTACCTCAAAAACCAGAATCTGATTGCTGCCGGACAGAGTAACCAATAACTTTTCGCCATCTTCCGCAAATCGAATGTCATTCGGGCCGCTAGCTCCGGATGGAAGGTTCACCTCGGCGCCGGGAATCATGTGCAGAAATCCATCGGGTCCGAGGCGGAAACCAGTGATGTTTGGAGTGGCGCCCTTTGCGTTCAATACGTAAACGAGATCGCCATACGAGGCCAGGCTGTTTGGAAAACTGCCGCCAGAAGGTATTTTGTTCCACGAGGTGAGCGTGTTGTTCTGAATTTGGAATACAGTGACATCGTTGCTGCCGGCATTCGCCGCCAAAAGAAGATGCCCGTCGCCGCTCAGCACGAGCGAATCCTGGGAACCGAGCGGATCTACACCTGTAGCGCCAGTGCCATTGCCACCGGTCTGAACCTCGCGCAGCCAGGTAAGAGAACCATCGGCGTTGCGCAAGTACTGAATGACGGAGTTATTTGGACTCTTGTTGGTCATGACGTAAACAAAATTGGCTGTTGCGCTTTGCGCCTGAACTCCGATTTCGCTGAATCCGAGGAACGTTGCCAAGGCCAACAATAAGATCGCAACTTGCCCGAGAGAGAGCTGTTTTCGAGACATAAAGATCCTTTCTGTTCTCACGACTTCGATGATTGGGCGAAATCAACGCCCGCATCGAAAATGTCGCAGCCAACAGCGGAATCCCCCGCGAAACTGCGTAATTTCTGTGTTAAAAGAAACAGGAGTTAAATTTCAGGCAACATATGTTCGTCCGACCTCATCAGAGATTCCGGTTGTGGTTTCTGCTGATAGCATTCCTGTTCTCCTTCCTCTGTGAGTCGTTGAGTTTCGCGGGAAGCACGCCGTACGCCGGTGCGTTGGGCGGGATTGCGACTCTTTCAGGCGATGCCGGCGCGCAGCAGTCCCCACAACGTCTGAACTTATCTTCTTATGCGCCCGCAAACGGCGGCGCTCTGGATGCATTCGCCGGAGCGCACATCCACAATTACTTTAGCCTGCAGGGCGATTTCATCTGGAACAGAAATAGTCTCCAGCTGAATTCGTCCGCCTCCGGGAACGGCAACTTCTACCAGGAGGCACGCAGCAGTTCTCAGGAAGCCGCTATTGGCAATTTCCTTCTGTACTTCCGCCGCCGCGGCTGCCGCATTCGCCCGTATCTCGGAGTGGGAGCTGGTGCGGCCCATTTATCGAGCACGCGGAACAGGATCATTGCGGCCGGCGGTAAGCCCTCGCTTCCCCCTCCACAGTTTTCATCGACCGGCGCCGTTTGGCGTACCCACGTCGGAATCGACGTCACAATGATCCGGCATCTGGATTTTCGCTACAGTTTCAGCGAGACGGTGGGACAGAACGAGATCAGCAAAAATCTTTCGCCGCCGGGATCGAGTAGCCTGAAAAATTTCCAAAACTTGTTTGGCTTTGTTTTTCGCTTTTGAAATAGCACTGTGGATCACTTGCGCCGATTTGGGCCCTTCTCAGGATTTCCTAAAATCCACGTATGGGCAGCCGGGCCAAAAAATCGGCGGATGTTCGAAGCGCTCAGCCATGACCCGCGCGTGACAAATTTCGCAGAAGAACGGTGACTTGGCCTTCTCACCCACGGGAGCAATGTGGACAAGTTCCTCGAACACGCAGAGAGCGTGTCCTGCCGCAACGGAAGTATTCAGACTTGCCAGGGGTCCGCTTTCCCGTTGTTTGCGGATCAGCGCCGAATAAAGACGCGCCTTCAGCGAAGACGGCGCCCGCTCACCGATTTGATGGATCTCACCCGCCAGCAATGCGCGGAGGTCCATCTCGGAATCAGATTCAGGCATTATTCCACCTCTTTTTGAAACTCTCACGCGCACGCGCAAGTAAACGTTCCATTGCCTTTTCGGTCTTGCCCGCAAGTAGTGCCATTTCACGGACGCTCTTTTCATCGCGATATTGCCAGATAAGCGCGAGCGCGTACGCTTCCGGCAGCGCGGCAAGAGTCTCTTGCACCTTCTTCTGCCGGTCGGCCAAATCCAAAAGGTGTTCAAAGCCTGGCATGACGGCCAGCTCGAGAAGAGAATCGTCCTCCTCTGGCATCTCGATTTCTCGAATTCGCTTTCGGTAATGATCTTCCAGCTTGTGGCGCGCGATTCCCATTACCCAACTGCGGAGGTTGGCGTCGCCCCGAAAGCTGGGCAGCGCCTGCCACGCCGTAAACATGATCTCCTGCATCAGATCCTCCACTAATTCCGCTCTTGGAACCAGGCGGTGCCGGACAAAAGGATAGATCCAGTCGGCGCAGAGAGACACAAATTCCGCCGTCGCTTTGCGGTCTTTCGCCAGTACGCCGGACACCAGCCGCTGTTCTTCGGCCCCCTCAGTTGTTTCCGGCATCTGCGGTTGGTGTTGTGCGTTCATTGCTGGAGGCTCTCAATGCTGAGTCGTCGAAAAGCTGGCGCTTCCCCCTCAACGCTTGGCCAGGCGCGAACAATGGTAGCAATAACGTGATCGAGCAAGATATCTATGAGCCGAAACACTACCAGGGCTGAGTTTGTCGATCATCTCGTCGGAATACGCGGCAGTTCCCTGCCGAGAATCGGAGCAGCGGAAAGCCGGATTCGCTAGACTATTTCTCTGGTGAATGCATATGGACGCACAGGAATTTCGCTCAATGGGCCACAAGGTCGTCGATCAACTGGCCGATTATCTGGGCCAGATCGAAAGTAAACGTGTCTTTCCCGACGTGGATCCCGCCCAGGTCAACCGCCTCTTCGACCAGCCACTGCCGCAAAATCCAAGTCCGGCGGATGCGGTGCTCGACGAACTCGAGCAAAAGCTTTTCCCCTATTGCACAAATGTCGGTCATCCCGGTTACATGGGCCTCATCACGCCATCGCCGAATCCGGTGGGCATCATCGGTGATTTCATCTGCTCCGCCCTCAATCAGAACATCGGCGCCTATTCGATCGGTCCCGCGGCCGTGGCGATGGAGCGAACCGTCGTTCGGTGGTTGACCGACTTATGCGGCTACGACGAGAAGGCCGGCGGCAACCTCACCAGCGGCGGCATGATGGCGAACTTTATCGGGCTAAAACTGGGACGCGACGCCATCAGCCGCGATCAGGCTCAGCACGATGGAATCCGCGATCGATGTGCGGTATACGTTTCCGAAGAACGCCACGTCTCCGTCGACAAAGCCGTCGATTGCATTGGACTGGGACGAAATGCACTGCGGCCATTGCCGACTAATGAAAGATTCGAAGTGCGCCTCGACGCCATGGAAGAAGAGATCGCCCGCGACAAAGCAAGCGGCGTTCGTCCGCTGTGCGTGATCGGCATCTTCGGTACAACCAATACGGGGGCCGTCGATGACATTCGCGAACTGCGGCGCATTGCGGATCGCGAAGGCATGTGGCTGCACGTCGATGCAGCTTACGGCGGCGGCATGCTTCTCTCCCACGAGTGGCCCATGCGCGATCGCGGACTTGGGCTCGCCGACTCGATCACGATTGATCCGCACAAGTGGTTTTACGCGCCTCTCGACGCGGGGGCCGTGCTGGTAAAAGACCATCGTCGCCTTACCGCTTCATTCGGCATGAAGCCTTCCTACCTCACTGACGAATTCGATCCGGAGAACGAACGCTACCAGTATTACGTGCACGGATTCGAGCAGTCGCGCCGGTTTCGAAGCTTAAAAGTGTGGATGAGCTTTCGCCGGTATGGCACACGCCAGATTGGAGAATGGATCGACAACAACGTGCGCCAAGCCAAGCATCTGCATAATCTGGTGGCGCGCGATGAGGATTTCGAAGCCGCCAGCGTGCCTCCGATGTCGGCGATTTGCGTGCGGTATAAACCTGCAGGGCTCAGCCAAGCTGATTCAAAGAACCTGCATGCAGAGGTCGCCCAGCGCATTGAACAGGGCGGCCGTTTCTGGATTTCAACCACCGAACTCAAAGGAAAGTCGTGGTTCCGCATCAACCCCGTGAATTTCCGCACCAGACAGGAACATATGGATGAACTCTTCGCTTTGCTGCAACAGGAATGCCGGGCACTCTGTTCTGCCGCCGCCGATTAGAGTTGCGCGAGAGCGCGGGTGGAAAAAGTGATAAGCGCGGAGGGGCACGTCACGAGCCAGAAGACCAGGCGCGGTGTCTACGGCATATCGCTTCACGATATAATGATCCCTGCAATACCCTCTGATTTGGCGCTGCGCACTTATGTTCAATGTTTGAGATGCACTTCTTACTCCGACATATCCCAGGGCTGGCCGCGGCAAACGATTTAAAATGGATGCACTCATCCATGCCTTCAAAACAGTCTTCTGGGAAGAACCGTGGAAGAACCCGTCGTGTATTCCGATGGCCCACGTTGATTTGTGCGCTCGTGCTGGCGGCACTGTATGGGTCTTTGACGCCTTACTGCGTCGCGGATAGCGCCGCCTTTGACCTGCCGGGACCGAGAATCGAAGTGAATGTGATGCGTTCTGGAAAGACCCTGCCAATCTCCCAGGTACCGGAACTGCAAGCGGGAGACCGGTTGTGGCTTCATCCCGTCGTTTCGGAAGGCGATTCGGTGCACTATTTGTTAGTCACCGCCTTCCTACGCGGATCGACGAGTCCGCCGCCCGATCAATGGTTCACCCGATCCGAAACCTGGAATAAACAAGTCAAACGCGACGGAATCTTCATAACCGTTCCCCAGAACGCCCAACAGGCGCTGATTTTCCTCGCGCCGGAAACCGGCGGGGATTTTGCGACCCTCCGCTCCAC
>Ga0070735_10005564_pt1 | contig 10414 bp, 12 predicted proteins | sample Coa_R1_FD_66443 | JGI IMG/M metagenome (GOLD analysis project Ga0070735, IMG submission 66443) | Surface soil microbial communities from Centralia Pennsylvania, which are recovering from an underground coalmine fire - Coalmine... | ecosystem: Environmental > Terrestrial > Soil > Unclassified ... | reverse complement strand
CGCTCGCCGCCGACCGGGTCGAGCACGACGTCGACGCCGCCATCGCTGAGCTCGAGCGCCTGATCCTTCCAGGGCCCATCGGCGCGCACGACCTCGTCGGCGCCGGCCTCGCGCGCCACCTGCGCCTTCTCGTCGCTCGAGACAACCGCGATCGTCCGAGCCCCCAGCCCCTTGGCCACCTGCAGCGAGGCGGTTCCGACCCCGCCGGCCGCGCCGTGCACGAGCACCGTCTCCCTCGCGGCCAGGCGCCCGCGGACCTTCAGGGCGAAATAGGCCGTGTGGTAGTTCAGGATCAGCCCGGCGCCCTGGGCGAAGTCGAGCTGGTCGGGCAGCGGGAAGGTGAAGAACGCGGGCGAGACCGCGACCTCGGCGAAGCCGCCCAGCATGCAGAAGGCGGCCACGCGCTGGCCCGCCCGCAGGCTGCTGCCCTCGGGCGCTTGCCTGACGGTGCCGGCGACCTCGCTGCCCGGCACGAACGGCACGGGCGGCTTCACCTGGTAGAGGCCGCGGGTCTGCAGGACCTCCGGGAAGGAGACTCCCGCGGCGTGGACGTCGACGAGCACGCCCTCACCCGGGGTCAGCATGTGCGAGACCTCGGGCTCGGGCAGCTCGACGAGCTTCACGCTGTCGCGGGGGCCCGTCAGGTCGGTGATCTGGATCGCGCGCACGGTGGGGCGCGCGGGATCCTATGCGCTCGTGGTCACGGGCTCCTGTGCGGTCGCCGGGTCGCCCGCGACGTTGCCCGCGCCCGACGGCTCGCTTTCCGTGGAGCGAGTCGTCATGTAGGTCGCTGCCGCGACCCCGCCGGCGGCGGCTGTCAGCGCCACGAGCGGGCCCTTGACCTCGATCCCCAGGGCGTGGTCGAGCGAGAACTCGCCCGGCCCCAGGTCGGCCAGCGCGATCATGATCGCGATCAGCGCCGCGTTGTACTCATAGCCGCCATTGGTCGCCCACGGGCCGTTCTTGATGTGGACGGTCCGGATCGCCGTGGCCATCGTGCCGATGATCGCCGCCGCCGCCGCGGGGGTGAACAGCCCGAGCGTGATCAGGGCGCCACCGCCGGCTTCGGCCGCCCCGGCGGCGATCGCGTGCCGCCGACCGGGCTTCATCCCCAGTGACTCGAAGAACCGCCCGGTGGCCTCCGGGCCGTGACCGCCAAACCAGCCGAACAGCTTCTGAGTGCCGTGGCCGACGAACAGCGCGCCGATGACCGTGCGCAACAAGGTGAGACCGAGCTTCATTCGATACCTCCAGATCGGTTGCGTCCTCAAGGACACACCTTACCCACAGCGGGGATCAGCCGAACTGCTCTTCGAGGACCCGGATCGCCCGCGGGGGAGCCCGCATCACGTCGAGCTCCGAGATCGCCTGCATCGCCGCCGCGAAGCGCGACTCGAGTACCGGGTGCACGACCATCACCAGTCGAGCCTGGGCTCCGAGGCCCTTCTGGACAACGGACTTCACCGAGACGTCCTTCTCGGCCAGGACCTGTGCCACCTGCGCCAGCACGCCGGGCTCGTCGGCCACCTCCAGGTGCAGGTAGAAGGCCGAGATCACGTCGTGCACGATCTCGAGCACGGTGCCCGCCGGCGGCACCGAGGCCGGGGGGATCATCGCGCTGATCACGTCGCCGAGCACGGCGCTGGCAGTCTGGGTGCCGCCGGCGCCCGGGCCGGACATCGTGATCTCGGTGATCTCCTCTGACTCGACCGTGACGGCGTTGAAGGGGCCGTTCACCGATGCGAGGGGGTGACCCGGGTAGAGGAACGCCGGATGCACGCGCACCGACAGCCCGCCGTTGATGCGCTCGGCGGTGCCGATCAGCTTGAGCCCCAGCCCCAGCTCACGCGCATATTCGAGATCGTCGGGCTGGATCTGCTCGATCCCCTCGTAGCGCACCTGGTCGAGATGGACCGGGGTGTCGAAGGCCAGGCGGGCGAGGATCGCCATCTTCGCCGCGGCGTCGCGCCCGTTCACGTCCTCCGATGGGTCGGCCTCGGCATAGCCCAGCCGCTGGGCGTCGGCGAGCGCCTCCGCGAACGTAGCGCCGGTACGCGCCATCTCGGTGAGGATGAAGTTCGTCGTGCCGTTGACGATCCCATGCACCCGATCGATGCGCGCGCCGGCGAGCGACTCCTGGATCACCCGGATCACGGGCACCACGCCGGCGACGGCCCCCTCGAAGCGCAGCTGCACGCCGGCGTCGCGCGCGGCATCCCAGAGCTCCTCCCCGTGCTGGGAGAGCAACTGCTTGTTGGCGGTCACGACGTGGCACCCGGCGGCGATCGCCCTCAGCACGTACTCCCGCGCGGGTTCGATCCCGCCCATCAGCTCGACGATCAGGTTCGCGCGCTCGAGGATCTCCTCGAACGACCCCTGGCTACGGGTGAGGACCCCGCACAGCTCGGGCCGCAGGCCCGTGATGCGCTCGATCCGCTCCGCCTGGAGGGCGAGCTGGCCGGCGAACGCGGCGCCGACCGTCCCGTGACCGAGCAGCCCGACGCGAAACTCACCCGACATCGCGCGCCGCCAGGTCGTCGTAGCTCTCGCGGCGCACGACCACGCGCGCCGTGCCGCCGGTGCAGAAGATCACCGGCGGGCGGGGGACTCCGTTGTAGTTGTTGGCCATCGAGTAGCCATAGGCCCCGGTGGCCGGGGTGGCGATCACGTCGCCCGGAGCCGGGGCCGGCAGCTCGAGCTCCTGAACGATCACATCGCCCGATTCGCAGTGCTTGCCGGCGAGGCGGCAGCGGTCCTGGGCGGGCGCCAGCGGCCGGTCTGCGACCACAGCCTCGTAGCTGGCGCCGTACATCATCGGCCGCAGGTTGTCGGACATGCCCCCGTCGACCGCGACCCACTTCGAGACGTTGTCCTTGACCGTCTGCACCGTGTAGAGCGTGACCGTGGAGTTGGCCACGAGCGCGCGGCCGGGCTCGAACAGGATCCGCTTGCCGGGTCCGAGGTGCTCGTGCGCGCAGCCGATCACGGTCTGCAGGTATTCGTCGAAGCTCGGCGGATGGTGGCTCGAGGTGTACGCGACGGCCAGGCCGCCGCCCAGGTTGTAGACGGGGAGGTCGCCCAGCCGGGCGAGGGCGCGCACCGCCGCGCGGAACGGCTCGAGCTCGAACAGCTGCGAGCCGATGTGGCAGTGCAGGCCGACCAGGTTCAGCTCGTGGGCCTCGAGCGCCCGTCCGATCGCGGCCGGCGCGTGGGCCATCGAGAAGCCGAACTTCGAGTCCTCCTGCCCGGTGGAGATGGCGTGATGGGTGTCGCCGAACACTCCCGGCGTGACCCGGATGAGGACGTCCTGGCGCCGCCCGCGCTCGCCGCAGATCCGCTGCAGGCGTTCGATGTCATCGAAGGAGTCGAGCACGATGTGCCCCACGCCCGCCTGCACCGCCTCCTCGAGCTCGGTGTGGGACCTGGCGTTCCCGTGCAGATAGATCCGCGCGGGATCGAACCCGGCCTTCAGCGCCAGGTGCAGCTCGCCGCCCGAGGCCACATCGCAGCCCAGGCCTTCTTCAGCCAGCACCCGGTAGACGGCGGTGCATGGGAAGGCCTTCGAGGCGAACAGGACGTCGAAGTCGTCGTGGCGAGCGGCGACCGCCTCCATGAACTGCCTGGCCCGCATCCGCAGATCGTCCTCGACGACCACGTAGGCGGGGGTGCCGAACTGGCGCGCGAGCGCCACCGCGTCGCATCCGCCCAGCTCCAGGCGACCGTCGTCATTGACTCGGGTCCCGAGCGGGAAGGCGTGAGACAGGCCTGTGGCGGCGACCATGGGGCGCGATCATGCCACGAGCCATGGGATGATCGGCCGCATGTCCCGCGTGCGCACGGTCAGGGCGCTCCCACCGCGTGAAATCGGCCGGCTCGACGGGCTGGCCTACTCGCTGTGGCTACCCGACACGGGGCCGCCCACCGGCGGAGTCGTGATCTTCCACGGCGCGGGCTCGTGCAAGGAGAGCCACCACGACTTCGCGCGGGCGGCGGTGGCCGCCGGCCTGGGTGCCATCGCGTTCGATCAGCGCGGCCATGGTGAGAGCGAGGGCGCTCTCGACGGTCGGGTGCTCGAGGACGCAGCGCTGATGGCAGCGCTCCTGCGCGACCGGCTGGGCAGCTCGGAGGCGCCGCTGGCGGTGCGCGGGTCCAGCATGGGCGGCTACCTGGCGCTGGTGGCCGCGCGGCCCCTGCGTGCCCGTGCAGCAGTGGCGATCTGCCCGGCCAGCTCTTTCGGCCTCGCGCGCGGGTTGCGCGCCGGCCGGTTCTCGTTCGCCGCCGACGCCACGAGCCTCGAGGCGTTCCTGCTCGATCACCCGCTCGAGGACGAGGTGCCGATTCTCGACATGCCGCTGCTGCTACTGCACGCCGAGGGCGACGAGCAGGTCCCCGTGCAGCACTCACGCGAGCTCGCCGGGCTAGCGCAGCATTCCGGCAGCCGGCTGGTCACGGTGCCCGGCGGGCACCACCGTTCCGTCCAGCACGACGCCGAGCTCCAAGCGGTGAGCCTGCGCTTCATCCTCGCCGCCCTTCCGAGCGGCTGAGTTCAGCGATCGCCGGGATCTGCGGTGGCCCGGCTAGTGGCCGAGTCCACCGACCACGTTGCCGACGGTGTTGCCGACGTTGGTGACGGTGTTGCCGGCCGTGCCGCCCACGCCGCCGACCGTGCTCCCGGCCGTCGTCCCGGTCTGGCTGATCGTGCCGCCGAGCGTCGGGTTGACCGAGCTCACAGTGCTGCCGACCGAGTTCAGAGTCCCCGTCACGGTGGAGCCGGCGGTGCTGGATACACCGGTGATCGTGCTCCCGATCGTGTTCGTGGCGCCCTTCAAGGTGTTCGCGACCGACCCGGTGGTCTGGGAGAGCGCGCTTGTCGCGCTCTGGGTGACGTTGTTCGCGGTGCCTGCGCCCACCGGCAGGCCGGAGATCGGCGATCCGCTGGTCAGGGACGGTCCGCCTGGCGTGGCCGGAGTGCCGCCACCGGGGGTCCGGTCACCGGAGCCCGGCACCTTGCCGCTCGGGCGGCCAGGGTGGTCAGGACGAGAGCCTCCGGCCGTAGGCCCGGCGTGCCTGGTTGCGGCCGGGCCCCCGGCTACGCCCGAGCGGGCGCCAAGCGCCACCAACCGTGTGACGGCGGGCGAGGCGGCGGCGCGCGATGAGGCGGGTACGAAGAGCGAACCAGGCCCCGGAGTGGTGCCGAGGGCCGGCCAGCCGTTGAAGGCGACCAGTGCGCTCGCCAGGACGAAAAGGAGGGCTGCACCCGCGACCAGCGAGCCGCCGGTGCCGAAGCTAGCCGCGTATGCGCGCCCGTTTTGCACCACGTCTCGGAATCGGCGAGGCCCGCCTATGGCATGAGTCCCGTACATATTTCCCCTGTCCTGCCTCGCGATTCTCTCAGGTGCCGCTTAAGGCTCGCTGAAACCGTCTGCCAAGATTAACGCCAAATGGCTAAACGTTCCACTGCCTTCGGGAAGGATACGGGCCTGCAGGCTCGCATGCTCCTGACCATGTTCCTGCTCGGGCTGGTCTATGCGGTGCTGATCGCCGTCCTCATCGCCGCGGGTACCGGCGCGGTCACGATCGCCGTCATCGCCGCCGCCCTGTTCGGCCTGCAGCTCTTCACTTCGGACAAGATCGCCCTCTACTCGATGGGCGCGCGCGAGGTCGGCCCCGGCGACTCTCCGGATGCCCACCGCCTGCACGCGATCATCGAGCGCCTCTGCATCCAGGCCAACATCCCCAAGCCGCACGTCGCGATCGCCCAGACCGCAATGCCGAACGCGTTCGCAGTCGGGCGCTCCCCGAAGTCGGCCACCGTGTGCGCGACCTCCGGGATCCTCGCGATCCTGAACGACGCCGAGCTCGAAGGGGTGCTCGGCCACGAGCTCACCCACGTCGCCAACCGCGACGTGATGGTGATGACGGTCGCCAGCTTCTTCGCGTCGGTGGCCTCCTTCATCGTCCAGATGGGCTTCTGGTTCGGCGGCGCCTTCGGCGGCGACGACGAAGACGGCGGTCCCGCCTTCATCGTCGTGATCCTCGTCTCCGCCGTCGTCTACATGGTCTCGTTCGTGCTCCTGCAGGCCCTGTCGCGCTACCGCGAGTTCGCAGCCGATCGCGGTTCGGCGGTGCTCACGGGCAGGCCGAGCGCGCTGATCTCAGCGCTGCTGAAGATCGACGGCACGATGGACCGGGTCCCGCAACGCGACCTGCGCGCGGCGTCCGGTGAGCTGGCCGCGTTCTACATCTTCCCGCCGAAGGCCAAGCAGACCGTGGCTTCGCTGTTCTCCACCCATCCCCCGCTCGAGGCCCGGATCGCAGCGCTGCAGCGGCTCGAGGCACAGCTCCAGGGCACCGCCTGACAGTGGGCTTCCTCGACGTCCTCACCGGCAAGCGCAAGCTCGCCAAGCCGGCCCAGGAGCGGCTGTTCGCAATGAGCACCGCGTACGTGACGATGGAGACCGGCCTGTCGATCACGAGCCGCGGCAAGGCGGGGATCGTCTTCCAGCCGCTGGCCACCGCCGACTTCGAGGGGATCGTGCGCGACATGGAGGAGGTCGTGCGGGCCACCGCCAAGGAGTCGGGCACGAAGGTGGAGACCTCGGATGACTCCTACGGCTTTCGCTGGCTGATCCTCGACGGCAGCGATTTCGACGACCTCGTCGCGGGCATCCACGCGGTGAGCAGCGCGATCGAGGCCGGCGGCTATGGCGAGCGCGTGCTGTGCGCCGTGTTCGGCTTCCAGGACAGCCACGGCAAGCGGCTCTACTGGATCTACAACTACAAGCGGGGCGCGTTCTACCCCTTCGTCCCCGCCACGGGGAGCGAGCAGCGCGACACCGAGCGCGAGTTCGTGCTGAAGGCCCAGATCGGAGCCGAGCTGCCGGTGGAGGCCGAGCTCGAGCGCTGGTTCCCGCTCTGGGGCATCCCGATCTAGAACCGGCGCGCCGACCCACCACCTTCTGATTCAGTAGCGCCATGTCGTCGACGCCGGGCCTGGTCACGGTGCAGACGGCGCAGGCGCAGGGGCCTTCGGTATCTCTGTGCAGGTCGCCGGAACGGATGCCGCTCGTCCTGAAGGGCATCCATCGGCGGTGGGGCCGGCGCGAGGTCCTGCACGGTGCGTCGCTGACTCTGAGCCCCGGAACCGCGGCCTGGCTCGGCGGCCCGAACGGCGCCGGCAAGACGACGCTGCTGCGCACCGCAGCCGGCCTTCTCTCCCCGCAGCGCGGACACTCGACGGTCCTCGGCCTGGACAGCGAGCGCGACCGTCGGGCCTACCAGCGCCACATCGGCTTCCTGTCGGCCGGCGACCGGGGCCTGACGGCCCGGCTGACCGCGCACCAGAACCTCGAGCTGTGGTCGGCGCTCGCGCTCGTCCCCCGCGAACGGCGCCGCGGCCTCGTCGAACAGGCAACCGTCCATTTCGCGCTGCACGAGGTGGCCGAGCAACGGGTGGACAGGCTCTCGATGGGTCAGCGCCAGCGCGTCCGGCTGGCGATGGCGTTCCTGCACGAGCCCGCGCTTGTCCTCCTCGACGAGCCTCACACGAGCCTCGACGACTTCGGGCTGGGCTTGCTCGAGGACGCGATCGCGCAGGTCACCGGACGGGGCGGCGCAGTGCTGTGGTGCTCACCGTCCCGGGCCGGCCTGCCGATCCCGGCCGACGAGAGCTACGAGCTCGCGGACGGGCGGGTGCGGCGGGCATGAGCGCTCTGCAGGCCGAATTCGACGCGGTGACGGCGATCGTCAGGCGGGACTGGCTCGTCCTGACCAGCTACCGGCTGCGGTTCGTCTCGCAGCTGATCTCGCTCTGCTTCAGCGTCACCCTCTTTCACTTCATCGCCAAGCTCGTGCGGGTGACCTCGTTCAACACCCCGGGCGCCTACTTCGCCTTCGCGCTCATCGGGCTGGTGACGCTCCAGGTGCTCAACTCCACCCTGCACTCGCCGCCCTCGATCCTGCGCGGAGAGCTCGGCGCAGGCACGTTCGAGCGCTTCGTCGTCTCGCCGTTCGGTGCGCTGCGGGCGATGGTGGCGATGACGATCTTCCCGCTCCTCTACGCGCTGATGATGGCGCTCGCCATGCTCGTCTTCGCGGCGATCGCCTTCGGTCTGCACGTCCACTGGTCGACGCTGGCGCTTCTCGCTCCCGTCGCGTTCCTGGGCGCCCTCAGCTTCCTCCCCTTCGGGCTGCTGATCATGGCCTTGGTGCTCGTGTTCAAGCAGGCTCTGACCGGGGTGACCTTCGTGGTCGCCGGGATCTCGCTGATCTCGGGGCTGTACTTCCCGGTCTCCGTGCTGCCGGGATGGATGCGCGAGCTCTCGCGCGTTCAGCCGTTCACGCCCGCGGCCGACCTCATGCGCCATGTCATGGCCGGCACGCACCTGCACGAGTCCCTGTCCCTCGAGCTGGCCAAGCTCGTCGGCTTCCCGCTCGTCCTCCTGCCACTGTCGGTGATCGCGCTGCAGCTCGCGCTGCGCGCCGGCCGGCGCCGGGGGACTCTGCTCGAGTCATGACCATGATCCGCCTGAGTGAGAACGTCGTGCACCGCTCGTTCGGCGCCGAGACCGTCCTGCTCAACCTCGACACCGGCCAGTACCACGGGCTGCGGGGCAGCGGCGGGCGGATGCTCACCTTGCTCGATGAGACCGGGGACCTCGACGAATCCGCGCGCCGGCTCGCCGCCGAGCTCGAGCATCCTTTCGAGGAGGTGCGGCGGGACCTCGAGGAGCTCTGCCGGGCGCTCGCCGAGCGCTCACTGGTGATCGTCGAGCCGGAATGAGCCCACTGTCCAAGGCACGGCTGGCGAGCGAGATCCTCGGCAGCTATGTGCGCGTCCGCCGGGCGCTGCGGCGCGACAGTCTGCCAGCGGTGGTCAGCGAGCTCCGAATCCCCGCGGAGAACGACAGCGCCGAGGTCGACGGCCGTCGGCTGGCTCGCGCGGTGGTGCGCACGCTCGAGCCGCTGCCACTCGATTCTCGGTGCCTGATGCGCTCGCTGGTGCTCCTGCGTGTGCTCGCGAGCCGGGGCGTGATCGGAAAGCTGGTGATCGCGGTTCGCCCCGAGGAGCAGGACCGGCTGAATGCCCACGCCTGGGTGGAGGTCGCCGGCCAGCCGCTGCTCGCGCCGGCGGGTGCCGATCACGGGCGGCTCGTGACGCTGTGAGCGTGGACGTGGAACTCGAGCGCTATGAGGCCTTCGGCCTGACGATCGTCACGCCGCTGCGGCTGCCCGGCCTGGCGGCGAGCGCGCAGGGCGGCCTCGAGGTGAGAGTGCAGCTCGGCGACGTGCGGCGCCGCTTCAGCGGGGACGGGATCGAGCTCGAGCGCCTGCGCACAGCCGACGGCGACGTCCGGCTGTGCCGCGGTTCGGACGGCGACCTGTTACTCGACGCGGGCGAGCTCGCCGTCTGCCACGTGAGCGCAGACGGAAGCGTAGTCACCTGCACGACGGTCGACCCCGAGATGCCGGCGTTTCAGCGCCTGCTTCTCGACACGGTGCTGGGGACCGCCGCGCTCTGCCGCGGCTACGAGGGGCTGCATGCCGCGGCGGTGCTCGACCAGCGTGGCCGCCTGGTGGCCATCGTCGGCGGCGAGGGCGCGGGCAAGAGCTCGCTCGCCGCGGAGCTGATCGCGCGCGGCGGCACGCTGTTCGCCGACGACCTTCTGTTCCTGGACGGGCGGTGCGCGCATCCAGGTCCCGCGCTGATGAACCTTCCGCGTTCGGGCCCGCGTCTCGGGCGCACGGTCGAGGAGATCGGCGGCGAGTCCTGGGTCGAGCTCGAGCGGCCCCGCTTCTCGCCGCGTCCCCTGTGGCTGCTCGTGATTCTCGAGCGGACCGACTCGGTGCCCGCGGTCGACTGCGTGCCCGAGTCCAGCCCGGCCCCGCTGCTGGCCGCGGCGCTTGACAGCGGTGCAGAGCCCGGCCGGCGACGCCGGCGCTTCGACATGCTCGCCGAGGTGGCCCGCCACGCGCACCTCGTCCGCCTGCGCGCCCCACGGACAGCAGGGCCGCAGGCACTCGCCGCGGCGCTCACGTCGGCGGCCGAGGCGTTCGGATGACCTGGCGCGGGCACATGCTCGGGGTGAGCATCGACAGCGATTGCGAGCTCGTGGGCTGCGACACCGCCCGGCCGGGCATGGAGCTCCCCGGGCTGGTTCTGCGGGCCGCCGGCGCCTTGCCGGCCGCCACCGCGGCGCTGACGTTCCGCGCCGACGGCCGGCCCGACATCTGCCGCGCCGACGGCGGTGGCTTCGTCATGGAGGCCCCCGGCCTCGCCGGGTTTCACATCTCCCCCGGCGGTGAGACCGTTCGCTACCTGGCCGGGTGCCCGGCCTCTTGGCGCTGGCAGCGTTACCTGATCGGGCGGGTGCTGCCGCTGGCGGTCACCCTGCTCGGGCGCGAGCCTCTCCAC
>Ga0070735_10005563_pt1 | contig 10415 bp, 8 predicted proteins | sample Coa_R1_FD_66443 | JGI IMG/M metagenome (GOLD analysis project Ga0070735, IMG submission 66443) | Surface soil microbial communities from Centralia Pennsylvania, which are recovering from an underground coalmine fire - Coalmine... | ecosystem: Environmental > Terrestrial > Soil > Unclassified ... | reverse complement strand
GGAAGGCGTCGGCGGTGCCCCACACGTCCGCGCCGGCGCCCGTGATGGTGAACGAGCCGCCGCTGCCCGAGGCGCTGCCGGTCGCGCCGACGTCACCGATGTCCGCGGTGCTCCATCCGGAGGGCAGTGACTGCGCGAACGCAGGTGTGAACGACGAGAGAAGGACGGCGACGGCAAGCGACAGGTGGGTTCTCATGAGCGCCGTCCCGAGCGGCAAACGCGCTGCCAGGCCGCACGCGCGAGAAAAAGCGCACCCAAATGCTGTGCGGCGAGATTCGCAAGATCAGCGCGACGCAAATCGCAACTGGACCATTTGTAAGAATTACCAGGCCGCCGGGGATCAGCGGAGCGTGAACACCAGTTCCAGCGTCACGAGGACGGCGACCGGCTGCCCTTTTCTCATGGCGGGCTTGAATCGCCACCGTTTGACGGCATCGACCGCTTCCCGGTCGAGCCCGAACGTCGGATCGAGCGAACGGATGATGCGAATGGTTCGAGGATCGATGGTCCCGTCGGCCAGCACGATCGCTTCCATTTCAACGGTGCCCTGCAGCTTGGCGCGCAGCGCGTCGGCCGTGTAGTTCGGTTTGACCTCCCGGACGAGCACCGGGTCGCTCACGTCGTTGCCCGCCCGGTACACGTCGCCGCCAACACCCGCGAGGCGGCCGTCGCCGATTCCCGTCCCCGCGCCGGGTCCGCTGCCCGGTCCCCGGCCGGCGCCACCGCCCGGGCCGTCCCCCTTCCCCGGTACCGTCGACGATGGGTCAATCGACGCGGGCGCGCCCGGAATCGTTTCGACCGCGGTCGCCGTCAGGGCCGGCACGGATGCGGGCGGCTGGATCGTCTCCGACGGTGTTGGCATCGAGGAGAGCGGCGCGCGTTTGAACACGGCCACGCGCGGCGGCTGCGGGGTGGTGTCGCCGCCGCCACCGCCGCCACCGCCAGGGCCCGCCTCGCGGATAAAGACAGTGGGCCCGAGACTGAGCGCGCGCGGCGGGTCGGAGATATTCGAGACCCGCGTCGCGATGAGCATCAACAGCGTCAGCAGCACGGCATGCGCGGCGATCGACGCGCTGGTGCTGCCCCACCATCGGCCTTCGATGTGAGGCACGCCCGTCATGGGAAATAAGACGACGGGACCCCCGGGTCAGCCTGCCTTCATGCCTACAACCCGCCGCCTCGGCCTCATCGATCCTTGTCGATCAGGGCCGCCAGCAGCGACGTGGCGTTTTCTTCCAGTTGTTGGCGAATTCGCCGAAACCGCGCCTCGTGGTCCCGGCGGATCGCCAACGCGACCCGCGCGAACGCGAACGCCAGGCCGACCGTCATCACGACGAGCGCGAGGACAACAACGAGGCGCACGTCGAGTACCACGTGAGCTTGGACAACGGGACGAACGGAAGGTTCCGAGTCAGCCAGAGCGGTAATGGGGCGGTCCGACTACAGTTTGCCGGTCCGCCGCACGATTGATATCCTACAAAGCGCACAATGAAGTCGCGGTTCGCGCCTGCCATCGCAGTTCTCTGCGCCCTCGTGTGCGCGTTCACCGGCTCGCTGGCGTGGGTCGTGGCCGAGCGGCTCGCTCCCCACCCTGGAACCGACGGGGTATGGTGCCGTTACGACGCGCATGGCGAACTGGTCGAGCGCCAGATCGACACGAACGGCGACGGGCGACCCGACGTCGCCGAGTACTACGGCCACGGCGCCCTGCTCCGGCGCGCATCCGATCGCAATTTCAACGGCGTCACCGACCTCGTCGAAGACTTCGACGCGGACACGCAGGAGCCCGTTCGCTCGATCGTCGACCAGGACTACGACGGCACCGCCGACCTGTTCGTCCTGTTTCGCGACGGCAAACCCGTCGTGTTGGAGCGCGCGGCGGCAGCGCGCGAGTCGACGGCGACCGTCGGAACGATCGGGGGCAGCTCGGCTGCCGGGCTGGTCGCACTCAGGAACCCGTTCGCCGGCGCCGCCGCAATCGACTCTCCTGTCAGCCCGACGCCCCACGAAACATGGATCGGCCCCGGACGCGCCGACGCCCTGCTCGTCTCGTTCACGCGCGTCGCCGCGCCGGCTCCCGTCGTTGCGACGGCGCAGGGGCGCGAACGCGCGGCCCTCGCCGCTCACCTTTCCGTTCGGTCTCCCCGCGGTCCTCCCCAAGTCTGACGACCCTTTCGGTGATCTGAATACGGCCGCAGTGTGTCTGCGGCCGGTCGATGGTCGTTCTGCATGAGGAGTAGCAATGCGCCGGTTATGGCGTACCTGTGTCGCATGTGCGTGTGTCTCGTGTGTCGCCACCGCGGCGGCCGCGCAGCCGCCGCTGACGTGGCCCGACGTAAGGGATCGTTTTCGCGCGGCCAACCCCGCGGTGCAGGCGGCGCGCATCGCTGTCGATGAATCGAAAGCGGCCGAGGTCACGGCCTATCTCCGCCCCAATCCGCAGTGGTCGCTGACCTTCGATCAGGTCGGCAACACCGACAGCGGGGGCGCCTTCTCGGCCACGAACCTTCTCACGTCGGTCAGCTACCTGCACGAGCGCGACGGCAAACGTGAGCTGAGACGCGACAGCGCGCGCGGCGCGACGGCCATCACGGAGTCCGGCACGGGCGATCTCGAGCGGAACATGCTGTTCACGCTGCGGGGAGCCTTCATCCAGGTGCTCCAGGCAAAGGCCTTTCGGGCGCTTGCCGGCGACAATCTCACAAGCTACGACCAGTTGCTCGCGCTCAGTCGCGACCGCCTGCGCACCGGCGACATCGCACAGATCGATCTCGATCGCCTGGAACTGCAACGCGTCACCTATGAGTCGGACATCCAGACCGCGGAGGTCAACCTTCGGACGGCCAAGGTCCAGCTGCTGCGGCTGCTGAACGATCAGACGACGCCGGTCGATCAGTTTGACGTCGCGGGCTCGTACGACTTCGCGCCGCCCTCTCGCTCGCTGAACGACTGCCGTCGAGTGGCGCTCGACACGCGACCCGACCTGCGCGCCGCCATCCAGGCGATGGACAAAGCACGAATCGACTACCGGCTCGCGTTGGCGAACGGGTCCGCCGATCCGACGTTTTCGATTGACGCAGCGTTCCCATCCATTTCGCAGGCGTATCTGAGCTATCAACCGCCGCTGCGCCAGTATGTCGGCGTCGGTGTCAGCCTCCCGCTGCGGCTGTTCGACAAGAACCAGGGAGAAAAGGCCCGCACGGAACTCGACATCGGCCGGAACGAGAAACTCGTGGAGGGCGCGCGGCAGCAGGTGCTGGGTGACGTCGACACCGCCTACGCGGCGGTCATGAGCGCGGTCGCGCTGCTGCAGCCGTACAGGGATCGCTACCTGGCCCAGGCGACGCGGGTGCGCGACACGATGCAGTTCTCGTATCAGCGCGGCGGGGCCTCGTTGATGGAGTTCCTGCAGTCGCAGCAGGAATACCGCTCGCTACAGGTCGGCTACGTGAACCTCGTCGCCGCCTACCTGAACGCCGTCAATCAGCTCAATCTCGCGGTCGGACAAGAGGTGTTGCCGTGACCGTCACACAATGGTTTCGAATTGCGGGCCTGCTCGCGTCCGGTATCGCACTCCCGTACGCGGTGGCGGGATGCGGCGGGCGCCACACTGACGTCGCCGACGCGGCGCCGCCGCCGGCGGTCGTCGACCACGAGGACGGCGGCAACACGTTCCGCGTTGAGAAACCAGAGCGCTTCGCGCTCGCGACCGCCACCGTCCGTCAGGTCACGCCCACACTGACCGTGACGGGCGTGGTGAGCCCGGACGTGTCGCGCAGTGTGCCGGTCGTCTCGCTCGCGTCGGGACGGGTCGTCGAGCTGCGGGTCCGGCTCGGCGATCAAGTCACGCGCGGTCAGCTGCTGCTCCGCGTGCAGAGCGCCGACGCGACGGGGGCGATCGCGGACTACCGCAAGGCGCAAGCCGACGACACGCTCGCGCGAACGCAGCTCGATCGCGCTCGCGAGCTCTACGATCGCGGTGCGATCGCGAGGAAGGACCTCGAAGTGGCGCAGGACGCCGCCGAGAAGTCCGCTGTCGACGTCCAGAACACCACCGAACGGCTGCGCGTGCTGGGGATCGACCCCACTGATACCGTGAAGGCTGGCAGCATCGTCGACGTCGTCGCGCCGGTGTCGGGCACGATCACCGAGCAAAACGTCACGACCGCCGCCGGCGTGAAGACGCTCGACAACTCACCCAACCTCCTGACGATTTCCGACCTGTCGCGTGTGTGGGTCCTGTGCGACGTCAACGAGAACGACCTGGCGTCGGTGCGCGTGGGCGACACGGCGGAGATTCGCGTCGCGGCGTACCCGAATGACACGCTGTCCGGGCGGGTCAGCAACATCGGCGCCATCCTCGACCCGAACCTGCGGACCGCGAAAGTGCGCGTCGAACTCCCGAACCCGAAGCTGCTGCGCATCGGGATGTTCGCCACCGCGACCTTCCACGGGCAGACGCGCGAAGCGAGAGTCGTCGTGCCGGCGTCCGCCGTGCTGCACCTGCACGATCGCGACTGGGTGTACGTCTCCAAGGGCGGCGACACGGTCGAGCGGCGGCTCGTCGTGGCGGGACCGATGTTGCCGGGCAACCTCCAGGAGATCGTCTCCGGGCTGGATGGCGGCCAGCGGGTGATTGCCGACGCGCTCGTGCTGCAGACGACGGTGGAGCAATAGCGTCCATGATCCGCGCCCTCGTCGATTTCGCGCTCCGCAACCGGCTGCTCGTTCTCGCGCTGGCGACGCTGCTGTTCATCTGGGGGCTGATCTCGTTCCACAACCTCCCGGTCGAGGCGTATCCGGACGTCGCGAACAACTACGTCCAGGTCATTACGCAGTGGCCGGGAATCGCCGCCGAGCAGATCGAGCAGCAGGTCACGATCCCGCTCGAGATCGCGATGAACGGCATCCCGCATCTCGAGCACCTGCGGTCGACGTCCCTGTTCGGCCTCTCGAGCGTGATGCTGATCTTCGACGACGCGTCCGACAACGCGTGGAACCGCGCGCGTGTCGTGGAGCGGCTCGCGCAAGTGAACCTGCCGAATGGCATCCAGCCGCAGATGGGGACCGACTGGAGTCCCGTCGGGCAGGTGTACTTCTTCACGCTCCACAGCACGAATCCCCGGTACGACGTCATGGCTCTGAAGTCGATCGAGGACTGGACGATCGAGAAGCAGTTCAAGTCCGTCCCCGACGTCGTCGACGTCGCCAGTTTCGGCGGCCCCACCCGCGAGTATCAGGTCCGCATCGATCCGAACAAGCTGATCGCATACGGACTCGGCCTAGCGCAGGTCGAGCAGCAGCTCGCCGGGAACAACGCGAACGGCGGCGGCAGCTTCATCGAAGAGGGCCTGCAGCAGGTCAACGTGCGCGCGGTCGGGCTGGTCCAGACGGTCGACGACATCAAGCGCACCGTGGTCGCGACGAAGAACGGGGCGGCGATCCGCATCCGCGACATCGCCACCGTCGAAGAAGGCGCGAAGACACGCCTCGGCCAGTTCGGGAAGGCGATTCACCGCGCGGACGGCACTGTTCTGGACAACACCGACGTCGTCTCCGGCATCGTGTTGATGCGGAAAGGCGCGAATTCGGATTCGACGCTCGAGAGCATCCACGCCAAGGTGGACGAGCTGAACAGCCGGATTCTTCCGCCGGGCGTCAAAGTGGTGCCGTTCCTCGATCGCAGCAATCTCGTGCACCTGACGACCCACACGGTGCTGCACAACCTCACCGAGGGCATCGTGCTCGTCTCACTGATTCTGTTCGCGTTCCTCGGCAACGTCCGCGGGGCGCTCATCGTGACGCTCACGATTCCGTTCGCGCTGCTCTTCGCGTCGATCTGCCTCGACCTCAACCAGATTCCCGCGAATCTGCTGTCGCTCGGCGCGCTCGACTTCGGGATGATGGTCGAAGGCGCGGTCGTGATGATCGAGAACATCGTGCGCACGCTCGCGCATTCCGGGCAGGCCGGCAGCCGCTCCATCGCGCAGCGCATCAGCGACGCCGCGCACGAAGTGCAGCGGCCCGTCTTCTATTCGATCGCGATCATCATCGTCGCCTACTTGCCGATCTTCACGCTGCAGTCGGTCGAGGGACGGCTCTTCAAGCCGATGGCCTGGACCGTCGCGTTCGCGCTGCTCGGCGCGCTGCTCTTCTCGATGATCGTCGGCCCCGTGCTCGCGAGCCTGGTGTTCCCCCGCGGCACGACGGAATGGCACAACCCCGTCATGGACTGGCTGACGCGCGCGTACGGGCAGCTGCTCGAAGTCGCGATCCGCCGCCGGGCCCTCACGGTCGCCGCGGCGATCTGCACGTTCGCCGGGGCCATCCTGCTCGGGCGGATGGTCGGATCGGAGTTTTTGCCGCACCTCGACGAGGGCGCCATTTGGGTGAGAGGCACGCTCGCGCCGAGCACGGGCCCGGAGGAAGGCGTCCGCGTCGCGAATCAGGTCCGCGTGATTCTGGCCTCGTTCCCGGAGGTCACTGTCGCGACGAGCCAGGTCGGACGCCCCGACGACGGGACCGACACGACGGGGTTCTTCAACACCGAGTACTTCGTCGACCTGAAACCGAAGGAGCAGTGGCGCCCGGTCTTTCATCGCGACAAGGAACAACTCATCGCGGCCATGAGCCGCGAGCTCGAGAAGATCCCCGGCGCGATCTGGAACTTCTCGCAGCCGATCGCCGACAACATGGAGGAGGCGGTCAGCGGCGTCAAGGGCGAGCTCGCGATCAAGGTCTACGGCGACGATCTGCGAACACTCGAGGGAAAAGGCGACGAGATCGTCCGCGTCATGGGCACGGTGCCCGGGATTCAGGACCTGGGGTTGTTCCGCGTGCTCGGCCAGCCGAACCTGAACTTCATCGTCAATAGAGACGCCGCCGCGCGGTATCAAATCAACGTCGCCGACGTGCAGGATGCGATCCAGACGGCGATCGGCGGCGGTGCGGTCGCGCAGGTGCTCGACGACGAGCAGCGGTACGACCTGGTCGTCCGCTACCTTCCCGAATACCGGAACACGCGCGAGGCAATCGAACGCACACGGTTGCTCGCGCCGTCGGGCGAGCGCGTGTCGCTGGCGCAGCTCTGCACCATCGAACAGAAGGATGGCGCATCGGAGATCTACCGCGAAGGCAATCAGCGTTACGTCGCGATCAAGTACGGCGTTCGCGGGCGCGACCTCGGGAGCGCCGTGGAAGAAGCGATGCGGAAGGTCGCGGCCCAGGTGAAGCTGCCGCCCGGGTACCACATCGACTGGGCCGGCGAGTACGCGAGCCAGCAGCGCGCGCAGAAACGGCTCGCACTCATCATCCCGTTGACCCTGCTCGTCATCTTCATGATCCTGTACGGGATGTTCGATTCGATGAAGTGGGCGGGGCTGATCCTGGTGACCGTTGCGACGGCGCCGATCGGCGGCATCGTCGCCCTCTTTGTCACGCGCACCAACTTCAGCGTGTCGTCGGGCATCGGATTCCTGGCGTTGTTCGGCGTCTCGGTCCAGACGGGTGTCATCATGGTCGAGTACATCAACCAGCTGCGCGCCCGCGGACGGCCCGTGCACGACGCGGCGCGCGCCGGGGCGGTCCAGCGCTTCCGGCCGATCCTGATGACGATGCTCGTCGCGTCGCTGGGCCTCGTGCCCGCAGCGCTGTCGCACGGCATCGGCTCCGACTCGCAACGGCCGTTCGCGATCGTGATCGTGGGCGGGCTGATGGCCGTTCTGGTCATGAGCATCTTCCTGCTGCCCACCGTCTACGTCTGGATCGCGCGGCCGGGCGATTCGCTGCCCGACGCCGACTACACGCTCGTCGAGGAGGAGTAACCCGCATGGACCCCACCATCGTGCGCGCCCGCATCCAGGAGATCGGCATCATTCCCGCGATCCGGACCGCGTCGGCTGACGATGCGCGGTTCGCCGCGGAGACGCTCCGGAGCGCCGGCATCCCGATCGTCGAGATCACCATGACGATTCCGGGCGCGCTTGGCGTCATCGAGCACCTCGCGCGCGCGGCCGACGATTTGATCGTCGGCGCCGGAACCGTGCTCGAGACCGACATCGTGCGGCGCTGTCTCGATGCCGGCGCGCACTTCATCACCAGCCCGGGGTTCGATCCGGACGTCGTGCGGGCGACGGTCGGACACGCGGTCAGCATGCCGGGCGCGCTCACGCCGACGGAAGTGACGCGCGCCCTACGGGATGGCGCGGACTTCATCAAGGTGTTTCCGGTCACGCCCCTCGGCGGTCCGGCGTACTTCCGGGCGCTGGCCGGGCCATTTCCCCATGTGCGATTCGTTCCGGCCGGCGGCATCGACCATCACTCCGTGGCCGCATTCATCGTCGCGGGGGCGGCCGCGATCGGGGTCGGCAAGGAACTCGTACCGCGACGCGCGATCGCCGAACGGCGGATCGACTGGATCGCCGAACTCGCACGTCGCTTCGTCGCGTTGGTCGACGAGGCGCGCGGCCGCGGAACCGAATCATGAGACGCGCACGGTGCGCGACGGCGGCACTCGTCACGTGCGCCCTCGCGGTCTCGGCGCTCGAGGCGCAGCGACGCACAACGCGCGAGCGGTGACGATTCCGGGAACGGATATCGCGGTACGCCCCGGGTGACTCCTTCATCAGAGTGAGGGCTGCAGGTTCTCCGTGCCACTTGATTGGAAACCCGCGCTCTCTGATGACACGTTCGACGGTCCAGACCGCAGTACGTAGCTCGTGCGGCGGCTGCAGTTCTCGGACTGGAGCGCGCACGTCAAGCGCATCCGGGCGCTCGGTCGCGAGTGGACGGTGCGGGAGAGCACGGCGCAACGCCTCTGGGTCGCGATGCGCGGCAGCGACGTCATGGAAGACCACGTGGAAACCACGGGCGGATCCTGCTCCGCGGTCTTGAGGTACTCGGCGCCGGACCTGAGCCACGACACGGCCGAGCAGATTATCGCCAGCCGTGCGCCCGTCCGGCCGCGATGAACGCAGTCCCTCTCACGGCCGCGCGGCGGGCTGGGCGACGACCCGGTTCGCCCGGCAATCAGACGTGACTCGGGTTGACATCTAACCCGAGATGATCCATGCTTCGGGTCAGATGCCGACCAAAGCCGCCCGCGAACCGCTCGACCTCCTGCAGGGCACGCTCGACCTGCTCATCCTGCGCACGCTCATCTTTGGCTCGGAACACGGCCAGGGCATCGCGCGCGCCATCCAGCAGACGTCGAACGACGAACTCCTGGTCGAGCACGGCGCGCTGTATCCGGCGCTCCAGCGCCTCGAAAAACGCGGCTGGATCACGGCCGAGTGGGGCACGTCGAAGAACAATCGCAAAGCGCGCTACTACTCGCTGACCGCCGCCGGACGCAAGCAGCTCGCGAACGAGACCGGCAAGTGGAACCGCCTGGCCTCCGCGATCCGCCGCGTGTTGAGCACCGCGAAGGCCCGCGGGTAGCCCCATGCTCGGCCGACGACGCCGGACGACGGAAGACTTCGGCGCGGAACTGGACGCGCACCTCCAGCTCGAAATCGATCGCCTCCGGGAAGAGGGCCTCAGTCCGGATGACGCGCGCGCGGCGGCCCTGCGCGCTTTCGGCAACCGCGCCCGCGCCGAAGAGCGCTTCTACGAATCGACGACGCGGCTCTGGTGGGCCCACCTCCGCCAGGACGTGCGCTACGCGGTGCGCACGCTGCGACGAACGCCAGGTTTCACCTTCACGGCGGTCGCGACCATGGCGATCGCGATCGGTGCCACGACCGCCATCTTCAGCCTCGTCGACGCGACGTTGCTCGGGCCGCTGCCCTATCCGCACGACGAGCAGCTCGTCAGCGTCACCGGCGACATGCCGGGCATCGGCGTGTCCGACATCGGCATCTCCGTCCCCGAGTGGTGGGATCTGGAGGGCACGGGGATCTTCGACTGGATCTCGCCTGCCCAATACGACGAGAACAACCTGACCGGCGGCTCGCGGCCGCTGCGCGTCAGCCTGGATTCGGTGGCGCCAAACTACTTCAGCGTGCTCGGCGTGCCGCCGCAGCTGGGGACCACGTTCGATCCCGCCGACCCCACGCCCGGATACCTGCTGCAGGTCGTGATCAGCGACGGCCTGTGGAAACGCGTGTTCGGCGGCAATCCACATGTCATCGGTAAAACGATCTGGATGGACACCGATCCGTACCGCGTGATCGGCGTGATGCCCGCGTCGTTCCATGCGCCGGGCCGGACGCCGCACGAGCGCAACATCGAAGTGTGGGCCGCGCTCGGGTTTCACGGGGCGCCCGTGCCCGACGTTCCAGTCCGCAGCAGCCGCATTGGCGAGGCGATCGCACGGTTGAAGCCGGGCGTCACGATCGACGCGGCCCAGCGGCAGATCGATCCGCTCGTCGCGGCGCTCCGCAAGCAGTTCCCGGCCGACTACCCCACGGAGGCGC
>Ga0070735_10005562_pt1 | contig 10415 bp, 8 predicted proteins | sample Coa_R1_FD_66443 | JGI IMG/M metagenome (GOLD analysis project Ga0070735, IMG submission 66443) | Surface soil microbial communities from Centralia Pennsylvania, which are recovering from an underground coalmine fire - Coalmine... | ecosystem: Environmental > Terrestrial > Soil > Unclassified ... | reverse complement strand
CTCGACGGTCCCATGCAGGTGCCGTTCGTCGAGTCCGTGAGATAGCGGAGCAGCGACGGCGCGAGGCTCGCGTAGTTCGCGACGGTCATCCCGTCGTAGTCGCCCCAGTACGCGTCGGTGATCCCGTTTTCCTCCGTGACGGTCTGCCAACATGGACTCTCGACGACGCCCGTGTTCTGCCAGTTCTTGAAGCCCACCCCGATCTGCACCTGCGTCATGTTCATCTGGAGCGGGCCCTGGGTGGAGTCGGACCAGTACGAGAGCCAGATCGACGGAATGCTCGTCGCCGCCCCCGTCCCGAAGTTCACGGTTGCGGCGGGCAGGTAGGCGTTCGAGTCATTCGGGGTGATGAACGCGGCGGGCGCGCCGCAGCCGCCGAAGCTGTTCGTGAAGACCGAGTCGCAGAGCACGCCCTGGACGCGCGCGAAGCCGCTCATAGGGTCGTGCTCCGTGTAGAAGACCATGAACGTGTTCAGCGCGTTCTTCGTGTACTGGACCGCTGTCAACCCCACCTGCCGGAGCTGGAGGTTGAAGCCACGGATCTTCACGTCGCCCGGCGGACCCCACTGATACCCGGAGGTCGCCTGGAGCTTCTGCGTCGTCCACGCGTGGGTCGAGAGATTGAACATCGCGCCCCAGAGGTTCTCGGCGTTGTCGACGGCCACGAGCGTGGGCACTTCGCTGATCGCGTTGACGACGGGCTGGCTGTTGGCGAAGATGACGTGACCCACCATGATCATGTTCGGGAACGGATTGGCCAGCTGAGCTCCGTCCTCGAACACGTCCACCTCGGACTGGTCGTTCATCGAGGCGGCGAAGACGTGGTGCGTCGTGGGCGTCGTGAAGAGCGCGGTGCCGTCGTACGCGGCGCCCCCGCTGCCGGCGCACCAGGTCTTCGACGGGACGTTCGTCCACGCTCCCGTGCTCTTGTTGATCGACACGGCGTTCACGCAGATCTGGTCGGGCGACGGGGGGCTGAACCCGCTCTTCAGGCACCCGTCGGCGTCGCTGAAGCCGCTCCAGGTGGACGACGACACCGCCAGGCTCGAGACGAACACCGTCCAGGAGCTCCCGGCGTCCTGCACACCGATTGCGGGGTCCCCGAGCAGCTCGGCCGCGCCGTTCGGCGGGTTGAGCTGGATGGGAACGAACGTCGCGCCCGCAAGAAAGGGGGACGAGTTGATGGCGTACGACATCGCCGACATCGAATCGCCGGTGCAATTAAAGCCATTCTCGAAAGAGTTGTAGGCGACGGCGTGACCGAGGGTCGTCCCCGGAGGGGAGTCGAGCGTCACGGCGGCCGTCTCGGACTGCGAGACCGAGAAGAACGGCGCATGGTTGTAGGTGACGTTGACGCTGGCGACCGGTGACCCCCCGACGAGCGGGCTCGCCGTTGTATTCACCGGTTGGGGGGCCGGCGTCCCCTGGCCGATCGAAGGGCCGTTGCCGGAGCCGCAGGCCGTCAGCACGAGAATCGCGGCGATCGATCCGACGTTCGAGAATGCTGGCTTCATCCAGCGCAGCAGTACGAGCGTGACCCGATCGGAGCAATGGTCAAATTGTCGGTCGATTGAAGTCGCCCTCTCACCCGAGGAGCTTGGCGAGCTTCTTCGCCCTCGCGTGACGGGCGCTCGCCGCCGCAGTCAGGGCGTCGCCCACCACCGCACGCACAAGTCGTCGCTCGCGTGTCGCACCGCCAGCTCCGGCGCGATCGTCGGGGCCCTGGGAGCGCCGCCTTCGGGGGTCGGCGACACGGCGATGGACAGCGGCCAGGGATCCGCCTCCGGCCCGCAGAGGTGCGCCTCCGCCCGACTCACCCATGGCGCCGGCTCGAGCGACACCAACTGGACCCGCCCGAGCGTGAGCGGGACGCCTCCGGCGGAGCCGAGCCGCACCACGACGTCGCGAGCGCCCTGCGCGTCGGCGGCCGGCGGCGCCAGGAGGCTCCGGATCCGGACGGTCGCCGCGTCGCCCGACGCGAACGCGCGGCGCAGCTGCGACTCCCGGACGTGCACGACCACGCCCGCCATTTGGGGCTTGCCGAGGAGCGGCTGGGAGCCCGCGCTGCGTCGGGGGGCGGTGTCCAGGGCGACATCGTCGGCTGGCTCTTCCGCGCGCGCTTCGCCGGCTCCACGAGTCGTCGCCACCAGCCGGGCATCCAGCGCGATCGGGGTCCCCGGCGCCCCGAACGCCACGTAGAGGTCGAGGCTGCCCGTCTCCCAGTCTCCCCTCGGCAAGCACACGTCCTGGATCACCACCACCCGATCGCGCGCGACCTCGAGCCGCACGCGCGCCACCTCGGGCTGCATCGGCAGCGGGGGCGCGGGGCGAATCCACGTACGAGGCGGCTGCGCCGGGGTCACGTGCGTCGCCGGCGCCGGGGTGCGGGACGCCGCGGACTTGGCGTGCGCGACGCCCGCCGACGCGAGCGCGGTCGCGACGACGACGACCGCCCGCGTCATGCGAGCGCAGCCTCGAAGGCGCGGGCCACGTCCACTACCGCGGCGCCGATGTCTGCGTCCGGGATCCGTTCGCCGGCGGCAACCGGTCCTTGCGCGCGAAGGTGGGCCCAGGCGCGCGGGTTGACGAACCAGTCGACGTCGAAGTGATCGCGCAGCGCCCCTCGCAGCCGGGGGGTCTCGAGGAGCGCGAGAAAACGCGATGGCTCGTCTTCGCGGCAGGTCGGCCACGCCCCGCGCAGCGAGGGCGCCAGAGGCGAACCGAAGACGCGTGGTACCACCTCTTCGAAGAGGTCCCGCGCCGCGAAGCGCGCGTCGTCGCCCAGGAGGACCCGAGCGGCGGTCAGGCGCGTTTCGAGAAGGGCGGTTCGCGCCAGAAGGCGGGCCTGCGCTGCCGCGCGCCGGACGCCGACGCCGAGCGACCGAACGAAGAACGCCTCGTCGGACGCCAGCGCGCCGAACACCCATCCCAATCGGTGCGCCGAGATCGCGTCGGGCTCGCGGCCGAGCGCGAAAGGTACCGCCCGCGCGGTGGCCGCGCGCACGGCGAAACCGAACGCCACCAGGGCGCGCGCGAAGCTCGAGGCACCCGTCGCTCGCGGGAGGCTCGGCAGCGCGACCCTCAAACCCCGCGCGCCGCCGCGAAATGCCTCGTCGAACCAGCGCGCCGTCAATCGCGCCGGCCAGCCCTCCGCCGCTTCTCTCGCCACGGCCGAGTGGATCACGTCGGCGGCGTCGAAGTCGCGGCCCAGCGCTTCTCTCCACACGGCGCGCGAGACGTCCTCGGTCGCGTCGAGGATGCCGCGGGCGGCCGACCGCAGCGCTTCCGGCGCGGGCCGCGCGGGCCCTTCCCAGGGGTGCTCAAGGCCGAGGCGCCTCGCGAGTTCGAGCCTTCGTGAGGCCCGGGTCGCGGCGACGTGCGCGAGCGGCGTGGCCGCGCCGGCGGCCGCCTCGATCCAGAGGCGCGCCTCGCCGGCTTTGCGTGCTTGGGCGGCGCCCCGCCAGCACTCTCTCCACGAGACGAGCTTCGGCTCCTCGCCTGCCCAGTAGGCGACCGGCTCGGCCGCAGCGGCGGCCCACCCGACGTCGTCGGGACCGCCGACGCGCACCCCGATCAGCCACCGGACCCAGTACCGCAAGGCGTCTCGCAAAGGTGTCTCGGCCGCGCTCGGGGTCAGCGCACCCAGGGCATCCCATGTCGACTTGCCGGCGGTGTGTCGAAGGCCGTCGAACGGGTCGTCCTCGACGTGAAGGGTCGGGTCGGCGGCGAGCTCGACCCGCCAGCGGGACACCGCACGAAACGCACGGGCGACGTCGGCATCCAACCGCCCGAGGTCCAGCACTCGCTCGTCAGCCATGGATGGCCGCGCGCGCCGCCGCCTTCCCGCCGCGGGCGAGCGCCGACACGATGATTCCTTCCTCGAGGGAGAGGGCCTCGAGCCGGTCGGTCGTACGGCTCCTATCTCCTCCCGCGGCGCGCACGGCGAGATCGACGAACGTCCGGTAGTGACGCGCTTCGGAAGCGAACAGCTCCGTCCACAAGTCGTGAACGGCCGCGTACGCGGCGCTCTCCCGGGTGGCATCCGCGAGGAGCTGGAAACGCTCGCACGATCGGGCCTCGATGAGCGCCCCGACGAGCAGCCTGTCCACCAGCCCGCCCCCGTTCGGCGGCAGGCGCGTCGCGGCGCGCCGGAGCTCGGCCGCATACGGATCGACGGGGGGCCGTCCCATCGGGACACCGCGGGAACTCAAGAGCGCGTGCACCTTCTGGAAGTGGTCGATCTCTTCGGCTGCGAGCGCGGCGAGCGTCCTCGTCGTCTCGGCATCGTCGGGATAGCGCGCGGCGAGCGAAAGCGCGTTGGCCGCCGCCTTGATCTCGCAATGGGCGTGGTCCACGAGGACGGCGTCCGGGGCGCGCATCGCCTGGACGACCCAGGCGGCGTCGGTGGCCACCTTCAAGCACAGCATCGCGGGCGCTTAGCTAGCATGGCCTTGGGCTCGGCGGCGCAATCCGAGGGTGCCGCCGAGCGCGGCCATCGGGACGGCGATCGCCGCAACCCCCGCGGAGGCATAGAGAAGGACCGCTCCGCCGCCCAAAGTCCACCACCCCAGGGCGGCCGCCGCCGCGGCGGCCAGGAGCCCCGCAAGAGCCGCGTCGCGTGCTCCGACGCCGGCGGATCCCCAGCGCCCGAGAAGAAAACCCCCGCAGAAGGAAGCGATCGCGAGCGCCGCGGCCGCGGCCACCGCGGACGAGATCGCGGCCCGTGCAGCGACGGCCGAAAGGATCTCCTGGAGGGGGAGCCACGCGACGAAGATGCCGAGCGTGCCGAAGGCGACCCACTGCCATCGCGGCCTCGGCGGGTCCGTCGCCGCGTCGGACGTGGGCAGCAGGGGCAGGCGGCGCTTCGCAGACGGCAAGGACGAACTCAAGGCTAGTCCGCACGCTCGAGCGAAGCGAGAGAGCGGACTGCACACCGGACAAAATCCGCACGCTCGAGCGAAGCGAGAGAGCGGACTGCACACCGGACAAAATCCGCACGCTCGAGCGAAGCGAGAGAGCGGACTGCACACCGGACAAAATCCGCACGCCACGACCCGTCGAAAATCGAGCGCAGTCGTGGTACTTCGGCCACCGGGCTTGGGCGGCGGCCCGAGCCGCCACGAGCTCTTCCCTCCGGTCACCTACCCCATGTCGAGGACTCCCGATCCGGTCGCCGCGCGCAGCGTCGTCGCCATTCGCGTCCGCTTCGGGGAAACGGATTTGATGGGGGTGGTCCACCACGCCAGCTACCTCGGTTACATGGAGGTCGCGCGGATCGAGTGGCTGCGCCGCCGGGGGATCGCCTACGCGGAATGGGCGGCGCTAGGCATGCACCTGCCAGTGGTCGAGGTCTCCCTCAAGTACCGGGCCCCCGCTCGCTTCGACGAGGAGCTGGACGTAGACGTAATGCTCGGCGAGGTGGGCGCGGCGAGCGTGCGGTTCGACTACCGTATCGTGAGGCGCTCCGACGCGGTTCTCTGCACCCAGGGGTCGACCCGCCTGGCCTGCATCGACGGCCGCGGTCTGCGCCGCATCTCGGAGGAGATGGCCGACGTCCTCCTCCGGCCCGAGCGGTCGGCGTGATGCAGCGGACGGCGGCGCGGGTCCCCCTGATCGTCGCGATCGCCCACCTCGCGGGCTGCCGCGTCGCAGGCTCGGAGCACCTCCAAGGGCACTGGCGCGGAGTCCGCGCAGAGGGGGTGAGCCCGGACGCCGCATCCGCTGCGAACGCCTTCGCCGCCGGAATGGATCTCTCGGTCAAGGGCGACACGCTCGCGATCACGACACCTCGCGAACGCCAATCGGGCCGTTATCGGGTGATCTTCGAGAGCCCGACGAAGCTCGTCATCACGACGGAGAAGGACGCGACGCCCGAGACGTTCACGTTCGTCGACAGCAGGACGCTCAAGTGGGCCGTCTCCGACGGCAAAGCCATCGTCTTCGTGAAGGAGTAGTCCGCAGGCTCGACCGAAGGGAGAGATCGGACGACGCACCCGACGAGTCCCACGCCTTACCGCCTGACGGGCTCTCTTTGGACGCGAAGCGACAGGTCGGCGTCGCCGCGGCGCACGCCGGTGACTACGTCGTCCCCGAGCGGTCCACTCAGCTTGCCGCGGGCTTCCGCCATGGTTCGAACCGCCACGCCGTCGACGCTCAGCAAGACATCGCCCGGCGCGAGCCCCGCGCGTTCCGCTTCGCTTCCGCCGACCACCGAGACGATCACGACCTCGGTCGGAGCGCCCGTCTCGCCGAGCGTCACCGCGACCCCGCCGCTGGCACCGAGCTCTCCGGGGGCACCGGCGTCCGCGGACTCCGGCGCGAGGACGACGCGAACGTCCTCGGTCGCGCGCCCCGCTTCTACCTTGACCCCCGCAACGCGGGCGCGACCGAGGTCCGGAGCATACGCCTCGACGTCGAGAGCGCCGGCCGCCAGCTCGCCCAGGCGGAACCGACCACGGGCGTCCGTAACGGCGACGCCGTCGGGGCTCGCCCCCACGAGCAGCCACGTCGGGACGTGTCCCGCGGCGACGCGCGCTCCGGCGACCGGATCCCCTCGCGCATCCACCACCTGGCCTTCCACCACCCCCTCCGCGACGAGCTCCACGCGCCGAATGGCGTACGCGCTGAGGCCCCCCCGATCCGGAACTGTGATCGACTGCGTCGCGGGTGAAAAGCCCGACTTGTGGACGGTGAGACGCGCCGTGCCGGGGGCCAGGTCCGCGAGGGAGAACGTCCCACGCAGATCCGTGCGGGTCCTCCGCACGCCGATGTCGCTGTAGAGGACGACCTCCGCGTCCGGGATCGCATCGCGACCGCGCGCGGCCACTACCTCGCCCGTCGCCGTCTCACCCGCTGCCAGCTCGACGCGGAGCGAATCGATCGAGGCCTCCGTCGTTACGACGCGGGGCGCGCGCCTCGGCGCACGCACTTCGACCCGCAGCGGCAAGCCTCTCGCGCGCTTGATCGTCGCCTCGCCGTTCGCGTCCGTGAAGGCGGTCGTCCGGAGCGGCGAGTCGGGTGTGATCGAGCTCGCCGTGATTTGGGCGGCGTCGACCGGCCAGCCGCCGTCGTCCACGACCGTGACGGGGAGGGGGGCGCGGGGCGCCGGAAGGCGGATCGTCACCTCTCTTCGGCCCGCCTCCGGGATCGCGAGCGTCATCCGCACCGCCTCTGGATCCTCGTCGGCGCCCGCCGTCAGGCTGATGCTGCCCGGCAGGGCGGCGAGCGCGAAGCTGCCGTCGCTTGCGGTGTGCGTCAGGCGCTCGAGCGACCCACGCGTCGCGGCGACCAGGACGCGGGCCGCTCGCACGGGCTGATCGCTCGCGTCGAAGACGCGGCCTTCGAGGGTTCCGCCTTCGTGCATCACCACCTCGACGTGCGCCTGCCCTGCTGGCGGAAGGGTGACCACAGCGCTTTCTGCCTCGACGTACTGCGGGTGGCGAACGATCGCGCGCACCCGACCGGGCGTGGCCGGCGAGGCCGTGAACGTGCCGTCGCTTTGCGTGACCCAGGGCTCGGCGGCCTGCGCCGCGCCGGCGAGGCTCGGCGGCCCGGGCGGCGCGCCGGGGCCGTGCGGAATCTGAGGGACTGGTCCCGCCATGACGCCGAGGTCGCCCGCGGGCAGGAGCGGCGCGAAGCCCGCGAGCATGGCGTCGAAGTGCGCCGCTTGAAAGCTCGCCCGGCGGGGATCGTCGTAGATCGGACCACCGGCGGCATCGGTCCCGGCGATTTCGATCGTGGCGCCGTCGACGGGATATCCCCTGGCGTCGACGACGCGGCCGGTGAGCGCTCCCGCGCGGACGAGCGCGACCCGGGTCTCAGGTGGAGAGGGATCCGGCACGGCCACGGCTCCACGCGCCACGAACCCTGGCGCGCGGGCGCCGAGCGTCGCTGCGCCCGGCGCTACCGGTCCGAGGCGCGCTCGACCCTTGGTGTCCGTCGTCGCTTCCAGCGGAAAGGGCGAGATCCCTCCCTCGGCGAGCGACAAGCGGGCGCCCGCGATCGGGTCAGCATCCGACGCGTCTCCATCGGTCACCAGGACGCCCACGAAGCGCCCGGGCAAAAGCTGCAGGGTCACGCTCTTCTCCTCGCCGCGCGCAAGGACGACGCCGAGCTCTGTCGTCGATACGAGATCTCCTCGGCTTGCCTTGAGGGCGTACGTGCCGGACTTGAGCCCCCCGATGCGCACTTCGCCGTGCGCGTCGGTGCGGGCCGTACGCGGAGGCCAGAGTGTGGCGCCGGCCACCGCGATGCGCGCGTCGGCAGCCACGCTCGCGTCCGCGGCGATCGCGCGGACCCGGATTGCGCCCAGCTTGTGGAGGACCAGCGTCACGACCTCGCCGTCGTGCGAGGCGCGGGCGCCCGCGTCGTCGTACCCCGGCGCGCGCGCCGTCACGCGCCACGGTCCGGCGTCGAGCCTCCCCACGTGGGCCGTTCCGTCGGTGCCGGGCCGTGCGCCGACCGGGAGGGGATCCGACGCGGACGCGACTTCGACCTGCGCCTCCGGCAGGGGCGCCCCGAGGTCGTCGCGCACCCCGACGTCGATGGCATGCTCGGGCGCGAGCGCGATCGTCACACTGCGCGGCTCCGATCCCAGCACCAGGTGTGTCGATCCACGTGCCCTTCCGAGAGCGTCCGCGAAGACCCACGCCTCCCCCCGGGGCAGGCCGCTGATCGAGACCTGCCCGGTCGCGTCCGTCTCCCGCGAATCCGTGGAGAAGACGCCGTCCTCGCTCGTCGGGAGGACACGCACGCGCGCCCCTGCGATGGCCAGTCCGTCCGGTCCGTCGACCACGGTCACCTCCACCTCAGCGTCGCCGAGATGCTCGACCGCGACGGGTGGCGGCAAGCGTTCCGTGTCGAGGCGTGTCCCCGGGACGCCGCCGAGCGCGAGGACGACACCCAACGCGCAACCGACGCGCCGCGCGCAGCGCCGGACGACAGGGATGACCGACCTCGGGTCCGGGGGTAAGTGCTCGCTCACGGTGGGCTGAAGGTTCGAAGATCCGGGTGGACGTCGCCTGCTACGATGGTACGAGCTTGCACGCCCGCCGGCGCTCCACCAGCCGCCCGCACGTCGTCGCCCTGGCCTTCAGCGTCGCCACCCTCGTGGCGATCGGGTGCGGGACCTCGCGGCATCCGCCTGCGCTCGGAGATGATCCGGCTCCTCCGGTCGACGCTTCGACGGGCTTCGACTTCGACTCCCCTCCGCCTGAGCTGTCCTGCAACCTCGGTCCGGAAGGCGGCGTCTGCGCCTGCGCGGACGAGGCGCTCGACGCCAACGCGCCGAACCTCTACTTCGTGCTCGACCGCTCGGGCAGCATGAGCGAACTCTGGGGTGGGACCAGCGACAAATGGCAAGTCGTCATCAACGCCATCGCCCGGCTCGTGGTGGGCCTCGGGCCGCGCGCGAAGATCGGCGCGGCCGTTTTCCCGGATCCTGGCTCGGCCAACGCGTGCGGGCCCGGCGTCGAGGCCCTTGCCCCTCGCGAGGGCGACTCGCCCGCGGGGCGCGCCGGGCCGACCGCAATCGCGCTCCTGACCGTGCTGGGCCAGATTTCGGCGAACGGGGGAACCCCCACGGCGGCGACGCTGCAAGCGCCCTGGCTCACCCAGGAGCTCTCATCGCTCTCTGCGAAATCGAAGACGTATGTGATCCTCGCCACCGACGGCGGGCCGAATTGCAATGCGTCCGCGACATGCGGTACCGACCGCGACGGCGTCCAGGCCTGCCAGCCGAACATCGAGAGCGTCGCAAATTGCCCGCCCGGGGGCCCGAACAACTGCTGCACGGGGCCCAGCGGAGCGCTCTCGTGCGAGGACTCCGCGCCCACCATCGCGGCGGTGACGGCGCTCGCGGCCGCCGGGACACCGGTCTACGTCATCGGCGTCCCCGGCAGCACGCCGTACGCGAACCTGCTCGACCAGCTCGCCATCGCCGGCGGCACGGACCGCGGCCAAGAACCGCACTACTACGCGGCCGATACCGCGGACCAGTCACAATTCGTCACCGCGATCTCTCGCATCGCTGCAAAGCTCGCGGGGGGCTGCACCGTCCAGCTCGACAACCCCCCGCCGGATCCGACGCACGTCAACGTCTTCCTCGGCGGGCAGGTTCTCCCGCAGACAGGGGCGGACGGCTGGACGCTCGACGGCTCGACGGTGACCATCTTGGGCGCCAGTTGTCAGAGCATTCTCGACGGCGACGTCATCGACGTACGTGTCGTCGGCGGTTGTCCGACGGTGCTCATATGACGTCTTAGTGCAGCGTGTACCAGCGCCCTTCGTGCTCCACGACGGGGACGGAGGGGACGCGGGGCGGCACCTCGTCGTCGCCCGCTGCGACGGGTGTCGGGCGCAGCGCTCGCGCTTGTGCGGCGTCGGCCTCTGCCTCCTCGCGGGCCCACTGGGCGAGC
>Ga0070735_10005561_pt1 | contig 10417 bp, 8 predicted proteins | sample Coa_R1_FD_66443 | JGI IMG/M metagenome (GOLD analysis project Ga0070735, IMG submission 66443) | Surface soil microbial communities from Centralia Pennsylvania, which are recovering from an underground coalmine fire - Coalmine... | ecosystem: Environmental > Terrestrial > Soil > Unclassified ... | reverse complement strand
GCCAACCGATCGTTCCCGAAGCTCCGCGGGGATTGAGCACCGAGCCGCTGCGGCCGCTGTTGGAATCGGACGACGCCCGCGTGGCCGCGCAGGCCGGCTACCTTTTGGCCCTCTTGGGCGACAGCGAAGGGCTGGTGCCGCTCATGGGTTATTGGCGCGCGAGGGCCCCCAATGACACCGCCTGGATGCGTTTGGTCTATCGGGCCATTGCCCGGCTTGACGATGCGTCGCAAATTCCATCCCTGAAGGAAATCTACAGCAGGCTGAGCGACGACCAGCACCGGCATCTCTTGTCGGAATTCTATTGGACGATCCGCAACATGACTGGAGCAGAAATTCTGGCGCTGCGGAAAACGATGCGCACGGAAGTCGGCGTTCAAAATTTGCGGTAAGTTGCGAAAAGGACTGAGGAACGGCTGGATCGCAGCCCACGTTCACACAACTCACAATCGACCTTCGTCAAACCAAATCAGGAGATCACCATGACGCGGTACTCATTGTCGCGAGCGCTACTCCTTGTCGTCATCAGCCTGTCGGCTGCCGCTCAGCGCGCTGCAGCCCAAATTCCGGAGCCGGGGGCGGTTTCGGCTACGGGCGTGGTCTCGATCAGCCGGCAACCGGAAAAGATGCGGCTCCAGATCGCGCTTCAGGGTAAGGGAGTCACGCTCAAGGACGCTTTGTCAATCGTTAGAACGAGGGCCGAATCGGCTCGCAAGCAATTGACGGCGCTCGGCGCTGAAAAGGGTTCCATCAAGGTCGAAAATTCCAAAGTCTCGCAAAAGGACGCGAACCAAAACAACATGCGCATGCAAATGATGATGATCCAGCGGATGCAACAAGGCGGGAACGCCAAGCCGAAAAATGATGTTCCCGAACTCGTGATTGCCTCGGCCCTGCTGACGGCCGAATGGAAGCTCGATTCGAAACACGGCGATGAGCAGCTCATCGCCGTGAACATATTGCAAGAAAAAATCAAAGAAGCCGATTTGGGCGGCGCCAAGGATACGGAAACGCTTTCGCCCGAAGAGAAAGAGCTCCTCGAAGAGTCGGAGGACGAGGCCAACATGTACGCAAATCTCGGAAACACCGGCGAAGCCAAGCCCGGCGAGCCCGTTTTCCTGTTCGTCGGCCGCATTTCCGATGCTGAGCGCGACAAGGCCCTCGCCGAGGCATTCACAAAGGCAAAGACCAATGCGGCGCGGCTGGCCAAGGCGGCCGGCGCCCAGCTCGGCAATCTCAAATCGCTCACCTCCAACAGCGCCTCCGGCGACTGGAGCAGCTACAACCGGTACGGCATGAATAACTCGGCGGCCTATCAGGTGCTGCAGGCCGCTCGCCAAACGCAGTCGGAAGACGGCGACGACAATGAGACGAACAACGAAGCGTTGGGAATCGATCTCGACGCGATCAAAATCAATGTCACGGTCACTGCGGCATTCGACTTGCAGCGCGCCAAATGACGTTGCTCCCTTTGGTTTCCATAGGCGCTCATGCTCGTGATACTGCGATTCGAGCTGCCGACACGCTGAAATCTCGAGCGACGAACGATGTCAACGTTTCGCGAGGATCGCGTTTTAATACAGCGCTGTCGCCAGTTTGCGCCGGTAAGTCTTCGTCAAATCGGCTTCCGGCCCCAGGAGGTGGAACAAATTGACCATCGTCGTGCGCGCTTCATTTCGCAAATCGCCGCTGGTGGATTGCACGACGGCCAGGCACAATTCCAGCGCCTCCTCGAACTGCTGGGCGGCGCCCAGCGCTTCGGCCAGCTTGAGTTTGAACTTCGGGTCGTCGGGATGCGCCGCCAGCGCCGCGCGGCACTCTCCCACTCCGCCCGCTTCGGCCGCCGCTGAGCGAAGGTCCAGCTCGGCTTTGATGTTTTCGGCTTCGGGCTCGAGAAAACCGCGCGCTTCGAGGTGGCTGATGATTTCGCGGCAGTCGGCATTGCGATGCTGTCTGAGCAGCATGCGGGCCAGCTCGATGCGAATGTGATCGTCCTGCGGCGACAATTCGAGCGCCTCGCGGTACTTGGCTTCCGCGGCCGCGGTGTCTTCGGATTCGAGCTTGCGCGCTTCCAACACGAGCATTTCAGCCGGTGAAGGTTGAAACTGGGCGAGCCATTGCCGAACCTGGTCTTCCGGCAAGGCGCCCATAAACTGATCGACCAGTTGGCCGTTGCGAATCGCAAACACATGCGGAATCGAGCGGACTCCAAACGCCTGGGCGACGCCGGGTTGCTGATCGACGTCGACTTTCACCAACAGGAACTGGCCGGCGTTCTCGTTCGCCACGCGCTCCAGCACCGGGCCCAATTCCTGGCACGGGCCGCACCACGTGGCCCAAAAATCGACGATCACGGGAATCTGTTGCGAGCGTTGCAGAACTTCCTGATCGAAGTTCTGCTCGGTTCCCTCGATGACCCACGGCGAGGAGGCAGATGTATCCATAGCGCGCTCGTTACCCGGTCCAATGGTGCGATCAGTCGGACCTCAGTTTAACAGGCGCGCCCTCACGGTTCCAATTCAAACCGGCGCTCGGCGATCACGAAACCTTCCGCTTGCAGAATCAAACGATAAGGCCCCGGCGGAAGTCCCGGCGCCAGCTCGAAGCCGTCGACGGCATAAATCGTCCCCTTTTCCAGGCGATGAGTGAAGCGGGCGACTTCTTCGCCTCTCGGAGCGATGAGCACGCCTTCCCATTCCATCGCCGGATGCGGTTGAATGAGCTGAGCCAGCACAAAAACATGCTGGCCGATGCGGAATTTGGTCGACGAGCCGAACATCTGGTTGCCGCCGTATCGGCTCCCCACTTCGATGCGGTGGAAGTAATCTTCGAAGGCCGGTGAGCGCTGGGCAAACATTTCAGCCACTTCCGAGGCCGAGACTTCTTGCAGCGGCTGGACCATTCGGTGGCCGAAAGCGCCATACCAATCCCACTCCGCTTGAACGGCATAACCGGCGCCGACGAAGCCCGCGACCAAAAAGGCATAAAGACCCCAGTTCATTCCGGCGCTATTCAATAACCGGCGGATTGTGCTGTCTCCGAAGCTTCCTATCCGGAAGGGAATCGCCAGGGCGGGTTGTCTCCACGGGCCAAAACGGCCGATGAAGCGGGAGATCGCCGCCAGATGGCGATCTTCCAGGAACGAGAAGAGCGCGGCGATCATGATGGGGGAGAACGGGCCAAGGCGCAAGAAAAACGCCATGGCGGCGTGAACGGCAACGGCCAGAGCGACCAGCGGCAGCCGCAATCTCGTTAGCCAGACCAGAAATGGAAACAAGATCTCGAACAGCAGCGTCGCCAGACTGAGCAAGAGGGGCAAGTGCGGCAGCGTCGTGAGCCACAAGCCGAACCAGCCGCTGCCCCATTGGTAATCCAGGAGCGAAAACGCGAGAAGGTCGCCGCTGGCAAACGCCGGCGTCTTGAGTTTGGTGACAGCGGCTCCGAAATAGACGCAGCAAACCAGAATCTGCATCAGACGGCGCGGGCACACAGACGCAAGAACACAGCGCTCGGGCTTTTTGCCATCGAGCCAGGCGTCGACCGACCAAGCCGCGCCGCACCGCGAAAATATGAGCAGCAACAGCAAGTGCAGCGCGATCACCGATTGTTTGCCGAACGTCGCCGGCAAATCGAGAGGGCCCAGCCAAAGCGACAGAAAAAACGCCGCCGCCAGGCTCGATTTCGTATGCCAGCCGAGCAGGAGAGAGATTATCGCAAAAACCAGCGCCGTATCGGCCAGCACGGCAATTCGCGGCCCGGGGACGGGAAAGAGTGAGACCGCGCGAAGACGCGGCGCGGGGGCTCGATGATCGACACTGGCCGGGGGCTCCGCTCGAGGCTCTGCGACGATTTCGCCGGTAAAAATCGGCATCGCCGGACCATATGTCGAGTACGTTTCAACCGCGTATCGCCAGTGCGCGAGCGCGTCGTATAAGAGCGCCAGTCCCAAAGCAAGTCGCAGCAGTGCGAGAAGCCGCGGGCGCTCGGACGCCAAGAAGAACGCCTTCACGACTCGGCTCCGGCGGCCACGTCGAATTCGTCGACCAAGCGCCAGAAACGGCGATCGGGTTTCTCGTCTCCCGACCAGTGCTTGTAGAGATCATCGGGGTAGTTGAATTTCGCCGGCCAGTATTCTTCGAACAAGAAAATGCGCGCGACGGGGTCGTGCTCTTGAATGGCAAACGTGGATTTCAGCGATTGCATCACGGCAGATCGATAAAAAAGACCGCGCCGCTCGATATCGACGCGGGTCAGGTCGCCGTGCACGCCGCCGCGATACTGCTGGAGGGAACTGGGCTGCAATCGAACATACTTGCCCGTAGCCGTCTTGCCCAGCGCGATCCGCCGGAACGACTGCGAGTCATACGAGGGAAACATGTCCCACGTAAAAAAGTACGCGATGGGAAAGAGCGCCGGGTCGCCCAGGGCGCCTTGCACAAGAGACGCCACCAGCACGGCAATGTAAACCGTCGCACCCAGGACCTGTGCGCGCCGCCGGAAGCGAGTGAGAAACGGCAGCCGAGATATCGATTCTCGCAGCGTGCGAAACATGGCGTTCCTGCGGCGACAGACGTGTTTCGATAGTGTAAACTCGCCGTCGAAGGGCAACAACGATTCTGGTTATCACGGAGGCGACATCACGTGCAGCAGCAGCTTGACGAATTGCAAAAGAAGCAGCTTCAGCAGGCCGAGGAATTGCTGTTTTCCGGTCCGCAAGAGGTTGGATTCGCAAAAGAGCTCTTTTTCGGACGCTTTCACACGCAGGCGATCTTGCCGTATCCCGCTCTTTCGGGCGCCGAAAAAGCGATCGGAGACGCGGCTCTTGCGGAAGTCAAGAATTTCGTCGCGGCTCACATCGATCCCGTCGAGATCGACCGGAATGCCGATATCCCGCCGGAGACGATTCGGGGGCTGGGAACCGCCGGCGTGCTGGGGGCGACGATTCCGCCGGAATACGGAGGCAGGGGACTTTCGCAGCAGAATTACTGCCGCATGATGGAAGTCATCGGCGGACACTGCGCATCGACCGCCGTGTTCGTCAACGCGCATCATTCGATCGGACTCCGGGCGCTGCAATTGTTCGGAACCGAGGCGCAAAAAGAGACGTGGATGCGGCCATTGGCGCGCGGCGAGAAAATCGCCGCCTTCGCTCTCACCGAACCCGAGGCCGGCTCGGACGCGGCGAATGTGCGCACCACCGCCACGCCCACCGGCGACGGCAAGGGCTTTATTCTCAACGGCCAGAAGCGTTATATCACCAACGGCGCCATCGCCCAGGTGCTGACCGTCATGGCCCGCACGCCCGACCCCTCTGACCTCGATGGAAAAGTCACCGCCTTTCTGGTCACACCCGAAATGAAAGGATTTGAGGTGTTGGAGGCCCGCATGCCCAAATGCGGCATCCGCGGGACCGCCACCGCGCGGCTGGCCTTTCGTGACATGTTCGTCCCGCGCGAAAATGTCTTGGGCCCCTTCGGCAAGGGTTTGCGCGTCGCGCTCACCGTGCTCGATTTCGGGCGGACGACGTTCGGCGCCAGTTGCACGGGAGCGGCGAAGTTCTGCCTCGCAAGGGGGGTCGAACATGCCAATACGCGGAAACAGTTCGGCAAGACGCTGGGCGAATTCGACCTGGTCAAACAAAAGATCGCGCAGGCGGCGGCCAACACGTTTGCTATGGAGAGCGCGACGTATCACACCGCCGCATTAATCGATCGAGGCGCCGAAGACTACATGCTCGAAACGGCGATGCTGAAGGTCTTCGCCAGCGACGCGCTGTGGACGATCGTCAACGACACGCTGCAAATCTACGGCGGCGCCGGGTACTTCAACGACCAGCCTTTCGAACGCATGATGCGCGATGCCCGCATCAACATGATCGGCGAAGGGGCCAACGACGTCTTGCGCTGTTTTATCGGCGGCGTGGGCCTGCGCTTTCTGGGTCAGGAGATGCTCGATGTTTCGCGTCATCCCTGGAGAGTGGGCCTATTGCGCCGCCCCAAGCCGGCTATTCCCGTCACGCACTCGCGCTTGCAGCCCGTCGTAGCGCGGCTCTCCCGACAGATTGCCCGATTCGCGCGCAAATGTCAGTTCGCCCTGTTTACGCATCGCGAAAATATCGTCAATGAACAAAATGTTCTGGCGCGGTTGGGCGACACCGCTATGGAACTGTTCATTTCGAGCTGCGTGTATTCGCGGCTGATGTCGCTTTTGGCGCACTCGAACCACGATCCGGGTCACGTGCACTGCGACATGCAGGCGGGGCTCTTGTACATGAAGTCGGCTCTTTCGAGAAATGCCCGCCGGTTGGCAGAGCTTTCGGAAAATGACGACGCCGAACAGACCCGCACGGCCGATGCGTTTTTGAAACATGGCCGGCAGAATTCGCATTAATGCTCGCTTTGGGTCTCGATATTGGCGGCGCGAATCTCAAGGCGGCGACGTCGGCGGGGGCTGCGCTCGCGAGGCCGTTCGAGCTGTGGCGCGCCCCGGACAAGCTCTTCGATCAAATTTGCGATCTCATCGCCCGCTTGGGTGCGGTCGATCTGCTGGCTGTCACGATGACGGCCGAATTGGCCGACTGTTTTGCCACCAAGGCCGAAGGAGTCGCATTCATTCTTGCCGCTGTCGACAGGGCGGCCGATGGAATTCCCGTCGTCGTCTGGCAAACCACCGGGGCGTTTGCCCGTTCGCATGAGGCGGCCGCCCGGCCCTGTGCTGTGGCGGCCGCCAATTGGCATGCGCTGGCGACCTGGGCCGGGCGACTTGCGCCTCGCGGGCGGGGCTTGCTCGTCGATATCGGCTCGACGACGACGGACCTCATCCCGCTTTTCGACGGGCGGCCGGCGTCACGGGGTTTGACGGATCTCGATCGGCTGCTAAACAACGAACTTCTCTACTCAGGCTGGCGGCGCACTCCGCTTTGCGCCGTCGCCAATTCGGTCGAGGTGCGGGGACGCATGTGCCCCGTCGCTGCCGAATTGTTTGCGACGATGCTCGATGCGTATCTTCTGCTCGAATGGATTCCCGAAGACGCCGGCGACCGCGGCACGGCAGACGGTCGTCCGGCGACAATCGCTTGTGCGCACGATCGCGTGGCCAGAATGGTCTGCTGCGATCGCGACGAAATCGACCTGGCTGCGGCCAACTCGATTGCCGCTTGTTTTGCCGCCGCACAAAAGAAACGGCTTTCATCGGCGCTGGCCACGGTCATCGGCAGAGATCAGCGACCGATCGAAGTCGTGGTGATTGCCGGTTCCGGCGAGCGATTGGCTTGTCAGCTCGTCGCGGAACACCCGCTGGCCCAAGGCGCGCAACTCATTCGACTGGCAGAGATTCTGTCGCCGCCCCTGGCCGAGGCCGCTTGCGCCTACGCCGTCGCCGTGTTGGCGGCGGAAGCCAACGCGGCGATTTGACATCGCCTGCCGCAACCGGTAGCGTGTCGAGAACCCAATTGTCATTCTGCTCGGATGCATCATGAGACTCGGCTTTGTGAGCGCCATTCTTCCCGATCTTTCGCTGCGCGAGGTCGTCTTTTTCGCCGCCGAAGCCGGTTTTGCTTGCGTCGAGCTCATGTGCTGGCCCGTCGGCAAGGCCGACCGCCGTTATGCCGGGGTCACACACGTCGATGTCAGCACCTTCGGCAGAAGCCATGCCGACGACGTTCGCGAAATTCTCGATGGGGCTGCTGTCGAATTGAGCGGTCTGGGCTATTATCCGAATCCCCTGAGCCCCAATCGCCAAGAGTCGCAGACGTGCATCAAGCATTTGCAAAAGGTAATTCGCGCGGCGCCCCTGTTGGGCTGCGACCGCGTCAACACCTTTGTGGGCCGCGACTGGACCAGATCGGTCGATGACAATTGGGCGCAATTCCGCAAGACCTGGAAGCCGCTGGTGGCCCTGGCGGAAGACCAGGGCGTCAAGATCGGAATCGAGAACTGCCCGATGTTGTTTACGCGCGACGAATGGCCGGGGGGAAAGAACCTCGCCTCCAGCCCGGCGATCTGGCGGCGGATGTTCGATGAAATTCCCAGTCCGAATTTCGGTTTGAATTTCGATCCGTCGCACTTTGTCTGGCAGCAGATGGATTTCGTCAAAGCGCTGCGAGAATTCAAAGACCGTCTTTTTCACGTGCACGCCAAAGACGTGCGCATCGACCGCGATCGGCTCGATGCGGTGGGAATCCTGGCGCACCCGCTCGAATATCACTCGCCCAAGCTGCCCGGCCTGGGCGAAGTCGATTGGGGCCGGTTTTTTTCGGCGCTGGGAGATGTGGGCTATTCCGGGCCGGTTTGCATTGAAGTCGAAGATCGGGCCTTCGAAGGATCGCTCGAAGCGCGCCAAGCCGCGCTGCACCAGAGTGCCACGTACCTGCGCAACTTTGTCGCGGGCTGACCCAAGGAGCCTCATGAAACTCAGTTTTCTGTTTTACGAACCGATTCCCGATTTGGCCGAGTTGGACCGGCGAATGGAGCGGCTGGCGGCCATGGGATACCAGGGCATCGAGCTTTCGGCGTGCCATCCTCCGCCCTATCCGGCAGACGATCTTTTGCGACTGGCGGAACGCCGGCAGATGCCGGTGGTCTCGTTTCTTTCCGGCTGGTCGTACGGGCACGAAAAGCTGTGCCTGGCCAGTCCCGATGCGCAGATTCGCGAACGGGCCGTCGCGCGGCTCTGCTCGTATATCGACTACGCCGCCCCATTGCAGGCGGTGCTCGTCGTGGGATTGATGCAGGGTTTGCGCAGCGACGAGCCCGACGGAGCTCTGGCGGCAGACCGCATCGCCGAATGCCTGCGTCGCGTCTCGGATCGGGCCGCTAAAGTCGGCGCCACACTTGTGCTCGAGCCTGTCAACCACCTGCAAGTCGGGTTTCATCACACGGCGGCCGAAGCGGCGGCGCTGGTCGAGCGGGTCGGATCCGGGGCGCTCTCGTACATGCTCGACACGATTCATCTGCACATCGAAGAACGCTCGGTGCGGGCAACGATATTGAAGCACGGCAAGCGAATTCGCCATTTTCATCTGTGCGAATCGAACGGCGGACCATTCGGCAGCGGGGCCATCGACTTTCCGCAGGTTTTGGCGGCGCTGCGGGAAAGCGGATATGACAAATTCTTATCGGTGAAGATCTACCGCCAGCTTGCCTGGGAAGAGGCCGCGCGAAATGCGGCCGAAAAGATCTTGCCGCTGATGAAGTGATCGCGCCCGATTGAGGTTGCCGCAGGCGGCCGGCCTATCGTTGGGCGACCGGCTGGAGCAAAATCGGCGTCGTGCTCTCGAACGGCCGACCGGCCAATTCCCGCCAGCGCTCGGATTGCTGGGCCGTCAACTGAATGAGAATGCGATTCACCGCGTCTTTCATGGCCGGGGGAAGCAGTTTGTGAAAATCTTCACGTTTGCCTCCCGACCACGATCGCCACACGCTGGCGAAGGCTTCGTTGGTTCTCTCACGAATCATTTCCCGTTGATCGCTTGTCAGTTCGAGGGCCGAGACAATCTCGGGCTCGCGAAAAGCAAACGGCCCCTTGACCTGCAATAAAATCTGCCTCAAGCGATGTTCTTGCCGAGGGGTGAGAACAGCCGCCAGCGCTTCTTCTTGTGCCTGATACTGTTCGGCCAGGCGCGAGCGGCGTTCGTCGCGCGGGAGCGCGCGGATTTTGCCATCGAGGTCGGCACGCTCTCTGCTCCAGTCGGTGATCAGGTTGGCGACTTCCTCGCGCTTGGCCTTTGCCAGCACGAGATCGGTTTGCACCTCGGGATAGGCGATCAGCGATAAGTAGTGCGCCTGTTCGAGAACCTTCAGCTCTTGCAGGATTCGCTGGACGCGCTTCTGCTCGGTCTCGAGTTCGGCTTGAGCTTTCGGATCGGCTCGGCGCTGTTGCACGAATTCGGCATAGTTGACCAGCGCCGTCTCCAAAAGTCGCTTGCGCAGTCCCTGCATGCCGTTGTGGTCGGCCAATTCTTCTTCACAGACCTGAATCAGCAAGTCGACCGCCTGCCGGGCCTGCTTGCCCCGCTGCTCGACTTCTTCTGCGCGCTGCTGTTCCTGCGAGAGCGCTTGTTGAGTGCGCTTTTGCTCTTCGTGGATGAGATGGTTGCTGACGGCGAGAATGCAAATGCAAACCAGAAGCACGATCACGCCGCTCCAGATCACCGCCGGATGCCGCTTCGACCATTTCTTCACCCGATCGGCCAGGCTGGGGCGGCGGGCCAGAATCGGCTTGTAGTCCAGAAATCGCTGCAAATCGGCGGCAAATTCGCCGGCCGAACCATAGCGCTCTGAGGGAACCTTGCTGATCGCCTTCAAGATGATCGTTTCCAGCTCGACGGGGACCGATTTATCGATCGATCGCGGCGTTCGAGGTTCTTCGTGCACGATCTGGTGGAGCAACCGCTGGCGGCTGCTGCCGGCGAAAATCG
>Ga0070735_10005560_pt1 | contig 10420 bp, 7 predicted proteins | sample Coa_R1_FD_66443 | JGI IMG/M metagenome (GOLD analysis project Ga0070735, IMG submission 66443) | Surface soil microbial communities from Centralia Pennsylvania, which are recovering from an underground coalmine fire - Coalmine... | ecosystem: Environmental > Terrestrial > Soil > Unclassified ... | reverse complement strand
CCGGCGCCGCCCAGCACGCCGCCCCAGCCGTGCTTGAAAACTCCGGCATGCGCCGCGTCCGCCTGCATCATAAACGGAGTGTGATTCGCCGGATTGATGAACCGCCAGCCCACCACGATGAACGCGATCACGATGGTCACTTTGATCGCCACGATGACGGCGTTCACCTTGGCCGATTCCGAGGTTCCCTTGATGAGCAGCAGCGTCACGACGAACAGAATCACGATCGCGGGCGCGTTGATGACTCCGTGCAGGCTCCCCTCGACTTCCAGTGGGGAATGCCGCCACTCCCACGGAACGAGATTGGGAAACAGCTTGTTGAGATATTCGCTCCAGGAAATCGACAGCGTCGCGGCGCCCAGCGCGTATTCCAGGATCAGCGCCCACCCGATCACCCACGCCACCAGCTCGCCCATGGTCACGTAGGCGTAGGTGTAGGCGCTGCCGGCCACCGGAATCATCGCGGCGAATTCGGCGTAGCAGAGTCCTGCGAAAGCGCATCCAATAGCGGCGACGACGAATGACAGAATCACCGACGGCCCCGATGTCTGGGCCACCGCATTGGCGGTGCGCACAAAAAGACCCGCGCCGATCACCGCGCCGATCCCGAGCGCGATCAACCCCGGCCAGGCGAGCGTCCGTTTCAGCCCGCCTTCCTTCTCACCGACTTGAGCGAGCAGCACGGATAAGGGCTTCTTCCTGGAAAGACTCATAGTTTAATTTTAAAGACTAACATCAGCGTGGCCCATTGCTAAACATCGATGAGGCACGCCAGTAATGGAGCGCGTGTTTTGGGAAATTACTCGAGCCCGGTAGTGATCCGCAGTCGCGTCGCGGGCTTCACCGGGACCGCGATGTCGAACCAGCCGATCATCATCTCGTCCCAGGTCTGCGGGCCCCAGAAAATGGTCGTGTTCGGATTCGGATTGAACGGATTGTTCGCCGAATTGTCGAACACCGCGTACGCCACGATGCGCGTCCCTTTGGGAAGCAGCTTGGGAGTCTCCAGGTAGTAGTAGGGCTGCCAATTGAAATCGTACTTGGGAATATCCAGCAGGGTTTCCGTTTCGCCGTTGGGATAAACCGCCCGGAAAGTGAACGCTTTGCCGCGCAGATGCATGTGCGCGCGCATCCCCATCAGGTACGATGTTTCCTGGATCGTTTCCATCGCCTGGACGCGATAGTTGGGTTCGTTCGGCGGAATCGAGAGCCAGTGCGCTGCGGCCTGCATCCCGACGATCTGCTCGGTGGCGGGCTTTTTCGCGAAGATCAGGCCGATCTTGCTGCGGTCGTGAGCCGGCTTGCCCGTGGCCTGATAGTGCATCTGGAAAATCAGATAGGATCCCGCCTTGATCAGCCGAGCCTGCCCCGGCTTCCACAACTGCGGAGTCATCCCCGGAGCGTAGCCGGCTAAATATTCCTGGCCGCGCTCGCCGTTTCCCGAATCCACCACCACAATGGCATGATGCACAGCGCTTCGGTCGCCCGGCCGCACTTCCACCGCCTCCACCCATTTGTCCTCGGTGAAGTTGGTCGCCACAGGGATGTACTGATAGTCGATCGCTCCGTTTGCCGGGACGTCGAAGGCTTTAGGCATTTCGAACACCACGTCGGGCTTGGGAATCTGCCAGCCTTCCATGTACGTCTTTGGCTTGGGCGCATCGGCAAGATTGCCTTCGGGAGCCCCTTCATCCACCCAGGCCACCAGGGCCTGTTTTTCGGCCGCGGTCAGGGACGGATCGTTGGAGAATTTTCCGTAGTGCGGATCAGCTTGCCATGGCGGCATTTTCCCCGAAAGCACGGCAGTTCGTATCGCCTTAGCCCACGGCCGCGCTTGCTGATACGTCAGCAGCGGCATCGGGCCGACCTCGCCAGGACGATGACAGCCCTGGCAGCGAGCCTGAAGAATCGGTTCAATTTCTTTGTGGAAAGTCGGCGCAGAGGCAGACAATAGCAGGGGCGCAAGGAGCCCCGAGGCACCCAGGCGAATCAACATCCATTACCCTCGGAATCTCAATCATAACCGAAACTCCGGGTATCGTTACACAAGATTTTTAGAAACGCTTCGGCTCAGGCGAGAAACGGCCAAACCTAGGGCGGATGCCTCAATCCCCCTCCGCCCAGCGAGCCGCCTTACGCCGCTTGGGCAGTCTGTTCGCGAAGCATGTTGCGGATGCGCAGCAGCCTTACGCGAATGCCGGTGGAGGTGATGCCAGCCTCGCGCGCGATCTCCTCGGCCGAATAGCCGGCCAGATTGCGCTCCAGCAGGTTCCGGTCGCGATTCGGGCAGCGGTCCAGCAGCCGGTGCAGCTCGATCGTCTCCAGATCCATGTTGTACGACGGATTCAATCCGTCGATGGTGGTGGTCAGCGGGCCGCGGAATCGAGCGCGATACAAATTGCGCGCAATCGAGTTCACCCAGAAACCGACCATTCCCGGATCGCGTAGCTGATCGCGATATTCCCAGCCGCGTGCCCAGGCGGCTTGCGCGATCTCTTCAGCATCTTCCAGCGGCGCCCCGTGAGCCAGCAGGAATCGGCGAGTGGCGCCGTAACCGGATTCGAAAGCTTCCCCGTAATCGTTCCGTTCCATCGCGCTGTAAACGTTGCAATCCGTGGGCCAGCTTTAGAGCCTGTGTTTTTAATGGTTTGCGAACATCGCACGCACTCGCGACCGGTAATAAATTCTGAAACACTAACCCATTTTCTTGTAGCGCCCGATGAAACACTTGTGCGCCGTTTCCTCTGGTTCCTCTTCGCGGCAGGCCTCGCCATGGCCGATTCGCATCCGAGCTGGTGGGGATTCGCATCACCCGACGCGACAGCGCTTGTGGGCATTCGCTGGGAGACTCTGAACGGCTCCGCGTTCGCTGAGCCGCTCCAGTCGGAATTCACGGGCAGCCTCGGTTTCCCCGATCTCGCCATCCTTCGCGATGCGCGCCAGATCCTGATTTCCGCGCCCGCGACCATCGTCATGCTCGCCGGGAATTTCCCGGTTGGAACGTTACGGGACCAGGCTGTGGCGAAAGCGCTGAAGCCGGCATCCTATCGCGGCGTCGCGATGTGGATCACTCCGGGCAAGGATACTCTGAGCATCGCGCAGGTGAGCGAACAGCTCCTGCTGCTTGGCTCGCGCAAGACACTGGAAGCCGCCATCGATCGCAACCAGGCGGAAACCGGAACCAGCCGGCGCTACTCTCCATTGCTCGCGCGCGGGGCCCGATGGGCGAACGAAGATGTGTGGGTGGTCGCCACGCGCCTGCCCGATCCGCTGGCGAATTTGTTTATTCCGCTGGAGGCGGAAGCTCGCGGATTCGACGGTGGAGTCTTGCTCGGCAACGGTGTGAAGCTCGAAGCCTCGCTCGATGCGGGTTCCGAGGATGCCGCGGCGGGGATCGCCGATACTTTGCGGCAATCGCTCCCCGGGCTTCCCCAAGTCGCGCGAGGGATGAAAATCGTCGCTGAAGCGGACCACGTTCTGCTCACACTGGACGCGAGCCGGGATGCGCTGATCGCCGATTTGCGTCCGCAGGGCCCCACGGTGGCGACCGCTGTGGCACCGCCAGCGTCGACGCCCGCGGTAGAGCCTTCCAAGCCCGCCGATCCTTCTCCGACGCCCGCCGGGCCACAGGTGATTCGGATTTACGGCCTCGACGAAGGCGTCCGCGAGATCGTGCTGCCTCCGGCCAAACCGGACAAGCCGTAGCGCTCTTCTCTTCGCGGTCGACGTTGTATGAAAACTCGGCGCTCGCCGCTTCCTACGGGTGCGGTTCAGGGCGACGATCCGGCGAGACATGTGGTTTTCATGAGCCGCGACCAAGGAAGCGGGCAGCGCTGATTGGTTTTCAGATCACGTCGGGAACGCGATCCAGCCTGAATTACCGCGACGCTTTTCCCGCCGACGCGTTGGGCCCCCGAGCTTCAATCGCGGCCAGGACTCGATCCAAATCCTCGTCCTTCACCGGACGCACCAGCAGCCATGCGCCGCTCTCGTCCAGGCTGCGCGCGAGGTCCGGATCGAACGCGTCCGCCATCAGCACGAATGACGATGCCAGCGCTCGGACCCGCTCCTGATACTCGGCCGTTCTCGCCGAGCGCGCGCGCATGGTCCAGAACACTCCGTCGAAACGCAGCCGCTGAGCGAGATCCGCCGCTTCCTCGGCATGCACGGGTACTGTGCGATGCCCGCGCGCTCCCAGCATGGCGACCGTTTGCCGCTGCGATGCCGGATCGGGATCCACCAGCATCAACGTGAGTGAGGCGCCGGCCCTGTGCCCGCGCGCCGAAGGAGCCTGCTCGGCGGCGCGCGCCAGCGGCAGATCCACTTCAAACCGCGCCAGCCCGGCGTTGCTCCCGAAACGAATCTCGCCGCCATGGCCATGAATGATGCCCTGGCACACCGCCAGTCCCATCGCGCCGTTCTCGCCGGCGACGCTGTCGTGGAATGGATTCACCGAGTCCTGCGAATCTTTTTCCGCCACCGAGTAGCTGATCTCCACCGTGGCATTCTTGCCGATAGTGCTGCTGGTCACTGTGAGCGACTTTCCAGGAGCCTCGGCGGCGCACTGCTCGGCGTGCACCAGCAGATTCAGAAAGACCTGCTCGATCTGGCCCGGCGAGCCCAGCACGATAGCGGCTTGCGGGCCGAGCCGGTTGTGGACGCGCAGCGCCAGCGTCTTCCACTCGGGATCGCGGAACTGCATCAGACTCGCCACCACTGCATTCACGTCGACGTGTCGCGCCGCCGAATCCTCCGGCCGGGCGAATGACACCAGGCGCGAGACGATTTCCGAGGCGCGTTGCGATTCTCCGGCCAGCAGCCGCAGCTCGCGTTCCGGAACACTGCGCCCGCCATAGGCGGCGAGCGAAGTGGCGAGCTGTAAAATGCTTTCGAGCGGAGCCCGCAGCTCGCTCGCGACGCCGGAGATCAACTGGCCCGTCGCGGCGAGTTTTTCGCTGCGGAAAAGCTGTTCGCGCACGGTCTGCTGTTCCTGAAGCTTGAGCGAGGCCGCCACCTGATTCGCGAGATGCTGCGCGCCGGCCTGCTCTTCCACCGTGAAGTATCCCAGGCGCCGCAGATTTCCTACTTCCAGCACGCCCAGCACGTCGTTCTGCGCAAACAGCGGCAGAAACATCGCCGATCTCGGCAAATTCGATTTCGTGTCCGATTTTACGAACGGGCTGCGTCCCACATCGGGGACGTTCAGCAAAGTCCGGTTACGGAAACACACCACCGCGCCGCTGGCCAGCCCGTCGGGAGTGGAATCCACCGGCACCGCCATGGGATCCGGTTCCATATCGGTCGGCACGCGTTCCAGCGACTTGGTTCGACGATTGTACAGGTACAGCCGGACTCCGGTGGCCCGCGTGATGGTGGGCAGAACCGCCACCAGTTTTTCCGCGATCTCGGATGGCGATGTCGCGGAAATAATCTCTTCGCTCAACGCGTGAAACGCGCGCATGGAGCGGCGCTGCGTACCCTGGCGCCGGTCGCGGACCCACCACCACGCCACGCCCAAGGAAATCACGGCGATGGCGCTCAGCGGCATCCAACTGGGGAAGGGCGAGACTGTCGGCAGCAGCTCCACTGCTTCGGGCGAAGCCAGCATGAGCTGGAATCCGCTGCTATAAGGAGGCTCCAGGGAATACTGCGTAGCCAGTCCAGTGAGCCGGACATGTTCGCCTACGCGGATCCGAAGCTCGCCGGGACGTGCGTTCACGCCTCGCGGAAAAAATATGGCGATGGTGCTGCCTCGATCGCTCAGCTCAACGCTTTTTCCGCCCAGGTTTTCGGCGACTCCCGTGACAGTGCCGGTGGTTCTGACCATCAGACCCAGGTAGCGGAAGCCGTTCAGCTCGCTGACGCTGAGGTCCTTGGGCTGAGGCGGAGGATCCTGGCGAATCCGGTGGAGCGAGGCGGGAATCAGCAGCGGAAGCGCCGCGCGGCTCTGAATGGTTCCGGTGGCTTCCACCAGGTCGCCCGGGACCAGGTCGCCGAACTGCTCGCGCGATCCGCCCATCAGCAGGGCGTGATCGGAGGTGTCCCGCAGAGCCACGTAATAGGTCCCCAGCGCCCAGATCGGGGAGGAGGCGACTTGCGCGCGGACCGTCACCAGGCGGCCTTCATAAGTCGCAGTCAGGTCGGGTCCGGTGCGCGAAACGGCTTGCTCCAGGGTAAGGAAATCCTGCGCAGCCGCAGTGGCGGCCCAGGCGGCCAGGAGAAGGATTCGATGGCGTGTCAAAAATCTTACCGTAAAAAACACAAGCGCATACGACCGCGGCGCCCTGTAGGAGCTTGGATTTGACAAAATCATAACATGACCTTGCTTCGTAGGAACAAAGTACAGGGTTTTTCGGAGCGATCTAAATAGAATTACTGATCCGAGCAGGTTAGGGCCCGCAATTGAAAGCCCCACGTGAGATGAAATCCGCGAAGCGATACCTGATTTCGGGCCGAGTGCAAGGCGTCGGATTCCGATACTTCGCCGAACGCGCGGCGCGCGAAATCGGCGTCACCGGTTGGGCTCGGAATCTAGCCGACGGTCGAGTGGAGGTTCACGCCAACGGCTCGCCGAAGCAGTTGAGTGAGTTTGAGGCTCGCCTGCGAAAAGGGCCTGCCCACGCCGACGTGCGCGGATTCGAAACGGAGGAATCGCCACCGATGCACGCTACGAGTTTCACGATTTCATAACGGCCGCTGGCAACGGGATCCATTTTGCGATGCTCGCCGCTTCCTTCGGTCGCGGTTCGGCGCCGGTGATTCGTTGAATCGGCGCGTGACGCGTTCGGCGGATTACGACGTGGTTGGGTGCACCACGCTTTGGGACGACCATTTTTGAACCGCGGCAGCCAGGCTGGCGAAGTTGATCGGCTTGGCGATGAAGTCGTCCATGCCGGCCGCGAGACACCGGTCGCGTGATCCAGCCAGAGCCTCCGCGGTCAGCGCCAGGATGATCACGTGATTTCCGGGCGGCTCCTGGCGGCGGATCTCGGCGGTGGCCTCATAGCCGCTCATAGCGGGCATCTGACAATCCATCAGGATCAAGTCGTAGGGACGCTCGCGGAGCCGTGCGACTGCTTCCAGCCCGTTGCCGGCAACGTCGGCACGGATCTGCATTTTCGCCAGCATGCGCACGGCGAGCTTCTGATTGACCAGGTTGTCGTCGGCAACCAGGACGCGAAGATCGGGCAGCGCGACCACGGTCGCCATTGACGCCGGCGCCGGCGGAGGAATGGACTGGTCGACCGCCAGGGGAACCGCGAACCAGAAGGTTGAGCCTTTTCCCAGTTCGCTGCGAACTCCGATGGAGCCGCTCATCAGCTCGACCAGCCGCTTGGAAATCGCCAGGCCCAGGCCCGTGCCTTCAAAGCGCCGGCTGGTGGAGGTGTCCACTTGCGTGAATTCGGTGAACAGAGCGGCTATTTTTTCGGGCGCGATTCCGACGCCGGTATCGGAAACCGAAAGCGTGACGGCGCGGCCGTCGTACGCCGCAGAAATCGTGATGGCACCGCGCTCGGTGAACTTTACCGCGTTTCCTCCCAGATTCATCAGGATCTGGCGGACGCGGCCGGCGTCGCCCATGAAGCGGTGCGGCATTTCGGGCGGGTATTGGATCTGAAGCGTCAGGTCTTTGCGCAGCGTTTCCGCGCCCAGGGTTTTGCGAACCTCCTCGACGACCTGCCGCAGATCGAATCCCGCCGACTCGATTTCCAGCTTGCCGGCCTCGATTTTGGAAAAATCCAGGATCTCGTTGACGATCGCCAGCAGATGCGTGGCGGAGCTGTGCACAGCGTCCGCGTATTCGCGCTGCTCCAAGCTGAGTTTCGTATCGAGCAGCAGGCTGGCCATGCCGATGACGCCGTTCATCGGAGTGCGGATTTCGTGGCTCATGTTCGCCAGAAAATTGCTCTTGGAGCGATTCGCCTCCTCGGCGGCGTGCTTGGCCAGAGTCAACTGATGTTGGGTGAGCTTCTGGGCTTGCAGCATCGCGTCCATCGCGGTGAAGCGGCTTCCCAGCGTGAAGGCGAAGGAAATTCCGGCGGCCACCAGCACAAACGCGTAGACCGCCAGGAAAAACTCGGTTTCGGTAACGCTGTCACTGGATCCGATAGCGTTGATGAGGTTGCGCGCCGCAAACGCGCCCGGCGCGATGAGCACCGCAAAGACGATCCCGAACACGGCGATGTAGAGCCGCGTATCGATCGAGTGCGAGGGCGCGATGCGGGTTTCACGCTTGAGCCATCTTTTGACAGGCTTGGAAAAAAAAGCAAGCAGCGTCCCGGCGGCGAAGATCACTTGCACCGAATCGCCCAGCACCCAGCCTCTCCACAGCGCCTCCGCCTCGCCGAACTGGAGGTGGCGCTGGTAGTCCCAGATCAAAGTGACCACTGAAGACGCACTGGTGGCGATCAAGGAGATGATCACAAACCGCAGCCGGTCCCACCACGACTCGAGCGCGGGCGAGATCCGCTGGATCGCCATCGAGATCCAGATCACTACCAGCGTGATGGGAGTGCCGCCGGAAAACAGCAGTGCGAGTCCGGGAGACATCCCATGCAGCCGGCTCGCAAAAAAGCTCGCTACGACCGCGGGAATAATTCCCCATTCCGGTCCCAGCCAGATCGCGATCAGCAGGCAGATGGTCACCGGCGGATAGAACGTGAAGTTAAAGCGAATCGGCCCGAAGTGCACTGGAATGGAATGCAGGTTTGCGGTGAGCAGGGAAAGGGCGACCGAAAGAAAGCACAGCAACGTCCATAGCAGCACCACTCGCCGCGTACCACGGTGATTCAGCCGACGGACCAGAGCCAGCAACGGCCACCAGGTCACACGAGTCTCTTCGAGACTCTCCACATGAGATATATCGGCAGTTTGAGCCCCTCGCGTGAGCGGGTTCGATGTTAAAATTGTCGTTCCCAATGAATCATTTGAAAACCCTGATCCGGGAAGTACCGGATTTCCCCAAACCCGGAATCCTGTTCTACGACATCACCACCCTGCTCAAGGATCCGGGCGGGCTGCGCCTGCTGATTGACGAACTAGGCGCCGGCTACGCAGGCGCGCGAATCGACAAAGTGGTGGGGATCGAGGCGCGCGGCTTCATCTTCGCTCCCGCCGTCGCCTACGCGCTGAACGCCGGGTTCATTCCGGTCCGGAAACCCAAGAAACTTCCGGCCGCGACCGAGCGGGTGGAGTACCAGCTCGAATATGGCACCGACTCGCTGGAAATTCATCGCGACGCGGTGATGCCTGGAGAACGAGTTTTGATTGTCGACGATGTGCTCGCCACTGGCGGAACGGCGGCGGCGGTGACCAAGCTGGTGGAAAAGATCGGCGGAACCGTGGCGGGCCTGGGATTCGTGATCGAGTTGGATTTCCTGAAGGGCCGCGCCAAGCTCCCCGGCTACGACATTCGCGCGTTGCTCCACTATTAGGATGAAAACCAGCCGGGCGCGCATCGCGAAACTCAAGTCTCTGGCGAAGATCAACCTGGATCTTCGCGTGTTGCACAAAGGCCCTGATGGGTTCCACGAGCTGCGGACCGTCTTCCAGACCATCTCGCTCGCCGACACCATCGAGATCCACTGCGAAACTGCCAAACGGACCCAACTAAACCTGGCGGGCAACGTCGATATCCCCGACAATCTGATTCTCCGTGCCGCTCAAGCTGTTCTGGATCAATCGCATACCAATGCAAAAATCACTTTTAGGTTGAATAAAAAGATTCCCATCGGCGGCGGCTTGGGCGGGGGGTCAAGCAATGCTGCGGCGGTTTTGATTGCTTTGCCGGTGCTGCTCGGGCGCCAAGTTCAGGTTGAACAAATCGCGGCAAATCTCGGCAGCGACGTACCTTTTTTTCTGCGGGGCGGCACTGCCATCGGATTGGGGCGCGGGACGGAATTGTACGGGCTGCCCGAAATCGCCGAGCAGGAGCTGGTGGTGGTTTCAAGCGGACTGCACGTCGCCACCGGACCAGCTTACGCTGCGCTCAATCGAGGTTTGACTTTCACCGAATCGTCAAATAAAATAAATGATTTCCAGGGGTTCGTGCGGGCGCTGGGCGAATTGCGCCGCGCGGATCTGGCGTGTGCGCAAAGCGAAAACGACTTTGAGACGGTCGTCTTCCGGCAATATCCCAGGCTGAAACAGATTCTAGGCAAATTGTCGCGATTCGCAGTTGCCAGGATGACGGGGTCCGGATCGGCGATTTTCGCTGTGTTCGAATCGGGCGAAGCTTGCGAGCGTGCGCGAAAAGTGTTGGATCGGGATCGGGTGTTGCGAGGCTGTGAGTTGCTGCCGGCCAGGCTGGTGAGCCGAGCGAGTTACCGGCGGCTGTGGCGGCGCCAGCTTCGCGAGCACATCCTTTCCGACGACGATTTATGGCCGCCCCGAAGCCGGTACGCGCGATGAGGTTTAACCA
>Ga0070735_10005558_pt1 | contig 10424 bp, 7 predicted proteins | sample Coa_R1_FD_66443 | JGI IMG/M metagenome (GOLD analysis project Ga0070735, IMG submission 66443) | Surface soil microbial communities from Centralia Pennsylvania, which are recovering from an underground coalmine fire - Coalmine... | ecosystem: Environmental > Terrestrial > Soil > Unclassified ... | reverse complement strand
GGTGATGCTCGCCGACGGCAAAGGGCACCCGCGTATCAAGATGTACGTGACGGCGGACGGGCAAGCGCAACTGCAGTTTCTCGATGCGAGCGGCAAAGTGACCGCACGCTACCCGCAATGATGCGTCGTTTCTCCGCGCTGGTTCTCGCCGCATTCGCACTGAGCGCGTGTTCAAATTCCGGCCAAAACGCATCGCATCAAGCGTCGCCGCAGGGGTCGCCGCAGGCGTCTTCGGGGAATGGCATTCGGGTTAGTGTTACCGTCCCGAGTACGACGCACCCGGGGCCCATTGATGGGCGCCTATTCGTGATCTTTGCGAGCGCTGACAAACCTGATCCGCGCATTCAGATTCTCTCGCCGGAGAGTACGCCGCCGTTCTTCGCGATGGACGTGCACGACGTGCAGCCCGGGCAAGCGATGGTTGTGGACTCGAGCGCCGCCGGATATCCCGTAAAGAGCTTGACCAATCTACCGCCCGGCGATTACAACGTCGAAGCATTCGTGTTTCTCTACACGACGTACCATCGCGCCGACGGGCATACGATTGCTGCGCCCGAGCAGTGGGGTCCGCAAGTATTCTCATTGCAGCCCGGCAACCCGTACAGCAGCGTGCAGCACGTGCACGTCGACGCCGGCAGCAATGCGACGATCTCGCTGACGGCGGATAAGACGATTGGCGTGAACGAACTTGCCGATCTCGAAGGCGAATCGCAAGGGTATGCCAACGATACGCCGTGGCTCAAGCACTTTCGCATCTTGAGCCCGACGCTCTCGAAGTGGTGGGGCAAGCCCATCTATTTGGGCGCGACGGTGCTGCTGCCCAAAGGCTATGCATCGCATCCGAATGCGCACTATCCCGTCGTTTACAACCAAAACCATTTCTACGGGCCGATTCCATGGGAGTTTACGACGGATAGATCGACGGAGACGCCGCAAGCCGCTGCAGAAGGCAAACGTTCGGGCTTGGGCACGGGTTACGAATTTTACGAAGCATGGAATTCCGCGCATTTTCCGCGCTTTCTCCTGGTGACGTGGCAGCATCCGTGTCCGTTCTTCGACGATTCGTACGCAGTGAACTCGGCAAACTGCGGACCGTTCGGCGACGCGATACAGAATGAGTTGATCCCCGCGATCGAATCGCGCTACCGCGTGCTTCGCGAATCGCGCGCACGCATCGTTGAAGGCGGATCGACAGGCGGATGGGAGTCGCTCGTGCTGCAACTTCAGCATCCGAAGTTCTACGGCGGCGCGTGGGTGTTCGATCCCGACCCCATCGATTTCAGTGCGTTCCAGCAGATCGACGTCTACAGGGACGCGAATGGATTTTACATTCCGTCCGAGGGAGGCGGTTGGCTGAAATACTGGCGGTACTTCGAGCGCACGCCGAGAGGACAATCGCTCGTAACCGAACGCGATCTCAGCGCGTACGAGCAGGTGATGGGCACGAAGGGCCGTTCCCAATATCAGCTCGACGGCTGGTGGGCGATCTTCGATCCCGCCGGATCCGACGGCTATCCGGAACCGCTGTGGAACATGAACACCGGCGTCATCGATAAGTCCGTCGCATCGTACATGCGCGATAACGGCTACGACCTCGTGTACTACATGAAGCAGCACTGGCCCGTGTTGGGTCCGCAGCTGCACGGTAAGTTACACTTCATCGTCGGCGACATGGACAGTTATTTCCTGAACTTGGCCGTCTACAAGGCACAAGATTTCCTGGAGTCGACGACCAATCCGAAATCCGATGCTACGTTTACGTACGGACGCCCGATGAAAGGGCACGGCTGGCACCCCATGACGTGGGCCGCACTGCTCGAGCAGATGGCCGCGCAAGTGCGCGCAAACACGCCGCCGGGTGAAAGCAACGCGCAGTGGAACTACTGAAACACGCGCGCGCATGTGTCGTGGTTCTCTTGGCCTGCACCCTTTTGGGTGCGGGCCCGCGTTTTCGGAACATTGGTCCAACGGACGGCCGATTGGACACCGCAAGCGGCGTTGCAGGCGATCCCGCAACGTATTATGCGGGCGGTCTGGGCGGCCTCTTCAAAACGACCGACGGCGGCATAACGTGGGAGTCGATATTCAACGGCAAACCGGTTAGTTCTGTAAGCGCAATCACCGTTGTACCGAATCTGCCCAGCCGCATCTATATCGGTACGGGTGAATCCAACCTGCGCAACGACGTTGCATTCGGCGACGGCGTCTGGCGTTCGGACGACGCCGGTAAGACGTGGACGCACTTGGGCTTGGATGCAACCGAACACATTGCGGCGATTGCGGTGGATCCGAGAAACACCGATCGGCTGTTCGTCGCTGCACTCGGACCGGTGTACCGCCCGGGTACCGATCGCGGCGTCTATCGCAGCACGGACGGCGGCACCACCTGGCAGCGCGTTTTGTATACCGACGATCGAACCGGCGCATCCAGCATTGCCATCGATCCGTCGAATCCGCGCGTGCTTTTCGCCGGCATGTGGGAAGGCTGGCGCAACCCGTATCACTTGAACAGCGGCGGTGCGAGTGACGGTATCTACAAATCGACCGACGGCGGTGACACGTGGACGCGGCTGCGCGGCAATGGCTTGCCCGGCGGCACCATGGGCCGCATCGCGATTGCGTTTGCGCCGAGCAATCCGCAACGTGTATACGCACTCATCGAATCGAACGAAGGGGTGTTGTGGCGCAGCGACGACGGCGGAAGCACGTGGAAGCTCGTCAACTCCTCGCACGCGCTCAACCAGCGCCCGTTTTACTTCACCGCGCTGACCGTCGATCCGAGAGACGAAAATCACATAATGTTCCCGTCGGTCGACATGCAGGAAAGCAATGACGGCGGCAAGACCGCGCACGTCGTGCAGCGGCCGTCCGGTTTCGGCGACGACCATCAGATATGGATCGATGCGTCCGACACGGCGCGCATGATCGTCGCGGGTGACGACGGCGCTGCCATCAGTTCGAATCGCGGCAAGAGTTGGTCGTGGAAACCGATTGCCGTTGCGCAGTCGTATCACGTCGATACCGACGACCGCATTCCATATACCGTCTGCACGGAGGATCAAGACGCCGGAAGCGCATGCGGACCGAGCAATAGTCTGCAAGCTGAAGGCATCGGATTGGATGATTTTTTTGATGCGGGCGGCGGCGAGAGCGGATGGATACTGTTCGATCGCGCAAACTCGAACGTCATGTATGCCGACGGCTACGGCGGCTCGGTGACGCTGTACGACCGGCGCACGCGCGAAGCGCGGCAGATCAACGTCTGGCCGCAAGACCCAATGGGTTGGCCGGCTGCGCCCCTCAAGTATCGCTTTCAATGGACCGCACCGCTCGCGATGTCCCCGCAGCATCCGCACCGTCTGTACATGGGCGGGAATCAAATCTTTCAAACGGACGACGGCGGCGTCTCGTGGCGCGCGATCAGTCCCGACCTGACGCGCAACGACAAATCACGTCAAGGTGTTTCGGGAACGCCGCTTACGCCTGACAATACCAGTGTCGAGTATTACGACGTCGTGTTTTGCATCGGTCCATCGCCCCTCGCGGATGGGCAAATTTGGGCCGGCACCGACGATGGCCGCATCTGGCTGACGCGCGACGGCGGCAAAACGTGGAGCGACGTCACACCGCACGGTATGCGTGAAGCGCCGCAGCGGCACTGGCTTCGTGTCACGTACGTTGCGCCGTCACCGTTCGATGCGCCAACGGCATACGCGTCCGCGGACGCGCACAAGTGGGGCGACAGAAAGCCATACTTGTTCGTGACGCACGATTACGGCAAGTCGTGGAAGAGCATCTCCGCCGGATTGCCGCAAGACAGTTACGCGCGAATGATTCGTCCAGACCCAACTCGGCGCGGCATGCTCTATGCCGGCACGGAGACAGGTCTGTGGTACTCGTATGACGACGGTGCGAATTGGACGCGTTTCGAACAAGGTTTGCCGGTCGTTCCCGTCTACGATTTTCAAGTCCAGCGGCGCTTCGACGATTTGGTCGTCGGCACGCACGGACGTGGTATTTGGATTTACGACGATTTGCATCCGCTGCAGGAACTGAACGGCGCCGTGCGGGCGCAAGCGCTGCATTTGTTCACGTTGCGAGATGCGTACCGGTTTCACCGCACGGGGAGCGAGTCGCAATCGACGTTCCACGGCGATAATCCGCCGTACGGCGCGGACGTGAACTTTTGGCTCGCATCGACGCCGAGCGGCGGAAAAGCGACGGTGCAGGTGCTCAACGGAGCGCACCTCGTGCGAACGATGGACGTGAAAGACGCTGCCGCAGGTATCAACCGAGTGTGGTGGGATCTTCGTTACGACTCGGTTGAACCGGCAAAGGGCTTCGCGCCATGGCGCGACGGCGGTTTTCGCGGTCCGCTCGCTGTGCCCGGAACGTACACGATTCGCGTGAACGCCGGCGGCCGCACCGTCGCCGGCGCGTTGCGCGTACATGCAGACCCACATGTGCCGGTATCGCAAACGGCCCTGCAAGCGCAGTTGACGTTTCTGCTGCGCATCCGCGACGACATGGCGCGGTTGACTGACGAAATCAACCGCTTGCAACGGGTCAAAGCGGCGAACAGCAGCGGTGCCGCACAGGCGAGCCGTTTGCTCGACGAAATGTACAATCCCCAGGAGACGCAGTCGGAAGATTCGTTGCGTTTTCCCGATCGCGTATACAGCCAACTCAGTTCGCTAGCGTCGGATGCGGCATCGTCGGACGACGCCCCGACACAGTCCGACTACGCGGTGCTGCGCAGCCTCGAAACGGAAGCCAACCTGTTACTCACCCAAGCAAAATCCGTGCATTAGCCGGCGCCGTCCGCCCCTCGACTGCGCTCGGGGTCCTTCGATACCTCGGGATGACAATGGCTGCGCCTAAGAGGTGCAGCGGGGGCAGCGGCCTTCGAATGTTACGCGTTGATTTTCGATTTTCAAACCGTGCTGCGCCGCCAGCGTTTGAATCGTGCGTGGCGGAATTGCAAACGCAATGTCCTCGATTGTGCCGCACTCGATGCAGCGAAAGTGCGCATGGTGCGGGCCCGAGGGCTCGTATGTCGCGGCTTCGGCTCCGGGAACGGTGATTTCAGAAACCAACCCGAGATCGCGCAAGCGCTGGAGACCGCGGTACACGGTCGTCAGCCCGATGCCCGGATGCCTAGCGCGCACCTTCGCGTGGATCTCTGAAGGCGTGAGGTGGCAACCGACGCCGCACGCGTCGACGACTTCACGAATCAGTTGATAATTTTTAGGAAGTGCGGGCTGGGGCATTGACGGCGAACCTTTGCGGCGGTATCTTGTTGGAAATGAAATTCATTTTCACTTAGGTCGTTCTTCTAGCACCTCGAGGGAACCTGCTTCCCTCGCTTCCCCACATCGCGGAGAGCAACACATGGATAACACGATCGCCGAGCTGTCGAAGGACGCCGCGAGTGCTTGTCCCGTTAACGGAATTCACAAGCACGTACCCCTGCGGCCCAGAGTAAATATCGATTGGTTTCCTGAGTTATTGGATTTGTCGGTTCTGCACCGGCCGTCAAAATTGTCGGATCCGATGGGTCCGGACTTCAACTATGCCCGTGAGTTCAAGAGTCTCGATCTCGGCGCGGTCAAAGCCGATCTGTTTGCGTTGATGACCGACTCGCAGGAGTGGTGGCCCGCCGATTTCGGTCACTACGGACCGCTGTTCATTCGCATGGCTTGGCACGCCGCCGGTACCTACCGTATCGGCGATGGCCGCGGCGGTGCGGGATCCGCGCAGCAGCGTTTTGCGCCGGTCAGTAGTTGGCCGGATAACGCGAACCTCGACAAAGCGCGGCAACTGCTTTGGCCCATCAAGCAGAAGTACGGCCGGAAAATCTCGTGGGCCGATTTGATGATTCTTGCCGGAAACTGTGCGCTTGAATCGATGGGATTCAAAACGTTCGGATTCGGCGGCGGCCGCGTGGATGCGTGGGAGGCCGACGAAATCACCGACTGGGGTCCCGAGAACACGTGGCTCGCCGACGAGCGATACAGCGGAGAACGCGATCTTGCCAATCCGCTTGCGGCCGTGCAGATGGGTTTGATCTACGTGAATCCGGAAGGCCCGAACGGTAAACCCGATCCGCTGGCGGCGGCGATCGACGTTCGCGAAACATTCGCGCGCATGGCGATGAACGATGAGGAGACGGTTGCGCTGATCGCCGGCGGCCACACGTTCGGCAAAACGCACGGTGCCGCGGATCCCTCGCAGTACGTCGGGCTCGCGCCGGCCGGCGCGGGCATCGAAGACCAAAATCTCGGTTGGCGCAACACGTTCGGAACGGGCAACGGCGACGATACGATCACCAGCGGGCTCGAGGGCACCTGGACGCAGCGGCCAACGAAATGGAGCAATCTCTATTTCGACAATCTCTTCAACTTCGAGTGGGAACTGACGAAGAGTCCGGCGGGCGCGCACCAGTGGAAGCCGAAAAACGGCGATGGCGCGAACAGCGTTCCCGACGCGCACGATTCGTCCAAGCGGCACGCACCGACGATGCTGACGACCGACCTTTCCTTGAGAGTCGATCCTACGTACGGACCGATCTCGAAGCGCTTCCACGAAAATCCGCAAGAATTCGCCGACGCATTTGCCAAGGCGTGGTACAAGTTGACGCACCGCGACATGGGACCGATCTCGCGCTACCTTGGACCCGAAGTTCCGAAGGAGCCGCAGCTCTGGCAAGATCCCGTACCGGCGGTCGATCACCCGCTCGTCGACGAGCAAGACGTCGCCGCACTCAAGAAACGAATCCTGGATTCGGGTCTGACGATTTCGGAACTCGTCACGACTGCATGGGCATCGGCCTCGACGTTCCGCGGCACCGACAAGCGCGGCGGCGCGAACGGTGCGCGCATTCGCCTGGCTCCGCAGAAAGACTGGACTGTCAATCAAGCCGGCGGTTTGGCGAAGGTTCTGCAAGTATTGGAAAACGTTCAAAAAGACTTCAATGCATCGCTCTCCGGCGGCAAGAAAGTTTCGCTGGCGGACGTCATCGTTCTGGGAGGGTGCGCCGCTATCGAGCAGGCGGCGAAGAGCGGCGGTTACGACGTGAAGGTACGCTTCTCGCCGGGACGCACGGATGCAACGCAAGAAAACACCGACGTGCATTCCTTCGCCGTACTCGAACCGAAAGCTGACGGATTCCGCAATTATCTCGGAAGCAATCACTCGCGTTCGCCGGAGCAGCGGCTCGTCGATCGCGCGCTACTCCTGACGCTCAGCGCTCCGGAGATGACCGCGCTCGTCGGCGGCATGCGCGTGCTGGGCGCGAATGCGGACGGTTCCAAGCATGGCGTTTTCACGAAGCGGCCCGGCGCACTGACGAATGACTTCTTCGTGAATCTTCTCGACATGAAGACGAAGTGGCAGCCGGCCGGCAACGACTACACGTACGAAGGGCACAACCGAACCACCGGTGAGTTGACGTGGACCGGAACGAATTGCGACTTGATCTTCGGTTCGAATTCGCAACTGCGCGCGGTCGCCGAAGTCTACGCGGTCGAGGCGGATCACTTCGTGCACGACTTCATCGCCGCTTGGGAAAAGGTTATGGATCTCGATCGGTTCGATCTCGCCGTAACCGTTTGATGCGGTGAGTACCCTTCTGGGCTTGCGCGAATTTACGCATCTACGATGGGATCCTCGGATTCTCATCGTGGATGCGCGCGAAAAGCGTTTTGTGCCCGGAGCCTCGCTCGACAATCCGTTCTTCTCATGGGTTCGTATCGGCTCGAGAACCGAAGCGCAACACCTGGCGTCCGACATCTCCCTTCGTCATCTCATCATCGTTCACGAAGATGAAGAACGAGCGCTCGACCTCGACCACGTGTTGAAGGGTCTGGAACTCCACTCTTCGGCGCTGGAGGCCGGCGAACGCGGTTGGAGCGAAGCGATCCTCGAGGAAGGTGCGCAGATGTTCGGCGACGTGCTGGTCGTAACGCTGAACCAGCTCGCGCTGAATAAGCGGCAATACATATTCGTGCACGGCGGCAGCGCGGTAGCCGTGCAGCCGTCGGGCTCGATTGCGGCGCTGCGCGAAGAAGTGCGTCACCAAAGCACGAGGCTGGAAGCCGTCCTGGATGTGACCCGCGACGAATCGGAGGGATCGGCGTTTGCGCGCGTCCTCGGTGCACCCTACGTGCAAGCACCTTTCGAAATCGGCGGAATGCGCATCCACCGCGTGGATCGCAATACACTGCAATTACAAACGAACCAGTGCTTTTCGCACTTTTCGCTTTGAGGTAAGCGGGCCGCAAAAGACCCACGGTGTCTTGCCCTAGGCGGCACTAGTGTTATTTCGCGCGCGATGCTACTCGTAAGGTATGGGACGGGCGGCGGCGGGGATTGCAGTTGTTGCGGCATTGGCGATCGCGGGATGCGGGCACGGCACTTCGACGCCGCCGGTCGTCGCGTTTTCGCCCTCGCCTCCTCCGGGCAACAATGGAGCGCCCTCTCCGGCGCCGACGTTCAATCCGGCGGCCGTAAGCATTGCGGAAATTCCGATACCGCAGCCATCGCCCGCCGGCAATGGTCCGGCGGATCCTGACGTGTTGGATGTGGGCAAGGACGGCTCGGTCTATTTCGGGCAGCTGAACGCGGGCTTTTCCGGATTCGGCAACTTCGGCATCTTTCGCTATAACGGTGGCACGTTCACGCAAACGTTGCCGGCACCGCAACCGAATGCTTGGGTTGGCGGCGTCAACGCGATTGACGCACACGACTCATCCACGGTGATGTGGAGCAGCTCGTATCAACAGATGAATGAGCCGTTTTCATTCGGCGACATGATGCAATGCGGCGCGAATGGTGGAACGGCCACGTTATGCTCGTTCGCGGCATTCGACGGTTTCACCACATCGATCGTCACGGCAAAGGACGGCACGGTTTGGACGGCCGGGTCGCAATGCTGCGGAGCCGGGCCGGGCGGTTACCCGGCGCAGCTTCCCGCGCCGCTCCCGGCGAACGCCTTCGCGCTCGACGTTACAAACGGACCCGGCGGGAATGTCTGGGGCGTCGTCAACTTCAACGGACCGATCTACGAATTCACTTCGAGCGGCGCAATCATGAACACGTACCCTTTGCCCGCGGGAAACAACCTCGTAGGCAATCACGTGCTCGTCGAAGGTCCGGACGGTGCGCTCTGGTTCACCGACGCGGGTAACAATGCAATTGCTCGCCTATCGTCGACCGGTCAAATTTCAGAGTACAAAGTGCCCACTCCGAACAGCGGCTTGCAAAGCATCACGCTTGCTGCGGATGGGGGCATGTGGTTTACGGAATCGTCGGGCAACAAGGTCGGCCGCATCGATGCAACCGGCAAAATCTACGAGTTTGCAATCCCAACGGCCAACGCGCAGCCCACGGCGATCGCCGCCGTACCGCCGGGCTGCTCCTGCAAAACCTCGCAAGTATGGTTTACGGAGACGACTGCCGACAAGATCGCATCAGTATCGTATTGAGTGCCGTTTGCCCCTCGACTTCGCTCGGGGTCCTTCGATACCTCAGGATGACACAGCCGCTAGGCGGCGGAATACGTGATTATCATATAGACTTGGTTTGCTTTTTGCGTGAGAGCGGCGGAGTCTGCCGGAATCGAAACGGTTGCCGACGGACTTACGGCGTTGAGTTTTGCGGGCAACACGGTGAGTGCAGGCTGCGGCGATGCCGGTGCGAGGCCGTCGCTGTAGAGCGCAATGCCCGTCGGCGTGACGGTCAAACCTTGCACCGCGTACGGGAAGTAGCTCAGTTGCAGCGTGAACGAGAACGCCGGCGTTCCCGACGTGCTGTTGACGAATGCCGCCCATTCGGTGGGGAAGTCGTTACGCAGCAAGAAGAGCAGTTGCAGGTTATCCGTACCACTCTTGAACGCGGCTTGCAATTCTTTCACACACTCCGACGCGAGTGGATCGCCAGCCTGACGCGCCGTGTAGCGGATGTGCAAAATCGCGTCGGTGATTGTCGTGTAGTCGAATGCCGGGAATGCGGTCGGCAGTTCCAGTTGCCACGTGCTGTTCGCAGCGCCCGCACCTTCGAACGGCAGGAAGCGCTCGTCCTTGAGGTTCGTTTCGAACAAACCCGAGTCGTTATTGCCCGAACTCGTGACGATCGAATTCGTCGCGCCGAAGTAATCGACGAAGCGCGGGTCGTCCGCGCCCTGACGCGCGTAGTGATTGCCGCTGTCGAGCAGCGAGGACGTGCGCACGCTGCTGCTCTGCAGCGTTACGGTGCAATTCACGGTCGAGTACGGACCGACGACCGACGGGAGCGAGAGCCCGACGCTCTTGATGCGGCGCATGTAGTGGCCGGGGCAATCCCGGTCGAAGAGCCATTCCGGAATCGTGAACGTGCATTGCCCGGTCGTGCGAAGGGCGAGAAGCGCGAGCGGATTGAGCTGGCGC
>Ga0070735_10005557_pt1 | contig 10424 bp, 8 predicted proteins | sample Coa_R1_FD_66443 | JGI IMG/M metagenome (GOLD analysis project Ga0070735, IMG submission 66443) | Surface soil microbial communities from Centralia Pennsylvania, which are recovering from an underground coalmine fire - Coalmine... | ecosystem: Environmental > Terrestrial > Soil > Unclassified ... | reverse complement strand
CTCCCCGATCCGAAGGACGCGCGCGAAGTCACGATGGAAGCGATGGTGGTGAGCGCGCTGAACTCCGCTGCCCTCGCGGAAAAGTATGGGTTGCCTCCCGACCAGATCATCCTCAGCGCGAAAGTAAGCGGCGTGCAGGATTTGATCGATGTCTACCGCGCTCTTGCAGCGCGCTGCAACTATCCTTTGCACCTCGGACTGACTGAAGCCGGTATGGGAGCCAAAGGCGTTGTCGCCTCCAGCGCTGCCATGGGCATTCTGCTGCAAGAAGGCATCGGCGACACGATTCGGGTTTCGCTTACGCCTGCGCCTGGCGGAGATCGCACGGAGGAAGTTCGCGTCGCGCAGCAGATTCTGCAGTCGATGGGCATTCGAAGCTTCACACCGCAGGTCACGGCCTGCCCCGGATGCGGACGCACTACTAGCACCTTCTTCCAGGAAATGGCGGAGCAGATTCAGTCCTATTTACGCGAGCAGATGCCCGGGTGGAAGGGGCGTTATGTGGGCGTGGAAGAGATGAAGCTCGCGGTAATGGGATGTGTCGTCAACGGTCCGGGCGAATCCAAGCACGCCAATATTGGCATCTCGCTGCCCGGGACTTTTGAAGAACCCAAAGCTCCTGTCTACGTGGATGGCCGTTTGTTTACGACGCTGAAGGGCGATCGCATCGTCGCGGAGTTCATCGAGATTCTCGATGAGTACGTGGACTCGCACTACGCCGCGCGCGAGCAGAAGGAAGAAGCGGCCGTCCCAAGCTAGACACGTAACAGCCGCCGATCCAGTTCAGAGTTGCTAGCGGAATCACTGTCCCATAAACAAGAAGATTGGACTTTGCGGGAGTGGCTCGCCATTCGCCTGTGGAGCGCTTCCGCTGTAAGGTGTGAGCAGGGTTGTAACTAATGTATCGGGTGGCAGCGGCTGGTTTGGGTTATTGGTGTTTGCGCCGGTCGTGTTGATCACGGCGACGGCCCCTGCGTCGCACATGGCCACATACACGCGGCTGCTATCCGCGGAGGCAACGGTAAACAAGCGGAAGCGCGTGCTGGTGGGGGTGTACGAAGGCGAAAGTGCGCAACTGGCTACCGGTGGAACGCCGGATTGATTCGTCGAAAACGGCGGCCAGGTGAGCAGCGTCATGGTTGGAGCACTGGGATACTGCACAGCAAAACTGGTGGAATTGAAAACAGTTAGCTGAGGGAGGATGCAAGCCCCGCTAACGCCCGGACAAGCGCTTTGGTAGCTGGCCACGTAAAATCGGCTGCCATCGAGTAAGGCCGTTACGGAAACCGGCGTGCAGCCGCCGGGGCAAGGCACGGATCCAGCAGCGAATGAAATTGTGGAGAGCGGAACCGGCGTATCGTTCGGCACACCGTTTCCATCCACTCCGCCGGTATTGGAAAATACATACACGGTGGCCGTCGCCGGATTCACCACGTACAGACGATTCAGGTTCGGATCGAGGAAGATATAGTTTGCCCCCGCTCCTACAGGAAGACTGCTCGAAACCGCGTCCGTCGCGGTATCGATCGTCACCAGCTGACCATCCCCTTGCGTAACTACATATACTTTCTGGCCGTCGGCGCGCGCCACTACCCACACCGGCGTCACACCTGTGAACCCCGTCACATTGTTCGTCGTTGGATTGTTTGACGAAAGATCGATGGAATTCAAGCTGGTAACGGTATTGTTACCCTGATTCGCGATATACAGTTTTGCGCCCTGGCGGGCGTTGGCTTCGGCCATGCTCACAGGATTGGGCGCCGGACTGGTCGATGTGGCGGATGGCGGCTCTGTGGTCGCAGTGTTCGTTATCACATTCGAAGCCGTGCTGATCTTGGCAACTGAGTTGGAATTGAAGTTGGCAGCGTACATCTCCGTAGTTTCAATGCTCGCAAGAAACACCGGCTGGGGCGGAATCGACGCAGTGGCCGCGACTGCGCAGAGCGTGGTGGAAGTTGAGCATGATGCCAGTCCCGCGAGAGGGTCGGTAAAACTGACAGTGCTGGTACTGATCGAAGAAATGAAAAACGTGCCGTTGTAGCCGGGAATATCCTCACCCGAGATAACCAGTGCAGTTCCTATGGGGACAAGCGCCGCACTGGCGGGGTTTGCAAGAAGAGGAGCGCTGAGAGTCGCGGTCACCGTGTTCCCCGCCTCGCTGAGCGCCACAATGCCCGAGCTCTGGCCGGTCAAGGGCGGCAAACTGATCGTGCCGACCGCGCCCAGCCCGGTTGCCTGCTGCGCTTGAAAAACGGGGGTAAAAAAGTCAATGGCATCGACTCCCTTATCGTAGACACTGCCGGCGGTGGCCACGAAGATCTCGGAGTCGTTCGATAGGATTACGCCGTGGGTGGGATTAAACCCGGTGTTCGGTGAGTTTCCCGTCGAGGTTGAAGTCTCGCCGACAATGCTGTCGCCGGCCACATCAATCTGCATCGCCGAGCCGGCATAGTTCGGAATGTTCCTGGCGATGCCGAGCACAGAGTGAAAGTTGGCGGGCTGCGGATTTGTTTCCACCGGGCAGTTCGGCAGTCCGCTACTCAAGCAAGGAATCACGACTGGGCGATAAACCTGTCCGCAAGCCGACCATAACACTATCAAGAACACCGTGGCTGCCAGGCAGCCCAGACGACGAAGACTCATCGACACCCCGGAGGAACAGTCATGATTTTGCAATGATGAAGACAGAAGCGATTATTGTAACGATTGCGCGCTGCGCGCGCTAGCGGCGCGCCGACTCTGATCTAAGGATGCGAAGCGCAGGCAGTAAGATGTCCGCTGGCGAGGCTGCCGAGACTGATCGTCCAAGGCCTTGGTCGTCCAAGAAATAGTGCGTCGGGGATGGGAGGAGGATTATCGTCCGCGCCGGGATTTCCCGGCCGCCGCAGCCGCAGGCGCTTCTGATTTCGCTGTTGCCGCGGGCTTTTTCTTGCCTTCCATCTGCGCCAGACTCTGCTTCAGCGCTGCCATTAAATCCACCACCGGTGCCAGCTTCTTCGGTTTTTCGACAGCGGCTACTTCGCCGCCTTCGAGTTTGGCTTCGATCAGCTGCTTTAGATTTTCCTGGAAATTATCTTTGTATTTTTTAGGATCCCATTCGTCGGCGAGGGCCTCGATCAGTTGGTGCGCCACTTTGACTTCTGCGTCCTTCAATTCCACATCCGGCGCCCCGAAACCTTCAACCTTTCGCACTTCCTCTTCGTAGTACATGGTGTGGAGCATCAACCCGCCCTCTGACGGCCGCAGGAAACATGTGTACTCGCGATTGTGCATGGTAATTTTCGCGATGGCTACGTACTCGCTCTCTTCCAATGCCTTGGTCAGCAGCGCATAAGGCCGGCGGCCGGCTTCCTCGGGCATCATGTAATAAGACGACTCGAAGTAAACCGGATCGACCTCGCTCTCTTTCACGAACTCGAGGATCTCCATCGTCTTGGCGGTCTGCGGTTCGATTTTCTTGATCTCGTCCGGTTCGATTACGATGTACTCGTCTTTGCGAAACTCGTAGCCCTTCACAATCTCGTTGCGTTCGACCACCACTCCCTCGGCGAGGCAAACATATTGCTGCTTCAGGCGGGATTTGTCGGTGCGGTGCAGCATGTTGAAGGAAATTCCCGAACTCCGCGCCCCGGAAAACAGGCGCACAGGCATGGAAATAAGACCGAAGGTTAAGTGTCCGGACCAGACCGACGATGGCATAGTTCCTCTCGTGCATAAGGGAGAACAGCAACCCCGAGTTTGGACGGCAAGAGCCTAAAAGCCCCAGAATTGGGAGTTTAGTCCATTAAACGCACATTGGATGCACAATTCTTGAGGCGGGAGTACCGGAATCCAAAGCCGAAGCAGATGTAGTGCAGAAGGAAAAGGCACTACCTGTTGTTGTTTACTGAAAGGCTCCGTCAAAGCTAGTTTACCGGGCTGCGGACTCCGAATGCCGCTTGGCTGCGAAAGCGGGTGGAAAACAGCGGTAATTATTTGAAGCGCCGCCCAGGCTGAAGTCATCTCCCAACGCGAACGCTTAGGAGTTCCCATGACCGATCTCCGCTACCCCGTGGGGAAGTTTACTTACGAAGGGCCGCTATCCGCAGACCGGAAGCAAGAAAGCATCTCCGACATTGAGCAGGCCCCGGTCAATCTCCGCGCGGCCGTGGAAGGGCTATCGAAGTCGCAATTTGACACACCGTATCGACCTGAAGGCTGGACCATCCGCCAGGTTGTGCATCACGTGCCTGACAGCCACCTCAACGCTTACGTTCGTTTCAAGCTCGCGCTCACCGAGGACGAGCCTACCATCAAACCTTACGCGGAAGACCGCTGGGCGCAGCTTGCCGATACACGGACAACACCGATTGAAGTCTCCCTCGCCATGACGGATTCCCTGCACACCCGCTGGGTGCAACTGCTGCGCTCGCTAAAACCGGAAGACTGGAAACGCACCTTCCGGCATCCGGAGATGGGAGTGATGGATCTCGAGAAAACACTTGCTCTGTATTCCTGGCACAGCCGTCACCACGTGGCACACATTACAAGCCTGCGCGAAAGAAACGGTTGGTAGGATGAGCCGACATGCGGCGTCTCATCAGTCCAAGATCAGAAATGAAAACGCCGCCTGAATTCGGCGGCGTCTCATATTTCGTGGCGAGTTGGTTCTTTCACTTGCTCGTTATGTCGACTGAGGCCCGAGTCGTCTCCCAATCGATGTGCATGGTGCAGCCGTTGCCCGACTTCGCATAAGAGATTTTGAAGTCTTCGACCGGAGATGGCAGTTTTGAGACTTTCATGTCAACACGAGCCAGTTCGTCGCTTTCATATTTATACGGGATTCCCCACTCGCCGGTTTTCTTATTGATGATCAGTTTCCAGGAATCGGCGTTCGGCACTGTGAAAATCGTATAGCTTCCGGCGGGAACGTTTGTGCCTCCGACGCTCACGTCGGCGCTGGTGACAAAAGTGGTGGCTTCATTCGCACCGGTGCGCCAAACCTCGCCGAAGGGCACGAGCTCACCGTAGATTTTGCGGCCTTTCATGCGAGGACTGGAGTAGTCAGTTTTAATAGTCTTGCCGGAGCCAAGATCGCAAGTGGCTGAGGCCGGCGGGCTGGGACGTTTTCCGCCCATTTGGGCCAGGGCTGCAGCGGTGAACAAAAGGGTGAAAAGGACTGACGGCACGATTCGTTTTGGCATAGTTCTCCTTGAAAAAGCATTTAGCGCTCGATATTTGGCTGGACGAGATTTTGAAGCTGCCTGAAGCTTTGTCCTGGCCCAGTGCTAATTGCTAAGTCCTTTGACGTATGATTTCGAACGCCGAAAGCAATTATGCGCCCGCGGATGAGCACGTTACAATCGCTCCATGCCGGTATTCGAGGAAAAACAGGACGAACTGGAACATTACGAGACAATGATGGGCGTGCCCCGCGGACGGCTGGCGGTGACCATGGACACGATTACCGACGCCATGGCGCTGGTCGGGCAGCACGGCGTCTATTGCCAAAGCCAGCGCTGGCCGGGCAAGCCGGTGATGGATATCCAGCTCATCATGAAAGGTTTGACCGACGCGAAAGAGCTGATTCAGAGCGTGATGGAAGAACTGAAGAAGTCTGAGCGATAATCGTGTATTTTTAGTGGACCGAAATTCACCCTAACAATTTCAGGAGAACGGAAATGCAAGGCTCCAAGATCTTGGCGAATGTGTGCGGGGCGGTGTTTGTTGTGGCCACAGTCTCGGCGATGGCGCAGACCGCGCCGCAGGCCGCCATGCAGTCTCCTTCCATCACGTTGACTGCGCAAGAGCGCGATGCAGCTATTAAGCAGTTTGAAGCTACGCGCGATAACTTCCTGAAGTCGATTGCAGGATTGTCCGAGAAGCAGTGGACATTTAAACCCGCGCCGGACCGATGGTCGGTTGCTGAAGTTGCCGAGCACATCACGATCTCCGAATCCAAGCTACTGGGATTGGTGCAACAGCCATTGATGAGTTCTCCTGCGGCTCCCGAGAAGCGCGCTCAAGTGAAGGGCAAGGATGAATTAATCGAGCAGAGAGTGCCGGATCGCAGCCACAAGGCGCAGGCTCCAGAATTTCTCAAACCCACCGGCCGCTGGCCCACGGAGGCGGAACTCGTTAAAGCGTTCGGAACCGAGCGCGCGGCAACCATCGAATACGTGCGCACGACCAACGACGATCTGCGTGATCATTTCTTCGATCATCCCGTTTTTGGGCCGCTCGATGGCTACCAATGGCTGCTCTTGATTTCGACTCATAGCGCGCGCCATACGGCACAGATCGAGGAAGTAAAGGCGGATCCGAATTTCCCGAAGGATTAGAAGTGCCTCGGTTTGGGGAAGGGCACGACTCTAGTCGTACCGCTGAAGCCCACGTAGTCACGCCGGGCTTCAGCCTCCGAGACGCTTTGTTCCACAGAATTTTTCTCAGGGCCTTACGATGATCATGACCACGCTGTGGGGTGCGACCCGGGCAGAGAATCTTTCCGCGAACTTGCCGAGGTCCTTGTGCCGCCATAAATCGCGCACCGAGGCCTGGATGTGGTTTGTATAGCCCAGATTTTCCCAGTTCGCTGAAATTTCGCGCTCTGCCTTCCCGCGGTTGAGCAGAATAACGGCGCGACCACCATCCAGTAACTGCTTCGACCAAACTTCCAGATCGCCGTCTTTCCAAACACGTTCGCCTTGCCGGCCGAGGGGATCCTGGTCGACCGCAATTACCTCTTTGTTCGTGAGAATTTCGCGAACCCCCGGCCGCATGTCCCGCAGATCGTTGCCCGCGATTAGAGGCGCGGCGAGAATCGCCCACAGGCTGAAATGCGAACGATACTCCGTTTCGGTCATGCCTCCATTGCCAACTTCGAGCATGTCAGGGTCGTTCCAATGTCCGGGCCCGGCATAGGAATAAAGTTCGGCTTCGGCGTCGATAATGTCGAGCACGCCGTAGGAGCAGCAGTTACCCGGTTTCCACTCAATCTTTCCTTGCCAGCGATCTTTTATATCTCCGGTGGTACGCCAGGAATTGCCTCCGGCCTCTTTTCCCCAAAGCCAGGGCTTCGCCGTACCCCATTCGCAAATGCTCAATACGATCGGACGCCCTGAGGCGTCGAGCGCGGCGCGCATGTTAGCGTAAGAGGCCTCCGCATCCTGCGTGGTCGTATTGCACCAGTCGTATTTCAAATAGTCCACACCCCACGCCGCATATTGCAGCGCATCCTGATATTCATGGCCAAGGCCGCCAGGACGTCCAGCGCAGGTTTTCGAGCCGGCGTCCGAGTACACACCGAATTTCAGCCCGAGCGAATGGATGTAGTCGCCGAGCGCCTTCATGCCGTGCGGGAACCGTTGCGGATCCGCCACGATATTGCCATCCGCATCCCGGCTCACCTGCCAGCAGTCGTCGATGTTCACGTACTGATAGCCCGCGTCTTTCATCCCGGATTTGACCATGGCATCTGCCATGCTTTTAATCATCTCTTCGTCGACGTTGCAGGCGAATTTGTTCCACGAGTTCCAGCCCATGGGCGGGGTCAACGCGAGTCCGGCCGAAGGAACTGGCTTATCTTGCGCCATGAGAGTGCCAGCTAGTGCGAGTGCGCAGGCAATTAACAATGAAGAATGCTTCATAGGAATCTTTGTAACAGAGTTGCCGTTTCAACGGTCCAGCTTTTCAGCAAAGAATTTTGCCATTAATTCCAGCGCCTCGCGGGTCTCGGGAAACTCGAAGTGATACCAGAACGCATGCGGCAAGGCTTCGAAAACGACGAGTTGTGCGTCGTCTCCGGCTGCAAAAGAGAATGGCGGCGGAAAGCCAAAGGAGAATTTTCATGCGATTCGTTCTAACAGATATGGATGCAAGAACGAAAACGCAAATCGGCTGAACCTTTGTCGCCAAATTTAGATCAGCGTGTATTTCCCCCGTTCGATCACTTTCTGCGCAATCTGCTGGCGCAATTGAATCGTGTTGAACGGCTCATACTTTGCAAGGCGACGCAAGATCGCCAGTTGAGTGCGCAGCATGTCTCCCTCGGCAACGGCGGCAATGATTTTTTTAGCCGCGGCTTCTACTTTCTCCATCGCTTGCGAAAGATAAACTCGTGTCATCGCAATCGGAAGCGCGGCGGCAGCTTCGCCCTTCGCCTCGGCAATTTTCTGCGCACGCAGAACGGCCGACTCCATCGCATAGCTCTCAATGGTCATATCGGCAATGGCGCCCATAATCTCCTGCTGATCCTGAATCGCCTGCATGTATTTCTGCGTAGCGGCGCCAGCGGCAAACAGACCGAGCTTTTTCGCCTGAGTAACCAGCTTGCGTTCTTCGCTGAGCGGGCCTTCGAGCTCGTCGCTTGCCGATGGCCCGGAGAGCACTTCGTCCATCAGTTTCTTGATCGCAGGCATTAGCGGCAACTGGCCGCTCATCGCGCGTTTCAACAGAAAGCCGGTAATGATGAGGCGATTGATTTCGTTGGTGCCCTCGAAGATGCGATTGATGCGGGCGTCACGATACGCGCGCTCAGCCGGATATTCTTCGACGAAGCCATAGCCTCCGTAGATCTGTACGGTCTCATCGACAATGTAGTCGATCATCTCCGAGCCCCATACCTTGACGATCGAGCACTCGACGGCATATTCCTCAATCGCCTTGCGGGTTTCTTTCAGGGCATCGGAACCCGACTTATCGACTTCAGCGAGCGCCACATCCATCATCCCAACCGTACGATAAACGAGCGATTCACCCACGTATAGCAGCGCGGCCATGTTGGCGATTTTTTCGCGCACCAGGCCGAAATCGGCGATGACTTTGTTGAACGCCTTGCGCTGCTTGGCGTAAGCAACCGCATTTTCGAGCGAAAGCCGGCCGCCGCCCACGCACATTGCGCCCAGCTTGAATCGGCCGATGTTGAGAATGTTGAAGGCGATGACGTGGCCCTTGCCGATCTCACCCAGCAGATTTTCTGCCGGAACCTTGCAGTCGTTCAAAATGATGGGGCAGGTCGACGATCCGCGAATACCCATCTTGTGCTCTTCCGCGCCGATGGAAAATCCCGGGAAACTTTTTTCGACCAGAAATGCGGAGAATTTGTCTCCCACCTTCGCAAAAACTGTGAACAAATCGGCGAAGCCGGCGTTCGTGATCCACATTTTTTCGCCGTTGAGGGTATAGTGCTTGCCGTCGGCAGAACGTTCCGCGCGCGTGCGGCAGTTCAGCGCGTCGGAGCCGGAAGTCGATTCCGAAAGCGCGTAGGCGCCGACGATTTCTCCCGAGGCGAGACGCGGCAGATACTTTTTCTTCTGCTCCTCGGTTCCGAAATAGACGATCGGTAGCGTGGCGATGCCGGTATGGCCGCCCCAAGTGGTCGCGAAGCCCGCGTACTTTGCAATGTGGTCGGCGATGACGGCGGAGGTAACCTTGTCCATCTCGAGGCCGCCGTAGGCCTCTGGAATTTCGACGCTGCTCAGTCCAAGTTCGCCCGCCTTCTTGAGAAGCTCGCGCGTGACGGAGAAATCTTTGTGCTCGATCTTCTCCACATTGGGCAGGATTTCGTTGACTGCAAATTCTTCCGCAGTCTGGCCGATGAGTTGATGTTGCTCGGTGAAATCTTCAGGGGTGAAGACTTCGGCCGGAGTACGCTCCTCAAGAAGGAAGCTGCCGCCGGAAATTTTCGTGTTGGGAACTGCCGTGGTCGTTGCCATGCTTATTCCTTCCGATACAGCTCGTGGCGCAGGCGAGAACTTCTCATTGTACGAGATGTGCGCGTGAAATCTCGGCAGGCATTGCAGCCCCCGTTACGAAAGATTTTCGAAAATGCCTGCCGCTCCCATGCCTCCGCCAACGCACATGGTGACCATACCGTAACGTGCTTTGCGGCGCTTGAGTTCGCGGAGGATAGTCGCCGTCAGCTTGGCGCCGGTGCAGCCGAGAGGATGCCCGAGAGCGATTGCACCGCCGTTGAGATTTACTTTTTGCGGATCAAGCGCAGCCTCTTTGATTACAGCCAGCGATTGCGCTGCGAAAGCTTCGTTCAACTCGATGACATCCATGTCGGAAAGTTTGAGTCCCGCCATCTTAAGGGCTTTAGGAATCGCGAAGACGGGTCCGACTCCCATCTCTTCCGGCTTGCATCCGGCGGTGGCGAATGAAACGTAGCGCGCCAGCGGCGTGATTCCCAGCGCTTTCGCGCGTTCTGCGGACATCACTACGGCTGCCGCTGCGCCGTCGGACATCTGGGATGAGTTGCCGGCCGTAACGGTGCCCTTTGCGTGAAACGCTGGCTTCAAGGCAAGCAATACTTCCAGCGAAGTGCCGGCGCGCGGTCCCTCGTCCACGTTGAAGATAATTTCCTGTCGCTTGGGCTTCGACCCGTTCGGCGTCGAAAAGGTCACGGGGACAGGCACGAGTTCATCGTCGAATTTTCCGCTCTGGAT
>Ga0070735_10005556_pt1 | contig 10424 bp, 11 predicted proteins | sample Coa_R1_FD_66443 | JGI IMG/M metagenome (GOLD analysis project Ga0070735, IMG submission 66443) | Surface soil microbial communities from Centralia Pennsylvania, which are recovering from an underground coalmine fire - Coalmine... | ecosystem: Environmental > Terrestrial > Soil > Unclassified ... | reverse complement strand
GGGATTTCGGATAGTCCCGAAGTGCGGGTTGTTGGACGTGATCCCGTACGCCAGCTCGTGCATGCCGCTCTTGCCTACCAGCACCGCGCCCGCGGCAGCGAGCTTTTCGACCACTGCCGCGTCGCGTTCCGGGACATGATGCATAAAGATGACCGAGCCGCACGTTGTGCAAACGCCCCGTGTTTCGAAGACATCTTTGACCGCCACTGGAATTCCGTGCAGAGGACCCAGGTCCCGCCCCGCCGCCAGCGCCTCGTCAGCGGCCTTGGCCTGCGCTCTGGCGCCATCGTCGAGCACCGTAAGCATGGCGTTGAACTTGGGGTTTTTCTCGGCAATCCGCTGGAGCGCGGCCTCGGTCAGCTCCGCCGACGAGACATCTCGCTTGCGCAACGCTTGCGCCGCTTCGAGGAGGGTCACTCGGCGCTCTCCGGGAAAATGTGAAACGTGATGGCCGGCTCGACGTCGTCCGGAATGGTTCGGGTGAGGGCGCGGAAGGCCGATTCCAGCGCGTCGAGCGCCGGCGCAATGTGATCGATCTCCGATTCGGGGATGCGAAGGTCATTCGCCTCCGCGATCTTCTTCCAGTTTTTCATGGGTATTTTGAGTATTCTACAGGTACGGCGGCCACTCCCGCCCGCTACGGCCGAAATGCCGGTCGAATGGGCCTCTCGCGCGCAGCCCATTCGGCGCCTGCCAGAACAATCATGCTGGTAATGAAGCTGAAGAGGACCACCGTAACCGAAATGTAGAACGGACCGTACTCCCTCTGCAGCCTGTCTTTCAACAACGGCCAGGTCAGCAGATTGATGTATTTCAGCAACTCGATACCCAGACCCACGAGAATGGCAACCGGCGCAACGCGCAACGGGGGGATTCGCCGGTTGGGCAGCAACCAATAGATTAGAAATAACGACAGGATCGACACCGGAAGCGCCGCAACTTTGAAAAAAATCAGATTGATCCACAACGGCACGCCTCGGCCCAACCCCAGCAGAGTACCGAGATACCGCTGGTTCAGCGCAGTCATCAGGAACGAAAGCAGCGCCAGACCTCCGCAGAGGAAGATCAGCCCAAGGCTCAGCAACTGGTTTTTGAGGTAACTGCGATTCTCCTTCACGCCCCAGACGCCATTGAGCGCGACTTCCATGGGCTCGAAGATTCCATTAGCCGTGAAAAGCAGAAGTGCGATCGAGGTGATCTGGACGGGACCGCGCGATTCTACCACCGCCACCAGATTCCGCCGCATGAAACCGCCCAACTCCCCGGGAAAATAATCGTCGAGAGCCAGATAGATCGCGTTCACCGCGGCGGGCCAGTGAAACGCATACCGGCACAGCGAAATCATCACGATCAGGAAAGGAAAAAACGATAGGAGCACACTCGCCGCCACAGCCAGTGCGTGGACATGGACCTCCGTCCGCGCGCAGTAGCGTGCAGTCGGCACGAAATGACGCTGCCAGCGGTTTGGCGGTAGCGGCTCGCGGTCAAAGAGCATGGGAAGCGCTGCGCCATCCGGGCGCAGCAAGACGAGTTCACCCTCAGCTTAACGAAATCCCGAGGGTCTTCTCGATGTAGCTCCGGCTGATCCGGGCGCTTTCCTTCGGAGGACGGGACGGCGACGAATCCAGCTCGACGGTGAGCCAGCCGCGCCACTCTATCGAATCGAGCTGCTTCTTGATCGCTGGAAAATCAACTCCGCCTTTGCCGAGCTCGAAGAAGATGGGATCTTTCATGGGATCGTTGCGCTCCACGCGCTTCTTCGCTCCGCCGCGGTATTCGGGCAGTGTGTCTTTCAAGTGGAACTCGATGATGCGATGGCCCAGAGCGCGCGTCAGTTCCACGGGATCGATGCCCGCCATGGTGATATGTCCGGTATCCAGCACAAACGCGACGTGCCGTGGATCGGTAGCGGCCAGAATGGCATCGATCTCGCGCCGGTTTTCGAGCTGAGTCCACATGTGCGCGTGCACGCCGAATTTCATCCCGGTCTCGTCCGTTATCCGCTGCCCGAGGATGTCCAGCACGGCGGCCATGTTCTTCAAATCCAAAGCCGTGGTCCCAGTTGGCCGGCGCGGCCCGGTATTGATTTTCAAGTGATCGCAGCCCAGCCGCTTGACGAACCGGGCCAGGCGCAGATGCTCGTCGAGAATCTTTTCGTGGAGGGCCGCGTTCTCAAAGTGCATCTCCATATGACCGCCATTGGAAACGGTATCGAACTGGACGCCGATGCCATTGGTTTTCCGAAGCAGCTCGCCGGGCTTGTCGAGGTATGCGCCGAAATAGTCGACGAACGATTCGACATACCGGAAGCCCGCCTCATGCGCCTCGCGAAAAGAGAGGAAAACATCCTTCTCCCATCCGCCGCGCGTATTGGTTGTGATGCCAACGCGATAACGCGAATCCGTCTGCGCGCGTAGCACGCCAGCCGCAGCTGCAAGGAATGCGCGGCGGGTCAGCACGGCGTCATATCTTATTGCCCGCGATCATAACCATATCGATCTCGCGCGTGTTGCGAATTTCCGTCAGCGGATTCTTAGTCAACACGACCAGGTCCGCCCATTTCCCGCGCTCGAGCGTGCCCAAATCCTTGGCGCGTAGAAATTCAGCCGCGTTGCGCGTAGCATCCGTGATCACTTGCATGGGAGTGAGGCCGGCTTGGTTCATTAACTGCAGCTCCCATTGTTCGAAATAGCCTTGAAAACGCGCGGGCGGTCCGCTATCGGTTCCGAATCCGATCTTCACCCCGGAATCCGAAAGTTTTTTCAAGTTGTCCATGGCCATTTTGAGAAAGCCGGGATATTTGGAGTAATCCGGATCGGCCGCGATCTTCTGCTGATACGCCGGGCTCTTGAGAGTGGCCAGAACAGTGGGCGAAACACCGCGCGTGAACAGAGGATCGTCGAGCATCTCCGACGGCTTGGCGAAAATGAAGGTTGATTCTTCGCGGGTGAGTGTCGCCGCTTCCTGAAATGCGCCGTGCTTTTTCATGGAGGCGATCAGCGCATCGTCCACCGGTTTGTCACGAACGCTGTGGGCTAGACCGTCCAGACCGGCATCTACCAGTGCTTTGGCGTCTTCGAGATAAAAAACGTGCGCCGCCACTTTCAGACCCCGCTGGTGCGCATCGGCGATGATGGCTTTGGCCAGGTCGAGCGGGATCTTTTTCTCGCGGCCCAGGTGATCATCCACCCAGATCTTAACCAGATCCACGTGCTGGTCCGCCAGGTGCGCCACATCTCGATCCACGTCGGCCCGGGTGCCCACTTCGAAGGGGACTCCCTTCATTCCCTGCGCCGTAGTCGGGTAGCCGGAGACTCCCGTGAAGCCACGTCCCGCCGTAAATATGCGGGTCTCATGCGGGCGGCCGGCACGTTGTTCGGCGCGGATCTGAAAGACCAGATCCTGATCCGTCCCCATACTCGCTACCGATGTCACGCCGTACGACGCATACAGGCGGAGCTGCTTCTCGACATTCTCGCGGGTGTAGTTCTTAGGATCCTGGGCGAGACCGGCGGTGTTGCCGACATGGCCGTGCAGGTTGATGATGCCGGGGATGATGTACCGGCCATTGAGATGCGTAACCTCAGCGCCGGCGGGAGTCTTCAATTGCGCGTGCGGCCCGATCCACTGGATGCGGCCATCGACCACGATCATGGCCGCGTTCGAGACCGGCTCGCGGCCCGTGCCGTCGATGAGGGTGAAGCCATCGAGCACCGTGGTTTCTGCCAGCGCCGCAGCTGTCAGGAGCATGAAAATTGCCGGGAAAAAGTAGCGTTTCATTTCGGATGAAGGGGAGTGTATCACAGGCGGCTGTCCGCCAGTTTGACCCGTTGTATGGCGGTTCTTTATACTAAAAGGTCAGCATGTATATATTGTTAACCATCATCCACGTAGTGGTCTGCGTCTTCCTGATCATCGTGGTTTTGTTGCAAAGCGGGAAGGCCGCGGATCTGGCGGGCGCTTTCGGCGGCATGGGCTCACAAACGGCGTTCGGCCCGCGCGGCTCGGCGACACTGCTCTCAAAGGCTACTACCATTTCAGCCATTGTCTTCATGTGCACATCGCTGTCGCTCTCGATTGTTGCCATGCGGAACAGCGGAGCGAGCTCGACCATCCTGGAACGCAGTAAGACCCCGGCAAAGCAGACTGTGCCGGTGACTCCGGCGCGGCCGAAACAGATGCCTCCGGGCACCCAGACCGTGCCGCTTAACATACCGGTCCCCCCAAAGAAGTAGCTGTAGGCAACGCGGAGGTGGCGGAATTGGCAGACGCACTAGCTTGAGGTGCTAGCGGGAGCAATCTCGTGGGGGTTCAAGTCCCCCTCTCCGCACCATTTTAAACGTCGTTGTTTCATTAGTTTACGGCCCCCAAATTTTCGTGTGACTGGCGTGTGACTGGGTTTGCAAGGCCCGCTGTCTGAAAGTGGGCCATCATGAACCGGTCTATGTTCTCCTGCCGGCCCTTGGACCACTTGCCGTAGTGCTTCCTAACGATCGCGGGGCTGTTCGCCAGGATGTCGGCCACCTGTTCGAATGTGGCGCCTTGCTCCAGTAGCCGTGTCGCAAGAGTGTGCCGATATCGATGCGCGTGAGCGTCCTTCACCCCCGACTTCCTGAACACGACCGCGAGTGTTCGCTCGGCGCTTCCGATCACAGTCCGACGAGAACTTTGTCCGTTCCAAAAGTAATAGGGGCAGTCCTGCGCAGCATTCCGCGGCGCGGGAAGTCCGTCCAGAACGGGCTTCAGGCCTTCCGGAATAGGGAGGTAGACGGGCTCGCCACTCTTTTGAGTTCGTAGTCGGATGCGCCAAACAGCGTTTTCCTGGTCCCAAGAGATGGCGTCTTTCCGAAGCGTACAAACGTCGGAGATGCGGAGTGCAGTATGCCGAAGCAGCATCATCATTGCTCGCGCACGAAGCTGCTCGTACTGCGCGCCACTCCGTTTATATCTCCCTCCACCAATTTGCTCGCAAGCCGCGAGGATTTGCATCTCTTCATGAAACGTATACGGCACGATCTCGTTTGGCATCAGATTGCGAGGCGCCTTTAGTTCCTTCGCGGGATTGAACATAATCCACTTCCGTCTGATGCAGAAGTGAAAGAAGGTGATCAGCATTTGGCGCTCGACCTTCCAGGTGAACGTACCGATAGTTCGAGTCCCTCGATAATCTTCCAATGCCTCGGTTGTGAGATTTCCGAGCGCTTTGATACCCGCCCTCTCGCAGAACGATTCCAAGAACCGAAGAGCACAGCGGTACTTCTTCCATGTCGCGTGCTGCGAATCGCCCCGGTACTTTCCGTCTGGGCCGACTTCACCGTAGGTCTTCAAGAACCGGATCACTGCATCCGAAAGCATTACCGTGGTTTCCGCCGGCGCCGGTGGCAAGCCGGCAGCGCTGACCGATCCATGCTGGATGGCAAACTGCGCGTCGAGTTCACGTAGCCGTTCCGCAAGTCGTCGATCGGCAAGCTGGCGATTTCTCGTTTTCAGCGACCCGCGTGTCCGCTGCCCGTTGTGGAGGCCATCGACATGGAAGGGGCACCTGCACTTGTCGGCACGCACTTCTCGACCGCCGGGCCCAAAGAATGGACAGGTTCTGAGGTGTCGCCGATATGCGTAGAGTCCGCTGTCTGGTTTCACGGTGTCACGTTACCTCAAAGCCCGTAGAGTCAATGGATTAGCTCCTTAGCGCTTCGTTTGGCATACACTCGTGCCGCGGCGCTCGCGGAAATCATAATGGAGGTGTAATCCCGCTTCGACCGGCGGCCGATGTTGGATTGCCGAAGGATCCCCGGGCCATATTCATCCCGGAACCATTCGCGAACTGTTTTCTCGCTGAATCCCCATCGGCGGGCCCAGTAGCTGACTGGGAAATGCTGCTCTTCGAACGATTGCGGAGCCGAGATCTCAGACGCGCGCTCCGCTGGGTACTCGCCCCGCCGGTTCCCATCAATCACCACTTCCCTCCTGGGCCGGCAATGACTCGGGCTGTCCAAAATCAGCATAGACGGCGACATCTCGAAGGCGAATGGCTTCGGCCTGAAGAGCCTCGCGGATTCGACGCTGCTCATCGGCAGTCAGTGAACCGTTGCCGAGCTCGTAGGTACAAATCTTAAATCGGCTTACGCCGGAGATCCTCGACAGCTTGCTTTGGGATATCCGCAACTCATTTCGGTGGTTTCGAAGGCTCATGGTTACAACCGCTGTAGCTGAATGTAACCGTATCTGTGGTTTTTTTCGTCTCGCGGGAAGTCTCGGGACGTCTCGCGGGAAGTCTCGGGACATCTCGCGGAACGGATTAATTGGGTAGATCTTCGGCTTTCAATCCTAGTTCCTCGGCCAACGCCTGTCGATTCTTGTCAGTCAGGTTTCGCTCACCCTCGAGGTATTCATACACGCTGTTCTTGCCAACACCCGCCTTAGCTGCCCACTTGCTGCGACTCCACTTCTTTTGATTGAGGATCGGCATTACGATCGCTTGTCGCGTCGCGGCTAGTGCCGAGTGGCTCTCTGTGCCGGATATACCCTGTTCATTGGGGGTCGGATCGACCTCTTGCCGAGATTCGTCCGTCGGTGTAGGGCCATTCCTTGTACGGGATTCGAACTCCAGACACAAGTTGGTTGATGCCTCAAATAATCGCTTCAGGTGACCCCTGACCCCCTCGAATCGCACCTGTGTGAAGGGGTCTTGCTTATGAACCGGGGGCGCAACTGCGGGTAATTCGGTTGGTACCTCATTCTGGGCGACGATGCTTGTTCTCACAACGCCCTGGACAACGGGTGGCTCAATTCCAAACTTCGTCGGATCCTCCATCGCTCTCTTACTGTAGGTTACTGCCGTCGGTGTCTCTTGATAGTTTCGTCGTCCGCGGCGCAACTCGTCGAGCCATGATCTCCACGGTTCTTCACGATCGTAGGTTTGAAACCCTTGTGCGGCAATCGTGGCGAGGGACTTGAACACCAGCAGTGCTTCCTGCGAGCCCCGGAAGGTCCAGGTGTCGGTCAACGAGTCCAAGTCGGCGCACAACGAGGTGTTCTCGCCTACGTCAAATGCACGGAAGTCCGTTCTACGTTCACGCCAGAACTGAGCATCGCCAACCAATATGGGAGCTATTGATTCGCGTGCGACTTCCGGCGCCGTTTTGTGCTCAGCCCACGCCTCCTCCATTTGCTGAGCCTCCCTACACTCGATCGATGCCCTTGTATGTTCTCCGTACCTCTCGATGACAGCCTCGCGCAGGCGTGCAAGTATTGGTTCTGCCGCGGCAGGATCATGCAATGCGCTCCGGTACTCCCTAGCATGCGCCAGAAACACATACTGAGCCGAAAGAAGCGCAGCCGTGCGCACGCCGTCGCGTGTTTCTCCGATTGCCTCGCTCAATTTCTTCTGATGGAGATCCGAATATCCTCCCCAGTCTGTGACGGCGCTCTCCAAGTCGGTGTCAAGATCCCGTCGTACTAGATCGGCCTGCTCATCAGCTTCCGACTCCCTCGCCTTGATGCGCGCCCTTGCCAGTTCCGGCAATTCTATCAGTGGATCCATTGTCGCCTCCGCGACTTCCTGCATATAGTTTGCGCGGCGTAATCATCACTAAGCCCTTCGGGCTTTACTCTCACGCTTCGGTAGCAACCGTCAGGGTGCCGTAGATATTCTTCGTCTTCTGCCCAGCGAATACAGTACTTTCGGGATCGCTGTCGGCGCAACCGCATTTTTATTTAGTTGAACTCCGCATCCTGATTCATGCCCTGGCACGGCTGGTGGTTAAAACATTTTACTTCAGGATCGTTTCATGGGAATAGAGCCCCAAGATGCCGGTAGCCAAGCGCTCGCACCAAGCTGCCAGGGTAGTTCCTGGGCGAAGAATACCTTCCGATATTGAGGAATAACGTGCAGCTATCTTTTTACTAGAACTTTACTCTATCGGGTAGTTTTAGGTAGTTCATCGCACTTGCAGTAAGCAACACATGACGCCGTCGAACAACAAGCCACTGGGTCAAATCCGAGATTTGTGCGAAACAATACGAGTATAATACCCGTTTTGGCTAGAACAACCCAGAGGGGTAAGGACTTGCGCGACATAATCTGGTCGCTTGGCGGCTTGGTGTGCACGATTGTTCGCGCACACCGGCAGGAGACTGCTGCTTGGAAATCCTGAACCGTTTGTACCACGACCTTCCTTCAGTCATGCGGATCGCTTGTGGTGCGCTAGCCGCGCTCGCCCTCGGACTTGGCGGCTGGATGTGGTGGGAGAGCCGCAGAGCGATCGGGATGCTGCGCACCTTCCATCTGTCCCTTGCCGACGTACCACCACTCGAGAAGACCGAGCGCCGACATGGCGTACCCCTCTCAGCCGTCGAGACGCTCCGCTCACGTTGCGACGAACTCCCCAACGGCGCGAAACACCTATGGAACGAGATAGATCAACATGTCGAACGCTACACCAGCCCGGAGGGCGTGGAAGGGTGGTTCTTGACGGTCGCGCCGCGCACCATACTCACCGAAGAAGCAGTGATCGGTCCGTACTACCATGCCTCGTTCCACCAAGCAGTACCAGGCATTTTGACGGCAAGCGGGCTCTTGCTCACGTTCGTCTCGATTCTCCTCGCCCTGGTCCACGTGACTGTAGGGGGATCGCAGGGTGCAGAAACTGTTACGGGAACGAAGGAGCTCATCAACGGCTTATCGGCGAAATTCGTCTCCTCGATTCTTGGCCTCCTCTTGAGCATCATCTTTGTCCTGGCAGAGCGAAAGGCATGCGGCGGATCACCAGGGCATACGACCGGCTCATGAGTAAAATCGCTGATCTCCTGCCGGTGCTCATGCCGACGAGAATTCAGTTGGACATTCAGATGTATGCGGCACGACAAGCGATTTCCATGAGCAATATCAGCTCGGATTTCGTCAACAAGTTCACCGGTGTCTTTGAGACCCAGATCGCTCCGGCGTTCGCCGCCGGGGTCTCGGACGAACTCGCCCAGCAACTGCAGAAGGAATTCCGTCCCACTATGCAGCACATGACCGCAACCCTGGAACGCTTGCAGGGTGCGATCGAGCGGCTCGAAGCACTAAAGCAGGAATCCGTGACAGGAGAGCTCCGCACGCTGCTGCAGTCGTTGGAGTCTTCACTGCGCACGTCGTTGGATGAGATGGGGCGTACCTTCCACACGTCACTCACGACGGCGGCAACAGAGGAATTCACGAGTATCGCGGGAACCCTGCGCTCCACTGGGCAAGCCCTCCAGGGTATGAACACGCAGTTTGACCGGCTCCAGGTGGCATTGGATGCGGTGATTCAGGAAGCGCGCCGCACTACCGAGAGCCAACTCGCCACGGGGCGGGAGCAACTCGAATCGATGACACGGCTAATGGAAAGCTTGATGCTGCGCCTGAACGAGTCCGCACAGAGCAACGTGGACGCGGTCACGGCATCCTTGGCAGCCGTTGTGCACGATCTCGCTGGCAAAGTCTCCCTGCTCTCGGAAGATATGGTCACCGCCGTGACAAAAGCAACGGTCGACTCACAGCAAACCACGCATGCCGTCGTCGCGACTGCCAGCCAATGGTCAGAGTCGACAGCCAAGCGGTTGGAGTCCCTCGTCGGTGGCATTGAGGCGCGCAGCGAAGACTTCCGCACCGCCGGCAAGATGCTCCTAGCCGCACACGATGCGATACGGCAGACATTGCAGGAGAACCATCAGGCTCTAACGGCGATTCGCAGCCTGACGAATCAACTGGACACACTGACGGTAGGCCTGGTGGGTATCGGCAAGGTGTGCAAGGACCAGCAGGACGTACAACTCAGCACAGTATCCCTGAGCAATCAGGCTACGACGAATCTGAAGACAATCATTGAGACGACGCTGGAACGGCACGAGTCCTTGCTGCGCGAGTACAAGGCGACCTTCGAGAAGTATCACTCCGTGTTCACGGGGCTGGACGAGCAACTTGGGCTCGTCTTCAACAGCATCAACGACGGCATGCTCAAATACAACAGCACGGTGGAGGCGAACTTCCGCGGGATCGTTGATGCCGCAAACAAAACCATTCCGCCCATGGCACAAGCGCTCAAAGCCGAGACAGACCAGTTGGCGGAGAAACTCGAAGACCTCAGCGATGTTCTGGACAAGGGGATCGAGAGACTGCGCCGATGAAACGCCCCGGACAGACCGACCACCTCAGTAGTTCGCTGACCGACCTCATGACCTCGCTTATGGTGATCTTTGTGCTCCTGCTCGTCACCAAGCTCAACAACCAGGCGAGCGAGGTAACATCGGCGGTGAACCGCGTCCTGAAGGAACTCCAGGCGCATGCGCGGCGTCTCGGTGATAACGAGAACATTTATTCGCAGGGCGATGTGATCGTCATCGTCATCCCTGACGAGCTAATGAGCTTTCAGCAGGGGTCAGCACAACAGGGAGGAGCT
>Ga0070735_10005555_pt1 | contig 10426 bp, 10 predicted proteins | sample Coa_R1_FD_66443 | JGI IMG/M metagenome (GOLD analysis project Ga0070735, IMG submission 66443) | Surface soil microbial communities from Centralia Pennsylvania, which are recovering from an underground coalmine fire - Coalmine... | ecosystem: Environmental > Terrestrial > Soil > Unclassified ... | reverse complement strand
CGCAGTTATTGTGGATTCGCAAACTGCGCACCAGCCCGATCGCTCTGTTCTTCGTCTCCGGCGTGATTCTCGTCGGCATGTGGCTCGAGCGTTTCATCATCGTCGCCGTCAGCTTGCATCGCGACTTCCTCAACTCGTCCTGGGGCATGTACTACCCGACGCGTTGGGATTGGATGACCTTCATCGGCACCTTGGGAATGTTCCTTGCCGCCATGTTCCTGTTCCTGCGCATCATGCCCGCCATCTCCATCTTCGAAATGCGCACGCTTTTGCCGGAAGCGGAGGTGAAGGAATAAGCCATGAAGCGCGATCCCATCTACGGCATAATGGCGGAATTTGATTCGGCGCAGGCTCTGGTCGACGCGGCGCGCGCAACCCACGAGGCCGGCTACAAGAAAATCGACGCCTACAGCCCGTTCCCGATCGAAGGCCTGGCGGAAGAAATCGGATTCCATCACGACGAAGTTCCGCTCGTCGTTCTGATCGGCGGCATCATCGGCGGCCTCACCGGATTCTTGATGCAGTACTGGATGTCCGCTATCGACTATCCGCTGAACATCGGCGGCAAGCCCTACAACTCGTGGCCAGCCTTCATCGTGATCACGTTTGAAATGACGATTCTTTTCGCCGGCATCTCCGCCGTCCTGGGCATGCTCGCCCTCAACGGGCTGCCAATGCCGTATCATCCGGTCTTCAACGTTCCGCGCTTTTCCGCGGCCTCGAAAGATCGTTTTTTCCTGATCGTGTTTTCATCCGACAAAAAATACAAGGCGAATGAAGTGCGCCGCCTCTTCGAAACCCTGAAGCCGCGAGCCATAGACGAGGTGCCCAGCTAATGCCGCACCTGTTCAACAATCAACGTGCGGACAGATTCTCCGGTCAAGAGCCATGTGGGGACAGCCGCCCTCGGCTGTCCGGTCGAGCGAAACTCGACAGTGTTTTCCTTCGTGGAGCTTCGTGTCCTTCGGGGTTAAAAGTTTTTGGCCTTGCAGCCGCAGCAGCACTCTTAATCCTGGCCTCATCGTGCCGCCTCGACATGCACGTGCAGCCGCGCGAGAATCCACTCTCCCGCAGCGACTTCTATGCCGACCAGCGTTCCGAGCGACCTCTGGTCGAAGGCACTGTAGCTCGCGGCCAGTTGCACGAAGATACCTATTTCTATACTGGCAAGAACGGCAATACTCCCGGCGATGTCATGCCGTTCCCGGTCACCAAAGAAATGCTCGCTCGCGGCGAAGAGCGCTTCAACATCTTCTGTGCCCCCTGCCACTCGCGCCTCGGCGACGGCAACGGATTCGTTCCGTCCCGCGGATTCGCCCGCAAGCCGCCGTCATTTCACATCGCGCGCCTGGAAAAAGCTCCCGTCGGATATTTCTTCGACGTGATCACCAACGGCTTCGGCATCATGCCCGATTACGCTTCGCAGATTCCCACGCGAGATCGCTGGGATATCGTCGCCTACATTCGCGCGCTGCAATTGAGCCAGAATGCAACCATGGCCGACGTTCCGCCGGGACAGAAGATTCCCTCGGAGCCCCCGAAATTCCGCGAGCCCGGATCCGGCGCAACCGCGCCCATTCTCGCTCCCGAACAGAAATCTGAAGACATGAAGGAACAATCCCAATGAGCGCGGCGCCGCAACCACTCGATCTCTCGGCTCCGCCGGTCGTCAAGACTATCGCCCAACGGTCTCTGATCGTTGGCGTCGTTTTCGGCATTGGCGCTGTTGCCCTTGCAATCACTCGCCCCGATGAGTTCTATCGCGGATACCTCCTCGGCTACATGTGCTGGCTCGGCGTAGCGCTCGGCTCCATGTCGATCATCATGATTCGTCACCTCACCGGTGGTGGATGGGGCGTGGTCATCCGCCGTGTTCTCGGCGCCGCGATGCGCACTCTGCCGCTGCTCGCGATTCTCTTCATCCCGATGATCATCGCGGTTCTCCAGCATCGGATCTATCCCTGGCTCATGCCTCTCGATGCCATCAAAGAGCCGCACATCCGCGAGCACCTCGAAAAGCATAGCTTCATCAAAGGCGCATACCTGAACGAATCGGGTTTCATCATTCGCGCCATCATCTACTTCGTCATCTGGAACGTTCTCTCGTTCCTGCTCTCGACGTGGTCGAAGCAGACCGACAGGCCGGGCGCTCCCGACAACACGCAAAAATTCAAAGCCGTCGCCGGACCCGGCCTCATCCTCTACGGCTTCACGATTTCCTTCGCCGCCATCGACTGGGTAATGTCCCTCGATCCCAGCTGGATCTCGACAATTTTCGGCCTGATCATCCTGATCGGTGAAGTCCTCTCGGCCATGTGCTTCGCCGTAGTAGTCGAGCGCATTCTCTCGAACTACCGCCCGATGTCCGAGATACTGAAGCCTGATTTCGTCCACGATCACGGCAAGTGGATGCTCGCCTTTATCATGGTTTGGGCCTATTTCAGTTTTTCGCAGTGGCTGATCATCTGGGCGGGCAATCTTCCCAGTGAAATCACTTTCTATATCACGCGCCTCGCCGGCGGATGGGGCTGGGTCGGTCTGTTCCTTGTCATCTTCCACTTCGCCGTCCCGTTTGCGCTCTTGCTCTCTCGTCCGTTCAAGCGAAACATCCGCAAACTCGTCTGGCTCGCGATCTGGCTGATGCTGATGCGCGTGGTCGATCTGTTCTGGATCATCGAGCCCAACTTCTCAAAAACTTTCACCATCACGATTTCCGACATCGTCGTACCCATAGCCATCGGCGGATTCTGGCTCGCCTATTTCTTCCGCAATCTTGCTGCGCTTCCGCTGCTGCCGGCCTACGATCCGTCCGCTGTCGAGGTGCTCGAAGTCGACCCGCTTCATCATCGCGGATTACCTGAGAACGCATGAGTAACGAACCCAATCGCGCGAACATACCCGGACACGGCGACTACGAACGCCGCGATGTCGGCACCAGTGGTGTTCTCTATTTTCTCGGCGGACTGCTCGTAGCCGGTCTCGCCGTCTACTTCATCGTCAACGGCATTTATGCGTATTTGAATAAGCGTTTCGAAGCCGAGCAGACGCCCGTGAGTCCGCTCATCACCAACGCTCCTGTCGATACGCGCCACATTCCGCCGCTATTCGGCAACAACTACGAAAGATATCTGAAAAACAGTTTCCCCGCGCCGCAGCTCGAGATTGACGAACGCACCGAACTCAACTCCGAGCGCCTGCACGAGGAAGATGTCCTCAGCACTTACGGCTGGGTGGATCAGAAAGCCGGCACCGTCCGCATCCCGATCGATCGCGCCATGGACCTGATAGCGCAGCGCGGCCTCCCGGTTCGCCCACAAGCGTCGGGAGGAACGCAGACCGCCAAGTCCGGTCCCGAACCAGAAAAGGGAACCAAGAAGTGAATCAAAATCACAATTCGAATCATGCAGGGACATTCGGGTGCCCCATTTCTGGCCGGTTTTGCCAGAAGTGGGAATTTCCAAATCTCAGCCGAGCCCTTGCGCTCCTGGTGCTTTTAGCCTTGGCAGTCATCCCTGCTTTCTCCCAAGGCATGACCCAAGGAGTCATGTCCCCCCCGGCAGCGATGCGTCCTCCATATCTCCAGAACGTCGGCATCGAGCAGCACCTCAACGCCCAGGTTCCTCCCAACCTCACCTTTGTCGATGACAGCGGCAAATCGGTGATGCTCGGAGACTACTTCGGCACCAAGCCGCTGATCCTCAACCTCGTCTACTTCAACTGCACCATGCTCTGCGGCGAAGAACTCGCCGGACTCACCGGCGCCATGAAGATGATCAAGTTCGACGCCGGCAAGGAATACGAAGTCGTCACCGTCAGCTTCGATCCGCGCGAGAACACGCACGACGCCGCCGCCAAGAAAGCTGACTTCATCAAGCGTTACGGACGCCCCGGCGCCGCCACCGGCTGGCATTTTCTTACCGGTACGCCCGATTCGATCAACGCGCTCACCAAGGCCGTCGGATTTCAATATCAGTACGACGCCGCCCGCAATCAGTACGCGCACGCCACCGCCATCATGGTCCTGACGCCCTCCGGCCGCATCTCGCGCTACTTCTATGGTGTCGATTTTCCGCCCAAAGATTTGCGCATGGGATTGGTCGAGGCCTCCAACGAAAAGATCGGCAATGCCGTCGATCAGGTCCTCCTCTACTGCTATCACTACGATCCCGCCACAGGAAAATACGGCGCGGTCGTCAGCAACATGCTGAAGCTCGGCGGCGGGCTAACAATTTTATTTCTCGGTGTTCTGCTGTTCATCATGATCCGCCTCGACCGGTCTGCCTCGCGCAAAGGCTGGCATCATGCAAAACCGGGACCGGCAGGATTGAGTTAAACGGAATATGTTCGATAACTTTCCATTGTGGCCGCATCGAGCCTCCTCCATGGCGGGCAACGTCGATGCCCTCTTCATCTTCCTGGTCATCATCTCCGGGTTGATGACGTTGCTGATTTTTGGCGCGGTCATTTATTTTGCCGCGCGCTATCGCCATCAGCGCGGTGTTCAAGCCGAACAGATTGAAGGTTCCACTCCGCTCGAAGTGACCTGGTCGATCATTCCTCTTGCCGTCTTCATGGTGATCTTCGCCTGGGGTGCCGTCGTCTACTTCAAGAGCCGCACTCCACCGCGCGACGCCACCGAAGTTTACGTCGTCGCCAAGCAATGGATGTGGAAGATGGAGCACGCTGAAGGTCAGCGCGAGATCAACGAACTCCACGTCCCCGTCGGCCGCGACGTCAAGCTCATTATGACTTCGCAGGACGTCATTCACAGCTTCTTCGTCCCGGCCTTCCGCATGAAGCAGGACGTGCTGCCCGGCCGTTATACCGTCGCGTGGTTCCGCGCCACACAGCCCGGCACCTATCACCTGTTCTGCTCCCAATACTGTGGCACGCAGCACTCGGGAATGATCGGTTCCATCATTGTGATGGAGCCCGCCCAGTACGAAGCATGGATGAGCGGCGGTTCCACGGGACCGCTCTCTGCCACTGGCGAGAAGCTCTTCGCCGAACTCGGTTGCTCCACTTGCCATCGCACCGACACCCAGGGCCGCGGCCCCAACCTCCAAGGTGTATTCGGCAAGCCCGTCCTTCTGCAGGACGGACGCACTGTCACGGCCGACGAAAACTATATTCGTGAATCGATCCTCGATCCCGGAGCCAAAATCGTCAACGGATTCAAGCCCGTCATGCCGACTTTCCAGGGACTCGTCAGCGAAGAACAACTTAACGCGCTCGTTGCGTATGTGAAATCGTTATCCCCTGCCGCGCAGTCTGCGACGAAAACCGCAAATGCTGCGCCTCAGGGCAGCGGAACTCAGGTGCAATAAGTATGGCTACAACGACCATCGCCCCCGCCGAACGGGAGAATTACCTTAATAAGGAGTACGGGCTCGGTTCGTGGCTCTTGACCACTGACCACAAGCGCATCGCGCTTCTTTACCTGATCTCCATCACGTTCTTCTTTTTCATCGGCGGATTTTTCGCCCTGCTCATCCGCCTCGAGTTGCTCACTCCCGCCGGAGACCTCGTTCAGGCCGACACCTACAACAAGCTGTTCACCCAGCACGGCCAGGTGATGGTGTTCTTTTTCCTCATCCCATCGATTCCCGCTGTGCTTGGCAACTTCCTCGTCCCGATGATGATCGGCGCCAAAGATCTCGCTTTCCCGCGCATCAACCTGCTGAGCTGGTATCTCTACATCGCAGGCGGCGCTCTGATGATGCACGCCATGTTGACCGGTGGCGTCGATACCGGCTGGACCTTCTACACCCCCTTCAGCACCGCCTTCAGCAACACCAAAGTCATCGAGGCCGGACTCGCCATCTTCATCGCCGGATTCTCATCCATCCTCACCGGATTAAATTTCGTCGTGACCATCCACCGCATGCGCGCTCCTGGCATGACGTGGTCCCGTCTGCCGCTTTTCATCTGGGCGCACTATGCCACCAGCATCATCCAGATTCTCGGCACTCCGGTCATCGCGATCACCCTCGTCCTCGTCGTCGCTGAACGCGCGTTGCACCTAGGCATCTTCGATCCCAAGCTCGGCGGAGATCCTCTTCTCTTCCAGCACCTGTTCTGGTTCTACTCGCATCCTGCCGTCTACATCATGATTCTGCCGTCGATGGGCGTCGTCAGCGAAATCATCGCCTGCTTCGCCCGCAAGCGCATCTTCGGCTACACCTTTGTCGCCATCTCATCCCTTTCCATCGCGGTCTTCGGATTCCTCGTCTGGGCGCACCATATGTTCGTCGCCGGAATTTCCGTTTACGCCGCGCTCGTATTCTCGCTCCTCAGTTATTCCGTTGCCGTCCCGTCGGCCATCAAGGTCTTCAACTGGACCGCGACCTTATATAAAGGATCCATCCACTACGACGCCCCGATGCTCTATGCCTTCGGCTTCCTCGGCCTGTTCACCATCGGCGGCCTCACCGGCCTATTCCTCGCGTGTCTCGGCGTCGACATGCATGTCCACGACACCTATTTCGTCATCGCCCACTTCCACTACATCATGGTCGGCGGCGCGCTCATGGGATACCTCGGCGGCATGCATTTCTGGTGGCCAAAAATTTCTGGCAAGCTCTATCCCGAAGGATGGGCCCGCCTCGCCGCGCTCATCGTATTTATCGGATTCAACCTGACCTTCTTCCCGCAATTCATACTCGGCTATCTCGGCATGCCTCGACGCTACTATCAATACCCGCCCGAGTTTCAGGTGCTGAACGTTCTTTCGACCGCAGGCGCGACCGTGCTCGGCATTGGATATCTTCTGCCGATGATCTATTTCCTGTGGTCGATGCGCTACGGCAAGCCCGCGCCCGACAATCCATGGAATGCCGCCGGCCTCGAGTGGCAGACGCAGTCCCCGCCCACCACTTTCAATTTTGAAAAAGAGCCGGTCGTGACTTGGGAAGCCTACAACTACGACGAAATCGATGCGGGTCACAAAGAGGAGGTCCCCGTTGTCGGATAGCAACGTGGCCGTTCAGACTTCAGTTCACGAGGACGTTCACCGTCCCGAACTGCTGCATCACTTCGCCGATCCGCAGCAACAGCGCAACTCCGCCAGCCTCGGCATGTGGATCTTCCTCGCCACAGAAGTCATGTTCTTCGGCGGATTATTCTGCGCATACCTGATCTACCGCAACTGGTATTACGCGGACTTTGCCGCCGCCAGCAAATCCATCAACGCCGCCCTCGGTGGAACCAACACCGCCGTCCTGATCTGCAGCAGCTTGACCGTCGTCCTTGCCATCTGGGCTGCGGAAACATCCCGCCGTGCCCTCATGCTTGCCATGCTCGCCCTGACCATGTTTTTCGGTCTCGGTTTCCTTGGCATCAAGGGCGTCGAGTACCACGACAAATTCGTCGAACACCATGTTCCCGGGCCATCGTTCAGTTTCGAACACGAGCAGATTCCCGGGCATCCCGGCCAGTACGCCAATCCCCAGCACGCTGAGATTTTCTTCGCTCTTTACTTCATCATGACCGGATTGCACGCCCTCCACATGATCGTCGGACTGGGCATCTTTACCTGGCTATTCGTCATGGCGTGGAAGGGACGGTTCACTCCCGAATATCACACGCCGTTGGAAATCGGCGGATTGTACTGGCACTTCGTCGACATCATCTGGATTTATCTGTTCCCGTTGCTCTATCTGATTGACCGGCACCCGTGAGGCTCATGCTATGTCTGTGCACGCAACATCGTCGCCGTTAAAAACCTATTTCGCCGTGTGGGTCACGTTGCTGATCGGCACGTTCCTCACCTACGAGGTGGCGAAGATCGACCTTGGCGTCTTCAACTCTGCCGTTGCCCTCACCATCGCCTGCATCAAGGCGCTCCTGGTCGCTCTCTTCTTCATGCACTTGCGCCATGCCAGCGAGAAACTCCTCAAAGTCGTAGTGATCTCGACGCTGTTCTTTTTGTTTATCCTGCTCTCGCTCTCCATGGCCGACTATGCCACCCGCGGTACCGGCGCCAGCACCGTGTCGTTCCTGATCGCACACATCAAAGCGATTCTGCCCGCGTAGCGCCCCCGCGATTTTCGTATTACCGAAACAGTAGCGCCAGCGCCCGGCCGGCCGTCGCGCGGGCATCTTGCCCGCGCACGCCCTTCGTTTCGACGTGGTGGCGCCTGTGGTTCGTATCAGGGCATGGCTTCAGCCGTGCCAAAACGCGGCAGATTGAATGCCGCCTTTAGGCGCTGCGGGTCATCAGAGTCCGTGGAAGAACGGCACTTTAGCGCTGCGTCAACGCCCCAAATCCGGCTCCCCCGCTTTAGCCCCTGCCTCGCCCAAATGCGTTATACTCGCCCGTCGAGTCCTAACTCACCCTGAGGTGTCTTATGGCATTCTGCAATTCTTGCGGCGCGACTCTCAACGAAGGCACAAAATTCTGCAATAAATGCGGCGCCGCCGTCAGCGGAGCCTCCGCTCCGGTCATGTCCGCTCCTGCCGCCGGTCCGACCCCAAGCACAGCTCCCAGCCAGAGCAGCAGCAGCGCCCTCAAAATCATTCTGATCGTCGTCGCCGTTATTGTCGTCCTCGGAATCCTCGGCATCGCCAGCATCGGATTCATCGGCTATCGCATCGCCAAGCACTCCCGCGTGCAGCAGAACGGAGACAACGTCAAAGTCGAAACGCCCTTCGGCAACGTCGAAACCACTCAGGATCCCGCGGAAGCCGCCAAGAATCTCGGCATCGATCTCTATCCCGGCGCTCAAACCAAGCACGGAGGCACCTCCTCCGTGAGCTTTGGCTCCTATCACACCGTGACGGCCATCTTCATAAGTTCCGATGCCCCCGACAAAGTTTGCGATTTTTACAAATCTAAATTCCCCGGCGCGATGGTGACGTCTTCCGACCGGAACCGCTGCACCATCGTCTCCAACGACTCCAGGAATATGGTCACCATCAATGTCGAAGCTCAGGGCGACGGTTCGCAATTTCAGATCACAAACGTAAGCAAAGGCAACAAGTAGAACACGGGGGTTCGCGCCCGGCTCTACAGCCGTCACACCGTGGAAGAGCGGCGCTTTAGCGCCCGCGTAAAGGCGACAAACCAATGCGGCGCTTCAGCCCGTGAGCTTCACTCGAAGAGATGAAGTCCGAACGCCGAAATTCTCCTCCGCAAACCTGAATCTCTACGTGTAACAATCAATGCGGCCCATGTCCCAGGAACCCACAGACCAGAAATCCATGACCGATCCCCTCGGCCTCGCCGAATCTCTGCGCGCCCAAATCCGGGGAGATGTTCGCTTCGATGATGGCGCTCGCGCCATGTATGCGACCGACGGCTCCAATTATCGTCAGGTTCCGATCGGCGTCGTCCTGCCGCGCGATGCCGACGACGTTCTCGCCGCCATCTCCGTCTGCCGCGAATTCGGCGCGCCGCTCCTCTGCCGCGGCGGAGGCACTTCGCTCGCCGGACAATGCTGCAACGTCGCCGTCGTTCTCGATTTCACCAAGTACATGGGCAATATCCTCGAGATCGATCCCGAACGCCGCATCGCCCGCGTGCAGCCGGGAGTCGTTCTCGACCACCTACGCAATGCCGCCGAAAAATATCACCTGACCTTCGCGCCCGATCCCGCCAGCCATGACCGCTGCACCATCGGCGGCATGATCGGCAACAACTCCTGCGGCGTCCATTCCATCATGGGCGGCAAGACCGACGACAATATCGAAGCCCTCGAAGTGGCCACCTACGACGGCACGCGACTGTATCTCGGCAGGGGCGTCATCGACGTCCGTAGCGCCGTCGTCTCGCCGGCCGTCGCGGGGACGTCTCGTCCCCGCAGCATGCGCGCAGAAGAAATTGCCAACGCTCTTCGCGAAATCGCTACGCAATACGCCGACCTCATCCGCCAGAAATTCCCCAACATCCCCCGCCGCGTCTCCGGATACAACCTCAACTACCTCCTCCCCGAAAACGGATTCCACATTGCCCGCGCCCTCGTCGGATCCGAAGGCACCTGCGCCACCACGCTGGAAGCCACCTGCCGCCTCATCGAAAGCCCTCCATCGCGCGTCCTCGTCGTCGTCTCCTATCCCGACATTTACCAGTGCGCCGACCACATTCCCGAAATTCTCGAGTCCAAGCCGATCGGCCTCGAAGGCTTCGACGACCTGCTCGTATATTACGAACGCACAAAAGGCATCAACACTGAAGGACTCTCGCTGCTCCCCGAAGGCGGCGGATGGCTCATGGTCGAATTCGGCGCAGACTCCATCCCCGGCGCTGAAATGCAAGCCCAGCGCCTCATCGACTCACTGCGCCGCAGCCCGAATCCTCCCAACGTGAAGCTCTACTCCGGAGCACAGGCCAAGCGCATCTGGGAAATTCGTGAGTCCAGTCTCGGCGCAACGTCGCACGTACCCGGCGAGCCGCTCAATTGGGAAGGTTGGGAAGACGCCGCCGTCG
>Ga0070735_10005554_pt1 | contig 10427 bp, 10 predicted proteins | sample Coa_R1_FD_66443 | JGI IMG/M metagenome (GOLD analysis project Ga0070735, IMG submission 66443) | Surface soil microbial communities from Centralia Pennsylvania, which are recovering from an underground coalmine fire - Coalmine... | ecosystem: Environmental > Terrestrial > Soil > Unclassified ... | reverse complement strand
TATCCAGAATCAATCTTCCGCGCCTCCATCCAGGACAGCAGAAGATAGCCGATGAAGCACGCAAGCGAAACGTGATCGCCTGTGGGCGGCGCTTCGGAAAAAGTTCCTTCTGTGAGGACCGGGTGATCCATCCAGCCATCAAAGGACTACCGGTTGGATGGTTTTCCTATTCCTATCGCACACTAGTACCGTCTTGGGAACACATGAAGACGATACTTGCCTCGGTGATCGTAACAAAGAACGAACAGGAAAAAAGGCTAACGCTTGTTGGTGGAGGATCTCTAGAATTCTGGTCGTTGGACGAGCCTGATTCTGGTCGCGGTCGCGCCTACGCAGTAATCGTTGTGGATGAGGCCGCATATGTGCCAGACCTACTGGAGGTATGGGATAAGAATCTTCAGTGGCAACTACTCGATTACGATGGCACCGCGTGGTTTTTGAGTACTCCGCGTGGCATCGATAACGACTTCAAAACGCTCTATGATAGGGGCGGAGACGAGCGATATCCTGAGTGGATGTCGTGGAGTATGCCCACTATGGAGAATCCTTTTATCTCCAATGAGCTAATTGAACAGATGCGCCGCGACACTCCTGATCTTGCTTACCAGCAGGAGATCTTAGCCCGGTTTATAACGTGGCGTGGAGAAACTTTTGGCAAGATCATGGAAGCGGTCGGTCGAGACATACCGCTCAGTGGAGAAACTATTGTTGGGGTTGATTGGGCCGGTGTCGGGCAACGTGGAGATTTCAATGTATTCATGGCGGCTGATACAGGTGGAACCGTATTGGAGATTAAGCGATTCCGTGCAGAGACCTACGAGCAACAGCGTTTTGAACTTAAAGAGTTTGTAGCAAAGTGGAATCCCGTCAGGACCGTAGCGGAAGAGAATAGTATGGGAGCCCCGCAGATAGAACAGATACGAAAAGACGGATTGCAAATCGAGGCGTGGGTAACTGGATATGCCAACAAGCAACTCATCGTTCAATCACTGGCGCTGATGTTTGAAAAAGAAACTATTTCGATCAAAAAGGACATCGACAACCTCATGGTGCTCGTCGGTGAACTACAGGCGTTCGCACCTAAAAAGACGCCGACTGGCTTGATGACCTACGCAGCCAAGAATGGTCATGACGATACCGTAATGGCGCTGCTTGTTATCGCACAGTACTTTGCCAACCGCTATCAAGGTCAACTCGGTTACGTCGATTACCTCAAATCTCTCCAATCAGGCCTAAAGTCAGGTGAAATGGTAATGAACAAGTACGGTGTGGCAACTCCCGCCATGTGCAAGCCAGCGACCTCGAATGAGACGCCGCGCTGCCCGAAGTGCCAGAGCATCTGCATCCAGTCGATGGGTCGCAACGAGCGGCGCTGTGGGATGTGCGCTCATCAGTGGTCCGACGTGCCGCCTGAGAAGCTCGTTTATAAAGGTGTCACGCTGGCTGAACAGTGGGCGAACCAGCGGCGGCTCGTTAACTGATGATTTGGCTTTGGCTATCTCGCGCGTGGTACGGACTGCTGTGGTTGCTGATTCCCGTTCCACTGGAAAATCGAACGTCGCAGATTGACCCGAAAATACCGTGCGTCTGGTGTGGGTCGAAATGCCTCAAAACGTTCAAGGCCACGCGAACGAAGATAGATTCGGCTGAGCGGAACGTGGTTAAGCTGCACTGCACTTCATGTGAGGGTGAGTGGGTCGTAGATCCTGTTTCACCGATTGATAGGTTGGCATGAGCGCTGAACTATTCGATACAAAAACCGGTCTAATACCGATTCCGCAGGCGCTAACGCGGACTTCGCAGATCACCATCGTTGACAAAGTAATAAGCGACTCCCGCAGTAAAACCGCGCAGGAGCAGCAGTCGCGCGAGTTCCGCAAGGCATTGCGGCGTCAGGGCCACTGGTTTTGTCAAGGCGGTTGCGGCAAGACGATTGCAGCGAATAAGACGCATTGCGCAGCGTGTGCCGATAAAAGCGACGAGGTGCTGAGTGCTTAAATTTTCAATCTTTCTTTTGTCAGTAGTGGCATTCGCGCAAAACGGCTATATTGTTATCCCGCCTACTGGCGCGTCAGGTGGTCCAACCTCATGGCCTACTGGTCCTGGTCTTACAGTTTGTACAGGTTCCCCCTGTACTGCCTGGGGTACTAGCATCTCGCCTACTGCCCCAGTGTTCACGACGAGTGTTACGTCTCCGCAGTTTTATGGCGGCAGCGCTGTTGGGTCAATACTTACGCTGTCCAGTACTTCCAACGGTTCGCCATCCGGTGACTACATAAACCTTGTCGGTTCAATTGTAAAGTTAAACGGCACGGCATTTGGTACAGCCGCGACCATGGCTGGACCAACAGGAGCCATTGTCGGCGTAGGACAGGCAAACACCTATGGCAACTTCCTTCAGGACTTTAGCGGTGGATCTGTGAAGTTGCCAGCGACGGTGACTGTTGGTAGCGCGACAATCACGTTTCCAGGGGTGACGAGCACGCTGGCGAGCCTGGGAGCGAATACGTTCACCGCAGCACAAACTATATCCTCTCTCATCGGTGGAACCGCTGCATCCTCTCACTTGGACCTTCAATCGACCAGTGGCGTAGGTGCGACGGACTACATCCGAGGGTTGGTTGGCAACAATGGAGCGACCGAAGCGTTTCGATGTACCTCAAATGGGAATTGTGGGTTTGGGACGACGACACCAGGGTCAGCGCTTAGTCTCGGAGTAGGAGCAGCAGACAATACCAGCGGATTAAGATTTGGTACTGACACGGCCTTCTATAGGACCGGCGACGGCGTTGTTAGGTTGTATAGCTTAGATGCTGACAATCCTAACTTCTTACTTGGCGGCACAGGTGGCGCGGCTGCTACGTATCAGTTCAATGGCTCGTTAAATACAGTGTTCCTGAATGCAGCAAGGACTGGTGGGAAGATTTCTCTTCAAACTAATTCTGGCGTAACTGCCTTAACTATTGATGACTCCCAGAACGTCGGCATCGGCACCACCACCCCAGGTGCAACGGAGCAAATAAACGGTTCGCTATGTATCACGGTAACGAGCACGGCGTGCCCGAGTCCAGGCGCAGGGAACCTGCTGGTGTCCGGAACGGCAAAAACAGCCATCGAGCAAATCACCAGTGGCTACTCTGCCGCTGGCACACCAATCCCCGCCTGTGCATCAGGACTTCTTCTGCAAAGGGCCGGTGTCCTTGACGCGACCGTGAATACCCCCGGTTCAACCTATATATCTGGCGGGACGTACACGATCACAGTGCAGTGTGTACTAAATTCCACTGGCACTGTGTATGCATGGCAAGTGGACTGACGGCTAAGGTTCTTAAGAAGGAATTCAAAGGATGTCCAAAATGAAGTTACTTATCGGATTTTTAGTGCTAGGTTTTGCTTTAGCCGACACCATCGATTTCACACAGCAACTTACTGGAATAGACGGTAAGCCACTGATGAACGGTGACGCCAAGACTCCCGTACCGATGACGTTAGGTGACGCCGCAGTACTCGCGCTTGAGTCGCAGATTGAGGAGGACCGGACGACGACTGGAGATGCCAAGTTCAAGCAGGACGAACTGGCAAGGAAGATTTACAAGAACGCCAAAGCCTCCTTGACGGTCGAGGAGATAGCGTCGATCAAGACACGCATCGGAAAGGTTTTTCCTCCGATGACGGTCGGTGCGGCGTGGCGGTTGCTTGATCCATCACTCAAGGAAAAGGTTACTGAAGCAAAGAAGTAAGGAGAATTGTATGAGGTTGTTCATAAGCCTAGTTCTAGTGTCATTGGTTCTGTTGGCGCAGTCTCCGACTGCCACGAACCCGCAACCGCAGCAATTTACCTACGCCTTCAACACGGGCGTCATTTCGGTCGCGACAAGTTCAACTGCCATCACAGTGCCTCAGACCGTTGGCGGAACGACGGTGTACACGGGGCCGATTTACATCTGTTCGGTGGAAATCAACGCGAACGGTCAGGCGATAACACTGACGGATGGAAACTCCAAACCGTACCTCTTCAACGCGGCGGTGATAGGAAGTTCTGGTACGCCGACTGGCGTAAAGATTGACAGTCCCGATAGCGCGTGCCGCTACATGCCGAACGGGATTTTACTGAGCGCTAATGCCACTGGCGCAACAGCAACGCTGATAATCAAACACAATTGAAAACAGGAGATCACGATGAGCGCACCGACTTTGGCTTTCTATGCCGCCACGCAGCAAGGCTTGTATATCACCCGCAGCGGCAATCAGTACGTTCCAGCAGCGAACGGCATTATTACCGGCGTGCCAGCAACTGGCACAGACATAATCGACCTGATTAACGCCGGATGCCAACCTCTACCGAATTTCGGTGGAGCGAGTGCGCCATTGAAGGGTGAAGGCAAACTTTACCGCGTGGTCGGCAATCCAGTCTCGCAACCCGGTGCGACAGCCGTTGATAGCGTCCTTGCGGCATATAGCATCCCGGCTGGTTCGTTTGACCAAGCGGGACGCGGCCTTATTATCATTGCGGCTGGTTCGTTCGCCAATAACACAAACAGCAAACAGTGCAAAATTATCTTCAATCCATCGACGGCGGTGGTAGGGGCGACGGTCGGCACTGGTGGCACCGTAGTGGCGAATACGGGTGCCTATACGACAACGGGTGCGTGCGGGTGGAGTATGTTAGGAACCGTTTTCAAATACGGCGTACAGGGATCAAATACGCAAGTGTGCCAGTGTGAGAGCGTTCGCATCGCAGCGACCACTCCCGATATCGGCGTGCCGTTATTCTCAACGGCGACAGAAAGCGGCGCAATTCTGATTGCGGTTACAGGCAACGCGGCGACTGCCACGACGGACATCAGCCTTACGTTGATAGACATACAGGGGCAAAACTAGTTTTCAATGGCAGGGAGTACTCCAATTCGTTCATTGGCCGGTCTTGCGCAGATGATTACGCAGGTAGGCCAACGTGTGCATCCGAAGCGCTCTGACGTAATCGCAGGCGTGGACCCGACGCGCAACTTCCCGACAGCGGGGCAACCCATCCCTGCGATGGGACCTCCGGGGTCGCAGGCGTTAGCGTTCCCGTACATTTTCAGCCAAAACCAGACGTTCACGCCGCGTTTTGACTCGCAGTACAGCGCGGCGGATTTGCGGATGCTTGGAACGTACCCACTAGCGAGAATTTGCGCGGAGAACGTTAAGAACCAGATTTGCCAGACTAAGTGGGATATCCATCTGAAGCCAGTTCCCGGCGAAGAAGATAAGGACCGCAACAAGCGCGAGAAAAAAGACCCGACAATCACGAAACTGGCGCGTTTTCTTGAGCGCCCTAACACTCGCGAGGATTGGTCTGAACTAACGCGGCGCATCGTTGAGGACATGCTGACGGTTGATGCTCCTGCGTTGCTTACGCGGCGCACGATTGGCGGAAAACAACAGATTGCGGAACTTCGCGCCATTCCAGGTGACTCGATTACCTGCTACATTGACGATAACGGATGGGTGCCTGAACCTCCGTCGCCTGCCTACACGCAACTTTGGAGCGGAGGGGGCATACCGGCTGGTGGCTATCCGCGCGTGAACCTATCCACCCGTGAACTGGTGTACAAACCGCGTAATATCGTTCCGCGCAACACGGCGTCAAGTTTTTTGTACGGATTCGGTCCCTGCGAACAATTAGCACAGGAGATAGAGATTGGCATAGCCCGTCTCGTATTCATCAAGTCGTACTACGAGAAGGGAAGCATTCCCGACGCCATCCACGTAATTCCACCTGACGTCAACCCAGATAAGATTAAGGAAGCCATGGAAATTATGGCTTCTGAACTCGCTGGCGATCTGGCACGTCGTCGTCAGATGTATTTCACGCAGGGGTTCAACAAAGACGGCAAGCCGGACCAGTTCATTTTTCCAAAAGAGCCACTACTAACAGATCCGTTTGATGACTTGCACATTCGCAAAGTCGCCTTCGGCTATGGATGTTCTCCGCAACGCTTGCAACGTGCGATGAATCGAGCGTGCTATTCCTCTGATACAGAAACCCTAACTGAGAACGGCTGGAAGCTATTTGACAATATCTACGACGGAGAGAAGGTAGCGCAGTTCAACCCGGCAACCAATGGCATTGAGTTGGTTGTGCCAGAAGAGAAGTTTGTCTTCCCGTACTCTGGTAAAATGTTTCACTTCAAGACGCAAAACGTTGATGTTATGGTAACCCCTGAACACAACATGTGGCTGAGCAAGAAGTGCGAACCGCGCCACAGTAATTCGTTTTGGAAACCATACGAAAAGCAACCAGCAGAAAAAGCAAAAACCCCATTTCGCTTTCTAGCTAGCGCCACTTACTGTGGTGACGAGAAAGAATACTTTACTATTCCAGACGTTAGGTCTAAATGGTCAAAACTCACCAGAGACGACATGCAGAACATACGGTCTTCACCGGAAAGTGCATCTGTTTTAGCTGGCGAGTACCAAGTACACCAAGCAACCATAGATAGAGTGAGAAAAACAGAGTACAAGCAAGCGGCTATAATTGAAGGTGCCACTGTTTTGATGGATGATTGGCTAGAGTTTCTCGGCTATTACCTGTCAGAAGGAGGACTTTCACATCTAGATAAGCACTACATGCTTACCTTGGCACAGAAGGACGCTAGTAAGACAGAAAAGATTGAGAACTGTCTGAAGCGTTTACCGTTTCATTTTAAACGATACCCAGAACAGGCAGACGGGATGAATCGTTGGAACGTGAACGGGAAACCTCTATGCACCTATCTCATGGAAAACGCTGGAGGATACTGTCATGACAAACGTATTCCTCGTGACTTTCTAAGCCTGTCATTGCGCCAACTTGTGATACTGTTCGACGCCCTGATGCTGGGAGACGGAGAGTGGGACAAGCGGAATGGACGTAATAGTGGTAAATACATGACCACATCCAAACGCCTCTGTGACGACGTTCAAGAGTTGGCATTCAAGCTTGGCTACTGCGTAAGCGTTAGCTATCGGGATGATAAACGTGGAAACCGCAAAAGGCTTTACACTATTCAGGTGTGTGATCGTAAGGAACACATGTTAGCAACCCGTAGCACAATCACGCAGGAAGATTACGATGGTCCGGTATATTGCTTGACCGTTCCAAGCGGCCTATTTGTGACCAGACGCAACGGTAAAATAGCGATTCAGGGGAATAGCGCCCAAGCGGGCCAAGAGGCATCGGAAGAAGAAGGCTTGTTGCCGTTTCAGAATTGGCTTGGATCGTTTTTCAACTTCGTTCTCCAGTGCGAAATGGGATACATCGACTACGAACTCACCTTCGATCCGGTGCGAGGACTTGACGCGCAGAAGCAGGCTGAGATTGACAAGATTTACGCTGAGAGCATGATTCGCCCGCGCAACGAAATACGCGCCGACCATGGTTGGGACTCCATCGACATCCCTGAGATGAGCGAGCCAGGGCAATCTGGCGCGAACGGATTCATGCCTATTACGCTACACGGACCCGTCACCGAACCCGCCGCGAACGGCAACATTCCGACCGACCAGAACGGTAAGGCGCTCCGTGTAGTGCCGCGCGAAAGCAACAACGGCACGTTAGGCGAACGCATCGGCAAGTACATCAAAACTGAGGGCCATAGGATTTGCGAGGAGCGCAGAGACCACATAATCGTGAACACTGTCCGCAAGGACAAAAGCACCGATAGGGACCGCGAGCGCCATTTGCTCGAAGCGCTCCTCGCGATTGAATGGAGTGAACTCGGCATCGATGTCACTCCAGAGTACGAGACGATAGCAGAAGAGGTGGTGATCCAATCGTTAAGCGATTTAGGAGTCAGTTCCACCGCTGTCGTCAACGCCGCCAGAGAAGCCGCACGTGCGTTTGCGTCCTCACGTGCGGCGGAACTGGTGGGAATGCGCTACGTCGATGGTTCGCTTGTCGAAAATCCCGATGCGCGTTGGGCTATCAGCGAAACGACGCGCGATGCTATTCGCCAGTTGGTAAGTGACGCGGTGGCGAACGATACGCCACTGGATGAGCTTGCGGCAAAAATCAGGGAGGCTACGGCGTTTGGCGCAGAACGAGCGGCGACAATTGCGCAAACCGAAAAGCAGATAGCTACGCACTACGGAAACATGGAGGCGTGGAAGGCCAGCGGTATGGTGGAGGAAGTGGATTGGAAGTTGAGTCCTGACCACAAGGACGGAGAGAACTGCGATTGTGAATTCATTGCGGCGCACAGTCCATACAAGATCGACCAAATACCGGATTTTCCAAGGCATCCATTCGAGAAATGCACCGTTTTGCCTCGTATTGTAAGCACCAACAAAGCGGCCTATCCAGCGATGCGCAAGGCTTCGCCAAAGGTAGTACAGGCTGAGTATTCGCTACAACACAAGATTGGAAAGTTTCTCGCTAAAGTAGGCAAGGATTGTTCGCAGAAGGTTTTGGCGTTTGAAGCTCCGGTTTTAGTTCATCATTTAAATGGACACGCCGCGACATTGTAAATTGAAAATAATATGGAACCTATCAGTTCCGCCTCGCCTGAAGTTGCGCCAACCCAAAAGGAGTTTCAGAGCGGTTTGGTATCCGCTGGCCAGAGAAAGATAAATCTGGTGTGGGAGTACACCCAAGCTCTTATAGCTATAGCGGTGGTGATTGCTAATCTCATTGTCGGCGTCCATGTTGGCCTTTTCGGTAAGGCAGGAGATGAGGTTCCGTCCATGTTAACCAATTCCCTGTTTCTTGTGATCGGTTTTTACTTTTCCCGCACAAATCATTCCGCGATTGGTGGAGTAGGCCCGCATCCAAACGATGAGTACAGGGGCCGATAAAATGTCCAAACCGTCAAACAACAGCTCGGTAAACCAGAAAGGAATCTAAACCATGATAATCGTATTTGTCCCCGCGCTTGTGATGATAATTGGCCTGCTGATGTACGCACTTGCGGCTAACCCGAAACTGCAAGAGATTGGCCGTATTATGTTTTTCTGTGGCCTACTCGCGCTTACGCTGCAATCTGACAACGTGTCCAAACTTATCATCGGTGGGTCGGGGAGATAGTGCTACTTTTACTGATCATCATTCTGCTGCTGTTCGGCGGCGGCGGTTACTACCGTTGGGGTGGCGCAGGACTCGGCGGTGGTCTAGGAACAGTGTTGATAATCCTGTTAATACTGTACCTTCTGGGATATCTGCGCAATTAGCACGTGTCCCAGCGAAACGCTCTTGGATTGGCAGTACTCATCGTTATTTTGGTGACTGCGATTCCCGCCGTCTGGATGTTCGCTAGGCGTGAGTCAGCAACGGGGTTTGAGTTAATCGCCATCGGGGCCATACTCGCGACGGCTCTGCTGTTGGTTTTCGGCCCAAAGGTGATGTGAAAAAGGAGAAGGAAATGAGCTTTTGGCTACAATTTGCCGTTTAGGAAGTGATTACGCTGGCGCAGGTGTTCGTCAGTCAGTCAACAATCAAACCTGGGTTGAAGGCGGCGTTAGAGAATCTCATCGTCGCTGGCACCGGCGTCATCGCGGCGCTTCAGACGGGCGCATGACACCGAACCCAGAACCCGGAAACATGCACCGCGATAATCGCGATGTGTGGCCAACGGATGAACCTGTAGGTTCTTTTGATATTGAGCAACATGGAGTACAGGGCTACAAGGCTACCGCTCATATCATATTTGTTTGTCCTCGCGGCAAGCGGTGTTCGATATTGTTAGGTCCTGAGTTTGTTGACCGACCAACTCCAGACTCGCTATGCGTATGGAAATGGGATGGAAATGTTGAACGCCCAACAATCACACCGTCGATTAACTGCATCTCCGAGAAGAATGGAAAACCAACAGGCGGATGTGGATGGCACGGTTTCATAACCAATGGGGTGATGCGCTGAATGCCACGTAACGCAACGTGCTTCGAAGTAGAGCGCGACGATGCCGACAATAATATAGGGATGGCTGGAGCGTTCTACTTTTTGCGTAACGAAGCAGGCCAGAATATCGGCGTTCTTCATGGATGCCCATGTGGATGCGGAGGAAGGTCAGCGTTGTTCTTTCGCGGCTTAGGTTCCGGCCAGCAGGAGTGGGATGTGCAGGGCGAGTGGCCGAAGGTTACGCTTACGCCGTCGATTGGCATCAAATATGACGCCAACGGAAATAAACCAGCCAACGGATCTTATCACTGGCACGGATATTTAGAGAACGGCGTTTTTGTAGAAAGGTGAGCAGCTAGTGACGATACCCGCAGTGATGTTCATCGAAATGGCGATGGATACATTGAAGTCGCGTGACTTCAGCCTCCTAAATCCAGAGGCAAAAGAGTTTATGTCTATGGGAGATGCGAGGCTGTCCAGCGTGCGTGACTCCTTACTTAAAGTCTTGGATCGTGACATCATGACAAAAACCCACATGAGCGTTGACATGCTTTGCGGTTACCTTCTCGGC
>Ga0070735_10005553_pt1 | contig 10427 bp, 8 predicted proteins | sample Coa_R1_FD_66443 | JGI IMG/M metagenome (GOLD analysis project Ga0070735, IMG submission 66443) | Surface soil microbial communities from Centralia Pennsylvania, which are recovering from an underground coalmine fire - Coalmine... | ecosystem: Environmental > Terrestrial > Soil > Unclassified ... | reverse complement strand
GCACCTGAACGCGGTCTGCAAAAGGAGCTGTTCCCATGAAATGGCGAAGTTTATCCGGACTGGTATTCGCGATAGTTCTAACGTTTCTCGTTCAAAATTACGCTATTGCTCAAGCCAGTCACGGAGCCGTCAGTGGCAGGGTAGTGGATTCAGCCGGCGCAGTTTTGGTTGGAGCGCGGGTTGACCTTCAACCTGGAGGCGCTTCCGCGGTCACCGGAAGCCAGGGAGAATTCAACATTTCGGACCTTTCCGCAGGTGATTACACACTGACCGTCCACTATGTTGGGTTTGCTCCATTTTCGACAGCGATTACAGTGGTTGCGGGTCAGACTGTGCGGACGGACGCACGCTTGAAAGTGGCGACAGAAAACGAACAGATCGTGGTCACAGCTGAGCGAGCTCATGGCGAGGTAGAAGCAGTCAATCGAGAGCGCGAGTCCGATAACATACTGCAAGTTTTGCCAGTAGAGGTGATCACCAGCCTACCGAACACCAACATCGCCGATGCCCTCGGTCGACTGCCGAGCGTTACTCTGGAACGGGATGAGGGTGAAGGCAAGTACGTGCAGATCCGAGGTGCCGAGCCACGCTATAACAATGTAACCATCGATGGCATGGAGGTAGCATCGCCAGAAAATGTACGCCAGATCAAGTTAGACATCGTCCCAGCAAATCTGGTCGATTCTGTGGAAATCAGCAAGACGTTATCGGCCAACCAGGACGGTGACGCAATTGGTGGATCAGTAAATCTTGTAACCAAGACCGCCGAAGAAGAACCCACTCTATATTTGAATGGGATGGGAGGCTACACTCCGATTATTGGCGGCAGGACGCTTTCCGAATTTGATGGCACGATTGGGCAGCGATTTGGAGAGCACAAGAAACTGGGAATTCTTTTTGGCGGCAGTTATGACTGGAATGGACGAGGAATTGATGACGTCGAGCCGGTGCCGATTGCTTTAGCTTGCGGCGGCGGGTGCAGCAATCCCAACGCGACCGCTCCTTACTTCCCCACTTATTCAACTGAAGATCTGCGCGATTACAGATATTACCGGACCCGATACGGCTTCACCAGCGACATAGATTACAAGACTGAAGACGTCTCTGGTATTTACCTGAAGCTCCTGTATTCACACTTCGATAATTTTGGTGATCGCTGGGTCTACACGCCGAGCGTGGGGACTTTCGCAACCCCATTATTGAGCAACAATGACGGCAACATGACCGCAAACGTTTCGATCCGGCGCCCGGTGCAGGTAATTGGCAGTCTGCAGGCTGGCGGAAATAACGTGATAGGACCATGGTTGGCGGTTTACGAATTCTCCGCATCGCGCGCTAGCTCCGAAGATCATGGATACTCCTCAGCAGATTTTAACGGTCCCCAGACCGGAATAACCTTCGCCATTGATCCCACCCCGCACGAGCCCAGGCTGATTCCACAGAATGTCAACATCTACGATCCCGCGACTTACACCCTGCAGGACCTGGATGTCGGCCAGAACTATAGCCCGCAACTTAACCTGTCGGCCGCCGGTTCACTTGCCAGAAACTACAACGTCGGTGGGCATTTCGGCACTTTGGAAGTGGGCGCCAAAATGCGGAACGCGCACAAATTTCAAGACGCACTGGACCCGGTTTACGATTCGCTGAATACTCCTGCGATGACAGCGTTCCTGGGAAGCTTCACCAATCCCAGCTATTACGATCGGGCTTATCCCGGTGCCTTCACGCAACCTACCGCCGATTACGGCAAGATTCGGACTTATTTCAACAGTAACGTGAACAATCCGAACTTGTTCATGCTCGATACAGCCTCGACTGCGCAAAACGGTTATCCGAACAATTTCGACCTTCTTGAGCGGGTCACTGCCGGGTTTATCATGAATACCCTGCAGTTCGGGAGAGTCCGCCTGCAGACGGGCGTGCGATTTGAAAACACCGGCGAAAATCTACTGGGGTATCAGGTTCTATACGATGGCAGTGGAAACGTCGTGTCCATCGCTCCCTTGAGGCGCAATAACTCATACCTCGACGTGTTTCCGAGCGCGCAGCTCAAGTTCTCTTTAGGTGCGGATTCAGCAATCCGCGTCTCCTATGGCCGGGGCATCGCGAGGCCTGACTTTGGCGACCTACCCCCCACGTTTAGTGCCACTCAGAACAGCAACAATGAAGTGGACATCGGAAATCCCAACCTGGAGCCGACCCGGGCAAACAACTTTGATATTTTGTTTGAACAGTACCTTAAGCCTTTCGGCTTAATTCAAGCCGGTGTCTTCTACAAAGATATCTCAGAGCCCATCTTCACTGAACGGAGCGTCATCACCGCGGGACTCGCCCAACAAAACCCCCAATTCCAGCCATATATCGGCAACGACCTGGTCCAGCCGATTAATGGCTCGGCTGCCCACCTGGTGGGCTTCGAAGTTGCTTATCAGCAACACCTGACTTTTCTTCCTGGACTGCTGAAGGGCTTTGGGCTTTCTGCGAACTACAGTTACACCAGTTCAGAAGCCCATGGCGGGCCCAACCGGACTGACAATCCGGCTTTGCAAAGGCAGGCTCCCAACACCGGCAACTTCAGTCCTACCTTTGACCGTGGCAGGCTTTCAGCCCGATTGGGTGTGTCTTACAACGGGCCAAATATTTTTCAATACGCCTACTCGAACCTGAATTCGAACGGAACGTTAAGTCCGGTTCCATTGGGCATTAAGGGCCCGGGCGGGGACATTTATCTGGACGCTCATACCCAAGTGGACGCGCAGGCCAGCTTCCGAATGTACAAAGGTCTGCAGTTTATTTTTGCAGGACTGAATCTGACCAATGAAGTTTTCGGCTTTTATGCCGGTAGCCCCATCTATCCGATTCAACGTGAATACTACAAGCCAACTTATGAATTTGGATTAAGGTATTCACGTACCAGCGAAAAGTAAGGACAGGTATTGCGGCTGGATCGGCGTTTGTTGCGTACGTGGCCTTTCATGCATGTGCCAGGAGATTCTATTGACGAAGCTATTCGCCTTTACATTGACATGTGTTCTTGCAGCTTCAGCACTAGCCGCTCAACCGGAAACTCAGTATAGCGTGATCAAAAAAATTCCCATCCCTGGCCAGGGCAGTTGGGACTACCTCTCTGTCGATGAAAGTGCCCGTCGGCTCTACGTTTCTCACGGAACCCAAGTCGAAGTGCTCGATGTCGATTCCGGCTCGATCGTGGGAAAAATTCCTAACACTCTCGGCGTGCATGGCATCGCTATCGCTTCAGAACTCGGGCGAGGCTTTGTCAGTGACGGCAAGGCGTCAACTGTCACCATTTTCGACTTGAAGACCCTCAAGACAATCGGCCAGGTGCAGACCGGTAAAGGACCCGATGCCATCATTTACGATCCCGCTACTTCGCGGGTCTTTGCGTTTAACGGGGACGGCAACAGCGCAACCGTGATCGAGGCATCGAGTGGAAAGGTGGCTGGCACGATCGACCTCGGCGGCGGGCCAGAGTTTGCCGCGGCGGACGGCACTGGGTATGTCTTCAATAATCTCGAAGACCAGAGCATGGTGGTCAAGATCAACTCCCGCAACCTGAAAGCTGAACAACACTGGCCAACCGCGCCTTGCCAATCACCTTCCAGCATTGCCATCGACCGCGCGCATCACCGATTGTTTGTCGGGTGCAGAAGCAAAGTCATGGCGGTAATGGACGCCGAGACTGGAAAGGTAATCACTTCGCTTCCCATCGGCGATCACGTAGACGCAACCGCATTCGATGCGGAGAATAAATTGATCTTCAACTCGAATGGCGAAGGCACAATCACCGTGATTCGTCAGGAGACTGCGGATAAGTATTCAGTAATCGAGAGCGTGAAGACAGCGCCACGGGCAAAGACCATGGCGCTCGATCCCAAAACGCACCAGTTGTTTCTGTCCACGATGGAGTCAGGGCAATTCGAAATATTGGTAGTTGGCGCAGTTCAAGAAGCCGCCAGCGATCCAATCGTGGTCGGCGCCGGAGACATCGCGAGCTGCGACGACTTAGCAGGAGCTTACGCCACCGCGAAACTCATCGAGAAGATTCCGGGGAGTACGGTTTTTGCTGTCGGTGATCTTGCGTATCCCGACGGGAGTGACGAACAGTTCGCAAATTGCTACGGCAAAACCTGGGGGCAATTCAAGGACCGCACCAGGCCTGCGCCAGGAAATCACGAATACCATAACCAGGGAGCGTCGGGATATTCCCGCTATTGGGGCGCAGTGGCCGGCGATTCGGCAAAGGCGTATTACAGCTACGATCTCGGTCAGTGGCACATCATTTCTCTGAATAGCGAGTGCGCGCAGGTCGGCGGTTGCGATGCGGCTTCGGAACAGGGCAAGTGGTTGCAAAAGGATCTTGCGGATCATCCGGCGGGCTGCACGCTCGCGTATTTTCACAAACCTCTATTCAGTTCGGGCTTGGCGCATGGTGCTGATCCCGAGGTGAAGCCGCTGTGGGAGGCTCTTTACCACGCCGGCGCCGACGTTGTGATCAACGGGCACGATCACGATTACGAACGCTTTGCACCGCAGGATCCTGAGGGCAAGATCGACGACAAACATGGAATTCGTGAATTCGTAGTCGGCAGCGGAGGAAAAAATTCCCACCGGGTTTTTGGACTTCCTCAACCCAACAGCGAAGTCCGGAATGCGGATACGTTCGGCGTGCTAAAACTTACACTTCACCCTAAAAGCTATGACTGGCAATTTGTGCCTGAGGAGGGCAAGACTTTCTCTGATTCAGGAACAGGCACTTGCCACTGATCAACCGGGGGATTCGCACGAACTTCGTAATGCTTCGCTGTGGAATCGAATCTCACAAGCAGGCGCTTCGCTTCTGGTTCAAAGACCGGCACTGCATAGTTAGGCCCAGCAAACTGGCGAACTGCTTCCATGTTCGCGAACAGGTTTAGTATCACAAATTCTGATTCTCCAGGACCATCGCTGCGAAGAATGTATCCGCCCTTGTAACCATCAATGTTTCGCAATTCCGGTAAAACCTTGGACTTGAGTAGCTCTTCGTAGGCATCCGCATCCTGCAGATTTGTCCAACCACGCCAATGACGGGCAATCATGGTCCCATAATAATCGACGCGATGTTAGTTGCGCGCACCTTCTGATACTGATAGCTTCTTGTTTTCGCTTTTTCGTAAGCAATGGCCAAACTATCTTCTTCGCGCGTGCTCAACATCGCCGATCTTCGGCGTATAGCGAAACGACGCGTGCCCCGGGCGGTCTTCGATTATCTCGACGGCGGCGCGGACGCCGAAATTACACTGCGTGAAAATTGCCGGGCGTTTGAGGACATCATCTTCCGGCCACATCAGGCAATTGCAATGGAGACTTGCGATCTCCGCACCACGGTTTTGGGAAACGAGATTTCTTTCCCGGCGATGCTCGCGCCTGTCGGTTACAGCCGGCTTATGCATCCGGAGGGCGAAGTTGCAGCGGCGCGCGCTGCCGGAGAAGCCGGAACTGGATACATTCTTTCAACGATTTCCGGCCACAAACTTGAAAATGTAAAGGCGGGTACAAAAGGGTTTGCCTGGTACCAGCTTTATCTGGCAGGCGGCAGGCCAGCGGCGGAAGGGGCGATGGAACGTGCGCGCAAGGCCGGGTTCAGTGCGCTCGTGGTCACTATCGATACCGCAGTTGCTGGCATGCGTGAACGCGACCCGCGCAACGGTGTACCGCAGCTTCTGGGCAGCGGCGTCTTTTCAAAAATTCCCTTTCTTCCCAATTTGCTCTTGCATCCCGGATGGCTGGTCTCGTTCCTGCTCGACGGAGGCGTGCCTAAACTAGAGAACGTCGTTGTGCCTGGAAAAGGGCCTCTGGACATGGTGAACGTCAGCGAATCGTTGTCGCGAGGTGCGGTGAGTTGGAAAGATCTGAGTTGGATACGTGAGAGTTGGACGGGACCAATTGTCATTAAAGGCTTACTGATCGCGGATGATGCACGTCGCGCAGTCGATGAGGGCGCATCAGCCGTCGTGGTTTCGAACCACGGCGGACGCCAGCTGGATTCGGTTTCATCCACAATACGCGCGCTGCCGGAAATTGTGGGTGCGGTGGGAAATCAGGTTGAGGTGTTGATGGATGGAGGCGTCCGTCGCGGCAGCGATATAGCGAAAGCTCTGTGTCTCGGCGCTCGTGCGGTGCTAGTCGGCCGCGCCTATGCCTACGGCTTGGCGGCCGCCGGCTATTCAGGCGTTGAGCGCGCGATTCAGATTCTGCGAAAAGATTTTGAGCGCACCATGCGGCTGCTCGGTTGCCAATCAGTCAGCGGTTTGGACGCCTCATATATAAACTACCCGCGCGAATGGCGCGCTTCTTCTTGCGACTGATGCTCGCTCTTTCTCACCGAAACCAATGGTACGCCAGGCGGAGCTGGATTCCGTTAAACTCAGGATTCTGTATTCCCAAATTTGCATTAGAAATATGCGCCCAACACGCTCCCAAGTCCCAAGCCTGGGTGCTTCTAGAACTCAAGTAAAAACCTGCGCCGCCGCTCACTGTGAAGTTGAAGTCCGATGTGTTCCCCGCTGGGAGATTCACATTACTTCCGATAGCGCCGCCGGCCAGCTCGACGTAAGGTGTCATTCGCCCGAGGTTATGCACCGAATTCCACCGGAGAATAATCGGCTCGAAGGAGATGCCGTACAAAGTTTGTGGCCGCATTTGAATAAAGAGAGGGCTGACAGAAAATGCATATTCGAGATTTCCTCCCAGCCAACCCTGGCCTGCCCTTCGCCTAATTATTCTGCCGACGAACGGACCCGCGCCCAGTATTTGCGCCTCAGCGAACGAATTAGTGTTCTCTTCGCCCGTGGCGACCGCGACCCACATTCCCAAATCCCAATCGCGATCCGAGAAAGCTGCTTCCTGGCAAACCGCAATCACCGGTAGCCAGAAGACTCCCACCGTCACAATCAACGTGACTAGTCCTTTCATTGCGAAGCAGCGTCAGGCTTCGATTGAAGTCGCTGTTTCCTCGCTTGAGTCGCGAAGTAGGTCGCGCGGGCATCGCGAGTTCGCCACCACGGCGCCCGGCCGTGAAGAATGCTGGCCCCGCCGCGAATTGGATTCAGTGCGCAACGGGTAAAATCAATCAGGAAATGATTACGGGTTTCGCCTTCGACACGACGGGCAATATTCTTGTCCAGCAAGTCTTCGCTTAACATCCACAGAAAACCGCCAACTGGTGTCATCACTAAATCAATTTGTCCTACGCCCGAATAGCAGTGTTTTTCTGTGCATGGCCAGGTGCCATCCTGGTTCCATGGAGACCGAACTTTGCTTCCATATTTCTCGACCGTCACTTCGCTGAGCGGCCCGATATTCCATTGCGTGCTGTAAACCGCGTTCCACAGTGTTGCCCGAAGCCGGCTGTGCCAATACTCCTTGGTATTTGAAAACTCCAATCCATCGCCACGCGGATCATTTTGTATTTGGATGTAGCTGGTGAGCGCGCCCTGGATGGGATGGCCGAGATATCCATACATCAAGGGGTCGCCATCATTCCATCCTGACTCCAGCCATGAGTGCAACGACTGCTTGTAGTCGCGCCAGTAGTGATTTAGCGGCACTCCATTTTCAATCACCACCCAGCGATAATCCTCGTGCACGACATATGCCTGTTCGATAGCGAGAAACGCAAACGATTCGAACAGGGCGCGGCCCCAGTGGAATCCCTGCTTTTTGGGGAGAGGCGTCTGCAAAAACATTTCACGGGCAGGCGAATCCGCAGAAGAGCTTGTGTCGATGGCGTTCCCTGACGTTGCGTTCTTGCCGAGACTCGGCGCTGACCCGCCAGAATTAGAAAGCGCGGTGAGCCTAGGTTGAGTTCCGACCAGGTAAGGACAATTTTGTACGGTCTCTTGCGTAGCGTCGCATCGGCTGGACGGAAGCTGACAAAAGGCGAGAGTGGACAGGAAAACAATCGCGAAACTGCTAACTATCGAGACCATTTTGCAGACGTAAGCTGGGAGCAAAATAGGAAGTTAGGATGTGAGCGCGAAAACGCGGGTTGTCAGGTTAATGGCGCAAAAAGCAGAGTGTCACGCCTGTACCCGGAGGATCATCACTTCGGTTGCTTTGATCAGGGCTGCCGCAGTCTGGCCAGCCTTTAGATTCATTTCACGAGCCGAGCGGGCGGTGATGATCGAGGTGATCTGTTGTCCGCCAATCGATAGCGTGACCTCCGCCATAAGGCCGCTGACCTGGACTTCTTCAATGCGGCCAACTAACTGATTTCGGCCGCTTACCCGGCGGATCACATCCTTGCGCTCCGATGCATTCTTGCCGCGGACCCGAAACAGCAAACGGTCCACTTCTGATTGCGGAACGCGATGGTGCCCGCCAGGGGTGCGCATGCTTCCAAGTTTTTTCTTGTAAATCCACTGTTTGATGGTGGGAAAGCTAATGCCAAGCTGGACCGCAGCATCGCGTGGCTTCAAAAGCGATGCGCCCTTCGTCTTTGGTGATCTCCTCGCAGGCACGCAGCAATCCTATCTAAGCGCCGGATTGACGCACAACATCCATATAAATAATATTTAACCACTTATATTGAATTGCAAAATTCGTATTTACAATACAGATTACTCCTCTTAGGAGAAAACGCGCCGATGTACAGATATTTACTCGCTTCACTTTTTACAGCTGCCAGCCTTTCCTGCGCAGTAGCGCATGCACAAGACGGATACTTCGTTGATTGGTTTGATCGGGTCGACAAAACTCAAGCCGAGCAGCCCCATTGGATCACGCCCGTAGCTACGACAACGCCGCGCCTGGAAGAGGAGCTTCGCTACGATCAGCTGTGGCAAGTGAACAATGAAGAGCTGACGACCAATAACTTCGACGGCGGCAAAGGTCTGGAATTGATTCCGTTCGAAAAAGTGGAAGTCATTTTCAATCTGCCGCCTTACCTCGAACACAACACCTCCAAAACTAAAGATGGTTTTGGAGATGTGGCTTTCCTGGTGAAGTACCGGCTGCTGTCGTCCAATGAGGAGCATGGAAATTACATCCTGACCGCGTTCCTGGGATGGAGCCTGCCCACAGGCCAGTACACGAACGGCGCGCTGCACGCCATCATTACGCCCACGATTGCCTACGGAAAAGGGGTGCATCATCTCGACGCTCAGGGAACTTTCGGAATCGGATTACCATTGGCGGACACGAATCTCGTGGGCCGCACTTACTTGTGGAACAATGCATTCCAATATCACTGTTTCAAGAAATTTTGGCCCGAGATGGAATTGAACACCATCTTCTTCCAGGATGGTTCCCGCGACGGGAAAAAACAGAATTTCGTTACTCCCGGTTTAGTGATTGGCCGGTTGCATCTCACCCATCGGGTAGGCCTGACGATTGGAGCCGGATTTCAGATCGCCACTACGCAGTTCCACACCACCAATCACAACGCGATTCTTACGGTGCGACTGCCGTTCTAGGGGAACTCATTCTTAGACGTGAGCAGGGTAACGATTGCCGCTCGCCATCAGCTTTTCAATTTCATCCACAGCGCGAATCCCGCCGCGCGCGCCATTTGCCGTGCAATTGAGCGCGGCAGCCGCACAGGCAAATTCAAGTTGTCGCTGCAAAGACCATCCTTGCAGCAGAGCATAAATAAAACCTGCATGAAAAATATCGCCGGCGCCGGTTGTATCCACGACTGGCACCTGGAATGCGCAGGCATGGTGAAAGTGCTGACCATCCCAGGCCAACACGCCATCGGATCCTAGCGTCGCTGCCGTCAATCGACAGGTGAAACGGCGCTGCAGCACGGGCAGAGAGTGCTTGAGGTCAGCTTCGCCACAAATCATCTGCGGAAAATCTCGGCTGACAATAAGGTAATCGACATTTTTCATCAGCTCTTCGATTCCAGGATAAGCCTCATCAAGATCGGCGATCACAGGAATTTGCGCCGCACGCGCCCACTTCGCGGCGGTAGTAGCTGCGGCGGTGTCACATCCATCTACCAGCAGAGCACGCGCACTTGATATCCATTCACGACTGAGTTCGTCTGGGTGAAGCTGAAGCTTTTCGTCATGGCGACGAACAACCGTTCGCTCCCCGCTGGGATCGACCAGAATGAACGACTGATGGCTTGCCGATCCGTGTGCGGTGACGATTTGGGTCTCAACGCCAGCATGCGCAAATTCTTCGTGCTGGAGTGTGGCGGCGGGATCGTCTCCCAGTTTTCCGATGTAGCGCGTTCGTAGCCCCCAACGTTGGCAAGCAATCACGGCGCTTGCGACTTGTCCACCGGGCAGAACGCTTACTGAATGCGATTCAAGCTTGGAGCCGCGTTCAGGATGATGCGGGACGGAAATAATCGTGTCCGTTGCATTCAGCCCCACGCCCACCAGGTCGACTTTGGATGCTTCGGTCAATTCTTTTTT